>Ga0364874_10371_pt3 | contig 24720 bp, 25 predicted proteins | sample ExccelAu500001D4_2_FD_206922 | JGI IMG/M metagenome (GOLD analysis project Ga0364874, IMG submission 206922) | Enriched cells from Trout Bog Lake Hypolimnion, Wisconsin, USA - BchlTB.Aug07.5000.01.D4 | ecosystem: Environmental > Aquatic > Freshwater > Lake > Hypolimnion/Profundal zone | place... | reverse complement strand
CAATATTTTATATGATGTAGGAGCTAGAGACGAAAACCCCGACAAAACAGGCTTTGCGCATCTTTTTGAGCATTTAATGTTTGGCGGAAGCATCAACATTCCGGTGTATGATGAGCCTTTGCAAAATGCAGGTGGAGAAAACAATGCATTTACAACCAACGACCTGACAAATTATTATTGTCAGTTGCCAGCCGATAATATTGAAACCGCCTTCTGGTTAGAGAGTGACCGGATGCTATCACTTGCCTTTAATAAAAAATCTCTTGAAGTACAACGGAAAGTTGTTTGCGAAGAATTTAAAGAACATTATATCAATATGCCTTACGGCGATGCATGGCACAAAATGAGAACGCTTGCATACACGACACATCCGTATCGATGGATGACCATCGGCAAAGATTTAAAACATGTTGAAGATGCAACGCTGGAAGATGTAAAATCATTTTTTAAAAAACATTACAGTCCCTGCAATGCCATCATGGTGGTGGCCGGTAATATTAATTTAAGTGAAATAAAAACACTTACTCAAAAATGGTTTGGTGATATTCCTTCCGGAGAAAAATATAATCGCAATCTTCCGATTGAACCGCAACAGACAGCTCCAAGAACACTTGAAGTAAAAGCGGATGTTCCATTGGATGCCTTGTATAAATGCTGGCATATTTCTTCACGATTAGAAAAAGGTTATTATGTAGCTGATTTGATTACAGAAATATTAAGTGGTGGAGAATCTTCCAGACTATATGAAGTGTTGGTTAAAGAAAAAAAATTGTTTAGCAATATCAATTGTTTTCATTTTGGAAGCACCGAACCGGGATTATTAGCCATTGAGGGAAAAATTGTAAAAGGTATCTCTATGAAGGAGGCTGAAGATGCAGTGAATCTTGAAATCACAACATTGCTGAACGAAGGTGTGACCGATAAAGAATTAGAAAAAGTAAAAAACAAAACTGAGAGCATGATGGCATTCGAAGATATGAGCTTGGTAAGTCGTGCAGCCAGTCTTGCAATCTATGAGTTATTAGGTGATGCAGACTTAATCAATCAGGAGCTTTTGATGTATCAACAAGTAACTGCGGAAGATATCACCCAAGAAAGCAGAAAAATTTTTAACAACAATAATTGCAACACATTATATTACTACAGCAAGTAAAGGACAAAAAAATTTATAAATGGACAGAACTTCGGCACCACCAATTAAAGACGCAATTGATTTTAATTTACATCTGAAAGAATGTGAAAAGTTTACACTCGACAATGGCGTACAGGTTTATGCTGTCAATGCAGGCGAACAGGATGTGTTACAATTAGAACTTGTTTTTTATGCAGGCAACAGTTTTGAAAAACAAAACGGCGTGGCTTATGCAACGAGTCATTTGCTTAAAAACGGAACCTCACAAAAAACTTCTTTTGAAATAAACGAACATTTTGAATATTACGGAGCGCATTGTTCAAGGTCCTGTCACAACGAATCGGCAGTAATTTCTCTGCACACTTTAAGCAAATATTTACCCAATGTTTTGCCGGTTATTCATGAAATGATTACTGATTCAATTTTTCCTGAATCAGAGTTTGAAATATTTAAACAAATCAGCAAACAAAAATTAGCCATCAAATTAAAGAAGTGCGATTTTGTTTCAAACCGCTTGATAGACCAATGTCTTTATGGACAAAATCATCCCTATGGAAAATTTTTGACTGAGGCTGATTTTGATGCATTGAATATTGAAGTAATCAGGGAATTTTATAAAGAAAATTATCAGAACGGGCATTGTATCATTTTTGTAGCCGGAAAATTACCTGAGGATATTCAACAACAACTCAATGAACAATTCGGAAAAATTTCCTTAAAAGGTGATATTCCTGAAGTGCCTACAAATATTGCTACGCCTGCATTACAAAAAAAATACAGAATCCAAAATGATGTGAATGGTGTACAGGGTGCTATTCGAATTGCGAGAGATTTTCCAAATAGACATCATCCTGATTTTAAAGGAACGATGGTTTTAAATACAATTTTCGGCGGATTTTTCGGATCAAGATTAATGGGCAATATCCGCGAGGACAAAGGCTATACGTATGGTATTAACAGTTGGATTCAAAATAATATTCAGGCATGTGGCTGGATGATTTCTACCGAAGCAGGTAAAGAAGTTTGCGAAGCAACGATTGCAGAAGTTTATAAAGAAATGGAAATTTTAAAAACCGATCTTGTTGATGCAGATGAATTGTTGTTGGTAAAAAATTATCTGATCGGAAGTCTGTTGGGAGATCTGGACGGGCCTTTTCAAATCATCGGCAGGTGGAAAAATATAATTTTAAATAATCTGGATGAGCAGTATTTTTATGATTCAATCAATGTTATCAAAACGATTACTGCCGAAGAGATCAGAATTCTTGCAAAAAAATATTTTGTGCAGGAAGATTTTTTTGAATTAATCGTAATTTAAATAGTATGAAATTTTTATTGAAATTATTAATTACAACAGTCAACGTTTTTATTCTGGCATCAATCCTTCCGGGCGTTCATATTGATGATTTTTTTACCGCTATCGTTGTGGCATTTGTTCTTGCTGTGCTGGATGCAATTGTGAAGCCATTATTAATTCTTCTAACATTGCCGGCAACAATTCTTACACTGGGTTTTTTTCTTTTTGTAATTAATGCGTTGATTATTTTATTAGATGCTCATTTTGTTCATGGCTTCAAGCTCGATGGATTCTGGTATGCATTGTTGTTCAGCATACTCCTTTCTTTCTTCAATTCTTTTGTCCACAAAAGAGCATTCCCAAAGGATAACAGATACGAAGAATAATTATTTTTCTAACAAGGTTTTCAGATTTGAAAGTCCGCTGTACAAATCATTTCCCAACACTTTTTCCATGTTCATAAATACGAGCATGATATTCATCGGAAAATTCATTTTGCTATGAAAGCTCCATTGTACAATCGTTTGGTTTGGTTGAGTTCCATCTTTGGTAATCATGGTCGCATCTGCCAATCCTTCAAATGGTTTTATAAAATGTAAACCCATTTCGATTCTTTCTCCTTCAATAATTTTTGTAATTGTTTGTTCTCCTTTGCCAACATCTTTAATATCACTGTCCCATGCAGACATAAAACCAACCGTGCCGTCTGTTCCGGTAAATACTTTTTTTACATTGGGATCTTTCAATGCCCAAACGCTGAACCTGTCTTGATTTTTAATGAATTTAATAAAATCAAAAACTTCTGTTCTTGGTTTGTTGATCGTGATTTCTCTAGTAATTGTATATTCTTTTTTAGAAAAGAAAGCAACGAGCAGAATTATTGCGATGATTGCAACAATAACAATCAGGATTATTTTTAAAACATGCATAAAATTAATTTTTTAGAAAGATAAAAAATATTTCTAAGTAGTGCAACTAACAAATCCTCGGCAATTGTTCTCCTGTCAGATAATTCACCACTCTAGTTCCACCGATATTGCTTTTTAAAATTACTTTCCCTGAATTGTCGTTCGTCACTTCTCCAATGATAGCAGCATTGCTAGTTTTAGAATCTTGTTTCATTAATTCCAACATTTCATTTGCAATAGAATTTTTTACAATTGCAACAAACAATCCTTCATTAGCTACATACAAAGGATCAAGACCAAGCATTTCACAAGCACCTTCCACCTGTTCATCAATTGGTAAAAGTTTTTGTTCGATGCGGTAGCCGAGTTTTGTAAGGCCTGCTACTTCATTTAATACTGAAGCTAATCCACCTCGGGTTGGGTCACGCAAAAATTTTATGTTTTCTCCAAACCTGTCCAACAGTTGAAGAATAATATGATTCAGATTCGTTGTATCGCTCACCATATCTGTTTCGAATTCCAATCCTTTTCGCATGCTCATAATCGTTATGCCGTGTTGTGCAAGGTTGCCGCTGATAATTATTTTATCGCCCACTTCAATTCTGTTGTGATGAATCGCAGCCTTCGGATGCACAGTACCCACACCGGATGTATTGATAAATATTTTATCGCCCTTCCCTTTTTCAACCACCTTGGTATCACCGGTTACAATTTTTATTCCGGCATTTTCGGCAGCATTTTTTATTCCATTCAAAACAGTCCAGAATTCCTGCATCGTAAATCCTTCTTCAATAATAAATCCAAGCGATAAATATTTTGCGGCAGCACCACACATTGCCAAATCATTGACGGTTCCGTTTACGGCAAGTTCTCCGATATTTCCTCCGGGAAAAATAATTGGAGAAATTACATAGCTGTCGGTACTAAATGCAGTTTTACCCAACAGTTCAAAAACAGCCCCATCGTGTTGTTGATTCAGCAGATCGTTTTTTAATAAATCAAATACGCCACTTTCGAGCAAGCGATGTGTAAGAAGTCCACCACTTCCATGCCCCATGGTAATTACATCAAAATCAAATTGAGGCATTGGGCATTGTAATTCCATTTTTATTATTTCACTCATAATGAATCATTGTTTGAATAGTGATAATAAGCTGCACAAGCGCCCTCACTGCTTACCATCGGAGCGCCCAGAGGATGTTCTGGTTTGCATTTGGTTCCAAAATTCGGGCACTGCTTTGGTTTTTTTAATCCTTTCATAATATCACCACTGATACATTCTTTATTTTCTTCAGCAACCGGTAAATGTAAATTGAATTTTAATCTTGCATTAAATTGTTTGTAAGCATCCTTCACTTCGTATCCGCTGTTTGGGATAGAACCTATTCCACGCCAAATTCTGTCACTCACTTCAAACACTTCATAAATTGTATCCATCGCCATTTTATTTCCTTCTCTTTGAACATAGCGAACGTATTGATTCTCGACTTTGTATTCGCCTTTCTCCAATTGTTTTACGGCCATCAAAATTCCTTGTAATAAATCAACCGGCTCAAAACCTGTTATTACCAAGGGAGTTTTATATTTTTCGGCAACCGGATAATATTCTTCCATACCCATGATTGTACACACATGCCCTGCTGCTAAAAATGCATCAATCTTATTTTGTTCATCGCTCAAAATGGCTTCCATAGCGGGTGGCACCAATACATGCGAAGCAAGAATGCTATAGTTATTAAGTTTTAATTTGGAAGCATGAACCACACTCAACGCATTTGCCGGAGCTGTTGTTTCAAATCCAACAGCAAAAAAAACTACCTGTTTATCAGGGTTTTCCTGTGCCAGTTTTACCGCTTCAAGTGGTGAGTATAATATTCTAACATCGGCGCCTTCGGCCTTTACTTCGAGCAAACTTTTCTTTGAACCGGGCACACGTAGCATATCTCCGAAAGAACACAAAATTGTATTGGGAAGTTCGGCTAGATAAATGGCTTCGTCGATTACACTGATACTGGTTACACATACCGGACAACCGGGACCATGCACCATTGTGATATTTTTTGGCAACATTTCGAGAATGCCGTTTTTAACAAGTCCATGTGTCTGCCCACCACAGATTTCCATCAGTGTCCAGGGTTTGGTGGTAATGCGATGAATTTCCTGAACATATTCATGAACGAGTTCGGGGTCTCTAAATTCTGATAAGTATTTCATAAATCAATTTGACAATTCTTGAATTTGACAATTCGGCAATGACAAATTGAGTGAATGTCATTAACCGCTTTTGTAAAGTTTAATTATTCTAGTTTTTATAAATTTTTATTAAAAAATGATTTTTATTTTCAAGCAATATATTTACTCATTGCCTCATTCAAGATTTCACTAATTGACGAATTGTCAAATTGCCTCATCGTTTAATTCATTCATCTCTCCCATTTGCTTTAAATATCCAAGTGTAATTTTTGCTTCTTCTTCATCAACTTTGCTAATGGCAACACCCACATGAACCAATACATACTCTCCAATTTTAGCATCCGGAACTAATCCCAGATTGATTTCTTTTACAATGCCGCCAAATGAAACCTTCGCTTTTTTAAATGTAACATCTTCCTGATTTTCGATGGAAATTATTTTTCCGGGAATAGCCAGACACATAGTATATATTTTAATTTTTTAATAATAATTGTTGAAACGCAATTTGTCCAAAACCTATACACTCGTCATTCGGACTTAATTGCTGATGAAAAATTAATTGTTTTTTGTCAAAGAGCAACTGATTGATTTTATCAACCAGTAAAGCATTCTGAAAAACGCCACCGCTGAATGCAATTTTATCAATAGCCATCTGATCACTGATTTGTAAAATTAAGTTTGCGAAAGCATTGAATATTTTATCTGCAATTACAGAAATTTCTATGTTATGTTCAATATCCAAAAACATTTCTTTTAGAAAACTTGAATACTCAATTTTATTTTCTTTCAGAGAAAAAGAATAATATACTGATGATGTTTTTTTGCAGGATCTTGCCAGAACTTCTAATTTCATGGCAGCTTCGCCTTCGTAATTATTTATTTGTTGAACATTTAAAATAGAAGCCAGTCCGTCTAAAAACCTTCCAATACTAGATGTTTTCAATTCATTTTGTGAGATTAGTTTTTGGTAATTATTCCATTCATTTTCTGTAAAATATTTTTTTATAAATTGTAATTTTTCAGGATAACGTTGCAATAAACTAAAGGCTGATATCCTCGGTTCATTACTCATTTTGTCTCCCAAAAAATAGGGAAAATATTCAAGATGAAATATTCGTTCCATCGAATGATTTTGGTAAGAAAAAATTTCTCCTCCCCAAATTTGTTTGTCATCTCCATAGCCAATGCCGTCCCAGATAATTCCGAGAATTGGATCTTCAGATTTCAGTAGATTATTTTCTGCAATGACTGCTGCAAAATGAGCTTTGTGATGTTGAATTTCAATCGGCTTAATATTTAGCTCCGCTGCCAATGCCTTTCCATATTGAGATACAGCATATCCGGGATGTTTATCAATCAGAATTTCTTCAGGTTTAGAAGATAATAATCCCAGCATATTTTTCAATGTAGCTGCATAACTGTTTTGCGAATCCAGCGATTCCTGATCGCCCAAAAACTGACTGACGAATAAATTGTTTTGATGAAGATATGCAAAGGCACTTTTTAATTCGCCGCCCATTGCCAATATATTTTTTGTTTCCGAAAAAGGATTTGGAAAATAATTTGGAGCAAGTCCGCGGCTTCGGCGAATGATAATTTTTTGTTGAGCCGTTTCGGTAAATTGAAGAACGCTGTCATCCTGTGGAACAACAATATCCCGATCATATGTGATGATTTGGTCGGCAACATCCAACAAATTATTCAGCGCATCATCATTCCGAAATAAAATCGGCGATCCGCTGAGATTAGCGCTGGTAGCAATTATTGGCTTGCAAAATTTATCTGAAATCAGCGCAAGCAATCCTGTGTATGGAAGCATTACGCCAATTTTATCCAATCCCGGCGCAATATCATTTTTGCAAATTCCTGATAATGGAGAAGTTTTTAGTTTACATAAAACAATCGGTGCTGTTTTATCTTTTAGTGCATCTATTTCATGATTGCTCAAATGAACATCATTTTTTATTAAATCAATGTTAGTATATAAAACTGCAAAAGGTTTTGAAATCCTGTTTTTCCTTTTTCTCAAACGTTGAATAGTTTTGTCATTGGTGGCATCACAAAGCAAAAGGTAGCCGCCAATTCCTTTCACAGCCAATATTTTTCCTTCATGCAATTCTTCGTCTATGCATTGCAGAATATAAGCTGCATCATGGCTTACAAGATTTTTTTGTTCATTGAATAAATGCATTTCAATTGCACAATCCTTGCATGAATTTGTCTGACTAAAATGTCTTCTGTCAAGCGGATCATGGTATTCTGAATTACAATCTTTGCACATTTCTACATTGGACATGGTTGTATTTTCCCGGTCGTAAGGCAAAGATTGAATGATAGAATATCTTGGACCACAATTCAAACATGTGATGAATGGATAAAGATGTCTTTTGTTTTTTTGAGTATAAAGTTCATTTTTACAATCCTGACAAATAGCAATGTCCGGAGTCATTAACATCGAAGTTTGCTGATGATTTTCTTTGGTAGAAACTTCTATAATGAATTGGTCGAAATTTTTATCAGGGATAATTTCGAAATTAGAATTTGAAATGACTGCATTAATTGGTGGTGATGAAAGAATAGTATTGTAAAAATTCAATGCTGTATTTGCTTCGCTATTGAAAAATATGTGCACGCCGTCTGTACTGTTTTTCACAGTTCCGAGGATTCCGAATTTATATGCAAGTTTGTAAACAAAAGGACGAAACCCAACGCCCTGAACTATGCCATTGATATGAATATGATACGTGTTCATTTTTATTTTTCATGGCAATCAAGATCATTTTTAAATATTTTCCGAAACGGAAATTTTTGACTTCAACCAATCATACCATTGTTGCATTCCTTCGCCGGATGTGCAACTTAGTTCTATTATTTCAAGTTGATGATTTACTTTTCGGGCATAGTCTTTTGCCTTTTCTACGCTGAAAGAAACATAAGGTAATAAATCAATTTTATTGATGATGCACAAAGTAGAAGAATGAAACATGTCCGGATATTTGATTGGTTTATCATCGCCTTCTGTTACGCTGATTACAACGACTCTTTCTTTTTCTCCCAAATCAAACATTGCAGGACAAACCAGGTTACCCACATTTTCAATAAACAACACCGAATCGTTTTGAAGTTTCATGTCTTGTACTGCATGCAAAACCATGTGTGCATCCAAATGACAACCCTTGCCTGTATTTATTTGCGAAACTTTTGTACCGGTTGCATTGATCCTGTCGGCATCATTGGTAGTTTGCTGATCGCCTTCAATAACGGCAAAGGATAACTCTTTTTTAAGATCGGTTAATGTTTTTTCAAGCAGGGTGGTTTTTCCCGAACCGGGGGAACTTACCAGATTGATTGCGAAAATATTTTTGCCTTCAAAATAACCTCGGTTTCTTGCAGCCAATAAATTATTTTCATGCAGGATATCTTTTTCTACATCAAATATTTTTTGCCCGTTCGTGGCATGTTCATGTCCGTGATCATGATGGTGACTATCTGTTCCGCATCCGCATGTTGCACACATAAACCAATATTTTGAAGTAGAATTAAAATTGTTTTTTTATAATAATATTTCTGTCTTCGAAATCATTCAAAGCAGAATTTTCAATTCTTTGAAATTAAAAATCTAAACTCGTTGTTTTTTTCTGTCTCTTAATAATTTTACAATCAGAACTGCGACAGTCATTACAGAAAGACTCACCAAAACATGTGGTGTCTCTGTAAAATAATGCGTAATTGTATATCCATCGGTAGTTCCATGACCTGGATGAGCAAATATCACTGATGGAAAAATAGCGAGTGCGCCAACAAAAAACTTCTTCATAGTTTAAAATTTTTTCTTAAACAAAAGTAGAAAATATTATCCGAATATTCCTGACATAAATCACGGTCCATACATACGTTCATCATTATTAGATAGCTTATATAGAGTCTATTTTTGCAATAGAAACCCGCCGAAAACGAGTTGATTATTAAATGAAAATAGTATCAGAAATAAATAAGGAAATTAAAAAAACCTGTGTTATAGGAATTGGAAATACGCTCCGTTCAGACGATGGTGTTGGTGCGTTGGTATGTGCCGAACTCGAAAAATTAAAAACTCCGGGACTTAGCGTTTTCTCTTCTCAACAACTTAATATTGATTTGATTGAAGACTTTAAAGAATTTGATACGATCATTGTTGTAGATGCCGGTACGGATGAAAAGTCTGACGTTTCTATCTATCCCGTTGTTGAAGAACAAATCAAAGGAATACATTCATCACATCATGTTGATGCTGCGTTATTATATTCTCTTTCGCAAAAACTTTATCCTTCTAAAAGAGAATTTTTTTTATGTGCCATCCGTTGCGAAAGTTTTACCATGGGAAGCAAACTTTCAGAGATGGCAATTGCCAACGCCGCTCAGGCAGTAAAAATTTTAAAAGAATTTATCAATAATAAAGCGGCTTAATCTCTTATCAATTTACGTACTGAATTTCCTTTTGCATCAAGTATTTCTACTTCCATCGGCATGGTGCCGATAGCATGTGTAGAGCAGGACAGACAAGGATCGTAGCATCGAATGGTAGATTCAACTCTGTTCAGCATTCCTTCTTTAATGTCATTGCCTTTTACATATTGTTTGGCAACTTCCAGTACCGAACGATTCATCGAAGGATTATTTTGACCGGTAGCAATTAATAAATTTACATTAATCAGTTTGCCTGTTTCATCTGTTTTGTAATGATGAAATAAAGTACCACGCGGTGCTTCAGAACTTCCAATGCCTTCCGGATAATTCCATTGACCTTTGTGTTGAATATGGGTGGATGTAACTTGTGGATCGTTTAATATTTTTTCGGCAACTTCTACATCACTTAATGCTTCGATTAGTCTGGTGTAATGATAATAAAATGTTCCATGCACAGGTTTACCGCCATTCATTTTTTTGAAGATTTCAAATTCTGCTTGTGCCAGCGGTGTTTTCATTTTTGAAGAAACATTCAATCTTGCCAACGGACCTACTCTGTAAAATCCTTTATCAAAACCAAAAGGTTTGTAATAAGGATATTTTAAGTATGACCAGGAAACAGATCTTTCGGCGATAAAGTCAAGATAATTTGCAGGATTAACCTGATCTTGCAATATCGTTCCATCGGCATCCATAAATCTTAATTTACCATCGTACAATTCATGTTCGCCATTTGGACCAACGGTTCCTAAATACAAAGTTGGAGAAGTTGCAAAAGAGTTTACCATTTCGCTATTCTCTTCATGAAATTTTTTGATAAGTTCAATACCAATTTTTACAGTTTCAATTGCTTCAGGAATCCATTCCAGTAAATGTTTACGGTTTTCTTCTGTCAACGGAAAAGCCATTCCGCCGGGTGCAATCCCCATGATATGAATTTTTTTGCCGGTAATTCTTTCGCTCAATTCCTGACCGAATTTTCTAAGTCTTATTCCACGCACAGCTAGGTCAGGAAATTTTTCTGCGATACCTAAAATATTTCTTTTTGCAGGATCACTATCATATCCTAATAAAAAATCGGGAGAAGATAAATGGAAAAAAGAAAGTGCATGAGAAGAAAGATTTTGTCCGATATGCATTAATCTTCTCAGCAAATTTGCCGTATAAGTAGGTTGAATTCCCTGAATCATTTCACAAGCCTTTACACTTGCCAAAGAATGGCTGGTAGGGCATATCCCGCAAATACGTGGAGTGATGGTGGGCATCTCTGTGTACATTCTGCCTTCGCAAAATTTTTCAAAACCTCTGAATTCATTCACATGAAACAATGCATCTTCCACATTCCCATTTTCATCTAACTGAATGGATATTTTTGCATGGCCTTCAATTCTTGTAACAGGCGATATATATATACTTCTTTTAGTTGTACTATCCATATTTCAATTTTTTTACTTCGCTTAAATTGGGTATTCTATCATTTAAAAATTCGAACAATACATAAAAAATAGTGTCGGCACTTGGCGGACAACCGGGTATTACAAAATCTACATTGACTACTTCCTGCAATGGTACTACTTTGTCATTTAGTTTTAAAAGAGCCGGATCGTTGGGAACAGAACCTTCCGAATCATTGCTAATACAATTTACATATGCAGCATCAAAAACTTCTTTTAACGGAAAGTAGTTACGCATGCCCGTTACATTTGTCATAACAGCGCAGTCTCCAAAAGCAATGACGGTTTTGGCTCTTTTACGGATAAGTTTTATTTCATGATAATGTTCATCACTGGTTACAGAACCTTCTACCAATGCAATATCTACTTCAGGAAATTCTTTACCGTCCACAATCGGACTCTTTACAATATCTGCCAGTTTTGCAACATCTAAAATTCTTTCGTCAATATCCAACAATGACATGTGGCAACCGGAACATCCACCCAACCATACTGTTGCTATTTTTTTTCGGTTATCCATTTTAATTTTATTTTTTAAATTCTAAATTTTTAATTTTTATAGTCCCATTTTTCTTTTATCCATCAGTTCACAAATGAGTTCTGGTTTTTTGTCTAACTGTCCTTGTACGATTGCCTTTGGCCAGATTGCGCCGGTTGGACAAGCATGCAAACATTTTCCGCAAGAAGTACAGGTAGTAGATTCGCCCCAAGGTGTATTAAAATCTGAAATGATACGAACCTGATTTCCTCTATTCATCACGCCCCAGTTAAATGCGCCTTCAACTTCGCCACAAACTCTTACACAACGTGTACACATGATACATCTGTTATGATCCAATACATACCAGGGATGAGAAGTATCTACATTGCATTGTGGGAAAAGACGAGGATAACGAATAGAATCCATTTCAACTTTATAACCCAGATTCTGCAATTCGCATTTCCCATTGGCAACACATACAGAACACATGTGATTTCGTTCTGCAAAAAGTAGTTCCGTAGTAATGCGCTGATATTTTTTAATTTTTTCCGTGTTAGTGCGGATAATCATATTGGCAGCCACTTTTGTAGTACAGGCAGAAAGCAATTTATTGATGCCTTCAATTTCAACCAAACACAAACGGCATGCGCCGATATCAGAAACCCCTTTTAGATGGCACATGGTCAACATTTCAATCGCATTTTCTTTGCATACATCTAAAATTGTTTTACCCTGATCAACATCTAATTTTTTGTCGTCAATATATATTGTTATTTTGGCCATACTTTCCACCTCCTAAGGAATATTTTTATTCTTGGTTAGTTTTCAAGATCAATTTTTGTTTCGTATTCTTCTCTGAAATGACGCAGCGTGCTCAGCAATGGATTTGGTGCAGATGCACCTAAACCGCAAAGACTGGTTTCTTTTACAAAAACTGCGAGTTCTTCCAGTCTGGCAATATCAATGCTGGTTCCTTTTTTTTCGCAGATTTTCTGTAATAAATCATGCATCATTTTTGTCCCAACCCTGCATGGCACACATTTGCCACAACTCTCATCCATACAGAATTCCATGAAATACCTGGCAACATCCACCATGTCTGATTTGTCGTCCATGATGATTAGTCCGCCCGACCCCATGATAGAACCTAAACTAATCAGCGACTCATAATCCATTTTTACATCCAGATGTTTTGAAGGAATACAACCTCCCGATGGACCGCCGGTTTGTGCAGCTTTAAATTCGCCACCGCCCTGAATACCGCCGCCAATTTCAAATATTATTTCTCTCAAACTTGTACCCATCGGTACTTCTATCAAACCCGAAATGTTAATTTTTCCTGCCAATGCAAACACTTTTGTACCGGCACTTTTGGGTGTTCCTATTTCGCTATACCATTCTCCACCATTGTTTATGATTGGTACAATGCCTGCAAAAGTTTCAACATTATTAATTAAAGTTGGTTTTCCCCAAAGCCCCGATTCTGCCGGAAAAGGTGGGCGAGGTCTTGGCGTTCCCCGTTTACCTTCAATGGATGCAATCAATGCTGTTTCTTCTCCACAAACAAATGCACCGGCACCAATTCTTACTTCTATATCAAAAGAAAATTCACTTCCTAAAATTTGTTTTCCTAAAAGCCCGGTTTTTTTCGCCTGTTTGATAGCTTGTTCAAACCGTTTGATTGCTAGCGGATATTCTCCGCGGATATATGCAAATCCTTTGTTGGCACCAACTGCATACCCTGCAATCGCCATCCCTTCCAATACACGATGAGGATTCCCTTCCAATACACTCCTATCCATAAATGCACCCGGATCGCCTTCGTCGCCATTACAAATCACATACTTTTGATCACTTACATATTTGTAAACAGTTTCCCATTTTAATCCTGTTGGATAACCTCCACCACCTCTACCACGCATTCTGCTATGTTTGATTTCGGCAATTACATCTTCGGGAGACATTTCAAACAATACCTTATCCAATGCCTTATATCCATCATGCACAAAATAATCTTCAATTTTTTCAGGATTAATATCTCCGCAATTTCTTAATGCTATTTTATGTTGCATTTTGAAGAATGGATCTTCATTGGCATTCAAAAAAGGTTTTTTCCGGAATTCCGAAAACAGCAACATATCTTCAATCGGCTTTTTATCAATAATCTGACTTTGAACAATGGTTGCAATATTTGTACAATCCACTTTTTGATAAACCGTATGATCTGGTTCAAATTTAATTAATGGTCCCTGATTACAAGGACCCATACAACCGGTTGGAATCACTTCTATATCATTCTCCATTCCTCTTAGAGAAACTTCTTCCTGAAGTTTTTTCAACACTTCTTCAGAGCCGGAGGAAATACAACCCGCACCACAACAAACACAGATTTTGTATTTATACTTGTAATTTTCTTCCTTCGCTTTTTCAGCGTAAATAATGGTTTTTAGGTCGTTCCTGTTCATTTTTCACTTATTTTGGCGTGAATCTTACTTACAATATCTTCAGGCATTACTTTAGCATGAACTTCATTATCTAAAACGACTGCAGGTGCTAAACCACATGCGCCGATACATCTCGCAACCTGAAGTCCGAAAGAATTATCTGCCGTTACTTCTCCCGGTTTTAAATGAAAATCTTTTTCAATTTCATTCAATAAAAGATTAGCACCTTTTACATAACATGCTGTACCGGTACAAACCAAACAGGTATGTTCTCCTTTTGATTTTAAAGAAAAAAAATGGTAGAAACTAACAGTAGAAAAAACTCTTGAAGGTGGTAAGTGCAATTCTTTTGTAATAAATTTCAAAACATTCATAGGCAAATACCCATAAGCATTCTGGGCTGTATGAAGTATTTCTATCAACGCATCTGCCCGATAATTTTCCTTTTTAATTTTAGCTGAAATTAATTTTACCCTTGGATCCGTTTTCGGAAGCTCAGTATTTGTTAAGGCTGATTCTGTTTTCATGACAAGTGCTTTGATAAAATTTGTAAAGAACTAAATCTATTATTCAGAAAAAATTTTCAGAAAAAAAACGATTTAATCCTACTATGAATTCTTAACAAAACTATTTACAAGAATTTTTGTAAAATATGATATTTGTCATAACAGCTTGAAATATATATCCTGTGAACGATGTTTCAACATTTAAAATTGCAGATGTGAGATGTGTGAAGTATGATGTGGGAGGTATGATGTTTGAAGTTGGATATCTTAAATCATAAATCTCACATCCCACATCTCGTATCATACATTCTACAATCAATAATCATCAAAAGGAATGTTTGCATCTGTTGGGGAAAATACTCTTACATCATCAAAATATGCAGAAGTTAAACTAGAACCAAGAGCAACATATCCTTTTCCGTTAACACTCATTCCAATTGAACCCTCTCTTGGAGAACCTTCGAATCCTGTTTTTTCTACCCATAAATCCGTGGATGGGTCATATTCCCAAACATTTGTGATATAACTATTGTTGATTCCGGTAGCAATATATCCTTTACCATTTATTGTAAATCCTACGGCGTTCTTTCGAGTAATAGTAGTGTAAAGAATGTCATAACTGTTATACTTGTTGATAATTTTTCTTTTTTCAGTCCAGGTATCAACAACCGGATCGTACATCCAACAATCATTTACATAAGTATCCGATCCGTTACTAAAGCCGGTAGTTAAATACGCTTTATTATTTATTACAAAAACAACAGAACCGGATCTTTTACTTCCTCCAAAACCTGCTTTTTGTGTCCAAGTGTTTGAACTAGGATCGTACATCCATAAATCTTTCAACGCTTTTGTTCCATCATAACCTCCTGTAACATATCCTGAATCATTAATAGAAAATGCAGTAGACATGTACCTTGCTGATCCTTCAAAACTGGCAACTTGTGTCCAACTATTGCTAAGGGTATCGTAAGCCCAAAAATCTTTGAAAATATTAACGCCATCTGTTCCTAGTCCAACATAAACCATATTTCCTGCACTGAAAGATACTGCTGAACTACGAGGAGTACCCGGGAAATCTGCCTTGCGCAACCAAAAATCCAAATTAGGATTATACACCCAAAAATCTGACAGACGAGCAATACCATTATAACCTAATCCAACATATACTTTTCCGTTTAATTCTGCAGAGACAGCCTGAGTTCTGGCAACACCTTCAAAAGCGCCCAATTTTGTCCAGTTGCCTAATTTTGAATTGGTATTAGTTTTTCCGTTACAACCCATTATGAGTACAACTATGAGCACATTCAATACGAGCACTGCAAATTTATTTTTTGCCCGAACTAACTTCGAAAATTTAGGCACTTCAAAGAGGATTCCATTTGGGTAAAATAGTTTTAATAATTGTTGAGTCAATGATTCAATTCGGATAGATCGGCGCATTTTTATAAATTTATTGAGTGTGAAATTTTTTAGGAACTATATTATTTATCGGGGGTTGTCTTGAAGAATTTAAATTACAAAGACGCTAAGTCAAGATCTTGCTTAGCGTCTTATTTATTCAATCTTTATTAAGGAAATTTATTCAATATATTTCCCTTCTAATTTTAATTGTTGTACAAACAAATCCCATCCATTTTTAATTTTTTCGAAATTTGTTTTTCTTATAATTTCCCAATCCTGAGCATCGGTTGTCAACCCAGCCTGATCTAGCACCAAACCTTGAGGATAACCGTTTAGGATATACCATTTACGAGGATTTGAGTCATTATATTCCTTGCCTTCAATCATACAATCTAATACAGGTTGGTTAACGATGTTGCTCATTGTCGGAAGTGTATAGATCAATGTAAACAGGAATTTATCTTTCAAATAAATATTTATTTTTAAGCTTGAACCTGCAATCTTATTTAATACTTCGGAGCTATTTTTAAATACAACTTCTCCTTTTTTTGCATTATAAGACATTATGTCCAACGTTCCGATTGAATCGAAATTGTCTGCTGCAGGCGTAGTTGATTCCGTATTTGTAGTTATGCCTTCCTTCATAGCTACTACTTTCATTTTTAAATTTGAAGTTGGGTTAGAACTATTTTTATCGCATGCAACGAGTCCAACTAATACAAACAGCATTAGTAGTTTAAAAAATATTTTTGATTTCATGATTTTATTTTTAAAAGATTTAAATTTAATTTTAATTTAATTAGTTACTCACAAGTCAAAATAAAATTCAAGTAACATTCACTACAAAGACAATCTAATATTGAAAATGGGGGTATTAAAAATGTTATTTTTTTATTTAATTTTTGTTTTTGATAATTTAAATTATTTTCTGACATTTTAAAAAGTTTTGTCAATGGAAAAGCAAATTATTGTTGAAGATGGACTGTTGGAAAAAATTGCAAGTGGCGATCATTTTGCATTCGAACAATTGTTTAATTGTAATAAAGAAGCGATTCACGCACTTGCTTACCGACTCTGCGGTTGCTGTATTCTTGCCGAAGACATTCTACAAGAAATATTTTTGAAACTCTGGAAAAATAGAGAATCACTTGCCTCTATCCAAAATCTTCCGGGCTATTTGCGTGTGACCGTTCAAAACATGGTGTATAATGAATTACAAAAAAAGTCGAAGGAAAGAAAATATCATCATGAATTTTCAGAAAATTTTCATTGTGAAAATCCACTGGCAAATGATACAATTAGGTATGATCAATCATTAAAAGAGGTCGTGGAAAAACTACCGTTTAAACAAAGAATTACCTATGAACTCAGCAAAAGAAATGGTTTGAAAAGAAAACAAGTAGCCGCTATTTTAAATGTCTCCGAAGAAACCATCAAATCCAATCTGCAACAAGCTATCAAAAAGATATCCGCTTTTTTTAAGGAGAAGAATGTGCATCTAATTATTTTGGAAATGCTTTTAAATTGCGACCTTGAATCAGTTTATTATTTCCCGTAGATTTAGCATGACAACTACCGCCCCATATACACCATCAGTATCTGTACATCACTCGGGTTCACGCCGGAGATACGGGAAGCTTGTCCCAATGTGCGTGGTTTTATTTTTATGAATTTTTGTTTTGCTTCATTGCTTAATGAAGAAAGTTTTTCATAATTAAATTTTTCAGGAATGATTAGGTCTTCCAATGAATCCATCTTGGTGACAAGCTCTTTTTCTTTATTAATATAAGTCTCGTATTTTACCTGAATCTCTATTTGCTCCAATACTTCCCGATCAGAATTTTTTAATAAATCATTTATGGAAGGAACAGCCTTCGCCATTTCAATTAATCCAATTCCGGGGCGTAATAAAAGTTGTAATATTTTCTGCCTTCTTACTAACGGTGACGAACACACGCTTTCTAAAAATGGATTGATATCTTCCGGTTCAACGTTGATATTTTCCAACATATTTTTTACCTGATCAATCTGCTGAGATTTTGCTGTCAGTTTATCCATTCTGTGTTGAGATGCCAATCCTAATTTATAACTCGTTTCCGTGAGTCTTAAATCTGCATTATCCTGTCTCAATAAAGTTCTGAATTCGGCTCGGCTTGTAAACATCCGGTATGGTTCATCGGTTCCTTTATTAATTAGATCATCTATCAGCACGCCAATATATGCTTCGCTTCTTTTTAAAATAAAGGGTTCTTTTTCTGCTACTTTCAAATGTGCATTCATTCCTGCCATTAAACCCTGACAGGCAGCTTCTTCATAACCGGTGGTTCCGTTGATTTGTCCGGCAAAAAACAGATTGTCCAACAACTTGGTCTCCAAACTAAATTCTAACTGCGTAGGTGGAAAATAATCATATTCAATGGCATATCCGGGACGGAACATTTTACAGTTTTCGAACCCGGCAACTTGTCTAAGTGCTTGTAACTGAACGTTTTCTGGAAGAGAAGAAGAAAATCCGTTTACATAAATTTCAATGGTATTAAAACCCTCAGGCTCAACAAAAAGTTGATGACGATCTCTTTCCGCAAAGCGATTTATTTTGTCTTCAATACTCGGGCAGTACCTTGGTCCGGTGCCTTGTATTCTTCCCTGAAACATCGGGCTTTTTTCAAAACCGGTTTTCAAAATTTCATGAACCTTTGAACTGGTATAAGTTATCCAGCAGCTTCTTTGTTGAGCAGGATCAATTCTTTTTATATCTGAAAAACTAAATCCTATAATTTCTTCGTCGCCCTTTTGTTCTTCCATTTTGGAATAATCCAAACTTCTGCCATCTATTCTGGGCGGCGTACCTGTTTTAAGCCGATTGGATTCAAATCCTAACTGAACCAATTGTTCGGTTATACCGGTTGCAGCTTTCTCAGCCATTCTTCCACCACCCAATTGCTTTTCGCCAATATGAATGATGCCGTTTAAAAAAGTACCGTTTGTAAGTACCACGGCTTTCGATCTTATTTCGTGACCCAACCCTGTATGAACACCACAAACTCGATGATCTTTTACTATTAAGCCATGAACCATATCCTGATAGAAGTCAACATTCGGTGTATTTTCCAGCATTTCCCGCCACTTGCTTGAAAAAAGTGCCCGGTCGCTTTGCGCTCTCGGACTCCACATAGCAGGACCTTTACTCCTGTTCAGCATTCTAAACTGAATCATACTGGCATCGGTAACAATTCCGCTATATCCGCCCATTGCATCTATTTCCCGAACAATCTGCCCTTTGGCAATACCACCCATTGCCGGATTACAACTCATTTGGGCAATGGTTTGCATATTCATGGTGATTAGCAATACTTTGCTACCCATATTTGCGGCTGCGGCTGCGGCTTCGCATCCTGCATGGCCTGCACCTACTACTATGATATCGTATTCTGGAAACATTTGACGGCAAAGTTAGTATTTACTGCTTCTTTTAACTTCCGAATTTGGATAGAATTTCCCTTTCGAACAGAATGTCTTTCAGTGAAATGCCTTGATTCAATTTTGAAAATTCTTCTTCATTCAAATTAGACAGCTTATTCAGGCGTTCGGTATTAGAAATGATAAAATTTTCGAGATTTGGAGTAATATTGATGCCAACATCTTGTATTTTGTCAATTTTCAGGAGCATTTTATGGTAAAATTCAAAGCCGGTTTTGTTGTACATTTCTAAAAAATAGGATTTTACGGCTAATAAATTGATTCCGGCTCCAACAGGTTTGTCCGGCTCCAATTCCACGACTCTTAGATTCATGAAATTCCAGCAAAGCCGAAGCTCTGCTTCATCTGAAAAATCAAAGAAATTGACCGGTATAATATGCTCGAATTGCCAGTCGGAACCAAAATTATCCCAATTTAACCCGTCGGAAAACTGTAAAGAGATCCATTCACGAAATCCTTCTACATCAATCCCAAAGTATGGTGCATAGGCTAATGAACCTTTTTTCTCTAAAACATATCTTCGCAAAGCTAATTGCCACTTCCGTTTCTCTCTGAATTTTAGAAGTTCTTCAGTGATTTCTGTCTTTGGAGTCCATTTTTTTCGGTTCATTCCACAAAATTAATTAATGTTTCATTGAGAAACTGTGATTCGTGGAACATTTTTTATCCCCCCAAATTCTCTCAGAATATATTGTATTCAGAAAATGAACGTTTCGGTATGAAACTGTGATTCGTGGAACATCAATCAAAGTATTGTTTGAGATATTTATTTTCCATAACAGTCATTAAAGACTTGTCTACTTTTAATTTGTCCGTATACCCACATAAATGAAGAGCCCCGTGGAAAATTACCCGATGTAATTCGATTTTAAAATATTGATTTAATCTTTTTGAATTGTCTCTAACTCTGTCAATGCTGATATAAATTTCTCCATCCACAGCTTCATTTTCTTTTCCAAGATTAAAAGTTATGATATCTGTATAGTAGTCGTGGTGCAAGTATTGTTTATTAATTTCCAGAAGATATTCATCCGTGCAAAAAACATATGTCAAAGAGTTTAGAATAACACCTTCGTTCTGAAATATAGAGTTCAAAAAATTTTTTAACTCAGTCCTGTTATCTAGAAAAGGTTTTGTGCCAATAAAAAAAAATTTCGTGTTTGCTTGTTTACTGCTAAGATTCATTTTCGTTAAGTTCTTTCTAAATTCGAAATTATTAAACAATTCTGAATGAATACATTTGTAGAATAAATAATTGAAATGGTAAAAAGACTTTCAGAAATATCAGTTGGTGAAAAAGTAGTTATAAAGCATTTTGAAAAAGATGACATCTTTCTAAAATTAATGGAAATGGGATGTGTACCTGGAGAGTTTATTATTGTTGATCAAGTGGCTCCGTTAGGAGATCCAATTTCAATTTTAGTTGCCGGATATCATCTAAGCTTACGTTTAAATGAAGCAGAAAATATTTGGGTTGAGATTGCATAATATTTTAATTGATTGATTATTAATTATTTATGAAAATTGGTTTATTTTTTGGCTCCTTCAATCCAGTTCATGTGGGGCATCTGATTATAGCAAATCATGTCGTAAATGACACAGATCTAGAACAAGTTTGGTTTGTTGTGTCTCCTCAAAACCCTTTTAAACAATCCGGCTCATTGCTAAATGAATATCATCGTCTACATCTTATACAGTCTGCTATTGAAGGTGAGACTAAAATAAAAGCATCCAATATAGAATTCAAATTACCTAAGCCCTCCTATACAATTGATACACTAACTTATTTACACGAAAAATATCCTCAGCATCAATTTTCAATCATACTTGGAAGTGATGGATTTTCAAATATAAATAAATGGAAAAATTATGAGAATATCATCAACAGCACAAAATTGTATATCTATTTACGAACTGGCTTTGATGTTGTAAATACCATAGAAGCAAACATAGAAATTTTAAAAGCACCAATACTTGAAATTTCGTCTACGCATATCCGTGAGTTAATCAAAAAAAAGAAATCAATAAGATTTTTAGTACCGGATGTTGTCAATGAAGAAATTGAAAGCAATCATTATTACAAGTAAATCTTAACCCAACAAACCAATTAACAGGCAAAATATAACTATAAATGGTGCAGGAATTTTTGTGTATTTTAAAACTATAATTGTTCCTAAAATTACACCAATATTCATAAAACTTTTTTCGCTAAAAGACATGATAGACACATCTTTTAATAAATACAAAGTAGCAGCAAACATTAGTCCAACCACTACAGCATTGATTCCTTCAAGTGATCTGTAAACAATTACGAATTTTTTCAGATACTGCCAGACCGGAAAAAAAAACAGTACAAGTAAAGCACTTGGTAAAAAAATTGCGATTGACCCAATAAATGCACCCAGCATTTGCTTTTGATAGCCATCATTTTTATAAGCCATTCCACCGGTAAAAGAAGCTATAGAAAATACAGGACCAGGAATAGCACGTACAATACCGGCACCCGTTAGTAATTCATTTCTCTCAATTCTTATAAAGTTTTCTTTACTTTCTTTAAATTGAGGAGCATTCGGTCTGGCAACATACTGATCCAGCATCATGGGTATTAATACATCACCACCTCCGAAAACAAAACTTCCAAACCTATAAAAATTCTCAAAAAGATTGTAGGCTTTTCTGTTTGGCCATTCATATTTTCGAGCACTACTACTTAGTAATCCGGCTAAGATAAATATGAGTACAAATAACCAAATATTTGTCCACCGAATATGTCTGGGTTTTATTTTTTCACTTTCAGGAATACGTTTGTCACTAAAATTGGTAGCAATTCCACCGGCAACAATTAGAATAGGAAATACAATTGGATTTTTGAAAGTGAGGTATGAAACAGTCATTGCGAACAACATTAAAATTTGAGTAATCAAGTTGTTAACTGAAATTTTAAAAGCTTTGATAGCAGCATAAGCCAAAAAACCAATTGCCATAGGTTGGATAAATTGGAAAAGACCATTTTTAAGATTCGTCGAACCGATATTACCTAATAAAAAAGATAATGCTCCCATTAAAGTACAAGCAGGACCAATCCAAATTATCAATGTTAAAACTGCTAATGGAACACCACCACGTTTATAACCAATCAATGTAAGAGTTTGTGTAGAAGAAGCTCCGGGAAGCATTTGACAAAAAGAAACATATTCCATTAACTCTTCTTTCGTAACATAAGGAGTTCTGTCAACAAAGGTTTTCATCATCATTCCAAAATGCCCCTGAGGACCGCCAAAGGCAGTGATACTATGAAGAAAAACAGCTTTTAAGAATGATATATGGCGAAGTATTTTCAATCTTTCTATTTAATTGCTACGTTTAAAAAAACAATAGGTTAATAAATATCAAATTCAGGTACAATATTATGTATTTAAATTAATTAGCAAAAACATAGTTTTTTTAATAGATTTTTAAATGAAAAGAAAATTTAATCAAAAATAATATGAATTCCATTTTGAAATTTTGAATATGTAACATAAATTTATATAAATAGTTAAAAGAAATTGGAAAAGAAAAACTAATTTTTTTAACATAAATACTAAATTTATTAGTGTTGATAAAAGAAAACTATTATCTTTGAAGTCGTAATTAATTTTACAACTACAAATAGATACATCACTAAAAAAACAAAGACATGAGCAACGTAGAAAAATTAAAAGCGCTGAAATTAACAATGGATAAAATTGATAAGGATTTCGGCAAAGGTTCTGTAATGATTTTGGGAGAAAAACCGCATGTTGAACAAGAAGTAATTTCAACAGGATCATTAGGGTTAGATGTAGCATTAGGAATCGGTGGATTACCAAAAGGAAGGGTAATTGAAATATATGGACCTGAAAGTAGCGGTAAAACAACCATCGCTATTCACGTAATTGCAGAAGCTCAAAAGAAAGGTGGCATGTGTGCATTTATTGATGCTGAACATGCATTTGATAGTACATATGCTCAAAAATTAGGCGTAGATACAGATAATCTTTTAATATCACAACCGGATTATGGGGAACAGGCTTTGGAAATTGCGGACAGATTAATATTATCCGGCGCTGTAGATGTTGTCGTTGTTGATTCTGTAGCAGCACTGGTTCCGAAGAGTGAACTGGAAGGAGAAATGGGAGATAGCAAAATGGGTTTACAAGCTAGGTTAATGAGTCAGGCATTGAGAAAACTTACAGCAACCATATCTAAAACCAATTGCTGTTGCATATTTATAAATCAGTTGAGAGAAAAAATTGGGATCATGTTTGGAAATCCTGAAACAACAACTGGCGGAAATGCACTGAAATTCTATTCATCAGTAAGATTGGATATAAGAAGAATGGCACAAATTAAAGATGGTGACGAAGCCATTGGAAACCGTGTGAAAGTAAAAGTGGTAAAAAATAAGGTAGCTCCTCCTTTCCGTCAGGCAGAATTTGATATTATTTATGGAGAAGGAATTTCTAAAATGGGTGAAATCATTGATATGGGTGTTGAATTAGGAATTCTGCAAAAAAGCGGAAGCTGGTTTAGTTATGATACCAATAAACTAGGTCAGGGAAGAGATTCAGTAAAACAATTATTATTGGATAATCCGGAAATGGCTGCCGAAATTGAAGCAAAAATCAGGGCAAAAATTACAGAAATGCAAGCCTCTTAAATAATTACTGGGTTAGTAAGTAAATCGCCGTTTCATAATGAAATGGCTTTTTATTTTACAAAATAAACGCCTGATTCGTTCTTATTATCACTACACACAATACTATCGGAGTCGTAAGCATGGAATAAGCATCGCACATGTACAGGTAAATGCTGAATAGAATCAATGATTTCTTTAAAAGATAATTCTTTTTCACAAAATACAATTTCATTGATTTTGTTTAACCGAATAATTTCATGAAGCTTATTAAAATTCCCTAAGACATTTTCTACAGAATTTTCCTGATATGTAATA
>Ga0364874_10348_pt2 | contig 24729 bp, 22 predicted proteins | sample ExccelAu500001D4_2_FD_206922 | JGI IMG/M metagenome (GOLD analysis project Ga0364874, IMG submission 206922) | Enriched cells from Trout Bog Lake Hypolimnion, Wisconsin, USA - BchlTB.Aug07.5000.01.D4 | ecosystem: Environmental > Aquatic > Freshwater > Lake > Hypolimnion/Profundal zone | place... | reverse complement strand
GAAGCCAGCAGATAGGCGCTTGTATTGAATGATTCTGGATACGAACAATACGACGAATCGAAAAAATCTGTCCGATGGACGTGTGACGAGAACGAAGTCCTTGCGAAAAAATAGCAGGATATTGCGTGCGTTCAGATAATAATTAAATTCTGTCATCTTGCCGCTTGATCCACCACGCACATGGCGCACAATAGCAGATGGCAGATAGAGTGTTTTCCAACCGCGAATTCCTGCATGAAAAGATATCTCTGTATCCTCTACAAATGCAAAGAAATCTTCATCATAAAACTCCTCCCCAATGCGTATGTCTTCTAGCATAGACCGTCTATATATCGCTGCTGCGCAACATGCACCGTCTACATACTCTTCTTTGTTGTATTGACCGCAGTCTTTCTCGCCGAAGCCGCGATCAACTGCTATTCCTTCTCTAAAAATATAAATACCTGCAGAATCGATAATTGAAGAATCCGAGTCGGATATAAGCTTGCCAATGACCGTTCCAGTGTATTCGTCTTTACGAAACGCAGTAACACATTTATCAATATAGTCAGGACTTGGAAAGGCATCTGCATTAAGGACCAGTACAAACTCGCCGTTACTCTCACGAATCCCGAGATTATTTGCTTTTGAAGACCCTAAATTCTCCGCCGGAAATAGCCTCAAGCGTCCTTCGTCAGCCATCTTTTGAATCAAAGAAAACGAACTATCCGTTGAACCATTATCAATCACAATGATTTCTGTATTTGAATAGCTCTGAGACTCAATGTTGCTTATACATCGCTCTATATATAACTTACTATTGAAGTTAATAATAACAATTGAAACCATACCTGGTTGAAATATCATCTCAACATTCCCCGAGATCTCAACTCATCGAGCGCGTGTTCGTAACCATCAGTGCCGATCTGCTGTGATTTCACCCATGAGACAAACCGAGCGAGTCCGTCGTGAAACTTCACGACCGGCTTCCAATCGAGTAGTTCACTTGCTCGTCGTATATCAGCATAGTTATGCCTAATGTCACCAATGCGGTAATTGCCGGTCATATTGACTTTACAATTTGCATCAAAATCATGTTTTAATAAAGAAGCAACTGTGAGAACATCGACAGGTTGTCCAGAGCCAATATTAAAGGCTCCAGATACTGTAGGGGGCGATTCCAGTGCAGCAATAGTGGCAGCTACAACATCGTCAACGTATACAAAATCCCTTGACTCCTTCCCATCTTCGAAAATATTTACATCGCCACCGGATCTAAAGCGAGTAGAGAAGATAGATAATATACCTGTATATGGGTTAGCTAGCGATTGTCCAGGCCCATACACATTCTGGTAGCGCAGCGCAATTGCAGGTATATCGAATGCAGCTCCGCATAGCAGCCATAATTGCTCCTGAGTCTGCTTGGTGATTCCATAGATCGAAGTTGGATGGAGTTGCGAGTCCTCATCTGTGGGCACAAGTTGTAGTGGTCCGTTACAGAGTGGGCACCGCGGATCAAAAAACCGGCTTGTAAGTCGGATATACGCCGCTGATGTGGGTAAACTGCACCATCTTTATCGCAAGCGTATTTCCCCTCTCCATAAATTGCTCGCGACGAAGCTATGATTATTCGCTCTACACAGCTGCAACTTGATAGCAATTCCAGGAGTTTGGCAGTTCCCATAATGTTGACGTCTGTGTATCTACCAACCTCATACATTGACTGTCCAGTACCAGTTTCCGCCGCAAGATGAATGACAGCATTGACTCCTTTAAGCGCCGCTGTCAACACATCGGCGTTGCGAACGTCTGCATGAATTAGTTCAGCCACTTGGTCAACAGCATGGCGCGTCGGGGAATCTCCGTCGGGACCATGAATCTGCGGAGAAAGAGAGTCTAGAACCCGGACTTCATAGTTCCGTTTAGCTAGTGCCACAGCAACGCTAGAACCGATAAATCCGGCACCTCCAGTGATCAAGACCCGGCTGCGCATTTGAGATGTGCTCCTTACTATTTTTGTTGCATTAGAAACCTGCATTACTCATATCCAACACATTGTAAGCTCTTGCTAAACTGTATTTATCTTCTGACATTAGTTACACGTCAATTGAATGTTCACGCTTCTCACAAATTATTTCAATTACATCACCCATACGGACGATGTCGATACATTTCTCTATTAGGCTCGTAATTATTCTAAGTAAACGGTTTCGGATAAGCCAACCATCGTCTGCTTTCTGTCCTGTATTACGATTCACAAATATTTGCAAACTGCCAAGTAAACCCCAAAAATCAGCGTTGTAATGTACTTTATTAATCTGAAATCCGGATTTATGCAATAGCCTTGTTATTACTTTGTCTGAATAGTTGTACGTGTGCACCGGTGCACAGAGATACCACCAGTAGCGGCCAAATATACGAAATGACATGCTACCAACATTTGGGATTCCAATGAAAAGTTTTCCTCCCGGGCGTAATATTCTGTGGATCTCGTGTAGAACATCGACTGGATTTGGGACATGTTCGAACGAGTGGTTACAGCGAACATAATCAAACGATGAACTTGAATAATTTGCCTCTAGGAGAGTTCCATGATATACATCGAAACCTACAGTTTTCGCTGCAAACGCACCTGCACGCGAAGGCTCGACTCCCCATACATTCCACCCCCGATTTGCCATAACCTGTAAGTACGCACCATTACCGCAACCAATGTCGAGAAAGTCACCAGTCATATTAAACTTTGGATTGTGTGTATGAATTTGGAGAGGAATAACATGCAATAAAAATGTTTCCACCATGCCATCCTCACTTCTGGTGAATAGGCATAGTAGTTATCAGGGTAATAGGATATTAACTGCTTCTCTGAGGGCATCGGATCGAGATGAATTAATCCACAACCTTTACATTGAACTACATCAAACTCACCTGTAATTCCGTAGTGACGATCACGAGTTCGGTAGAGCAGGGTTACATCCTTCGACCCACATACGATACATTCAATGCTGACCATTAATAATATCCTTATCTAGAATTATTATAAGATGTTACATAACTAAGTTAAATGGTTCGATTTACCAGCATTATGGTCAGCCGTTTGGATCAATCGAGGTGGCGACTATGAGTTGTAATGCGTAAAATGTCGCGAACTGTATATATGTCAGATATCTTTACGTTAGGCTCCTAAATTAGTAACGTGCATATATTCATCGCCGCTATGGAATTAAATGGTCAGCACTGGAAAACATCTCAGGCAGAACCCGTTTGTAGACAGTGTTTATAAACTCTTTTTTTTGCTGCCATGTAAGGCGCAGTGATGCCTTTTGAGCTGAAATAGCCATTTCATATCGGCGATCCTCGTCCAGCCCAATTGCTTTGATTGCCTTGGCAAAATCTTGGATTACCTGATCGACTGTGTTGGGCGGAATCTTGATGCCGCATTCAACAGTGACGATGTCCTTAAACCCCATATGATCAAGACAAATGACTGGCAGACCGTGGGCTAACGCCTCAACCAACACCGTCGTGGTTGCGTCATATAGACTTGGCTGCACAAAGCAGTGACCGGATGCCATTGTAGAAAGGACCTCTGCGCGTGACACTTTCCCTAAAAAACTACAGAAATCGCCGATCCCTAGACTGCTAGCAAGTTCCTTCCAATTACCAAAAAGCGGACCATCACCCACAATAATTAAACGCCAGTCAATGGTAGATCGTTTGAGTTGCCCCAACGCTAGCAATACGATGTTAAGGGCTTTTCGTGGTTCGCAACTCCCGCTCCAAACAATGCGTAACGGTTCTTCAGGACCTCGGCGAACCGGTGGCCTCAGTTCCAGGTCAGGTACACTCACTTCGCATGAGACTGTTGCATCCCGGCTGCAAAGTTTACGGACTCGATCAGCCACGTCGCTCGTTGCGGCAAAGATGGCGCGAGCAGCGGCAGCCGCACGCCTCGGTCGGCGAGCAATATACATGGACCATGTCACAGAGAGGTTTTTCAAAACAAAGAACAGCCGCGAGCGGAAAGGCACAGCGTTCAGTAACCTCAGCGGAAAGAATGTCAGTCCGCCGATGGGTCCCCATACAAACGGTTTGCCCAGCTTCCAAAGGTATCCTGGCTCACGAAAGCCGATACAGTTAAGCTGGTGAACCAGGTCAAAATCGATCTGTGCATCCAAGGCGCGGGCGAGACGGTATGTTTTCCATTGCCATTGCCTATAAATTAAATAACTACGTACTGGTTCCAAGATAAAATTAAACCACCCGGGTTCCCATTTAATATATTGGATCGTTATATTCGACATCACGTCCGGGTGCTGACGCAGATACTGCTCCGTCTCTTTTCTTGGCGTATCCTCTGCGATGACCCATACCTTATGCTGTGACGCGATGGCACGCACGTAATTCCAACCAACCGCAAATTCGGAGCCTCTAACAGGGCTAAAAGCATGTGCGGATACAAGTATCTTCAGTGATCTTACTTCACTCATTGATGAGCTTTCATACGAGAGAGTGTCATTCCTGTCCTCAATAAATTAGTAATGGAAAGACTTAGAGACTTTTCGAAATGCTCTGAGCGCACGTTGATATTATCAAATACCATTGTATCTCTGTTTCTCACTAATGCAAGATGTGTACAGAGTCCCCTATTTCCATCTTAGCTGATCGGAACAAGCTTCTCTTCTCTAGTATCTCAAGTACAAATTGTCATAAGGGGTCTGCGCAACAGTCGATATTCCTATCCAGTAACAGCAGGGCTCAGGGTGACGAAACGAACCAGAGTCGAATGCGACGTTGATATCGGATGGGAATTAACTTGAGAGCTCTGGAACGTATGAAGCGAACGAGTTGTGCGATGTGATCTGAAATAGAAAACAACGCGCGAGACTGTGTTTGAACTGGCAAGCCAGCTGCTATCAGTTCTTTTTGCGCTCGTGCGATCCACTTGCCCCGAATAACTCCATGAAGGCAGTGCAAATATGTCTCCTCTGTTGCATAAAAGTCCGGATATTTGTCCGTCCTGACTGATCCCTGAATTTCGAATTGCCAAATTGTTTCATCTGGCCTGAGAAGATCTAGCAATACGTCCTTTCTCCAAAGACTCATAACCGTTGAGGATCGATAAGGTATCCCAGAAGGAAGATGACATATCCCTTTGAATTCAGACTGAACCATGCCCACAACCGGCTGAAGTCTAATGCAGGCAGGTCTTTGAGTGATAACCCATTCGACTAAATTCATAAATTTTTTAGTATCCACTTGTCTAATTAAAAACCAGTCCTCGAGGAAAAGAAAAATAAATTCTTCGCTAATCTGTTCAACTGCCAAACGAATACTTTCTGGCCATGCAATAATATCGCCAACCATGATTGGCTTAATCGCTTGGTCTGGGAAGGAGGTATAATTTGAAAGTAAATATATTTGATATGGACAGTCAGGCCAACTACGCTGGAAGGCTGTAAAAAAGGGTGCCCATAGATCAGAATAGGCGTCGTATGATGAGACTAGAATAGCTAGGCGTTTTGATTCACCCGTTCTCGCTGCTAGAGGTTCTTTTAGGCTCGTCCGACTTGTTATTATCATGCCTTCTGACATCCCCCCCCCCCTCATTGAAAATATTATCTATTTAGCAGTCTGTCTGTATAATCGTTCTGTAGGATAATAATAAGCGGCTGACTTAAAAATCTATAATGATAAATAGAAAAAATGTAAATAATGAATATTAATACCTATAGATATTTACAAAATATGTTTAAATGATTTCTCCTAAGGTCTCGACCAAATAGTCTAGCTCGGCGTTAAGACTATAGTGGTGGTTGCCTACAAAAAAACCGTTATTATGAATAATATCTGCGTTATTAAGGGTCCCGTGGATCTCGTAATCCATGTACTTTACTGATTCACTACGGGTGAAATTGCCTGCAACAATAGGGCGACACTCAATATTTCGTTTCGCCAGATGTTTTACTACTTGGTCGCGATTGATGCGCGTCGCATCAGTCAGTATCATGCTGAACCCAAACCAGCTGCTTTCGCCAATTTCTTGCTGTAGTAAAAAGGCAGGATTGTCATCAAAATGTTTGTGGAAGATCTCAGAGTTCTTTCTACGTTCTGAAATAATTCCGGGTAACTTACGTAGTTGCTGTGTGCCAATTGCGCCGCTTAATTCTAGTGGACGTAGGTTATACCCTGGTAAAATAAACCGAAATGATTCATAGAATGAATCCTTTGACTTATTACAGACCAAGTTGGAGGCAGGGAGTTGACGTGTCCAACCATGAGCTCGTAACGCAAGCATCACATGATATAGTTCTTCGTCATCTGTAACGACCATGCCTCCTTCCATCGTGGATATATGGTGGCTAAAAAAAAAGCTAAATGTACCTGCACGACCAAATGTACCAGCATACTTTGAATCGTACTTAGCTCCCAACGACTCACAGTTATCTTCGAGTAGAATTATATTCCGACCGTCAATAATCGAGTATAACTGCTTAAAATCATTTGGATTCCCTAGCAAGTTTACAGCTAGAATTGCCCGAGTCCGATCGGTCACAGCTGAAGCAAGTGCATTAAGGTCATAGTTTAATGTTCTAATATCAATATCTACGAATACGAGTTTGAGTTGGTATTGGTATAGAGGGAAATAGGTTGTTGCCCACGATACAGATGGAACTATTATTTCATCGCCAGGTTGCAATGAATGGTTCTTTACATATCGCAGAGCGGCAATCATGAGAAGATTTGCAGAAGAACCTGAATTTACCATTAGGCAGTAGCGGCTACCTATATATGTGGCAAATAAGCTTTCGAATTCCTCGACGCGTTTCCCCATAGTATAGGTTTCCGCGGCAATTACTTCGGACATCGTAAGCAACTCTGCTTGATCCCAAGTAGTGTTAGCCAACGGATATCGCACGTGACGCTTGGTCACAGTAGAACTCATATGTCTTTTGTATCCCTTCCTCAAGATTTGTTCCGCATTTCCACCCAAGGGATGTTAGCTTGGACACGTTCAAAAGCTTGCGGCTCATCCCCTCTGGTTTATCCAAGTCGTAAACAAAACGACCATTATATCCAATTACATTTGCAATTGCTCTATAGTATTCAGTAATAGTATGATCAATGCCAACGCCTATGTTTAGTAAATCAGGTATTTTGTTAATATTGTCAAGGATCCAAAATATCGCATCAGCAATATCCGCTGCATACATAAACTCACGTCGAACTTGTCCAGTGCCCCATACCGTTACTTGATCTAAACCATATATCTGGGCTGCTGAAATTTTGTCAAAAATCGCAGCAATTAAATGCGACTTGTTGCCGGAATAAAAGTGATCCCAACGACCGTAAAGATTACAGGGAATGAGTGTTTTATACCGTAGCTCTGGATGTTCACGGGATAAGTACTGACACAACCGGGCAGCATATATTTTACTCAATGCATATCCCTCATTCGTCGGCTCTAGTGGACCATCCATCAACATTTCTTCTGAAAGCATTCCAGGGCGATTACAAGGATACATACAACTACTACCAAGATTTATGAACTGTGATATTCCCGCCTCATAAGAACACATTATAAGATTGCGTGCCATATCTGTATTATCTATTAAAAACTTTACTGGGGAGTCAATGTTTGCCATAATACCACCTACCAAGCCGGCGGCATGAATAACTATATCGAAATGATGAAGTGCTAAGAAATTCTTAACGTGAGTTTTGTCGAGTAAATTCAAATCAGAACGGTTTGGTGAAATGACATCATATGTATTAATGCGCGGATGCTCCAGTATATTTCTACCTACCATCCCGGTAGCACCAGATAGAAGAACTCGCATAATTGTTTCCTCTGTGCGAAAATAATATTTCAAGATGTAGCAGGTAGAATCGTATATATGGAACTATAGAGCTACAACTATTAATCTATAGTCAATTAGGGTTGTAACCCTAGACCGCCTATCTCTCGTCTTCGGGACTCATTGGCAACAACTATTAAATCAGATTCCAGCATTTCCGAGATTAGTTCAAGGAATGTGACTGTATGCTTCCATCCCAATACGCGGTGTGCCTTAGATGCGTCGCCGATAAGGGCGTCGACTTCAGTGGGGCGAAAATAACGGCTATCGATTCTGACTAATGTCTCTCCACTAACGGCATCGATGCCAACTTCGTCAATCCCATGACCTTTCCATTCAATTATGCGGTCTACTAGGGAAAATGCTATTTCGATAAATTGTCGAACACTATGTGTTTCACCTGTTGCAAGAACGTAATCGTCGGGTGTTTGCTGTTGCATAATGCGCCACATGCCCTCGACATAATCTCGCGCATGACCCCAGTCACGTTTGGAATCAAGATTACCAATGTAAAGTGTATTCTGCATACCTAGATGAATCGCGGCCACAGCACGCGTTATCTTGCGAGTGACGAAGGTTTCTCCTCGAATAGGGCTTTCGTGATTGAACAAAATTCCATTAGACGCATGCATACCATAAGCCTCACGATAATTAACAGTAATCCAATAAGCATAAAGCTTGGCTACAGCATATGGACTACGAGGGTAGAAAGGTGTCGTTTCCCGCTGTGGTGTTTCTTGCACCATGCCAAACAGTTCAGAGGTCGATGCCTGATAAAACCTGGTTTTCTTAACCAGGCCGAGAATACGGATAGCTTCTAAAAGTCGTAATGTCCCTGTTGCGTCTGCATTAGCGGTGTATTCCGGCGTTTCGAAGCTGACCTTCACATGGCTTTGCGCAGCAAGATTATATATTTCATCCGGTTGAACTTCTTGAATTACGCGAATTAGATTCGTGGAATCGGTCATATCACCATAATGAATCCGAAAGCGATTGTCGGATGCATGGGGATCTTGAAAAATATGATCAATGCGAGCCGAATTGAATGATGAGGAGCGACGCTTAACTCCATGCACTATGTAACTCTTCGCAAGCAAAAGATCGGCCAGATAGGCACCATCCTGACCGGTGATACCGGTAATGAGTGCAATCTTCTGCTCTGCTGTGTCTGAAATATTATGCATTATCGATCTTCCTTGCCATGTTAGAAAATGTAGTGCGACGCTTATATATTCGCTAGCTGAAAGTGACGGGATAGAACAGGTAAACAATTGTTACTAGTTCGCATTCCGGTCCGTTAAGAATTATGTCCATGTGCCCCACCTGGATGCTACAACGTGCCGTAAGCACTACGAACGGTATTAAAGACGACCGCGTGTCGATAAGGTGGCCGCCCGGCTTATCGGGCTCAGTATTCTCAGATCACACTACGCCTATCAATTGCAGATGCTGCACTTCAATGGTAGAAGTTCAACAGATACCTACTCGCGCAGAGTATCTTATTCTTGGCCGACCTTATTCTAAAATATTTATATAACATACGATTCGTGATTTATCTGAACTGTGTGAAGGATTGTCTTTAATGCATACATTCTTCCCAGATGTACGATTGTAGTTTATTTCAGCACATTGATGATATTGATAGACATATGTAGAAGTTCGTAAAGTCAGTGACGCAGAAAGGAAATAGAGAGCGTTGCGATAGAAATTAGCAAAGCAAGTATTGAAATCACTGCATATCTCCTACTGGTACCAGTTAGAGGCGTGGAGGCCGGCGGCAACGGATACACAGAGTTAATCTGCTGTGGAAGAGGGCCTGCAACAAAAATAGCAATGGCAATTTCATCTGTATGACTCAAACTGAGCGCACCACAAGCCAGCCCATCAACCATTAGGTTTGGCTTACCATTTGAGTCGTGGACTACTTCCAACCGCTGCCAATCAGCCTGTCGCAGCTCGGCGTCCGTCTTGCGTAGCGCTTCTTTTGCACACCACATGGCTGCAAAGCTTGCCTGCGTCGAGGTCTGCAGCAGCGCATATGCGATCTCCTGATTCGTAAAGGTATTCTTGTAGAAGTCATCATTCCAGTAGTCGAGCACAACTGGCATTGCTTTCACCGACTCGACATCTACACCAACTCTGAAACTAGTCTCGGACCCACGAGCGATTGTTGGTAAAGCCGCTGCAGACTCTGGAGCAGCAGCTACCGTCTCGGATGAAGAGTCAATACCTAATACAGAGCAAAGTTCACCAAAGGTCCCTACCTTGTATATTGACTGGTTGACAATCCCATATTCCGAACGTAAAGCCGCATCCAACCTCGCTTGGCCGAGCGAATTACCTAAAAGCCTGGATAATGATGATGTCCAAGTAATTATTCCAGAATCCACATGCGCTAGTTTTGAAATTGTGCTTCGCAAGTGTTCTTCAGTCATTTTGCTAGTTCCCCGCCACACATAAGGAGCACAGAAAACCTTCCGGCATTACAGATCGCAGCAGATACTGCTTGGTTCCTGCCAACTGTGTCGTCGTACGTCCACACCGGGAGCACGTTATATCTCCTCCCATGTTATTAGCCATATCCTCGTAACTCTGAAGGCGGCTCTTCAAATCGTACAAAAAGAGCGCAGCAGTTCGACCGTTGCTCAATTGATGATCGAACGTAAGAGTCAGCGTATATGCTCCGTATGTATTGTTAGGAGCAAACTGTTCACTGCCAACCCCCAAAATGCCGCCTTGATTTTCGCTGATTAGCGGATAGAAGCTCGATACTCCCATCCCCGATAGGTCGCTAATGACAAAAGTTGAATTACTAGTCTGTGTAGGCGTCAATTTATTATCCAAGTACGCAACGGTGAGTTCGTGCAGCTCAGCTACGGTTTCAGCGAGAGGCAACAGATCACAGTTATGAATTACTGCCACTTTCAACCCACGTCCGTCGTCCATTGCGAAGCCGATGTTGACCTGCTCATACTGTAACATTACCCCTTCTCGGTAGGTTGCGTTCAGAGATGGATACTTCCGCAACAGGCGACTCACCTCAAAGACGATCACAGCTGATGCGTTCGAGCCTGCGGGGGTGTTTTCTAGAACGCGTCGCAAACCCCGAGTAAAGCACATTACTGAAACCGCGCTTTGAATGGCATTTTTCGCTCCTGCAGCCAGCGTGCTACCTTCGCTGCGCTTCATTTTGGAAAGAGGAATCTCGATGTATGGTTGAGTAATTTTCGTAGCCACAGTAGCCACATTGGATAATACTCCGGACCGTAGTGAAGCCGAAAGAGCTGCCGGCGGATTGAGGTACTCGAGAACATCCTGCTTGCGTATGATTGACTTCCCGGCAAAGTTCGCTGCCGTTAGTCCATGCTCTTCTATCATTTTCGCCGCTATTGGTGATATCCGTTGGCGATATTCTGTCGCGTCTGGCAACTCAACGCCATGCACAACCGGTAGATAACCTTTCCGCACGGGTAGCATAGCGTTAGCATTCATCAAGGGTGTCGCTAGAGCCTGGTTTACTCCTTGCTGATCAGCAGCACAGGTCCCTTGAACGGAACTCCGTTCGAATTGTGGTGGCCCAGTTGGGGGGGGCTTCGGAAATAAAAGCAATTGGTGATGACAACGGTACATTGGCCCCCTCAGGAAACTCCCATGCTAGAAACCCGGCTTTGGGAGCATAAACCTCAATGTTAGCCTTACTTGTCTCCACTTCTGCCAAAAGCGTATTGGATTCAACTTTGTCACCGTGACTGGCAAAGCAGCGAACCAGAATCACAAATTCATCGTTGACGTTATCGCGTTCCAGAACTACAGGAATATCTGAGGTCATTGAATCAGCTCCAGAGTGGCCGCCACGATACGATCCATATTGGGCAGAACGAGCAGTTCGAGTGGCTTGGCTGATGGAATATGCTGCGGATGAGAGTAGACCCTCTGCATGGCCAATGTAGGGTCCAACTCGTAGAGCGAGGCCATCAGCTCTGCTGTATATCCACAAAAACCGTGACCTTCTTCCACCAGAAGTACCTTACCCGTACGTTGCAAAACTGGTAAAATTGCCATTTTTTGCAACGGATAGAGCTGCATCAGGCAGACAATCTCAACCACTAATTCATGCTCCTCAAAGAGACGCTCCACTGCCTTTTCTACGTCAGGAAGCATGCCGCCATAGCAGACAATAGTAGCATCGGGACGAGCTTCCGCATGCATATAGCTCACAGGAAAGTCGTGATCGCTTTGAAACCATCGATATCCTTCTAGAGCATCAGGCGATGCCTTCTCACCATACAAGAGCTTGTTCTCAATCACAATCGTCGGCAGTATTGGAACCGCATCCCCCAGTAACCGTTCATACACTCGGGCTGGATCAAAACGGTGATGAAGCGCCAATACTCGTATTCCGGGAATGCCCAGTATATGCTTCTCCAGCGACTGACTATGAGTAGGCCCATACCCTCGTTTACCGCCCATTGGCGTCCGCAGTACGAGCGGCATACTCACTTGGCCAGCATACATATACTGAAATTTTGCCGCGTGATTGATGATTTGGTCAGAGGCCAGCATGATGAAATCTCCAAACATGAGCTCAACTACAGGACGCATACCAGATAGCGCTAGACCGTTCGCTATCCCGGTGATGGCCAACTCACTGATTGGCGTATTACGAACTCGGCCTGGAAATAGTTGGCTTAAATCTTTGGTTGCCTTAAAAGCGCCGCCGTACGAGCCTTCGATATCTTCACCCAACAGAAGCACCCTGTCGTCGCTTTCTAATGCTGAACGCAAGCCCTCATAGATTCGGCTCACCACGCGCTCACTACCGTTAAAGATCGTCTCCTTCCACGATCCAATTGCTTCCTCTACAGTCATTTCCAGCTTGTTGGATATAGGTGAACGCTCTGCCTCCTTAACCGCAGTATCCAGCTTAATTTGCAGGGTCTTTTCGATTGGTTTCATGATTTCTGGAAATGAGACTGCTGTCTGGTGCAACAAATCCCGCTCCCAATACGCATCCACTTCGGCTTTCTCGCGGTTGTCGTCACTCTTTGAATGCGCCATCAATCGATACGTGTCTACACACAAAAACAGCGGACGCCGCTCGATCCGAACGAAGCGTACCGCTTCACCCATGATCTCAATCAATTTCATTGGATCCCATGTATCACCATGCAGCGTCCTGATATCAAAAGCCTTGGCACGAGCTTCAATATCGCCGCTAAGAGTTTGCATCTGTGATGTACTTTGCGCATATAGATTGTTCTCCAAAACAATCAATAAGGGTAACCCCCAAAGCGAGGCAATATTCAGACTCTCATAGAACGCACCCTCCCCCAGCGTTCCATCACCGACAAAAACAACCGCAATATCACTCCCTCCTTGCAATAGCTTGGAATAGGCTATGCCGCAGGCCACAGGGACTATACCTCCCTGAATGCCGTTGCTGAACACGTTGGCGTCACAGATGTGCTGGCTGCCACCACGGCCACGGCAAATTCCGTCTTCTCGGCCCATAATCTCTGCAAATAGTCCGAGATAATTTCCTGTGCGTGCTAAATAATGCCCATGGCAACGATGGTTGCTGAAAACAACATCTGCGGGTGCCAAATGCTCCGCCAATGCAACCCCAGTCCATTCCTGTCCAATGCACGTATGGACCGTACCGAAGAGTCGTCCTTCTCCGAAAAGTTTGAGCAGACGCTCTTCAAACATGCGTATACCAAGCGCTTTTTCGAGGAGTCGAGGCTCCAAATGCGACGAAATATTTAGGCGTATATCAGTAACTGGTTGTGTCATAAGGAACTGCTTGCACGACTCGCGTAGTATTCACACTTCAGTCTATATAGTGGATGCTGAGGTCAGTCCTGATCACCATAGTGGAAGTATATGGAGTTGATACAGTTATGTATGTTGTTAAAGCCATATGGCATACACATCACCCAGTGATTACTGCGTTAATTATTTCGTTATCTGTATTTGTAATACAAAAATATATATATCACATTTTCAAAGCACCACGCGGGCATACGTATTGCACATATTTTTGGTTTAAGCTGGCTGCACATCATCATGTTTCGCCACATGTGGAATTTGCGTGGTCACTACGGATTAACTTCATGCGCCAGATGAATATGCACTTCCACAACTCCACCGGCAACCTCACCTCCGAAGAAGCCTCATATTTAATAGTTGTTCATATAAGTCATGATCCTGCATCATCCAACTACTGCCAGAACTATGCCTGTCCCCCCATCGCACCATAGAGAGAAAATCATAGCGTTCTCTTTACAATCACATTTTCAATGCTCCCTATCGCCCCAATTATGATACATTCGTCACGATGACTTCGACTATGAAAAGGCTAATACATTTCCTTCAACTTCCATGGCATGATCGACTCAATTGCCTACACGTAGTGTTAGTGGAGTTTAAAACCATTGCATACTATCGCCTGGTCTTTGGTAAGATCGGTCGAAAATGCCGGATATACAAGCCGCTTCTGCTCGCCAATCCGCGATATGTTTATATCGGCGATCATACGGTGGTCAGCCAAGGGGTCCGCGTCGAAGCCATTGTAGTAGATAAGAACCATCCGCCATGTTTAAGGATTGGAAGCAACGTTAATATTGAACAAAATGTTCATATTATTTGCTCTTCGAATTTGGTAATTGGAAATAATGTGTCTATTTCGGCTTCATGTTCTATAAGTGATACGGTACATCCTTTCCTAGACATTGAAGATACATGCAAGATCGGAGATCGAATTGATCCCATATCGTCCCCAATTGAAATAGGGGAAAATACCTTTATCGGATTTGGATGCGCAATCTTACCCAATGTCCATATCGGAAAGCGCTGCATCATCGGGGCAAACAGCACCGTCAAACATGACATTCCCGACTATTGTGTTGTTTCCGGTAATCCAGCTTCCATTATTATGCGTTATGACTTCGAGAAAAAAATCTGGAATTGATAGCGAAGTGCCGGCATTTCATTAATTATAGTTTTAGATTCGCAACTATCGGATCGGTTGCGAATAGACACTGTAGGAACTCTCTTTACAGCATTCAGATGAAAAGTGACTTATTTAGTGTATGGTCTCATCAGCTCACGAAACACTGTTGGATCGAAATCGTCGAAGAATCGTGGGGCGTCTTCCGTCCGAGTTACCGGCTTGAATAGAGAATTTTGCAGTTCCTCTGCGGTTGAGAATAGGTATATTCATCAAACTGCATCAAATCTCCATTATCCGATTTCCTAACCTGCTCACCTTGGATGGTGGGATAATCGTCGTCCGCTCATTTCCCAGCATGCATGCTCTGGTCATGTACTAGGCATGCTCTCCTACTCAAAAGCACAGAATTCATTCCCATAATTAACGTTGCACACAACATCGATTCTGCCGAGGCGACAGCTAAAGATACGTGAAAGAATAAAGTAAGAAAGTACCAGACTGCAACAAACGTCGAACAGCTTACACACCAGTTGATGACATACAGATCTTGCCTCTTAATAACATTAAAGACAGCATCGAACATATCAAATGCCATAGCAAAACAAATAAAGCTACTCAATTGAGCAGCACGAATGCCTGGGATATATTTTGGAAGTAATAGCAGGACGAATCTCGGCAGCAATAGCCAGCCGCACACTCCCACGATAATTCCAAGCGGCAAAACAAAGAGTGCACCCTTTCTTGCGATTCGCCATATATCCATTGCGCAATGGTTTTCGCCATACTGATGAGCCATCTGCGGATACAAGACCATACTAAAGGCCATCGGAATCTGGCGCGCGAACGTACTCACTTGAATTGCAATCGTAAAGTAGCCAAGCACTTGAATAGACTTGACCAATATTAGCCGGTCCATTGAAATGAAGAATAAGAGTAACTGACCAACTAACCAGATAGGGATCCCCACCTTGGCAAGTTGCACAAGCTGATCTATTCCCCACTGAGGCTTCACCCGCAGGGGACGCCGGTAGAAAAGAGCCAAAAGTCCAAGAATGCTGATTAACGAAGCACGCAAGATTAGGCCAATAAAATGGAACCGCCAGACAAGTAGTACAAGGGCAGCTCCTATCAATGCAACAGCCACAGTATTCTTCGCGAGTCGACCAAACTCATGACGCGTCCTGTATGTTGTAGTCAAGTAATACGTCGGCCAGGAACAGACAACTAACACCGCAACGGCAATTGAAATTATACACCGTTCCGGCTGCCCCTTCATCCAGAACCAAAGTGCAATGAGCGCACCACAAAGGATCGAACCTCCGACTAGAAGCCATGACCAGGCGGATGCCGCCTCTGCCATGCGCAACGCACGCTTTCTGTCGCCGGCACCTATTAAGTAAGGAAATTCGCGGCTAAGGCCATTGAATACGCCAAGCTGAAGCGTTGACGTGTATATAGTTACAAGTGACGCTGCATTCCAGATGCCCATATCATGCGGATCTACCCAGCGAGCGATCAGTATGCTGGTTACCAAACTGATCAGATTCGACGCAATATTCCCTCCCATTACTTTGGCAACTGAATTGAGCGTACTAGTAAACTGCAATTGAGTATTGTCCCTTTCGGTGGGCTTGTTGCAGGGAAGCACATACTAGCTATAGCTAGCTATAGCTCGATATTGACGTGATATATAACTCATTATAAACTGGTATGCTTTTAACCTGTAAGCTAGTAGGTAGAGGCGATGGTTGATGAGGACTATATAAACATATTATATTGGACTGATTAATCATTATGAATTAATACGATTTATCTGGAGACGTGTGAGCCAGTAGTAGTTATATATAGGATCGTACAGACTATCTAGTTTTCCGGTGCATAGCGTGAAAACATCCTGTACTTACTCAACAGATGGCTCTAGATCCTCAGCATTCACCCGGATTGCAGCGTGCTGGTTTATTAACTCGAGCGTAAGAACGAATATCATTGAGTTATTTTTCTTCACTAGAGTTCCCTGAACTCCCTCCATCACACCGTTCTTAATACGAACCTTTTGCCCAATCACAAGGTCACAATATGGCTCAACTTGTGCAGTATGTAAGCCAGAGCGGAGAAACTCGATTTCGGATTCTGGAAGCGCGACAGGTTCTCGACCCTTGCACACAATCTGTAGTACCCCAGGAGACTGTAAAACTTTTACTCTTTCCCGATTGTTGATGTGAACAAATAAGTAATTCGGAAATAGTGGTAGGATAATTTTCACTCGTTGTCGGTTTTTCCATATACGGATAGTTTCATATGAAGGAAGAAAGCATTCGATTTCACGCAGATTAAGATGTTTCGAGACTGACTTTTCGTGCTGAGGAAGCGTGAAGACTGCGTACCATTTTTTGTCGATCAAAGTAGTTGTTGATCCCACACAAGGAAGGACTTGACGGCCTGACTCGCTCAGCACATCATCGAATCTCACTCTCAACCTCTAAATGAACTACAACGATTAGCTCGTTAGGAGGAATGTATTTTGCCCCGCTGTAAAAAGAATTACCCCTAAATTGTATTACGATAATGTACATAGCTCCGCTTTGCTAACTTAGCAAATATAATATGCTCAGTCAGTTATCTAATTATCCGTAATCCACTAATTCATCTAAACTGACGACAATTCCTATCCTGCATATAGCTGACATTACATGTATTTACTAAATGTATGTCTATCTATAGTAATCTCAATAAGAGGTGCTGGTAAACGTTCGATCAGAATTTCACAAACTACACTCTTTAACAAACTGTAAGCCAATACTGCCGGAAATTCAACCTTGATCGAAACAGATTGCCATCTCTAAATGAGCATGTCAAAAGAGCCAACACGCCCTAGAAGTTGGCTTTTTCCGCTGGGAACCAGGTGATCTGGATGGTGGTTGTGGTCACGGTTTGCTGGCTAGTTAGGTAGATAGGGGCCTTCCAGCGCTCATACGTGTAGTTGCCATTGACCTCGAAGTCTTTGCCGATTCGTTTGACAATTTGAAAACTGATGTCATTCAGGGTTGTGCCACCAGGGATGAAGTCCTTTGCGGCTTTTTGATTGCGCACGCCAACCTGCAGCCACTCATTGCCGCTCAGGTGATAGGTGATCCAGCCCTGACCGCCCTTGTCTTCGCGTCCAATCCAGTCGCCGAAGAGCTGACCCTGATTCGTATAGCCCTGTTGCTGAACGCCCTCGAAGTACATAAAGTGGCCACCATTGCTATTGGTAATGGGAGGATCGGTGGAGACTGCTTCAACGCGTACATCCAGCTTGGGGATGCCAGGCACATGGGAGAGATACACCCCAGGCCGCCAAGAGGCGCGACGTGGAGCATCGATGGGAGAGACATCGTCATGCACCTCTGAGTCAGTGTAAAGCGTAACCCAGTTGCGCAAATAGGGTAGCCGATAGCTAAAGTCGAAGGCACCAAAGCGAGCTCCAGGGTCCGCGCTTGTGACCTTATTAGACGAAGTACCAGCTGTGAAACTGAAGAAGCTTCGCAGGAAGCTGTGCAGGTTGATAGGCTCGTGGCCCTTGCCGCCCCAGATGACGGTGCGTTCGAAGCCAAACTCCAGGTTCTTAGTAGGCCGGAAACTAATCTTCTCCAGGTGCACCCAGGGATCGTTGGGATAGGTGTGGCCCTTCAGCGATCCGACCAAAAACTCATAGCGAAACGGACCGGTCAAATAGGAGAGTATTGGGATGTACAATGGCTCGGTTCGGTTAATGCGAAAAGAGTAAATGTTCTCTGCATTGTTGGAATAGGCCATTCCGCCGCCCACTCCCGGACCTAGCCAGTCGTCCTGTTTGCCGAAGGATATCTCATGGTTGATCAGACGATAAGAAGCGTAAGCCTCGAGGAATCGTCCATCATTAATCGCGGCAAGCGGTCCCTGCGGAATGGTGGCCTGGATATACGGAGCACCGGTGGCTGGATTGTTGGCGATCGGAAAGACTCCAACATCTTCATTTGCGAGAGTCTGGGCCAGAGAGTTTGAGTAACCAATGGCCGATGGTGCTTCGTGAAACTCGCCCCGAACATAGAGCAGAAACCTGCCAGCGGACGCGTAGCCGCTGTCGCCTGTGTAATTATTGAACCCCCCCTGATACGGCCGGCCGTAGTCGTTAATAATGGTCGAACCGAGATGGTAGCTATCGCGCAGCGGCGTGCCACTGATGCCTCGCGCCACGGTGTAGACCGACTTTAACTGTAAACGTGCCTCTGATGACAGACACTGATTCTGTAAGTTGAAGCGTAACTCGCGGATAATCGCGTCATAATTTTTTTGTGCTTCGTCCTTGGTAGGGCCTGTCGAATCGTTTTCAATCCGGTCGCTTGCTTCATTGAGCAGTGTGTTCAGGGCGGCTCGCGTCCACGGCCGCATGCCCAGGTAAACGGTATCCACATAACCGAGTGAATACAGGCGCATAATAGCCGGATAAATCCAACTGTCAACCGGAATATATGGCGAACCGGCTGTGTCAGACTCACAAACATCTGTTGCATCCACTGCATTCGGGCCAGTTTGGCTTGCTCCCAACAACCCATCCGACATCTCGGCTGCAACCGGCTGGGCGGTCATCACGACCAGTGTTGCGAACAGAATTGCCAACCGATAGGCAGGCCTCAGCGTCAAACTTCGATTCACTCTTACATCCTTTCTAGAATTAAGATGCAGACTTTCCTTTCCAGAAGTCGTGAAAATCAATCTAAAAGTTGCCGCAGTCTATTGATTCGGATGAATATGATCATTTTTGCAAAGATTCTCTCAGATTGTAAGGCTCATAGATTAGATTCGAATGTCCATAGAGCATGTTTCATAAATAGGTTCGGCCTCAGATCAGGCACTTCCGGTTGAGGGGGGTAGCTGTTGAACTTCTGTCATGAAGAAGCGGCAGAAGCTATTGACCGACGAACTGTGGAAACTGATTGAGCCCTTGCTTCCCCAGCCGAAACAGCGGCGGGACAAAAGGGGCCGACCGTGGGCAGCCAACCGGGCCTGCTTCGAAGGTATCCTGTGGATACTGCAAACCGGTGCCGCGTGGCGCTTTCTGCCCGATGAATTTCCTTCGCCCCCGACCTGCTGGCGGCGGTTGAAGCAGTGGGAAGAGCAAGACGTATGGCTCGATGCATGGCGTGCGCTGCTCGGGGCACTTGATGGGGAAGGCTTGCTGAAGTGGGACGAATGCTTCCTAGACGGCAGCTTCGCTCCGGCCAAAAAGGGGGCGCTGCAGTCGGTAAAACCAAGCGTGGCAAGGGCACGAAGTGGATGGTACTGGTCGACGGTCAGGGTCTTCCGTTGGGAGTTCGGCTGGAAAGTGCCTCTCCGGGAGAAGCTACACTTGCGGAAGCCACGCTCGCTGAAGTCCGCGTCCCGCGCGTCCAAGGCCGTCCACGGCAGAAGCCGAAAAGGGTGATTGCCGACCGCGCCTACGACTCCGACCCGCTGCGCGAACGGCTGAAAAAACGCGGCATAGATTTGATCGTTCCATACCGCAGCAACAACAAACAACGGCGCTACGAAGATGGCCGCAAACTCAGGCGTTACAAACGTCGCTGGATCATCGAGCGAACCAATGCCTGGTTCGGTCAGTTCCGCCGCCTGCTGGTTCGTCATGAGCATCTGCTCTCCACCTACCGCGCCTTCTTCTATCTCGCCTGCTTCTGGATTACCCTGCGCAGGTGTTTATGAAACACGCTCTACGCATACCAGAATTAATAAGAGATTTATTTCACATGTTTCAGTGCATGGTCGCATCACCGAAAGCCTGCTAACGATACTCCGTTGCATTTATCTATCTTATTTTCAGCTATTTAGTCTCAGAGCCTAGTATCACATCAGTCCTGATCTCGTGCCGCAATAGTCTAAGAAGTTCTTCGCACTATACACGGCATGTTGTGCGTGGTAAGGATGTGGCTCGTGAACCGTTATGTGCTGAATAAAGTGCTTGTAAGTCTGCAAACTGTGATCCAGTGAGCAATGCCAATCGGATTTCCAGCGTAGGCAACAATAGCATCTTAACCCATATCCGATTGAATATCTAAACTCAGTCCCAAATATTTTCTACTTGGCTCAACGATATACTCCAATGAGGAGATTTCATGGCACGATACTGGCCGCGTTTTCAATATTGGAACAGGAGAGAGCCACACGCTCAATGAAGTGTACGCGGCTATCGCAGGTCTGCTGGGCTTTACCGGCAGTCCTCACTACGGGCCACCACGCGCTGGTGACATCCAGCACTCGCTCGCCGACATCCATCGCGCAACCAAAGACTTGGGCTATCGGCCAAAGTCACACTTCCACGATGGCCTCCAAAAGACAGTGAACTGGTACATCTCCGAAAAAAAGGATATGGCATCTGCGACGTCCTAGAGTACTTGAGCAGCCGAGCAGCTTTCTGCAAATAATGATCTTTGCTTAGATCTCGTCCACTATCACAAATCAGGGTCAAACGACTCAATTGGTAGAAAAATTGTCATCACACCATCGCTTTCGCGGTGCACAGGAAACACAGCGCGCATTGAAGACGTCGGTTATACTCGACGTTTATGAATGCTATTCTGCTTCTATGGATGGTGAGAATTGATGTCGTATAATTCACCGATTTTGGTGACTGGTGGTGCGGGTTTCATCGGCTCCAATTTCGTGTTGCAGTGGCTCGCCCTGCAGCGGTCGCCTGTAACGGTCTTGGACAAGCTGACGTACGCCGGAAACTTGGAGAACCTGTCTTCAGTGCAGCAAGACAGCAGATTTCGCTTCGTTTGCGGCGACATTGTGGACGGCGATATGGTTCGCAACTTATTGGGGGAGCAACAACCTGGCGTAATCCTTCATTTTGCCGCGGAGAGCCATGTCGATCGATCCATACTGGGACCCGGCGAATTCATTCGCACTAATATTGATGGGACTTTTCAGTTGCTCGAGGCTGTACGCGGATACTGGATGAAGTTGCCTGAAGCGCGGCAAAGGACATTTCGCTTTCTGCACGTTTCTACCGATGAGGTCTATGGTTCGCTTACGCCGATGGCTCCTGCATTCACTGAGGAGACGCCTTATGCGCCCAATAGCCCTTACTCGGCCTCAAAGGCAGCGTCTGATCATCTGGTGAGGGCCTATCACCACACCTATGGCCTACCTGTGCTCACAACAAACTGCTCTAACAATTATGGGCCGCGTCAGTTTCCCGAGAAGTTGATACCACTAGTACTTCAGAATGCGATTAAAGGACTGCCATTGCCAGTATATGGCGATGGCCAGAATGTGCGCGACTGGCTCTATGTGGAAGATCACTGCGATGGCATTCGTGCTGTGCTGGAAAGGGGTATTCCGGGAGAGACCTACAATCTTGGGGGTAGACAGGAGTTGTCTAATCTGCAAGTTGTGCAACAGATATGTGCCATACTGGACGACCTGAAGCCGACTGACAAACCATACGCGAGCCTGATTTCATTCGTCAAAGATCGCCCTGGCCATGACCGACGCTATGCGATGGATATAGCGAAGATTGAGCGAGAACTGGCATGGCAGCCTCGCGAGACGTTTACCAGCGGTCTGCGCAAAACCGTTCAGTGGTACCTCGAAAATCCTGAATGGGTGGAGCATGTGACCAGCGGCGCTTATAGGGAATGGATCAATTTGCAGTACACTCCCTGCAGCCCAGTAGGTGCGGAAAGCCGATGAGTGCACATAAAGGAATTATCCTGGCAGGAGGATCGGGTACGCGCTTGTATCCGATCACCCATGCGGTTTCAAAGCAACTGATTCCTATATACGACAAGCCGATGATCTATTACCCGCTCAGTGTGCTGATGCTGGCGGGCATTCGCGATATTTTGGTGATTTCTACACCACAGGACACTCCGCGTTTTCAGCAACTGTTGGGAGATGGATCCGCCTGGGGGATGAACTTTGAGTACGTCGTACAGCCGAGGCCGGAGGGTTTGGCGCAGGCATTTATTCTTGGCCGTACCTTTGTAGGGCAGGATGACTGCGCACTGGTGTTGGGCGACAACATCTTCTTTGGTCATCAATTGGTAAGCATGCTTCGATCTGCTTCGGAGCGTCCGTCGGGGGCAACGATTTTTGCATATCCTGTCAAAGATCCAGAACGTTACGGCGTCGTTCAAATGGATGCCTCAGGCCATGCCATGAGTCTTGAAGAAAAGCCTAAACAGCCTAAGTCGCGTTACGCGGTTACTGGTCTCTACTTTTATGACAATCAGGTGCTGGATATCGCCGCCAATCTGCGTCCTTCATCGCGTGGGGAACTTGAGATAACGGACGTCAACCGGATCTATATGGAGAAGAAAGAATTATCGGTTGAAGTGATGGGTCGCGGTATCGCCTGGCTGGATACAGGCACCCACGACTCCCTTCTGGAAGCCAGCGCATTCGTCCAGACAATCGAGAAGCGCCAGGGGCTGAAGGTGGCATGTCCGGAAGAGATAGCATTCCGCGAAGGTTTTATTAATGCGGGTCAACTGGAGCATTTGGCCGGTGGCTTGAAGAACGAATACGGAGAGTATCTCCACGAAATCTTGAGAGACCAGAGTATATAGTCCGTGAAAGTTCATTCAACGCAGATTGACGGTGTGCTGATCGTCGAACCGAAGGTCTTCGGTGACGACAGGGGCTTCTTTATGGAGAGTTTTAACGAGAGAGCAATGCGCAAGATAGGGATTGATGCACATTTTGTGCAGGATAATCACTCCCGTTCGCAGCATAACGTGCTTCGTGGCTTGCATTATCAGATCAAACAACCACAGGGCAAGCTGGTTCGTGTGGTCAGCGGAACGGTCTTTGATGTAGCCGTTGATATTCGCCGTACTTCTCCTACCTTCGGCAAGTGGGTCGGTGTTGAGTTGTCCGCAGAGAACAAACGCCTCTTCTGGTTGCCTCCTGGAATGGCGCACGGTTTCGTTGTGCTGTCAGATTCCGCGGACTTCCTATATAAGGCAACCGACTATTATGCACCAGAATTTGAACATACCATTTTGTGGAACGATCCGGAACTGGGCATTCAATGGCCGATGACCGGTGAGCCTGTCCTCTCAACAAAAGATGCTGTGGGCACAACATTTCGCGCAGCAAAGGTTTACGAAGATGTGTTCCTGAAGGTAGAGAATGAACAAGCCTAATATCTTGATCATCGGCCGCATTGGGCAAGTGGGCTGGGAGTTGCGGCATAAATTGGCATGTCTGGGGCATGTGACAACTTTGGAATATCCCGAGATCGATTTCACCAAGCCTGATTCGATTCGGTCAGCAATTCGATCGGCTCAGCCAACCGTCCTCATCAATGCTGCTGCTTATACGGCTGTCGATAAGGCAGAAAGCGAGCCTGAATTGGCCATGGCCATCAATGGCACGGCACCGGGAATCATCGCAGAAGAAGCCAAACATTTGGGCAGTCTGCTGATTCATTATTCGACAGACTACGTCTTCGATGGATCCAAAAATGGAGCCTATGTTGAGACCGATGCACCCAATCCGATCAACATCTATGGCAAGACAAAGCTGGCAGGTGACGACTCCGTTCAAGCGGTGGGTGGCAAGTACTTGATCTTGCGCACTAGTTGGGTATATGGCGCTAGAGGTAGCAACTTTTTATTGACCATGTTGCGCTTGGCTCGGGAACGGTCAGAGTTGCGCATCGTCAATGACCAGATTGGTGCGCCAACCTCAAGTGAATGCATTGCACTGGCTACCTCCGATATTTTGGCTCAGTTACTTGCACCGGATATAGATGGACTGGATGGACGAAGTGGAATCTACAATCTCACCAACACCGGTGAGACTTCTTGGTGCGGATTTGCCAAGGCCTTGTTGACCCAATCCGCTGTTACATTTGGCTTCACGGTTCCCAATCTCATCCCAATTAACACCAGCGAATATCCACTTCCCGCCAAA
>Ga0364874_10369_pt1 | contig 25468 bp, 34 predicted proteins | sample ExccelAu500001D4_2_FD_206922 | JGI IMG/M metagenome (GOLD analysis project Ga0364874, IMG submission 206922) | Enriched cells from Trout Bog Lake Hypolimnion, Wisconsin, USA - BchlTB.Aug07.5000.01.D4 | ecosystem: Environmental > Aquatic > Freshwater > Lake > Hypolimnion/Profundal zone | place... | reverse complement strand
AAGGCAGAGCCACCTAGCAATCCGGCCAGAAATAGCGCGTTAATTAGAAGAGTAGGTCGCATCAATTTTCTCAATATATTTTATATCCGGTTCCACGGACATAGTTTGTGTCGAGGTATCCCCAATAACGGCTGTCATCAGAAAAACGATGTGTGCCAATCATAAAAATTTTACCTTGGGGAATCACTTCGTCTTTTTCGTAATATTGGCTGGGATGGTGGTAGTAAGGCTCCGCGAGAGGGAAGCCGGAAACAACCGTCTTACCGTTAATTTTTACCTCTTCATTTTTAATCGTAATGTGATCGCCAGGCACGCCCGCAACCACTTTCATGATGTATTCCTGCTTCTCGTATTCCAGAATGCCTTGTCCCGTACTGAAGATCAGCATGTCACCATCGTGAATGACAGAGGGCTTGTGGTGAACCAATAGAGAAAGATGAACATCGGGCAAACATCTTTCTTCATTACCGTCATATCCAAAGCTAACGGGTAAACCACAATAATAAACGGCAATCAAACTCAAACTAATACCAAGTGCCCAAAACAAAGGGGCTTTAGACGGCTTGTTTGATCCGGTTGGTGTCATTGCTTGGCCCCAGTGTTAGATGAGGTCTGAGCGACTGTTTTGGTGGTCTCCGGGAGTTTTAATGCTGCTCTGATGTCAGAAGTAATGTTGATTGCGCCTTCTGGAACTCCGTCTATATACATATTCCCGTTTTCGTCACGGCTAGAATCTATCACCAGATAGCCCTTGTCTACATACCGTTTTATTACGGCCAGAATCGGTTTTTTGACCTGTTCATCAAGTGCCGCTGGGGATATATCCTGGTGTGCTAATACAACTTCAAGGATAGCGGCCCCTTTTTCTGCAAAGGCGACTTTCGGGGCGGGTTTTGCAGTCAAATTTGATGTTTCCAAACCAAGATAAAATGCAGTCGCTATTAACAAAGCGACTGCCAGATAAGGAACATTTCCAGCAAATATATATTTATTCATCATGACCGCTCAACTATCCAAAATTCTGCTATTTTTTTGACACTTATTTCGTTGTTGTGTTGCTATACGGGCCTGTTTTTGTCACCCGGTTAATGATTTCCGCCCCTATGCTGGCCAAGGTGTCAATCGTCTCAAGAATGATCGTTTCGATCACTGAGTAGAGCGTTGCGCTCAAGAACATCCCTAAACCCAAACAAGAAACGACAAAAGCTATCGTTATTATATTTTTCATACCCCCAACGTCCACAACGGATGGTGAAACAGCATTTAATGCCGACAAGAACGCATACGACGTTGAATATTTTGTTTCCCATGTATAGAAGTGAACGGAAAGAAAATAAATCAAGATTGCCGAAATCAACAGTCCAATGGATGCTACGCGAATTGCTTTCATGCTTTTTCCTTTTACTTGGTTAAAAATCTTTTTGTACACAACTGTATATCGGTAACTCCTCAAACCTTTAACTGTCTGCGAACAGCTTCAATAATCTCTTCATCGTTCATTTCGTAATCGCCATGTAACTGTTCAATAAATACTTTGATCCATTTCCCACTCGCTGTTTCTTTGTCATTTACAAGACGGTTAACTGCATCAACCGGACTCACGCCTTGCTCAATCCATTGGAATATCAAATCACGGGCCTCGCCTTCTGAGCTGTAGAGCGCAGCAGTCCATTTGTCTACATAGAGTCTCACTACTTCAAAACTCTTGCGACCGATAATCATAATTTCACTGAAAACACCTTTTTGACTTTTAACGCTTTTTATCAGTCTTCCAAAGTAAGGATCGTCATTGAAAGAGCTGATTAATTTCTTATCCAAAACCTTGTCGATTTCTTCAGGAGGTTGTTGTAAAATCAAGCGCCAGGCGGACTGATTCAGTATCGTAGCCCCAGCCGATTTTTCACTGAGCTTCAGGAGGGATTGAATGATGATCCAGATGGACACGCCTTCCTTACGTCCTTTGAGATATATTCCTTCAAGAGCAGGGCCGGCGCTTGGGTCTTCAATCAGATCATGCGCTTCGTCAGCGATAATCAGTTTCTTACCGGGAATGGTTTTAACGCGACTCAGAAGGGTATTCAGCACAAAGAACAGTACGCATTTTTTTAAATGCTCATCATCCCCCAGTGACCCTATTTCAAATACGCAAAACTGCTTGCTTGGATTGATCGTACCCTTGCCTGCAAAGTATTTACCGCGATTGGGATTGTTAATAAACGCATTCAGACGAGGCACCAAGTCCACGGCTGCACGGGCAACAATATCAGGCTTTTCGGTAAGCTTGTTATTATCAACAATGCTTTTCAAACTTTCGATAACTTGAGGTATGTCGGCATCGCCCTGGCTCTTTTCATAAGCCGCTGTTACCGCTTCAGACATGGCGATCTTCGCGCCTTTTTCAGGCTCTTCACCTTCAAATGCCATCAGCATAAGCAGTGAGGTAATTCCTTCCTTTTGTTCATTGAATTCATCGTCAGTCAGATTGCTGAATGGATTAAGCGAGGGAGTAAACTTATCACTTCCACCAAACTCGTTATATTCGCCTCCTACTCCCAAACAATACTTTTTGGCAGAACGCCCATTGTCCAGAAGGTAAACGTATCGGCCCATCGCCAACTGCGAGTTGATGAAGTCCTGTAATGCAAAAGATTTACCCGCACCAGGTTCGGCAGCGATCAACCCGGAATAGTGGGTGTCACTCACAAAGGGATCAAAATAATGAACGCTTCCCCGGCGCGTAATATAGGGGGTTCCTGTGTCAGTGAAATACTTGTTAACATTACCCAGATTGTCCCCAAATATAGGAAGCAACGAACCGGCAGCAGACGCGGCCATAAGGGTTTCACCCTTGAGCTTGTCCGCTATTTTTGGAGAAAAATTGAGCGGCAGTATTTGTGACCAGCGAACAAATGCGTTATCAAGAACGGTACGGCCATCAAAGTCCAACTTGTCCAGCGTGCCTTTCAGATTGGATGCAGCATAGAGTGCCTGTTCACGTGTGCGTCCAAATAAAAATGCTGTTGTTGATACATAGCAGAACTTATTCCCGTCGAGGGAACATTGCTTTTTGATTAAAAGCAGATCATTTAGTTTTTCTGTGGGATCTTCATTACCCAGTTTGATAATGAATTTTTGTGTAACTTCGCGGGAACGGATCGCGTCATCTACACGGCTCCATTCCTTGCGTTGATTGCCGATCCGGATGGTTGTGCTCAGAACAAACGGAGTCAGAATTCTTAGTCCACCGCCTTCTTTGGCGCTTCCAAGGTTGAAAGGTGCACCGCTGACCAGATTCATAAGGCCATGAAATCCGCGATGAGGGTACGCTTTTGGAGTCACACAGGCGACAAACGTATCCTGGCCGAAGACGCCTACCAGCGGGTCTCTGAAATCCATTGAGTCATCCGGGCCGAATATTTGGTACTTAAGTTCCAGACCCGGATCGAGTTCAACAACGGGCCTGGGTTTGAATATTGAGTTGTAATGGCGATACAGACCAACTACTTCAGCCGCGCTTAGTGCAACCGCATCATAGAAGCCGCAGCTTCTAAGATTATTTAAAAAATGATCTTCACGGGCAAGCGCCTCATCAAGATTTTTTTGTTCAATACTTCTGATCGGAGTTGAAGTTGAAATAATTACCCGGCGAACATTAATAGGAGGTACGTCAGGTTGCCATCCATAATTCAACGATGTGGTTAACAGATTGGCTTTTTTGGCGACCAGCTCTTGAACCAGGACTCCACCATGAGATTTGTTTTTAGTGAATGTTGCAGCAGCTTCGTGGTCAGGGTGACAGAACAGGGTTACTTGTATAACCGCATCGTCTGGTGATGTTTTGGCGATGTTGTGAATGACATCACCAAATTCTGAACCGCCACCAGCCAACGGTGACATTTCATACACGCGGCCAACCATCATCTTGTCACCATCCGCCTTACCAATAATTAAATGAGTATCAGAAGTGTAGGTTTCGAGATTAATGAAGTCACTGGTATTCTGCGACTTGTATTTTTGGCTTTGTACGTTCACGTTTTCTTTCCAGTTAATTACTTTCGCGCGCGAAAGTGATGCTAAAGTTGTTTGCTGTATAACGTTAGAGCGGTAGGGTGCTTATAACGGTTGCAAGCTTCGCAACCGTTACCGCATCCGGATTACGCGTTGATGTTTCGTCCCTTGTTACAATAGACGGGCCGACAACTGCAACGTCCATCACTCCAAATAGATTCATGGAGTTTGCAGCAATTAAATGGGCAAGCTTTGAACATTCCTGGCTGACAACACCGGAATGTTCGCACTTACTACTACCTGCTTAGCCTGTACCACAACATTTGAGTTGAGTGCGACCGGAACACGGGTTGATGTTCCAACCGAAGTAACGATTGCTGGGCCAAGAATTGCGACTGCCATCACGCCAAGAACTACAGATAACATTCCATATCCCTTGCCGTGCGTTATTTGCCATACGGATGCGAACAAGGCAACAAGCGCGAAGCTCAGTACCATTGATGAAGTTAGCAAACCCTTGATCGTGGTTACGACAATATCGAAACCGGACGTTGCAAGGGCAGTACCTCCATTTAATGCACCAGCAGTGCTCAATAATGCAAAACTTGCGAGTATCAAGAATGGTGTGATCTCTAAAGACGGCAAGGAATACTTTTTCATGTAAGCTCCTAGAATGTTCAAACAATTAAAGAGAAACGCTCTGTGTGCTTTTGGCAGTCAAAGCGGCGCTGCTTACAACAGTTGCTTGTTTCGCTTGTACCGAGATAGCGGCTGGGTCACGAGTTGATGTTCCTACTGAAGTAACGATCGCTGGGCCAAGAATTGCGACTGCCATTACACCCAGAACCATTGACAACATACCGTAGCCTTTACCGTGGGTGATTTGCCATACAGAAGCAAACAGTGCCACCAACGCAAAACTAAGAACCATCGTTGATGTCAACAGACCCTTGATAGTAGTCACAACAATATCGAAGCCCGATGTAGCAAGTGCAGTTCCGCCGTTTAGAGCGCCAGCGGTGGAAAGGAGTGCAACACTTGCGACGATCAGTGCGAGTGAAACATTTACGGACGAGAGGCTTTTGGTTTTCATTGATACTTCCTTCTGTTAAACCCGATTAGTTGGGCATGGATTTAGAGCTGTTATCGGACAGCTCTGGGGCCGTTTCGCCATTCTGGCTTTGTGAGCCAGGCTGACTAAAACTGGTGTTGGAATCTTTCTTGTCTGTTTGCAACAAGCTTGGTGTGGTGATTAAAGGGGCGGGTTGCTCGATAGGTCTGTGTGGGTAGGCTCCTGGGATTCCTCCTGTAACTATTCCCTGTGAACCTTGAATCGGAGCTTGCCCCGCCCAATGAGTTGGCACTATTTCTTTATAGACAACCTGATCGCTGGTCAGCATGTCGTTTTTATCGTTGTAGCTCTTGATCCAGACTCGTTGCACTAATGGGCCGATCCGAACTGGGGTTCCGTCCGGTAAAGCGGCAGAAGCGACCATCTGTTGAGCGGCAGGCTTGGTGCAGATTGAGTCGGAAAGTGTGTAGCCGGTAGGGCATGTGAAACTTACAATGCTGGCCGGATTGGTCAGGATTCCGGAACAAGTTGTGCCATTCAGCGTGAATCCGGTCTGGCATGAATAACTTGTTACCGTGGCAGCGTTTGTACTCTGGCATGTATTGCCGGAAACGGCTTGACCGTCAGGACACGTGTAATTAGGTGTAGCCTGACTGGTAGTAAGTTTTGAGCAGGTATTGCCGTTCAAAGCATATCCACTCAAACTGTATTCGGTAGGACATGCATAAATGGGCGTGCCTGGAACAGAGGCTTGTTCCGCCTGAACGTTATCCTGTTTGATTTGATTGGCTTGCACCAACGCCGAATCACATACAACCTTGTCCGCTCCGGTTGCACTCTGGCAATTGCTATCACCAGTTGTGGCTAAAGCGGTAGGATTGGTAGTTTGCGCAGGATTGGTATCCTCCATTTCATGCAGCTCGTAACCGGCTGGTAACTGTGCATTGGAAACGTGGGGTAACGCGGTTGATACGATAGTCGCTTGAGAACCGGTAATTGATACACCGTTAGCCGTTATCAGCGTTGTTTGATCCTTATTAACAGGGGTCGCACCAATATGAAGCGCTTTCCCGTGAGTGCAAGATGTTCCATTTAGCGTGTATCCAATAGGGCAGGCGTAACCGGTAATACTGGCTGGAATAGTTAACGTTCCGGAGCATGTGGTGCCGGACAGCGTTAACCCAGTTTGGCAAGAATAGCCGTTAACGGTGGCTTGGCTGACAATAAAACATGAATTACCGGCAACTACATTTCCTGTGACGCATGAGTAATTAGGTGTGGCCAGCGTGGTAATGGTTGTTGAACACGTTGTGCCATTCAGTGTGTATCCTGTCTGGCATGCATAGTTGGGCACAGCCGGGGCGGAAATCAGGGGGGCAGGAATAACCGCAGCAGGTTGTGATGAGGTGTTCTTAATGCGATGCGTTACAGCTACGCCCATCACATCATACGTTTCATAGCCAGCGGGAACAGCAGCATTGGAAAGTATTTGCGGGTTCGATACGTCAGCTACAGGCTGTTGTGTCGCTGGTACTGCAACTGCATTTACCGGAGCGATCCCGGTGAGTTTATCAATCTCGGCAATGCTCATGCTCTGATCGTAGCGGCTATCGGGGATGTCATTCGACGTTGCGCGTTCTACAGACCGGAAACTATGACAATACGGACTGTCCGGATTTTCTTTCCGGTTGCAATCATACTTGTTATCACCAATAGGGTTGAACATGCTTGCACAACCACCTAAAGAGGCTAGTGCGCTGGCAATAACCGCCATCTTAAAAATCATAGGTACGGGGCGTTGATTTTTCATTTTGTCGCAACCTTTTTGATATTTGTTTTCTTCAATTCAATAGATTCTTTAAGTATCCAAGTAACCCGCGTACCAGCGACCACCTCTACTACGGGAAAAATCTCGCGGGCGTAGTCAAGGTAGAACTTGGAGAGCTGACCGGCTGCTGTACTGACACCCTGACCCACTGCTGAACCAACGATCAAACTTGAGTTGGGTAACTGATAACCTTGGGTTGAACCGCTTGAGGCTGTGCTGTTGTAGGAAGGGAGAGAGGTAGGCGCAAACGCTGATCCGAGACCACTGGCCAGACCCGCCAGAGCAGTCTGCATCAAGATTGCACCCTGCTTGCTAACCACTTTACCGGCAATGCCCAGAGTGCCATCCACATCGAGGGCGTAGGCTTTAACGGGGGCTTCCCATATTTCACCGTTAGGCGCAATGCAGGAGATCGTGTCAGCAATCGCGTTTGCTCGTTCTGTACTCAAAATCGCTACAGCACTTCCCCCCAGGAAACAATCGCCCAACTGAGACAACTTCCAGCCGTTAGGCAGGATCGCATCCCCTTTGAGTCGGGTAACGAAGGGTGCTCCCACATTCAAAGCACTCACAGAGCCGCTTGCCGCTCCGGTCGAAGAGCCTGGCTGCCTTGCATTGATTCCCGAAAGCATGACGCCATCAAGGGCTGAATTGACCGGTATGACAATGCCGGGTTCTTCAGGTGCTTTCTTTTTGGAAACGCTGTCTTCGGATTTCCATATTTTCATTTCAGCCGGTGCGGGACGAGGGGGTTGAATGTTGTTGATCGGAGTATCTTCACCAATGTTGCCGGGTTTTGCCGAACCATTCTTTCCCGGTGCTTTAGTGGGAGGTTCATTAAAATCCACCTTGCCCGGATCAAGCGGTTTATCAAGACTTACTGTTGCTGTTGAATTGACGGGGGCGGCGGCGGTCGTCACAGGAGGCGGTGCTTTAACTGTGCCATCAGCAGCAGCAGGTTTGGTGGACAGAAAATCACCCACACTGCCTTTTGACGATTTAACCATAGCCTCAATCTGATCCAGACGCGTGTTCAAGTCCTCAAGACCCAGATTACGGTTTGTTTTGGGCAATACGTCTAAATGTTGCTTGGATGTGTCCTGGCTACCGGGTAACGTAGTTGTACCTCCTGATGCATCGCCTTCAGCCGGTGTTGAAACAGTGGTGTCCTGATTTTCGGCAGGCTTGCTCTTTTCATTTACGAAGTGATGAATGGTAATAAAAGCAATACCGGCTATCGCTACTACTATCAGGAATATTTTCTTCTTAGGCTCTAATTCCTTCCAGTCATCCATTGCCTCTTTAATTTTGGACATGTTATTTGCCCCCCAGTTTTTGGGCGAACACAATGACAGTCGCTCTTTCGTTCTTTAGCAATTCAGGTTTCGGAAAGATGGAAACTGCTTTGACACGAGGGCCGTCAAACTGTTTTTCGTTCAGCATGAATGGTGTATTGGATGGGTTTGTAACCCCATACACATACAAATCGCCTTCAGAATTGCTCAAACGGCGAACAGCTTCAAGTTTAAGACTGCCAAGAACGATCGGAGGCAAATTGAAGGGAGCCGCTGAATAACCGGAAGGTGTACCTCCAAAAGCGGCTATTTCCATTAGCTCTTGTACGTGAGAAGGAAAATCTGCGCCTTTGGCAAGTTGCTTGCTGGCCAGATGATCCGTTTCATCTACAACAATATAAACCTGTTGGGGTATTTTCTTGGGAATCAGTTGTAAACCAAGTGCTTGTCCACCGGCAGGGTCTTCAATGAAGATTGAAACAGGAACAGGTGTTACGCCTTCGGGGAAGTTGAATGAAACATATACATTGTTACTGTTTGCGCGCTTGTTGATGCTAAGGTAGGAATTGCCGACAATGAATGGATCATTGAATGGTGTAACAATCAGGTCGGGTCCGGTCAGACTTAACAGAATGGGTTGTATACCCTGATTCGCCCAAGAAATTTTATGCGACTTGGATGGGTCGAACGCTTCCATGCTTTCGCCGTCAACATGAAGTACGCCGGGCAGTTCGATTTCCTTGAATGGAATGTTTTTGAGAGAGATAGAAGGATCAAGAGCCAGAGCATCATAGTTCTCAACTTTTTCTGCCTTTTCAACAACGGGTGTTTCTTCTACTTTTTTTGGCTTCGCAATCTTCTTTTTGTGTACTATCTTTTTAAAGACGACGGGTTTTTCCTTGATAGTGTCTGATCCACAAGTTTGCGGAACACATATAGCGGGAGAAGCAGCAACCGCAGAAGCGGCTTGTACGTCAGCTCCCCAGGCTGGGGTAAGCGCAATAAACGCCTGAGTTACCAGAATGATTGCAAAGTAAGATTTCCGCATGCGAATATTGGTCATGATGTCGTATTTGTGTTGGTTCATGATTTTTTGGCGTTTTTCAGCCATTCCGTGTTGTGTTCTCTCTCACCCTCATAGGTCTTTACGTCATCAACTACGATCCGGTAATTTTCCACATGAATGGCGTACTCAAACACGTAAGGCGTCGCTGTATCCTTGGCCGCATTCACCACATGAACATCACCTCTAACAAAATGTTTGTCCAACGCCGCGTCATAGTCATAAGCTCTCAATACAAAGTAATAACTTCCCAATTCCCGTTGAGACAAGAGTTTTGCAACCTGATTGTCAATTTCCTTGCTTATCCGCGTGTACGCGGCTGGGGCCAGATAGGCCTGAAGAAAAGTTTTTAAATATTCAGAATTGCTCGGATTAACTTGGGCAATATTGTTGGTGACAGCATACAAGGTTGCCATCTGAGCTTCCTTGTTCATGTTGGATTTCTCAATCACGGTATTGTTTGGCATGCCCGGCGTCTGCATAACAACAATTTCAGTCTGAAACGCGTGTTTGATCGAGATAAAAACCAGAGCAATTGAAACGCCCAGAATAATTAATCGTAAAATGCGATTTTCGTTTTTCAGTTCGGATAACGACTGGTTGCGGCTAATTAAGTCCATTTTTGTTTTTCTCTAAATAAGGGGTTAACATTTCTTCTTCCTGTTCTGCAAACGCTTTATTGATACCAATCGAATCACCAAAATAAACCACGTTCCTGTCTTTCAAACCTTCCGAATAACCACCAATACCCTTGGTGAATAAGTACGCACGAAAACTGCCCGGTAACTGACCACTTTTCCAGTCAAGATAAAGTTTTGTCAGAAAATATCCACCAGCCGGAATCCCCAGATAAGCAGGCATGCCCCACTTTGCACCTGCAATCAATCCTACAAAAACGCTGGCAATCAACAGAAACGTATCGGTAACTTCCACTCCCAGAAATGCAACACCTGCATTTCCGTATCTTGGTATTTCCTGCAATTGAGGTTCATCACTCATTTGATTTCTCCCAGCTCGGTGCAAACCAGGTGATCCTTCCAGTCAGCGGCTTCGCTGTAGGATAAAACTGGTACGCACACTTTTTTGCCCTGGACGGTCACGCGTGGCCAGTTGATTTTTACATTGGCGTAGATATTTTTATTGACTGGCTTGGGAGTGGCAACGGCTGATTGGGTTAATAAAGCCGCTTTTTTCATTGCCTCGCGCATGGATTGGCGGTAGTGCCAAAGGTCATCCTGTTCCTGAGCAGAAAGGTAAATATATTCCTGTCTCACAGGTTTGCCGACCAAGAAAACGGGAGTAGGGCGCACAGTAGGTTTGCTGGCCCCGTTCGCATAATTTCCTTGTGTGGCCGGACTGACATTTGCCCATCCACCCGCATAATTTCCTTGCTTGATATAGCCTACATCGTCTCGCGCGTCCAGTTCAGAGGAGTATGCGCAATGAATACCTGATGAAAGCAGTAAGGTAATAATTTTAAATATATTTTTTGTATACATGTTCATGGGGTTTTTGCACATTAATTAAATTCTAGTCTATATTTTTGTATATTGCAATAGATTTTTATAATGATAATTTATCCACTCTCTACAACCTCCATATTGCTTGATCCAGACCTCCATTTCCTTCGCTGCCATAGGGCGTGCAATCACATATCCTTGGGCATATTCACATCCCAGATTCAACAACATCAGTCCGTCTTCAATGCTTTCCACTCCTTCAGCAATCACCTTGCAATTGAATGAATGAGCTAATGAGATAACAGTCTTGATGACTTCTTGATCTTGAAGGTTATGTACAACGTCTTTTACAAAGGCTTTGTCTATTTTCAGGTGGTCTGCCGGCAGATTGCGGACATACGACAAGGAAGAATAAGCGGTGCCAAAATCGTCGAGAGCTATTTTCATTCCCATTGATCGACACTTTTTTATAACTGCTATGACTTGCGCATAATCAGTCAAAATAGATGATTCAATAATTTCCAGTTCAAGCATGGAGGGGCTAATGTCGGGATATGCTTCAAAAATAATGCGTATCCAGTCCAGGAAGTCATCACCTATCAGCTCAGACGACATCAAGTTGACGCTGATTGGTATTTTTATTCCCAGTTTCTTCCATCCAACGATTTGTTTGATCGCCTCTTCAATCACCCACGGGCCGAGATCAATGACAACCTCTTTTCCGGTTTTTAAAGCTTTATCAAAAGTGGCTGGATGAAGAACTCCCAATGTTGGGTGTTTCCAACGTAACAAGGCTTCTACACCCATAATCAGCCCGCTAGTCATATCGACTTTGGGTTGATAAAACATCACAAGCTCACCACGCCCTTGAGCGGCATGCAAGGTATTCACTGCTACCTTTCTGTGCCTGATCCGTTCATATAGAGTGGTCATCTTTTTTAACATGCTGTCTCACTTTCGGGTAGTGCCATAAATCTATGCCGGTCTTTTTTCGAAAATTGTTTTTAACTTTGCTTCCAGTGCAATAGGGGTAAAGGGTTTTACGATGTAAGAAGTCACGCCGGATTCTATGGCTTCCATTATGTTTTCCCGTTTCGCTTCAGCCGTCACCAGCAGAACGGGGATATGCTTCAGATCATCGTGTTTCCTGATCTCGCGCAATAATTCAATCCCGGTCATTTTTGGCATATTCCAGTCCGACATCACAAATTCATAATTGCCGGAACGAAGTTTTGACATTGCTTCTACCCCGTCTTCGGCCTGGTGCAGATTGGAATACCCAAGGCTTTTCAAGTACGAACAAACCACACCCCTCATCGAGGCCAAATCGTCTACTACCAATATCTTTTGATTAAATGTGTTAGCCACAACAGTCTCCAAAATGTAAATAGTTATTATTAATAATTTAATTAATGCGTCGCAAAAGCTTGTTGGTAGACGGAGGATGCATGCTGTCTAACGCTGTTACTGCCGGAACGCTGAGCAAACAACTTCAGGGCATTGGCCAAGTCCAGATCGCCCGACACAACACTGTAATCCTCATTGCGCTTGCTTGATCCAAGTCCAATGACAAAACTGGGTGCCACCGTGATGTGATAACGCTCAATGATTTTTGGGTCGATTACCCAGCGGGAGGGGTGCTGTTTGGTGCAACATTCCTGGTTAATCTCTGCTACGAACTTTTGCACTTCCTGAAAATTATTGTCCTTACTGATAAACCCGTTCAAAACCATGACCGAATTTGCAAGACTCGCTTCACGGGCCAGCGAGATAATCTGATCGCGTGGAAGCGTACTGGAGACCACTATGTAGGTTTCCCACTTGGCAAGCATGTCACTCTGCATGGTTTGACAATTCACAGACGGTGCTATCAGGGAAAAAACTACCAACAACGATAATGTGTATTTGTTCATAATTTATGGTGAGACCAGTGGTGCGCAACAGTCTTTACGCTGAAATACAATGTATCCATAATCCTTGTCGGTTGGCCGTGACGATCCAATCTCCTGAAGCATCAAAGGACGACCAATTGGGGTACACATGTTGTCTGGGAATGGAAAGGTACGATTTGTTTTGTATTGACGTTTATCCATGATTAGTTCAGGTATGCCAAAGGCCGTACAGGCATCAAGTGCAGTCTGCCCGGCAGTCGTTTGTTCCGCCCCGGCTGCATGAAGCTTGGCGAATATTCTGGCCAGTAATAAATGCGAAACCTGTTCAGGGGTGTTGGCCGTGGAGACATTCCCAGTCAAAGGGTACATCGGCCCCCATGCTCCGGCTACCCAGAATAGATATTGATTGGGAAAGGTGAACGTTGCCTGAATTGCGTCAGGGGCTTCAGCCGCAATTGAAGCAATCCCGGTAAAGGCGTAGGCATAAGGTGTCAGGATCAAAGCCAGAGAATCATCGCCCCATGTTGGGTCGGCCCAAGATATATAAGGGGTGTCAAAAGAACGATTGTCGAGGCAGGGAGAAGCAGTAATAATTCCAGCGGCAGAGAGGATGGGATTCAGATATTCGTTAGCCTGCATAAACGCTGACTTGCTGTTACCATCAATTGCCGCGTTGTTTACTTTGACCATACCATTTTCAGATGCATTGTAGGGAGGGGGAATGCTCAGGCCTCCTAGCAATGGAAAGCATCCTGGTATATTGGTCACGTCCACCATGTAGCGCGGCTCCCAGAAGCTCATAGGCGTTCCCAATGACAAGGTATTCGTGCAGATGCAGACCGGACTAGGACTTACCCCCGTGTTGTAATCGGTTCCGTCCGTTACTCCCATATTCAGCAGGCCTCCTGCTATAGATACGGGAAACACACAATCCCAGCAAACATCAGTGATGAGATTAGGGAACGACCCGGTACACATGGATAATCCAAATGCAACAGGACTACCCATCATGGAAATGACAAGTGCACCAATAACGAATAATCTTTTCATAATGAAGTAATCCCGAAGTCTATGGCCAGCTTGTCACCCTGTTGATACAACGTGGCTGGCACGCTGTTGATAGAGATCCCGTAAAGTTTCTGGAAGTTGCTAATAATCATTTTTCGTTGATCGAAATAGAAAGGAATACCTTTGCCGGTCCGCCACGGTGCATTCTGATATTTGTAACGCAGCTCAAGCGGAGAACCCGCCGTGAGTACGATTTTGAGGGGTTGTTTCAATCCTCTTTGAATGGCGTAATCAATCTGTCTCTGGTCGCGGCCATCAATGAAGATCAGGCCGGTCATAAGGGGGTTAATGCGCAATGGCTCAATGACTGTCCCGCGCTTTGCTACGACCTGGCCACGCTCGTTGACATAATCTTGCGGCACCACAAATCGCAAATCGTGTACCTCAGTGCGAATTCCGTAGTCACTCTTGATTCCCAGCGGTGCAGGATGTTTGACCGCCTCTGCTACTTTATCCCGGTATTTGCGCCAGAATTCATCCAGTTCCCCACTCGCTTGTTTCTTTCTGGCCTCATCCTTTAGTTGCTCACGACCATCGCGGTCGAGTTCATATGTCTGCCCGGTTGATCCCAAATTTTCGCCGTAAACTATATCGCCGCTTAAAAGCAATAAGACCGAAAACAACCCGATAGACATTTTGATCTTCATTCGAGAACCACCATCACGGGCTTTGCTGGCAACTCAGGCTTGATATGAGGCTTTTCTTCAAGCTTCAGCGGATTAATTATTTTTTTCCGGTGAGGATTGTTCATGGCGTCTATGACTTTTTCAGCATAGATCGTTCTTTTCAGTTCCAGATCGTAACCTTTGCCATTCCCTACCCCATACGCGCCTACCGCACGCCACACAGGGCCGTATTGACGGATAAACCCGGCGAGTATCCATGCGCCCACATTGATATTGGTGCAGGGTTGATGCAAGTCGGGTTCGGAAATGTCGTATTTTTGGAGGCTGTTGAAATTGGTCGGGTGAATCTGCATGACACCCAGAGCGTGCGATTTCGGATTCAATGCTTCCGGGTTGTAATTCGATTCGACTTTTGCAATCGCCCGTAGCAGGTCTTCCTTGACGCCATAGGTCGTGGAGGCATTCGTAAAGCAGTCAGCATGAGCAGTAATGCTTGCTACACCCAGGAATAGGGAGGTAAATAAATACTTACGCATTGTCATTGGACTCTCCCGTTCTTTCTTGTTCTTTCGTCAAGTGACGTGTAGCCGCCGATATGGCAAACCTCAAACCGAAAAGCAGTTCAACACACACTCCCAGAATCACGGTGTACAGTCCTAGAGGGACAATAAATGCCGCAACCGGCCCCAGCTCACTCGCACTGAGTAACATCACAATTCCAGTCAGAATGACGGACATTGCCGATATATGAAATACAAGATATTTGCCCGGTGTTTCCAGGCTGAGAATAATCTTGTTCATTTCGTGGCCAATGAATTAAGTTTTTCGTTGATAACTTCTACTGGTATCGCACCAGGTACAAGACTCCCATCACCAAATATGATTGCCGGTGTGCCCATGATGTGCAATTTATCTGCCAAGGCCAGATTTCTGGATATAGGGTTGTCACAAGTACCGGACTTGGGTAACTGACCTGCGTCCATATAGGATCGCCATGCTTTTTCCTGATTAGGCTGGCACCAGATGCTTTCCGATACTTCCTGTGCTTTTGGATGCAGTTGCACCAGAGGCATAGGGAATATAAGCACCTCAGTATTTTCAAGCTGGTTCAGATCGTGTTGTAGTCTTTTGCAGTAAGGGCAGTCCGGATCGGAAAACACATAAATGCGACGACTTCCTTTTCCCATCTTGATCGCGTCTTTTTCATGCAGCAAAGATATGTCTACCTTGGGCTGATTTTCCGCCTTGAGTTTGGCTGTAATAGACTGCTTGTTATTCAAATCAATCACATCACCATTAATCATCAGTGATAAATCTTCACTAACAAATATCACTTCACCATTTTTAACCACCGACCAGAAGCCGGGGAATGCCTTTTCCACTTTGGCACCTACCGCAGTCGGGAATTTTTCTTCAAGCCGTTGTTGGAAGTCGGCATGAGCTAAAAGACTGAATAGAGTTAAGCTCAGTCCGATAGCGGAAACGAGTCGTTTTTTAATGCAGCTCATATATAGGTATCCTCAAGGTAAATAGTTGTTGGCAAGAACAAAGCCGTAATACACGTTAAGCAGGGCAAGACAAATAATGAATTCACGGGCATGAATGCCGTTGGACAAACGCCAGACACGATAGATAAACAATATCCATAGTGTCGAACAAGCTTTAATCAGAAAGACAGCCGCTTTGAATCCTATATAAGGAGTTAGCCAGTTAATTGCCTGATTGATTTCATGGCGGTCAGAACTGGCTGTGAGCGTGCTATGAATATCGAGTAACTGAAAACAAAGGAGCAGAAGAAGTAATGCTGGCACAACATAACGTGCGCGGGGAATGTATCTGGTAATGCTTTGAATAGACATTTTTTGCCCTTGGTAAGTAAAACAGATAGTATACTAAAATATAGACCATGTAAAGTTTTTTTGATATAATTAACTACTGATAACCAACTAAATTAGGGAGGTACGCGATGGGTAGTTTTACAGATAGTTTATCGTCTTCTTTTAATGACTTGCCGGATGCAAGGCAAAGCAGAAGAGAGGCATTCCGTTACGCCAACGCTACACTTGCTCTGGATGGATTGTTAGTTGACCCGCAACAACTTGCACGGCAAGAAGAAATCATTCAGGGAAATCTTACTGTGAATCAGGCGATAGCTCTTTGCGTTGCTCAATATAGCGAGGTTGAATAATGGCTACCGCTAATTTGGGAAATTATCTTTATGATAATTCTAATGTGCTAGTTAACAAGCCAGGCATTAAGGATCAGTCCAAGCTGGACACTTTTGAACGCGAGACCACTTCATACCGTTTGTCAGAAATGAAAGAGAGTCCTGTCAAAGGACAGTTTGATCTTCCGCACATGCAAGCAATCCACTCGCGTATTTATCAGGATGTGTACGACTGGGCCGGTGAAGTTCGTAACGTCAATGTCTCTAAGGGAATGACACAAGGGGGGCAAATTTCATTTACTCCGTTTTCCGATTTGAACAAAGGTGCTGCTGAGATTCAGAAAACAATAAAGGAAGCGAACTTTCTGCGCGGGATGGATCGTGAAGAGTTTTCTACCAAAATGGCCGATGTCTACAAAAAAGTAAACGACCTTCATCCCTTCCGCGAAGGCAACGATCGCATGGCGCGGGAATTCATGAATCAACTGTCTGAGTCTGCCGGATACCATCTGAATTACTCAGGTATCAGTAAACAGGAATGGAACTATGCCGCCAATGAAGCTGCACGTGGCAATTTGGAACCAATCGGAGCGGCTTTCAAAGAGATTTCCACACCTCAGCGTGCGGCTGCATTTGACAAACTAGACCAGAACCCGGCTCTGGCCATACACCCCGAACTGGATGGTGCATTCAAGAAGTATTACGAGGCTGAGACTGGAGGGAAGGATGCTGATGCAGAAAGGACTCTTGTTTCTAAAGAACTGCATCGAGGCAAAGTAGTTGAGGGCGGTGTGACGCCTGAAGAATCTCTCAAGGTAATTGAGCATGCTGCCAAGGCGAGAGGATTAAAAACGCTGGATGCTGGTACCGGAAATCTTGGCACCAAACACGCAGGAACCGTTGTTGCACAATCTAGTCACCACATGCTACTGAAGGTGGACGATAACACTGCAATCCGTTTTGAGAAAAAGTCGCTGGACAGCAATCTTCAGTTAAAAAACGGCGACAAGCTGACGTTACAGAATCAGGAATTAAAGCAGGACAAGGGCAAAGAAATTACCGAGTCAAAGGGGATGGAACGAAGTCCAACACAAAGAGGGGGGTAGATCATGGCTTTTTATCGTATATCAGGGCGCAATGTGCAGTCGGATGATCCTAATTTTGAAGCATTGATTACCCCTTTGCATGACACCAAAGAAAGACCCTTATGTTTGTGTCGTGATCCAGGTCTGGAAATGTATGTAGCCAAGATCAACAATCATTACATACTCAAACGCATGCCCAACAGCGGCGTGTCTCATTCGCCCTCCTGTGATTCCTATGAACCACCACCCGAATTGTCCGGACTGGGGCAAGTGATGGGTTCGGCCATCGAGGAAAATGCAGAGGGGGGCAATACCTTTTTGAAGCTGGACTTTTCTCTTAGCAAGGCCGGCCACCGCAATATGCCTGTACCTTCCGGAAAAGAATCCGACACAGTAACAAGCAATGGCAATAAGCTGACTTTGCGCGGATGCCTTCATTATTTATGGGGAGAGGCAGAATTTAACCGCTGGTCTCCCAAAATGCAGGGAAAGCGCAACTGGAATGTCATTCGTAAATATTTGCTTCAGGCGGCAGAAAACAAGACCACCAAAGGTTCTAACTTTGCCGACCTTCTCTATATCCCTGAATATTTCGATTCCGAGAAAAAGGATGAAATTTCACAACGCCGTCAAGCACACCTGATGCGGATCGCCGCCCCTGAAAAAGGTGCGCGGAAATTGATGGTGGTCGTGGGGGAGGTCAAGGAAATCGGTAAGGCTCGTTATGGAATGAAAGTCATAGTAAAACATTTACCTGATTATCCGTTTCAGCTCAGTGACGATTTGCATGCCCGGTTAATCAGACGCTTTGAGTTGGAGCTAAGTTTGTGGGATGCACATGCCGGTAGTCACCTGATAATCATTTCGACTTTTGGCGTTAATCCGGTAGGTGTGGCCAATCTTGAGGAGATTGCCCTGATGGTCGTGAACGATAACTGGATACCTTACGAGAATGCCTACGATCACCTTTTGCTGGATGCGCTGACCAAACAAAGACGCAGGTTCATGAAGGGATTGCGCTACAACATGCCCCAGTCAAAGCCTTTAGCCGCAGCCGTGTTGACTGATATGGAACCCAAACCGCACGCACTCTACATTACACCAATAGGCTCATCACAAGAATTCGTTGACGAACAAAAAGCGTTGATCGAGGAAAGTGAAATGCCTTCTTGGGTTTGGGATGCTACAGCCGGTGCTATGCCAGCATTCCCGCAGGTACAAGCGGCTGTTGTTGCGCCTGTTCAAGAAAAAAATGCACTTTTTGACAAACCTCTTTTTGACTGATAAATATGATAACTTACCCCAGTATGACTACGAAATTAATTGTGGTACCAATGTTGCTGTTGGCCACAGCAAGTTGTTTTGCTTCCGATCTTCCCGATCCGTCACTTACCCCAGGTGCTATTAACCCTGACGTTACTCAAGAGAATATCCATAGCACTGTCTGCGTGAAAGGATGGACTAAGACGGTGCGACCGCCTGTGTACTACACAAACAAACTGAAAAAATATCAAATCAGGGAATACAGTTATTCAAACACCAATCCACGCGACTATGAGGAAGATCATCTAATCCCGCTCGGTGCGGGGGGAAATCCGACCGACGTCCGTAATCTCTGGCCACAGCCACGCCTGTCTGAATGGAACGCTGAACGCAAAGACAAACTAGAGTTTGCCATGCTCATGGGGCTGTGTCATGGCGAAGTTAGTCTTGATGAGGCACGCCGTGCATTCGCTACAAACTGGATAGAGGCTTACAAACGATATGAGTCTCTTCTAGCTCGCTATCATCATGGGTATGCCGATTGAAACAATTGAAACAGAAGTCTTTGAACTTTCGCGCGCGAAAGTAAATGGCTTAAAACCGTCTAAAGTTGAACTAATTAACCAACAAAAAGGGGTCTGCAATGAAAAAAAGATTGATTGTCACAACAGCATTAGTTGTTTTAACTGCCTCTACATCATCTATTGCCCAGCAACAATCCTTTCCACCTAATGGATATGCGCCAAATGCTAATGGAGAGCAACACCAGGATCGCAGGGAACATAAATTTGAAGAAAAGAAAAATGAAATTATTCGAAATCTTCAGAATAGGCTTTCTTGCGTAGAGCAGTCACATAACCCGGAACAGCTTCATTCGTGTTTCCCAAAGAGGGGCGCTTGATCCTTTTTTTCTGAACTCAGACCAGCATGACTACACAACAGGAATTTTTACGCGAAGCCGCTACCACTCTGGGGCTTTCCATACCTGAACTGGCAAATCGGATGGGAGCGCCAATAGAGACACTTGTTCCTTGGATATTACCGAAGAACTCACGGGATAGCCGAGAAATGCCGGTAATTGCATGGACGCTGATAAGAGAAATTCTGGCACACGAAAGACTTAAATCCAAACACCATCACTCCAAGAGGTAATCAAATGTATAAATTAATTCCAGTTCTAACCTTGCTGCTTATGTCTCAAGCTAATGCCGACACATTATCTTTGTTTTGCCCTGAAGGTCAGACGTTAGTTGGTACCGATTGTGTGTCAAGAAAACCTGCACATATTATTGGATATACATGTCCGGAAGGCTCGGTATTGAAGGGAACCGATTGTGTAACAACCAAGACCATACCGGCCAGAGTAACGTACACGTGCCCAGCCGGGTTAACGGTGAGCGGTAAGACCTGCATCAAGACACCTGACCAGCCACAACCTAAAGGGGATAAGTCTTGAAGAACGCATTGGTACTTCTTTTTTTTGTTTCTCTGCCTTCTGTTGCACAAGATTTCTCAGAATTTAATGGTGTTTGGCGTGGTCAATCACAGTTTCAAGCAACGATTCGTTCCAAGATTGATCCTTCAGCTCACGCGGTTACAAATATGGCTATTACCATTGATCCTATGGGTAAAATTGTTGGTGTGAGCGATGGGAATGGATGCAAATTATCGGTATTATGTAGCAGCTGCACAATGATAATAAACAATCAGTTACATGTGCTTTGTGTCACACTAGGATTAAATCAGCGATTTAACTTTTTCATCCACAGTTCTACCTATTTCAGTCTTCCACGCAGGGGCGTCATGATTGCTTACAGCTAGACAGTCCCGCAAGAATTCATGAATCAATTTGGGGTTAATTTTCCCTGATGCAAATCCAGCGCTAAATAACTTTTCGAACTGTTCTAAAGTAACTGGCACAATTTGAAGAGCCATTTTCGAATCATCGGACTTATACCAAAAGCCAATTCTTAAAGTTTCTGCCGTGTTGGTGTCAACCTTGTTAGCAATAAATAATCCATACACTCGTTTTCCAGCAGCGTTTTCAACAATACGCGCCACATGGCGGCGAACCGGCTCACCTTCAGCGGCTTCTTGTCTGGAATTATCTGTCAGAGTTACTTCCACAACCAAAATAAACTCTTCAAACTCAAAGATGAGATCCGGGCCGTTACCTGGTGCAGTGCCTACAGGTAGAAAATCTTGATCTATCTTAAATTTTCTCGAATCATATGGCTTGTTTTTAAGGCTGTTAATAGCAAGAAAAGCTCTCCATAAAACCCACTCAAAATATGCTGGTGCCTCAGCCTGCGGTATGCTAATTACGGCATCATTAGGCTTGCTTTTACCTGCTTTGCGACGATGATTAATGAGTAGCTTCATATAGTCTGAAATTTCTTGCCATTCATTTGCTTGTCTTGCCGCATACTCCTCTTCACGATGATTGGATAAAATTAACTCTATTTCATGACGAACACTACCTATGTTGGCCGGAGTGTCAAAAGATTTGCCGGTCATGTCGAATTTAATTCCACACGCATTCAGTTGACGCAAAAGATCGTCTAAGACAATTAAAGCTGAATCTTTATTGTCAGTTGGCAATACAGCGCCATTACATAACGATGAATAAAAGGCAAGATCCGAATCAGGTATGGATTTATTTTCGATTAATTTCTCAATGAAAACGTGTTTTTCTGGGACTAGAGCAATTCCCCGGCCCTTGCTTTGCACTAATCCAGTAGCTTTTAAATAACGAAAACTTGTATCGGCATAATCACGGGGTGTGGTAATTTCATATCCATGAAGGTTTGCTACTCTCGATAGTTCATGACCATCAAATTTAATTTTATTTGATGATTTATTCCGATTATTACGAAGATCGATCACTCTGGATGCAATCTCTTTTATGTCATCTTCGCTGGTTGAAAATTGAATAATTGAAAGCATTTCAACAAAGTTAAGGAAATTATCACCTATTTGTTTTTCAAGCTCCAATATGACAGATAATGTGTGGCGCAAAGGGGAAAAAGTAGCAAATGTATATTCGTTTTCTAAATCAGATGGAATGTAATAGGCAGCTATGGAGCGCAAAAAACATTCTTGCATTGCAGGTACTGAATCAGCGCGGATCAATATCCAACCAAGCGGAGTAATTGTATCCAGAGCACCTACCTCACTTTGTGAAGTTGTGGATAATTTAGACACTTCTGGGTAGAGGAAACCACGACGCTCCATGGCCTTGCGCCATTTACGACTTATGCTAAAAGTTTTGTCACTGCCCAACGCGACAATACCGAGTTCACCAAGCATGTTACGGAAAATAACCTCTTGATCATGGCCTCGAAGTTGTCCTTGTATCGATGATTTCGACAAAGCAATCAGAGCGTCTCGCAATCTAAAAGGACTGCGAACGGTAGGATTTTCAAAATACCATGGCCTCATGATGCAGTGGCTGTCACCAATCGGTTAAGTTTTTGCTCAAGCAAAATGGATTGTTGCAATATTTCAATTGCAACTTCACCTAATAGCAGATTATCTGCCGACACCAGTTCACGCAAGTCTTGAACCAATAGATTTGCGCACTGTTTGGACTTGATAAGACTTTCTTGATCTTTGGCATTTAGCATGGCTACCCCTTAATAACCTACAAACAAGTATTCTTGGACAGAATTTTTATTGTCACCAACTTTATGCTTCTGCGTCCCAAATGAATATTTGTAATCCACCGGCACAACTTCGACATGGCGTTTATGCTTAGCCATGATGGCAACCATTTCATCAAGTGTTGGCTGGCTATTTGATGAGTAAGACACTATCAGCACGCTATCGCTGTGCTGTTTAAATAGCTTATCGAAAGCATCTGCCGCCCCTTTGCGCGAAGAGAATGGTGTTGGGTAAGATTTGAATTTCTTCGTAATCGTGTGCTCTTGAATTTCAACTCCCTGCCAGTCACGGGCCAAGCCTTCGACAAAGTGATAACGACGCACATACTCATTATCTGACAGTGGCGAATAGTATGGCGGATCGATGTAAACTAAATCTGCTTTATTGTTTTTCAAGGTCATGGCATCGCCATTCCTGGCTTTGTTTTGCTTGCCATTATCAAATACTGCGGCATTTACTGACTCAACGGCTTCCAAAAACTGAGCGCGAAATGACATTGTTAAATCTTTACGCCCGTCATCGTAGCGATGGCCCACATAGGTAAATATGCCGCGAGGGCGTTTTTTCAAACAGGCTCTAATGAGGGCTGACATCGCAATGGCTCTCTTGAAAGGATTCTTCACTGCTTTGATATTAGCCCTGAGAATGTCAATAAGACGGTTGCTGTCATCGTCAAAATATAACCCTTGGAATTTTGATTCCACGAAGCCGTCATTGGGCTTTTTCGGCTCCAGCAATGCCAGAGCTTCGGGCTGGGACAATGTAATGTCATTGTTCTCAATCATTGCCTTGGCAAGAGTGGTAGACATCGCCATGTAGTCATTGCTCATCACAGATTTGCCATGCGACTTCAGCATATAACTTACGATGCCAGATCCGGAAAATAGATCAATCGCTGTTTCAAATTCAAATTGAGATGCTACCGCCCATATTTCAGTGAGAAGTTTATTCTTCGACCCCATATAACGTGTTGAGGGGTAAAGCATGGCTTGATCTGGTATTGGTTCTGGGGCCAGGCGCAAATTAAAGCGTTGCTTTGGTGGAACTGTGACAATAACATCCTCGCCAGTTCGTCCTTTGCCATTGCATGAGATATACCGCTTAGTTTGAATCACTTCGATAGGGAATTTGCAGTATTGCTCATGAACAAGAGGATGATTCGAGTTCGTCAGAATTACATGACACCCTAAGTCATGAAGGCGATGTACCTCAGCGGCCAATTCAACATGATCCTCTTCGTAAAATTGCTCTTTGGTGTAACGCTTGAAATCCGCATATTCAGACACCGGCAAATATGGAGGATCAAGAAAAATGAAGTCATTTGCCCGCGCTTGTTCTTTCAGTACGGTTTTGTAATCCCCTAAAACAATACTCGTATTTTGTAAAAGAATAGATGCTGCACGCAGTGATTTTTCATCTAATATTTTCGGGTTCTTGTAACGTCCAAAAGGAGCATTGAATTGCCCTTTTTGATTTACCCGGTACAGGCCGTTAAAACATGTGCGATTGAGGAATATGGTACGCGCAGCAGCTTCTGATGCAGGCAGCTTAGTCCAGTCCAGTGCTCGAATAGCATAGAAATAATTTTCATTATTCTGATGAAGTGATAGGCAACCAATTACCCCGTCCACATCGGCGGCTACCGAGCGATACAAATTTACCAACTCAGGATTGCTATCTGCAATAATGCCGCAAGCAGGGCGCACAGCAAAAAACAGAGCACCACCACCAAAAAATGGTTCTATAAATCTGCCATACTTTTTAGGTATTTTCGGGAGAATATCGCCAAGCATCTGAGTTTTGCCACCAGCCCATTTAAGAAGTGGGCGACAATCTTCAAGGGGATTGTCGTTTATTAATTTTGCGGTTTTTGCCATGTCAATTGCTCCTATATGCAATTTGATTTATTGCTTGGATTGCAACGCCGAAGCAATAGCTTCTATTCGTTGCTTAACTCCAGCCACTTTTTCAATTTCCGGCAGGATAAGCATTGACAACATTGCATCGCCATTGCGGTTCATGTCTTGCAAGTCCTGCAACAGCAATTGTGCGCATTGCGCTGCCTTGATTGCATTTTCAATATCTTGTTCACGGTTCATAACTGAACTCCTGTCATATGCCCATCTGCGGACAGATTATATTTGTAAATCTCAGATTCGCTTTCGCTCGGATTGTTGATCCCGGCTTCACGCCCAAGCACAAAAGCCGCATACAGTGCATTCTTAAGGCCTGCCACTCCAACATCATGAAAGTCGAGACTGTCGCTGTTGCGCGTTTCCAAAGTTTCAATACCAAGATGTTGTTGTGCAATTAGCGTCAAAATATTGTCTATTTTACAGGTATTCATTTGCTCACTCCTTTTTATCAGCAGCCCATTCACGAACAACTCTCACTATTTCCTGATCATCCAATAACGCCAGCAAATTAAGCAACGCTTTCATACCTAGAGGCGTGTTAGTCCCGCGCTGGTACTCCATGTACGTGCGATATCCAACACCAACACGTCCGGCCATATCCTCTTGCGTGATCCGCTTTTTCTCTCTTGCCTCAATCAGAGAATGAGCCCCACGAATAAATTCTTTAAGTTCCACTGAAAACACCTTATTACTTTTAGTCGATGCTGGATTAGATCATATTTATTTGCAATGGTCAATGATTATATAAAATAACGATAACAAGTTATCTAATAAATATAGTCGCATGTGTTTTTTATCTTGATAAAACTACATGTTCATGTATAATTGCACCATCGCAATATCCTTTTGGTGAAAATATCATGGCTCAGCACTTCCTTCTTACCGCCAAAGCCCGCACCCTATCAATCGGGCGCGTATTCCAAATGAACGAAGATCAGGCGTTTAAGGTCTTCAAGAAAGTCCGCTGGGGCGACAGCAAAGATATACCATGCCCGTCGTGCGGCGTGGTTCACGATCATTACTTCATTGCCACCCGCCATCAATGGCGCTGCATCGCCTGCA
>Ga0364874_10367_pt1 | contig 25502 bp, 25 predicted proteins | sample ExccelAu500001D4_2_FD_206922 | JGI IMG/M metagenome (GOLD analysis project Ga0364874, IMG submission 206922) | Enriched cells from Trout Bog Lake Hypolimnion, Wisconsin, USA - BchlTB.Aug07.5000.01.D4 | ecosystem: Environmental > Aquatic > Freshwater > Lake > Hypolimnion/Profundal zone | place... | reverse complement strand
AAAAGAAGTGATGGATAGCCCTTACAGTATGCTGGGCGTAAAAAAAGTAGATGACCCTCGTAATTTTGGGGTAGCAGATATTGGGGCTGATGGCTTTATTGAACATGTGATAGAGAAACCATCCATTCCAAAAAGCAACATGGCTTTGGTGGGCTTGTATAAAATAAAAGAGACCCATTTTTTATTTGACTGCCTGCATCATTTATTTGCGCAGAACATCACAACACAAGGTGAATATAATTTGACCGATGCATTGGATTGCATGATCGCACGTGGTGCAAAATTCCAATCCTTCAAAGTAAAGCATTGGTTCGATTGTGGTAAGAAAGAAACACTATTGGAAAGTAATGCCACACTCTTAAAAAAATTCGGCGGTAATGTCATTGACGGGCACGACTTTAAAGATACTATTATCATTCCGCCTGTTAGTATTGCACCGGGTTGCGATATTTCCAATTCCATCATCGGCCCGCATGTTGCCATCGGTGCCAACACTTCCATCAAACATTCTATTGTCCGCGACAGCATCATCGGTTCATACACCAATTTATATGAAGTGGTATTGGATAATTCTTTGATCGGAAGTGATGCTTCTGTAAAAGGATTAAGCAGAAGTTTGAATATCGGTGATAATACGGAGATTGATTTTGGATAGATGAAAAATGTGAAAATGAGTGAATGTGCAGATATGCAAATGTTGAATATCTCGTATTATTGTTTTCGAACTGAGAATTCCTATTAAACTTTGTTGCATCGCACGCTTGTAGCTAACAATGCTACTTTACTTTTTTATCTGCACATTTGTATATCTTCACATTTACAAATCTGCACATCATGAACAACCGAATAACAACACTCTTCAACATTAATTATCCCATCATCCAAGCCGGAATGATCTGGGCAAGCGGATGGAAATTAGCAAGTGCTGTAAGTAACGCAGGAGGATTGGGATTAATTGGTGCAGGAAGTATGTATCCTGAAGTGTTGAAAGAACATATCATTAAATGCAAAGCTGCAACTGATCAGCCTTTCGGCGTTAATCTTCCTTTATTGTATCCTGATATTGATAAACATGTTCAAACCATCATTGAACAAAAAATTCCGATTGTTTTTACAAGTGCCGGCAATCCAAAAACATGGACAAATATTTTAAAACAGAATGGGATCATTGTTGTGCATGTGGTGAGCAGCAGTTTGTTTGCACAAAAAGCAGAAGCAGCAGGAGTGGATGCAGTTGTTGCCGAAGGCTTTGAAGCAGGCGGACATAATGGTCGTGAAGAAACAACAACAATGGTATTGATTCCTGCGGTAAGAGAAGCCGTAAAAATTCCGGTGATTGCTGCAGGTGGTATTGCAACAGGAAGACAAATGTTAGCGGCAATGGTTCTTGGTGCAGATGGCGTTCAAATAGGAAGCAGGTTTGTGTGTACGCAGGAAGCTTCGTCACACCCGAGTTTCAAGGAAGCAATTGTTAATGCAAAAGAAGGTGATACGATGCTGAGTTTGAAAAAAGTGGTTCCTGTTCGTTTATTGAAAAATCATTTTTTTGATGAAGTGAAGCAGGCAGAATTACGTGGGGATGATGAAGAACAATTAAAAAATTTATTGGGAAGAGGGCGTGCAAAAAAAGGAATGTTTGAAGGTGATTTGAATGAAGGTGAATTAGAAATAGGACAAGTGAGTGCATTGATCAAAGAAATAAAACCTGCTGCTGAAGTAGTAAAAGAAATTTGGAATGATTTTAAAATGTGCAAATCTGCCAATTTGTAAATATGCAGATGCATGAATTATTTGATTTGCACATCTGCATATTTGCACATTTTTGATTTAACTTTTTCTCACCGCCCATTTCCACATTTCTTTCCAGGTTATTTTTTTACCGTACATCAAAATCCCTGTTCTGTAAATTTTTGCGGCAACCCATGTGGTGCCTAAAAATCCACAAATGAGTAAACCCATACTCAATAATAATTCCCATAAGGTTACACCTTCAGGAATGCCGTGTGCAATACGTGCCATCATTACGATTGGCGATGTTAACGGAAACAAACTTCCGAAAACTGCGAGTCCGCTGTTGGGTTCATTCACTGCTTTGGTCATGATGACGATCGCAAAAATGATCGGCATGGTTATGGGCAATAATAAACTCTGTGCATCCTGCGGATCTTCATTCACTGCACTTCCCACTGCGGCGAATAAAGATGAGTACAATAAATATCCGCCAAGGAAATAAAATATAAAACAACCGATGATCAATGTAAAATTAATCTGATGCAAACTGTTCATCAATTCATTCATGCCACCATTTGCTTTCATCTGTTGCGCTGCCTGCATAGCTTGCATCCCCGCGGGTTGTATGGGTTGTCCCTGCATTTGGTGCAGCATATCGGGAAATATCAATGGCAGTAATAATTGTAAGCCAAATACAATGACAATCCAAATAATAAATTGGATTAAACCTACTGCACCAATACCCGTTATTTTTCCCATCATCAACTGAAAAGGTTTTACGCTGCTTACAATCACTTCTGCAATGCGGTTCATCTTTTCTTCCATCACACCACGCATCACCATGGTTCCGTAAATAAATAAAATGATATAAATTAAAAACCCTGAAATATAGCCAACAATATAACTGATGCCTGCTTTGGTATTATCATCTGATTTGCCATTAATGGTCGCAAATTTTATTCTGTTATTACTGTGCTGCACACTGTCTAACTGCGCTTTTGAAATATTGAGTGACAATAACCTTTTTTCTTCCAGCACATCATCAAAACTTTTTTGAATTTTTTCTCTTGTGATGATGCCGATCGCTTTGTTGGATTTCAGCTGCAGCGAATCTTTTCCCATCAAGTTATAAGTTGAAGGGATATAAATGTATCCGTCGAATTTTTTTTGTTCCAATGCCGTGTTGAGTGATGTTACTGTTTCATTTTTCACCACTTCAAAAGCAATATCATCTTTTGAATTGATCTTTCCATTCAGAATATTTGCTTCATCTGCTACGGCAATACGGAGATTATCATTTGTTTTAACAGAGAAGTAAATGATCATTGCATAAAAAACAAAAATCAATAAAGGCAAAAGGATCGTAGTCAATAAGAAAGTTTTTTTCTGCACACGGCTTAGGAATTCTCTTCTTGCAACCAGAAATATTTTGTTCATACATGTATTTTGATGTTGACTGTTAATTTTTTATTTATGCCGGAACCTGTTGAAAGGCTCTGGATACTGACTTTGTTCCTTCCACTAATTGAATGAAAATATCATTTAACGAAGGAAGTATTTCGTTGAAGCTTTCAACAGTAATATTCTGCTGTATGAAAAACTGCAATACATCATTGCTTCTGTAACCATCTTTTATTTTTACAGTGAATGCATTTTCTTTCTGATCAATCAATTCAAAAGATTCATTGATTTTGTTGGCAGGCTGTTGTTGCAGTTTGATGCTGAATTTGTTTTCTTTGAACTGCTGTTTCACATCTGTAACTGTGCCATCCAATATTTTTTTGCCCAGGTTCATTAACACGATATGGTCACAGATCTCTTCCACCTGTTCCATGCGATGTGTGCTGAAAATAACGGTGCTGCCTCTTTGCGCCAGACCATAAATTTCATCCTTAATTAAATTGGCATTTACAGGATCCAATCCACTGAATGGTTCATCCAGAATAATTAATTTGGGTTCATGCAAAACTGTTGTAACAAACTGTAATTTCTGGCTCATGCCTTTACTTAAATCTTCTACTTTTTTGTTCCACCAGCTTTCCATTTCTAATCGCTTGAACCAGAATTTTATTTTTTCCAATGCATCTTTTTTACTCAAACCTTTTAACTGGGCTAAGTACAAAGCCTGTTCGCCGATCTTCATTTTTTTATACAAGCCTCTTTCTTCAGGCATGTAACCGATCTTGATGATATCGTTGATGGGATCGAATTTTTTCCCGTCTAAAATAATTTCACCGCTATCAGGATAAAATATTCCTGTGATCATTCTCAATAAAGTTGTTTTACCGGCACCATTAGGACCTAATAAACCAAAAATGCTTCCTTTTGAAATGTTGAAACTGATATCATCTACTGCTTTTTGTGTAGCATAATATTTTTTCAGATGTTGTAACTCCAGAATGTTGTTCATGTTTTTTCTTTGTTGAAATTCATTATAAAAATGCAACCTGTACGGGTAAATTTTTGTAATGTTTGATTATTTAGTAGCAACCGTAACTAAAATATTACAATCGGGGTGTGTAATATTATTGCATTTTACGTAAAAATCCATTTCAAATACAAGTCCGGGCTATTTATTTAAGAAGAAACTCAAGAAATTAATCAGTTTATAAGGAAATGAATTTTTGAACAATGATATTAGCAGCCCTTTCACCATCCATCGCAGCACTTACTATGCCTCCGGCATAACCGGCACCTTCACCGCAGGGAAATAAATTTTTTATTTGGGGATGCTCCAGTGTGATCGCATTTCTCGGAATACGAACAGGTGATGAAGTTCTGCTTTCTGTAGCGACAATCACAGCATCATTACTGTAATACCCCTGCATTTTTTTGCCGAATGCTTTAAATCCTTCCTGTAAACTTCTATGAATAAAATTTGGCAATACATTTTTTATCTGATGAGAAATAATTCCGGGTAAATAACTGCAATCCGGTAAGGATGAAGATATTTTATTGTTGCAGAAATCAACCATGCGTTGCGCCGGAGCCACAAATTTTCCGCCACCTGCATGGAATGCTTTTTGTTCGATGGATTGTTGAAAATGCATTAAGGTTAAAGGTGTAGGGTGTAAGGTAGAAGCTGTATGCTGAATTGCTTCTTCCCCTAACCTTATACCATCTACCTTCAACCTTTTAAAATAATCAACAGCGTCTTTCATTTCAACTGTCACCACCATTCCGCTGTTGGCAAAGGGATTATCTCTTTTGGATGGACTCCATCCGTTCACTACCAATTCATTCGCATTGGTTGCCGCCGGTGCAATGATACCACCGGGGCACATACAAAAACTAAATACACCTCTTTCATTCACTTGTTCCACTAAACTGTACGAAGAGGGCGGTAAATGTTCATCACGCAAGGCACAATGATATTGGATGGAATCAATTAATGTTTGCGGATGCTCTACTCTTACACCTAAAGCAAAAGGTTTTGCTTCAATTAAAATATTTTTTTGATGGAGTAATTCAAAAATATCCCTTGCAGAATGTCCTGTTGCTACAATAACCGCATTGGCAAAGAAAGAATCACCATCAGCAGTCTTTACACCTTTTACTTCATCCTTATCAATAATAAAATCTGTTACTTTTTTTTCAAATAAAAATTTCCCGCCACAATCAACGATCATTTCGCGAATGGAAGTAATGATATGCGGCAGTTTATTGGTGCCTATATGCGGATGAGCTTCGTATAAAATTTTTTCTTCGGCACCAAACTGCACAAATAAATTCATGATGCGGTTAATATCGCCGCGTTTAGAACTTCGGGTATATAATTTCCCATCACTGTAAGTGCCGGCACCGCCTTCACCAAAACAATAATTACTTTCGGGATTGATAATGCCTTCTTTATTCAGTGCTGCAAGGTCTCTTCTTCGGGCACGAACATCTTTTCCTCTTTCTATGATGATGGGTTGAATTCCTTTTTCCAATAAACGAAGTGCTGCAAATAATCCTGCCGGACCTGCACCAACAATGATGACTTTTTTATTTGAATCATCAACTTCTTTAAAAGAAATCTTTTCAATTTCTCTTTGATGAAAAGGTTCGTCAATAAAAGTCTTTACAGTAAGATTGATCCAAACCTGCTGCCTGTTTCTGGCATCGATGGATTGTTTGATTTTATAAAATCCGGTAATGGAATTTTCTGCAACAGCGGATGCTTGTGCTACATGCCTGCGGATGGCAATATTGTCTGCAGCCTCTGCGGGCTTTAATTTAATTGAAATATCTTTTTGCAAGTTGATAGGTTTTTATCCTATAAAACAATAAATGATTTAGAAGGGCAGATCATCCACTGCATCGGCCGGTGGTGCATCCGGAACAAAATCAGGTGCATTATTCTGTTCACCTAATTTTACAGATTCCATTCTCCATGCATCTAAATTGGTGATATAATTTTCTTTGCCGTCTTTTACCCACTTGCTTCCTTTTAAATTAAACAACACTTTTACTTCATCGCCGATATTGAACCTGTCAGGCATAGCTGTTTTATCCTGAACGCATTGAAATTTTACATAATTGGTAATAGCGCGGCCATTAATGTCTTCTGTCTTTTCAACTACAAATTCTCTTGTTTTAAAAGTTTCTGTACGTTGAACAATATCGAATTTGGCGACTAATTTCCCTGTGATTTCGTAACTCATATTTTCTGTGTTTGAACAGCAAAAGTAGTAGTTTAATTTTTTTCATCTTTAATTAAAAAATGATTGTATTTCTTTCTGCAATATTGTATCTTTCATCTCCCGCCCTGCTGCTTATGTTAAAAAAAATTGTTACATATTTTTTATTCCTTTTCGCATGTCTGAATGCTGCAGTATGTTTTGCACAAACAGCCGTAATTGAGTTTACTGATTATAAGATTGATGGCACATTGAAAGCTGACAGCGGGCTTTTGAAATTATTAATGCCTTATTCTGATAGTGTAAACAGATCAATGAATGCAGTGATCGGTTTTTCCATTAACGGACTTACTAAAAAACAACCGGAAAGTACGCTCGGTAATTTTATGGCTGATTGTATGAAGACAATGGCAGAAAAAAAATTCAATCAAAAAGTCGATATCGCGTTTATTAATTACGGAGGTATCCGATCTTATATTCCCAAAGGAGAAATTTCCGTTGGCAAAATATATGAATTGATGCCATTTGATAATTTGATCGTTCTTCAAAAATTATCAGGAAAGGTACTGCAACAATTTTTGGATAAAATGGCAAACAGAGAAGGCTGGCCTGTATCAGGATTAACAATGTCTATAAAAGATAGGAAAGCCATCCATGTTTTGATCAATCATAAACCATTGGATGAAAATGCAACCTATATAGTAGCCAACAGCGATTATATTGCCAATGGGGGAGATGATTGTGAAATGTTGCGTGGTATCCCGCAAATAAATATGGGCTATTTATATCGCGATGCATTGATCGAATATATTGTATCGCTCAGCAAACAGGGAAAAACAATTGATGCGAAAACTGATAACAGGATTGTATATGCGAATTGACAGGCGAAAATTCATCCGGCAAAGTTCATTGGCAGGCGCTGCATTATTTGCATCTGCTGTTTTGCCGAATGATGTATTTGCGGAAAAAGAATTTGACCGAATCACCATTTTGCATACCAATGATGTACATAGTCAATTAGAACCTTTTCCAATGGACGGCAGCAAGAACGCAGGATTGGGTGGTGTGGCTGGAAGAGCATCGTTAATAAAACAGATAAGAGCCGAAAATGCAAATGTTTTGTTATTGGATGCCGGTGATATCTTTCAGGGAACACCTTATTTTAATTTATACCATGGCGAACCTGAAATAAAAGCAATGAGTATGGTGGGATATGATGCAGCAACAATGGGAAACCATGATTTTGATAAAGGAATAGAAAATTTTGCAACACAAATTAAAGATGCTAACTTCCCAATCATTATCTGCAATTATAATTTCAGCAACACCGCGATGAACAATAAATTTATTCCATATAAAATTTTTCAAAAAGGAAATTTAAAAATTGGAGTGTTGGGTGTTGGCATCGAATTAAAAGGATTGGTTGCTGAAAATTTATATGAAAAAACTGTTTATCAGGAACCGATCGAATCTGCAAATCGCACTGCAGAAATTTTAAGAAAAAATAATTGTGACATGATTATTTGCCTTTCTCATCTCGGAGATAAGTACGCTGAAGCTAAAGTAAGTGACGAAATACTGGCAAAAGAATGTTTCGACATAGATTTAATTATTGGCGGACATACCCATAAATTTTTTGATTCTCCCAAAGTTTACCGAAATCAACGCGGAGGTGATACCGTTGTAAACCAAGTGGGATGGGGCGGAATACAGCTCGGCAGATTGGATTATTCTTTTGCCCGATCGGGAAAGAAAAAAGCGTTTGAAGCCCATACTGTTGTTATAGGGAAAAAAACAAGAGAATAAAAAATTTTTTTTTCGACATAAAGTGTACATATTCGCATTCTGTATTAATTTTTTGAAAACAATATTTTTAGGGTTTAAAAAATTAAGCAGCCAAAACAAGAATTACGAAGAGCATAAAAATCTTAACTCATTATAAAAGTCACTCAATTATTGTATGGCAAAAAACGCTGAAGCTGTCTGGACTAACTGCTTAAAAATTATTAAGGACATAGTAGAATGGCAACATTTTAAAACTTGGTTCGAACCTATCAATCCAGTTGAATTAAAAAACAATGTTTTATTGATACAGGTACCGAGTCAATTTTTTTATGAATACCTCGAAGAGCATTATGTAAATCTTTTAGCTAAAACTTTAAAAAGAGAATTAGGTAAAGATGCCAGATTGGAATATCGCATTATGGTCGACAGCGGCAATGGTCGTAACGGCAGTATGGACATTCCGGCCAGCGGTATGAAAACTTTCAGTAACAACGAAATGAATTTTCCTTTAGTGATAGATAACCCCGTTAAAAATCCTTTTGTTATTCCAGGTTTGAAAAAAATGCAGATCGATCCTCAGTTAAATCCAATTTATATTTTTGACGCTTTTATAGAAGGTGATTGTAATCGAGTTGCACGCCGTGCAGGAAAAACCGTGGCAGAAAAGCCCGGAGCCAATTCATTTAATCCATTAGTTATTTATGGCGGTGTGGGTTTAGGCAAGACCCATTTGGCTCAATCAATCGGAAATGAAGTAAAAAGATTGCATCCCAATAAAGTGGTGTTATATGTGAGCAGTGAAAAATTCATCAACCAATTTCAGGATCACAGCCGTAATAATGCGATCAATGACTTTATACATTTCTATCAATTGATAGATGTATTGATTATTGATGATGTACAATTTTTCAGTCGTGCAGAAAAAAGTCAGGATGCCTTCTTTGCTATCTTCAATCATCTGCATCAAAGCGGAAAACAATTGGTATTAACTTCTGATAAACCACCCAAAGATCTGGATGGCATGCAGGAAAGATTGTTGAGCCGTTTTCGTTGGGGATTAAGTGCCGACTTGCAATTACCCGATTACGATACAAGAATAGAAATACTTGAACGTAAGATGAAGAACGACGGTTTAGACATGAGCAAAGAAGTGGTGAAATATGTGGCATATAATATCAGCACCAATGTTCGTGAATTGGAAGGTGCATTGATCTCTTTATTGGCTCAATCATCACTCAATAAAAAAGATATTGATCTTGAGTTGGCTAAAAAAGTATTAAGAAATTTTGTAAAGACCAGCAGCAAAGAAATTACTATCGAAGCTATTCAGAAGATGGTATGCGAATATTTTGCTGTGCCTTACGAAAGATTATTGCACAAAACAAGAAAGAGAGAAATTGTTCAGGCTCGACAAATAACTATGTATCTCGCCAAAGCATTTACCAAGAACTCTTTAAAAACAATTGGAGAGCATTTTGGAGGAAGAGATCATACCACTGTGATACATTCTTGTCAGACCGTAAAAGATTTAATGGATACAGATTCCATTTTCCGTGAAAATGTGATGGAGTTAACACAGAAAGTCCAGTTGGCTGCCATGTAAACAGTTTGTATATACAATATTTCGAATCTAAATTCAGTAAATAAAAACTACAGGATTTAGATTTTTTATTTTTTAGGATTTTACACACCGTCTCCCTATTTTTGCAGCCCTCAATATAAAGAGGTAATCCACCGAGGTGAGGTGGGTGAGTGGCTCAAACCAGTAGTTTGCTAAACTGCCGTACGGGTTAAACTGTACCGAGGGTTCGAATCCCTCCCTCACCGCAAGTAAGATTGTACACAAACTCGGGAAGTAGCGCAGGCCGGTAGCGCACCTGGTTTGGGACCAGGTGGTCGCAGGTTCGAATCCTGTCTTCCCGACACAATTACAGAGGAAATCCTTTATTAGTAAGGGTTTCCTCTTTTTTTTAGAGATATTTTAGAGAACTTTTATAAGGTTCTTGTCAGTTGAGATACTTTAAGAGTAGTATTCACACTCGTATTTGTCAATTTAGAAACCTCACGAATAGATAGTCCTTTCTCAAGATATTTTATTACTTCGGGGTATTTTTTTAATGTCTTCTCTTTATTATCACCTGAATTCTTAGGACGCCCCAAAACAACTCCCTTATCTTTTAGATTCTGTAATGCAACCTTAACTCTTGTTTTTAAAGTTATTGTTTCCATCTTGGCTATTTCAGCCATAAGAGACAGAATTAATCCTGTGATATGGTTTTCTTTCCCATTCTCATCTAAAGTTTGAAGATTTAAGTTTTGGATATAAAGAGATACTTTATTATCGGTTAAAAAAGAGAGTAGTTGGTGAAATCCAAGACTTGTTCTACTTATTCTACTAATCTCCCAACACACAACAATCTGTGGTTTCTTTTGTAAAACAACATTTTTTAATTGTTGTATTCCCTCTCTATCTTCATTTTTCTTTGTGCCTGAAATAGTTTCCCTAATAGTATCAACAACATCCCAATTATTCTTCCTACATACATCAATTAGTAAGTTCTCTTGATGCTCATACTCCTGTATCAAAGTGGATTTACGAATGAAAATTACTACCTTTTTCATATTAAATGTTTTAACAAAAATAGGTATAATCCAGTGATTTCCAGAATATTATATATTTTATATTATATAATATTGATTTTCAAGTAAATATGAATCTATGATTCCTGCAATAAAATAACTTAAATGTTCGATTTCCCCGTTAAAACCTACTTTATTGTTTTCAGGATATACATTTCTTGACTTTAATTTCTCTTCAATAGTTTTTTTAACGAATAGGACAGAGTCTTTTTTCCTTGATTTAGATTTTATTTTGGGGTCTAATACAACTTCGAAAACTACACCTTCTTTATCCTTTACTTTTCTCATTTTCTAAATCATTTTTCGTGGAATCAACTAATCTTTTTAGTTGAGATTCTGTTATGATTACCTTTAATCGGTTTCTTTTTTTCGGTTTAGAATCTACTAATTCGGTTAGATTCATCTTTCTATCTTTCATTTTAATTTGGGATTAGTTCTAATTTATGTGATGATTTCTTATTATATTTTCCTCCAAAAACTATTGGTCTTTGTTCTTTAATCTTATTAATTTCTTCTCTTATATCCTCTCCAAGTTTTATCATAGGGATTGAATCATAATTCACTGAAATACCTAATTTTATTGAATTTTTGATATTTTCTAAGTTGTGTTGCCCCAAATAAATAAGTTTATAATTGAAATGACGACTAATCTTCTTTATTCTATATTTTAGTTGAGTATCCATTCTCACGTCGAGATTATCTTTTTCACTATAAAATATAAAGTGTTGTTGGAATGTAGGGTATTCATTATCATTTAATTGCTCTATCGTGAAATATCTACACCCGGCATTTACAAACATTCCCCACCATTTTCGATTACTCACAGAACTTAACGATGATAAACCATTAATCAATTCTCGTCCTACCTTTTTCAATGGTTCAAGGGAGAAATGATGGTATGTTTCACGACTTGGAGTTAATGATATTGTAAGATGGTAGAAATGTTTATTAAGTATTAGGATGTCTTCGTCTGTGCCGAACAACTTTGTAATTCGGTTTAAGTTCTGTTGTTCCCTTTTTGTCTGGCACAAGGAACATTCGATAAATGACGGACATAGGATTTCGTGGTTCGTAATCATAATTTTTTATATATAAATACTCATAGTTCAATGAAAGAGTGGTAAATTGAGGGTAGAAAAAGTAAAAAGTTCGTCAATATTAGCGAACGACATAGTCCCATTTGAGTAAAATGGTGTTAAAATCGAATTAAACCCCCAATTTTCGGGTTTTAACAACAAAGAGTGTAATTATGAGATTCCGTTGAGAAGTCGTCCTATTTCGTCTAAAAATTAGTATTTATACTGATTTGATTTTAAGTTAGGTTCTCAATATTTGTAAAAATGATACAAATAATGATACAACCGATAATTGAATTAAGAAAAGAACTAATTAAGGATATTGAAAAGTATAGAAAACAAGACGAATTAACATTGATTAGAGTATTGAAAGAATATGTTGTTTTGATTGATGATGTTTATGAACCAAAGGAAAGACAACTTATCGCCTCCTCTATTGTGAAATCTATTAATTATGGGAAGAGAATTGTTCTTGAAGAAATAAAGAAAAAGGAATTGATTAGAAAATCTAAATTGAAGAAAAGGAGAAAATTAAAAAAGTAATAATATGGGAAAATATGGATTCAGTTTCAGTTGGAAACGAGCATTGGGTGTTTCAAGTGCGAAACAAAAATTTGCAAGAGAAACGGGTATTCCTACCACGAAGTCAGGTATTGAAAGGAAATTTGGAAGAAGTTTTATCAATCTAATTTTTGGATTATTAGGAGGTAAAAAATGATAAACAGGTGAGTAAGTCCAAATTTTGGCAGAAAATTTTATTTCAGTGTTGGGATTGACACCATCCCCACAGGAGAATCACCCCAATATATAATCCGGGATACCGGGATGGGGGTACGGGGTTAGGTACTATACTTTTGGTAGATATATCATAAGTTTATTCCCTTCATTATTCTTTCCGTTTTCTACAAAACCAAATTTCTTGTACCATTCATCCAATAACTTCACAGGTATTTTATTCTTTTTATTTGATGAAATTATCCCTGTTAAATTAGTTGGTGAATTATTACCAATAAATCCACCACTTCTAGTAATAACACCTATCTCCAATTCTATAATCGTTTTTGTTTTATTTGACGCTTCAATAATCATTAACATTACTTTACTTCCATATCCTTTTTTTCTATATTCAGGTTTTCCTGTAATCATTTCTATAACAAAACTACCACTCTCTTTTATTTCATATTTTACATAATATGATACTTTTTCATTGATAGGGAATATCAATTGATTATTATAGAATGGTATAACTCCATTATCAAATAGGTATTCAAGAATTGGTATTGTTTCCATTGATATTGTTTAATTATTCACCCCAAATCTTTTTGATTCTTTCTTGAATCTTTTGAGTATAGATTTCAATTAGTTTCTTATTTCCTTCTATGATTAGTCTTTCACTCTCAATTCTCTCAACTATTGATTGTTGAATTTCTAAAGACGGAATTGGAACCTTTCTTTTTTCCATACCTCCTTTTGTTATATGAATCATAGCAATTCCTCTACCACCTTCTTTTTTAATTTCTTCAGTATCTTGTTCTAAAATTAGGTATAGGAATAGTTTTTTAATTTTTGATTCATTTGGAAGAATTTTCCAAATGTGGTAATGAAATATTGTTTTGTCTCCTTCCCAAATACGAGGACCAAAGGATGCCGACCAAGCGTATAATAAATCCCCTTTATTACAATACTTATTTTCTTCAAGTTCTAAATTGGAATAATACCAATCCCTGTTTGAGAAAAAATTTCCAACTCTTAAAACAGGGTATTTACCCTCACTTAAAAGTTCTTCTTGTTTATATGCTCTTCCATTTAATATCACACAAACTTCTTCTAATTCTTTCAACTCCCAACTAATGTCTATATCAATAACAGGTTTGTAATTATCTACAACTTGTTTGGCACCATCAATAATCTTTTGGTATTGTTCTAATTCACGGACTATTTCATCTTGGACTTCTATTGATGGAAGTGGAATTTCATAATCTAAAATTTGTTTTGGTGAAATATTACCTTGTGCTCCTCCACCCGCATTGGATTGACAATATTGATAAAAGTGATTTGAGAATAATAATTGTTTTAGGTAATCATTCAGTATTATTTCCTCATCTTTTAATCTAATTGAACCTACTCTTTGATTTAATAAAAGTCCTTCTTTTTCAATAATTGATACTTTACCTGTTGTTGCACCTGTCATTGCAATAAGAATGTCTCCCTTTTTTAATAAGAATTTCTTTAATGAATCATTGTATGTATGAAATTGTATCCCGTCTTCATCTATTTTTCCATCCCTTGTTAAATTTCCGATTTTAATAACAGGGTACATTCCTAATTCTTGATTAGTTTTTAAGTCATTACTCTTAAATGCGTATCCATTTATCATTTCACATATTTCACCTATTCTTACTATTGGATATGTTGATGTTCTAATTATTTTTACTGAATATCTATCATAACTAAGTCCAATATCACTTGAATCTAATATTTGTTCTTTTGGGACATAAGTCAATTTTTCACTTACAACATATTTCCCATTTCTCAATCCCTCCAAGTATTCTGTAACTTCTTTTGTGAGAATTGGTAAGTCATTCTTTTCAATTTCTCTTCTTTGAGAACCTAAATCAAATCCATCATTATCAACCTTGCCGAAGAATATCTTATCTGTTTTTTGGGAAAGTTCTTTGTCTAAAATTAGTATTGAAGTTTTTACGCCACTATATGGTTGAAATACACCACTTGGTAAAGAAATCACACCTACAAGGTATTTCTCAACTAATGATGTACGAAGTGATTTGTAAGCTGTCCCTGTTTGGAAAATAATTCCTTCGGGAACAACAATACCTGAACGACCCTTTGGTGTAAGATGCTCCATTATGTAATCTACGAATAGAACCTCCGCACGATTGGATTGAATTGAGAATCTTTTATGTGGTTTAATCCCACCCTTAGGAGACATAAAAGGAGGATTAGCCAAAACAACATCATAATATTCATTCCATCTATCTTCACTCGTTAGGGAGTCGTATTCGTAAATCTTTGGATTAGTGAAATTATGTAGATAAAGATTCACCAAAGACAACCTTACCATATCAGGTGAAATATCATAACCACTAATATTCTCTACTAATTTATTTCGTTCATCAGGTGTAATCAAATCACCAAGATTTTTCTTTGTATTATTCCTTAAAATGTGTTTGTAAGATGAAATCAAGAAACCTGATGTTCCACAGGCTGGGTCTAAAATCTTCTCGTTTTTCTTTGGTTGTATTAATTCAACCACAAAATCTATAATATGTCGTGGTGTTCTAAATTGTCCTGCATCACCTTGACTTCCTAAAACTGATAAAAGATACTCAAATGCATCACCTAATTTCTCACTATGAGAATAATGGAATTCATTTATCCCTTTAAGGAAAAGTTTAAGTGTTTCAGGGTCACGATATGGAAGGTAGGCGTTCTTGAATATGTCACGAAATAGTTGTGGGATGTTTGGATTTAAGTTCATTTTTACAATCCCTTCTCCATATAGAGAAATCATTTCATTTCCACCAATTCTTGGATTGAAGATATTTCCCCAACTATATTTCTCATATTCCCCAATAAAGTATGTTGATACACCACCCATCTCCATAGATTCCAAGTCCATATCATACATAAACTTGTAAATCATAGCAATAGTAATCTGTTCCACCTGTGATTTTGGGTCAGGAACCTTACCTACAAGTATATTTCTACAATCATCAATCCTTTTCTTCGTTTCTTGGTCTAACATATATATTGTGTATCAATTAGGATACAAACTTATTTAAAGGAACATAATTTTTGATGTAATCAGGAATAATCTTTCTGTATTCCTCAGGTGTATTTTTGAAAAATTGTCCTGATGGATGGGTATTGAGTAGTCCATATTTTTTACTTTCAACTATATCCCTAAGTTCCGCATCGGTTAAATAGGATTGAAAGAACCCTTTAATTGTATCATAGTCATTAGGATTTGGTAAGTATCTATCATCGAACTTGTCAAACTCCTCCTCCAATAATTGAGTCTTATTTTTAATAAATGGTATTTTACCAAATATAAGTTGGATTAGTTCCTTAATAGTAATTCTCCTGTCAATATCTAAAGATTTTCTCAATTTATCCAAATTATAAAATTCATTTGGTTTATCAAATTTTTCCTTTACCAAGTAATCTTCCAATCCCTCCCAATCTTGATTCTCTACCAAATCAACAATAGTGGAGTCATTTTTTGTCTGTTCCTCAAAGTGTCCGAAATACATTTTATCAATCTTCATACCTCCATATCCAATTTCACTTTCCTTCAATGAAACGATTGGGTCAGGATTGATATTCAAGTATTCATCAAGTGAAATTGTAGGAGTGTCTGATTGTGTTTTAGATTTCCCTTTCCCTTTTGGTAGTTCCAATATTTCATCATAGTTGAATTTTTCCTCAAAGTACTCGCAGTTCCCAAAGAAGTCAAATAACTTGAATTTAACTTTATTAGGTTCTACCTTATCAGGTAGATTGTTTTTATCAATCCATTCGTTGAAGAAATTATGCTTCCTTGTACCTCTACCTTTCATCTGTACGAAATCACTTGGTGAGAATACAGGTTTCATTAAACATACATTCAATAAATCAGGACAATCATATCCCGTTGTCATCATAGAACAGGTGACACATATTCTTGTCTTGGATGTGATATAAATTTCATTGAAATTACCACTACCACTCAATTTGTTATTAGTAAAATTGGTAGTAAATCTCTGTGAGTCATCTACATTAGATGTAACCTGTATTGCAAAGTCACTATTATACTTGCCAGGGAACATTTTGTCCCCGAACTCATTGAGAATCTGTGTAATTTTACTGGCGTGTTTTTGACTAACACAGAAAACAAGAGTTTTACCTACTTCTCCTGTAACCGGGTCTCTTAAACAATTATCAAGTAGTGTTTTACAGAATATTCGGTTGGTTTCGTCACTATAAAATTTCCTCTCAAAGTCCCTAACACCTAATACTTCTTCAACATCTTTACCTTCATTGTCTTGTGTTTTGAATGTAAATCCCTCGTCACTCAATAATTGGGTGGTAATTTCGGTTCTTGCATCAATTACTACCGGGTTTATTAAAAATCCTCCTTTGACACCATCTAATAAGGAATATCTGAATGTTGGATTTCCACTATCACAACCAAATGTGTGGTATGTATCCAATATCATTCTTCTTTCATATTCACGAGGGTCATTTTGACTTATATTTTCTTTTTCTAACTTTTTAAGGTAGTCCTTTGGTGTTGCGGTTAAACCTAATTTGTACCCTATAAAGTACTCAAATACTGAACGGGAATTACCCCCTATACTTCTATGTGCCTCGTCACTAATTACAAAATCAAAGTCGTTTGGTTGAAAGACTCTTTTGTACTTGTTCTTATGCATAAAGGATTGAATAGTGGAAACAACTATCTCCGCCTTTTTCCAATCTTCTTTATTCTCCTTCCAAATGACACAGGTATAATCGTTTTTTAGATAATTGTTAAACGCCTTCTGTGCCTGTTCTTCAAGTTCTATCCTATCAACAAGAAATAGAACTCTCTTTGAGTTTTCAGTCCTTAAAAACAATTTAATTATACCGGCTGATGTTGCGGTTTTCCCTGTACCTGTTGACATTTCCCACAGGAATCTATCATTACCTTCCTTGATACTATTTTGTATGGAATTGATTGCCTTGATTTGGTAATCACGGAGAAAACAAAGTTTATTGTTGGTAATAAATGTACCTCTTGACTTTTCGTTTATGTAGTCCGGGTCATTTTTATAGGTTGGGAATTGAGTTTGGACTATATAATCACTATCAACGATTTCATTGATGATTAGTTCTTTTTTTGGTTTATACTCTTCGTATCCAATAAGTGTTTCTTGTGTTGGGAAAACATTTATTACACGAGGATTACCACTTTGTATATCCCACAAATAGTGAATATTTCCATTGGATAGAATAATGAACCTTGCTTTGATATTCATCGCATATGTTCTCGCTTGCTCTTTCCCAACTAACGGGTCTCTTTCTTCTTTCTTCGCCTCAATTACAACTAATGGGAATCCTTTTTTATCAAATAGGAGGTAGTCAATAAATCCACCATCTCCTCCATTTCCATATTTGACATTAGGTTCAGTATCAACATTCTTTTTTTGTTCGGGTGTATCAATGAGAATCCAACCACTTTCTTCAAGTAATTTATTGATTTTCAATCTACTATATGACTCCTTTGACATAAACAGGTATATGAATGTGTCTTAAAAATACTCATTTTTTTTGCTACAATAGAATAATATTTCAATATTTGTTATATGATAATAAAGAATATCCCTTTGACCCATCTTAAAAGTCACCCATTGAATAATAAAATTTATCAAGGGAATATGAATATTGATGATTTGGCTGACAACATTAGTAAGGTGGGATTATTAGAACCTCTTGTAGTTATACCATCGGGGACAAGAAATTCTTACTATGTAGTTTCGGGGAATCGCCGTCTATTAGCCTTGAATTCATTAGGTTTTAAGAAAATTGATGTAAATAAAATTGATATTGATAAAAAAGGATACTCTTTGGGAATGTCAGTAAATGGGTACGATACGAATTCCAATTATACAAAAGCGGTAATAAAGGAATTTAACCGAATATCAAAGGGGTAATAAACCCGGTGTGACTTGTTGTATTATCTGTTGCATATTTTGATACATAATAAATTGAAGTTTCTTTATCAAGTATTGGTACAATACGAATATCCATTTTCTTACCATTAAAGTTTTCTCCTGCAACAATTCTAAATTCTTCAACAAATTCAGGATTCTTATTACCTTTTTTAGTACCGGGTTTCTCAATTCTTATTAGGATTTTATTATTTACCAATTCAATTTCACCTTTACCTGATATGTTACTATATAAATTATCAGTTAAATAAGGTTCATTTGTTTTAACAAGTAGATTATACAAATACTTCCCATCTTGTTTATCTGAATTCAATGAATATATTGAATAATCATAGTCAATTCCTTTCAATAGTTTTGATAGTTTCAGTTTAATGTTAGCCGGTGTTACATTATTACTTGTTCTTACTCTTATGTAGTAATTCAACTTTATTTCTCCTATCATCTTCTTGTTTATTGGTTCAATTTCCATTTTTTTCTCTTTTATATACTGAGTTATTTTTTATTTCGGGGGTGGTAAAATTCTCTGTTGATGAGTTTGTAGGCGTGGGAATGTCCTTACAGAGTTTAACCTGTTTGACACTCCCACATTCCCTGTTAGATTGAGAATGGGTGTAGTTTCAGTGAAAACTACACTTGACGGCAACATTGGAGTCACTCACTAACCCCGTAAAACTTACCCATTCCGTCTTTGTGTTTGGGTTGGACTTTCTTTACTTCCTATGGTAATCCATTTTTACACCTAACGCCATCGTCTTTAATATCCCAACCGATAGGTGTCTTTGTATATAAATACATAAGTATTCCTGAAAAGTCAAGTCGTGAGAGGTGTAATGAGAAAATAAATGTCTTAAATTATACATTCATATATCGTGAGACGACACGACCTGGTAGTAATGAATTAAAAAATCCCCAAAATAGGGGATTTCAAGGGGTATAATTTCAGTACCTTTTTTTTGAGACACTATTTCTTCTTTTTAAGGTGTGGAGGTAGTGGATTAGATGAATTCTTCTTTTTTAGAGTAGATAAGTAATATCGGTACAATTCTTCCTTGGTAATTAGTTTCTTGGTTCTTTTTACAAATCCGTTTGCAGATGTTTCTAACCAATTATATAATGTACCTCTTGATATTCCAAGGAGATTTGCAGCCTTTGTATAGTTAAATCCTTTGTCTTCCTTATCCTCCTTGTCAATCATATCAAAAAACTCAATTGCATCAGTTGGGTCTTGATTACTTACATAAATCGGGTAATCATCACTAAAATCACTTACTTCTTTAATTTCTTTAACATTTCTATCAAGTGTAGATAATATCTTTTCAACTGATTTTTTAATTGTTTGAGTCAAATGGGAATATTCGTCCCTTGTCTTCTCCAAGTGTCTTTTTACTACCGAGTAGTCACTAAAATCCTTCATTTGACCCAGATATTGAATTGTATAGGCGTCAAAGAATTTTTTTACATCTTTTTCAATTTCTTCCATTTCTACACCTGAATTATATAGATAATTGAGGTTCATAAAAACTTGTTGCAAGTGTGGATTTATCATAATTTTCTGTTGAATGCTTTAATAATTGGGTCTGTTTCAACTTCTCTGTTAGTATCAATATACCCTTGTAGGGTACTCAATTTACTATGTCCCGTATATTTCATAAGTGTATTCAAGGGGGTAGAATCAACCAAATTTGTAATGAAACTATCTCTTCCTTTATGCATTGAAATACATTCATATTTGAGTTTCTCATTACCTGTTTTCTTATCAACAATATTTGTGGGTTCATCAAATAGTTCTGTAATTTCTAATGCATCTTTAATGTCTATATTAGGTTTCAGGTGATAAGGTAATTTGTAATTGTATTTCTCCAAAATTTCAATAACTATATCACATAAAGGAATTTTATAGTTTATTCCACTACTTCCTTTCGTCTTCACCGCCTTCCTTTCATATACAAGGACATTTGTAAGTTTATTTGGTTGAATAAATCTTTTGTCAAAATTTTGGTAGTCACCATATCTCATACCTGTTAGACATAGGAATACAAAAGTGTCCCTTATTTTTTCATATTTCTTGTCATTCTCTTCAAACTCAAAATCATATAATGAGTATATTTCATCAATATCAAGTGTAATTTTATCAGTTTTTGGAACTTTTATGTTTGTTTTCCTAAATTTTTTGATTTCATCAATAGTATCTTGATTCACTAATTTATGTGATTTGAGAAATTCTGCAAACTGAACGAAAATGTCAAATCTTTTCTTACTCGCCTTACCACCTAATTTACCATCAGTTACATAATACTTACCATTTATTATATCGTCCTCGTGTGGGATTTTCATATAGTTCAACATCTCCTTGCACCATATAGTATTGAATTGGTAAATCTTAAATGATTCACCTTTATATAAGTCAAAATCAATTATTAGATTTTTTGTACTTGTAAAGTCCTTTAAGCTGATGGGAGTCCCGTTTGCAATGAATTGTTCTTCTTTTGATTTATGGAAAGAGGTGAATAAATCAATTATAGTCTGATTTGTAGAACTTAAAATTATTTTTTGTTCTTGTGATAGGAGTGATTTTAATTCCTGTGCAGATGGTACTACATTATTATTAAACAAGTCGGTTAGAATATCATTACCTCTTTTAACTAATTTTTCTATGGCTGATTTACTTGTCAAATAGTCCTTTACCTCGGGTTTTATCATATTGTCCTTATAGTCCCATTCCTTATACAATCCCGATTTGTATTTTTCAGGTGAAATGGATATACCTGTGGGGAACATCATTTCAATCCCATCTTTGGAATAGTATATACATATGGATGTATTATTAGGTTTTGCAATAACCCGTTTCAGTTTCAACTTATTCATTTCCCGAAGGTTTATACAAAACTACATTCGTATTATCCTTTTATCCCTTACTTGAATGGATTTACTTTTCAACACAACTGAATAAGTAAGGTGTGTTTATAGAATTTTTATAGAACTATTTTAGACAAGTGACATTCTATTTGTCAAATTTTTGTTTTGTGTATCTGTCTAAAACATTGATTATCAATAAAAATTAGACAATTTTATTAGTTTTAATACCAATGTGTAAAATACGGAGTAATCCTGTCTTCCCGACGTAGATGAAAATAGCCCTTGTAAAGCACTGATAATCAGTAAGTTTTATGAGGGCTTTTTCTTTAATATCAAAACATAACCCATACCATAACCAATTTAAGATTTAATTGTATTTTAGTATTACAATTAAACATCATGGGTGTATCATTAGTCCTAGTCAAATCAGATGAGAAAGTATTGAATGGTAAGAAGGTTTGTCCTTTACAACTACAATACAAATACAAAGGAACATACAAACGATTTCCAACAAAGGAATATATTGAACCAAAATACTGGAAATCAGGAGTGGTGTCAAATCGTTGTCCGAACTACACTCAAATAATCAAAAGGATAACATCAGTTAGAACCAAATTGGAAGGTATCATTACTGAACTGATTGAAAATGGAGATATACCTACTCCAATTCTGGTTAAAATCAATTTCGATAAGAAGGTTGAAACACAAAAAAAGAAACAACCAAAATCAAAGAGTTTTTGGAGTTCATACGATTTGTTCTTAAAAGATAAAGAGAGGTATCACAGGGGTTATACAAAAACACTGATATCATTACAGAATACACTACGAAAATTTGAAACAGATACAAAACATAAATTAACCTACGATTACATTTTATACGGAAGATTTGAAACTGAATTCAAAACCCATTGTTTAGATATTGAATTACCAACAAAAGAAGGTTCAAAAGAAAAGAAAGTAGGATTATCAAACAACTATGTAAATAAATTATTTTCAAATCTGAAAATCTTCCTATCATGGAGTAAAGAACAAAGATTTATTACTGAAACAAAAAGGTTCAAACCACTAAAAATGGTTAAGAATGATGTGTTAGTTTATTTGAATACAGAGGAAGTAAAAAAAATGTATGATTACAAAGATTATGATTATCCAAATACATATACCAATTGTGAGATAGTTAAAGATGTAGATAAAGATGGTAAAACAATCTACTGGAACAATTTAGAATTGATAAAAGATATATTCACTTTTCAATGTAGTGTTGGTTGTAGGTGGGGTGATATACATAAAATGAATGTTGGAATGTTTAAGATAGAGAAAGGTTTCTTTGTCTGGACCATGGAGAAAACGAAGGATAATGTTATTGTTCCAGAAAATCCCATTTCATTAGGAATTTTTAGAAAGTATTCAAAAAACAAATCATTAACTCAAAAGTTATTTCCAAAATATTCACAACCAAATTTTAATCTACACTTAAAAGATATTGGGAAAGAATTAGGTTTCAAAAGATTAGTCAAACGTGAAATTATGGTTGGTGGAGAATTACGAAAAGGAACTGAAAAAGATGTATTTACTTATGAATTATTATCCTCTCATAGTGGTAGAAGAAGTTTCATTAAAAATCTAATTGATATGGGAACAATGGATAACTGGTCCATTATGAAACTAAGTGGTCACAAGACATTAAGTTCTTTTCAAAAATATGTTTCAGTAAACAAAGAAGATATTAAGAAAGGGAAGGATTTGTATTCAAAAGAATTTGATGAAAATGAAGATAGAGAAATTAAAGAATTTGTTAGAAAGTATCCAATGGAAAAGGTGTTGGGTTATTATTTAAAGAGTAGATAATTAGTAATACATCTCTCTGGATTTTATATTCTTTACGTGTATTTGAATATCACCAAACATATCAATACAATTACGTAGTAATATGGAAAGTCTTTCTTCGTCCATATTATCAAAGTCACGATTGATTAAATCCATAATCCTTGTGTAAGTTTGTATTTGTTTATCAAACAATATTTTTTCTAGTTCAGATGATGTGTAGTTCATGGGTAAAGTTGGTAAATCCTTCTGTGTGGTAAATTCTGTTTCCGATATGTAAAAGGGTTAGATTGGGTCATTTATGTGTTCAATTCTTTTCATTTACACGAAACTAAAAGAAGAACGTTTTTCTACATAATGATATACTAACCCCTTTTTTGATACCATTTATTTATTCTATAAGTCAACCATTTTCATTTTGATATGGTCAATTGAACTTAACACACCTTTTGATTTTAGGTATGAAATTACTTCTTCGGTTCTAAACCAGTTTTTCCCTCTGTATTTGTATTTGTTCAATTCTTTTCTATCACATATTCTGTATATGGTGTTCTGTGATGTTCCAAGTGTTTCCATTAAATCATTGATGTTAATAAATTCTTTTTCAGATAACATTGTTGTGTTGATGTTTATTTCGTTTTTCATGTTTATTGTTTTAATTAAATATTTTTAATCTAAAATTTCATCTATACTACTATACTATTCCCTTTGGAGAGGATACACTCCACCCTTATGAACTAAATCATAAAGGTGGGTATAGAGTAGTTTCCTTTGGTATCGGACACTTACTAAAAGGTATTCATCTTATTTCCTTTTATACTAATGTTATAGGGTTCCTCACTTCTATAAATTAGTATCCACCCAATTCGTTTTAGTATTTCAACTACGGAGAATATTAATCCGTTGGATTTTTAGAGTGGTTTTCAACGATAAGTAAGGTGGGAGTCAACAACCCTATGAATACTAACCAAACACTCATAATAACCAACAGAACACACCAACATTGTAGTTCTGTTGTTGATTACTACACATATAAATATGGAGTAAGAAGAGAAAACGTAAAGAAATTTGGAAAAAAAGTAAATATTTTGGTAAAATCATCTTTTTGGAGGAATAATTACTATAAAACATCAATAATTTAGATTTATATTCTAAAATAGTATTAACGAATATCAACATGATTGATAATCAACACGTTAGAAATTCATTGTATCAAATATATTCGTTTATGAGAATATCATGATATTAACGAATATTGCCATATCTTTGTATTCAACACTAAATCAAGAACTTATGAATACAACAAACTATAAAACCTCTGATTATTTAACTACTGATGAAATACATCGTATGATTAGGTATTTTAGAAAAGTAGGTAATATACGTATGAGTTTATTAATTGAGTTTGGAGTTAAAACTTTACTTCGTTATTCAGATTTAAGTAGAATAACTTGGAATGATGTATTAGGTAAGGATACTCTTATCGTATCAGAAATCAAAACCAAAAAACGTAGAGAAATCACGTTGGGTAGAACGTTAAGGGAACGAATAGAAAGTGTCTATAATGAACTAAAAACACCCAATACGAACGATTTATTGTTCCATTATACTCTACAACATACCAATCTATTATTAAAACAAGGGGGTGTAGATGAAAGGATTAGAAATAAGAACATTTCAACCCATTCACTTCGTAAAAGTGGTAGTAGATTTATCTGGGAGAATAATGGTCATTCTGATGAATATTTAATCAAATTATCATCAATTCTGAACCATTCTTCAACATCTATAACTCGTAGATATTTGGGTATCAGTAGAGAAGAAATAAAGGATATTTACCAAAGTTTTGATTTATTAGTATAATTTAATTTTTTGTTCAATTTTTTCAAAACTATAATTCATAAGATGGTTCATCCCATTAGTGTTTAAATGGTAGATATCATTATCATTAAATTCAGATTTATCAAACTTTTCATCTGTTAAGTTAATAATTTTAATATTATTAATATCACTAAATAAAATATAGATGATTTTTTTTCCAATAAATCTGAAAAATTTGTCAGTATAATTTGGAGAGTAAAAGGGTGTGTAAATAAAGATGTTATTATTTATTAATTCATCATCAATTAATATTTTTTTTATTTGATTATACGATTGAAATCCTTTGAATGGAACATAGATGATATTTAAAGGGAATACTAAAACTTTTAATACTTTTCTCAATATATTATACAATATTACTTTGTAATTTTCCT
>Ga0364874_10314_pt1 | contig 26041 bp, 18 predicted proteins | sample ExccelAu500001D4_2_FD_206922 | JGI IMG/M metagenome (GOLD analysis project Ga0364874, IMG submission 206922) | Enriched cells from Trout Bog Lake Hypolimnion, Wisconsin, USA - BchlTB.Aug07.5000.01.D4 | ecosystem: Environmental > Aquatic > Freshwater > Lake > Hypolimnion/Profundal zone | place... | reverse complement strand
GAAGCCAAGTCGCATTTATAGTTTTTTGGAACGGCTTGGTTTTTGCGACCTCTTTGTTCGACTCATTCCAGAGAGCAGCTGGTGCAGCAAGGTCACCTTGGACGGGCATCTACAGCATTTCTCACAAGTTTCTGCTGGAACCGCTCTGACGACCTACATACCGCTACGATGGTTTTCCAAGGAGGATTTTACTTACAAGGAAACCGAGAATGTATGGCACATTCGGCCAACGATAGCCGCAGATGTCGAAAAGAAATTCCGCTCCGTACTCCAAACCCATGGCCTTGTCGATGCAGAGACGATAGATTTGCTCTGCAAGACGATGTTTGTGGAGCTCGGATGGAATACTGTCTTGCATTCCAGTGCGGTCGCTGGAGCGGGTTTAGGCGTATTCTGTGGACACATTGACCACTGGCACGACGTGGAAGGAAAACTTCTGCCACCAAAGTTGACATTTTGCATTGCCGACATCGGGCGAGGCATCCCTAGCACGTTACGCACAGCGTATCACAGCGAAAAGAACCCAGCAGCCAAATACCATTTGATAGAGGGTTTTAGTGAGAATACTGGCATTGTTCGCTACGCGCTCGACCCAACTTCGACATCGCGGCCTGATGTACCATCTTATCTCGATCGCGAGGGTTTTCGAGGTCTGGGTTTCGTCTCTAGAGCTCTCCAAGGAGTAGGCGGAATGCAGATCCGTTCCGATGGAGGCTTCGTCAAGCTAACCGGACACCCCGAAGGAACTCAGGCTACACTTAGCGACACTTTTAGGGAGGCAAGAATCCTCGGGACACAAGTCATCGGCCACTTGCTAATGAAGGCTCATTCAGATCACACGACAGTACCAGCTCCAAAGCGACGGGTTCTGGAGCCAATTTCCGTGCATATTGTTTGCGATCCTGACGGTGAATGTCCTGCTTTGGCTACGAACGAAGCGGCGAGTTCATTCGCGAGTAAAGTCCAAGCATTTGCAGACACCCTGATATTTGATTTGGGTTATGCGGACGACAGTGCGCGAAGCTTGGAATATCTGTGCAAGAACGTCCTGCCGATATTTCCTAAAAAATGGTGCGTTTTTTGGGGAATTAGAACCTCATGGAGTGTTCTGGCAGGCTTAGACAATTGGCTGGTCAGTAAGCGGGGAGATGATTATTTGCCGCCGTTATTTGTTCGAGCACATCAAGATGCAAGAATTCTAGGAGCAGCAAAACACCAAGGTGTATCGTCTAAGCGCAAAAAAAGCGTGCAACATCAGTGGTTACATATGTTGTTAAAAGACAGTTCAAACAAGGAGGGAGATACCGTCGGAAAACCTGTCGCGCTTACGACCACCGAGTTTGTGCGGCTCACAAACGAGATCAACTCTGCTTACTTGGAAGAGGGTTTTAGTCGCGTATCTTTGCTTAAAGAAAAAAACAACAATGCAAGCAGTGGATTTTTTACTGGGAATATTCATTTACTCAAAGGTGGTGCACCAGCAGCAAGGTATTTTTCTATTACAAACAATGTAACGGGTTCACGAGACGCCAATCTCCGACGTTGGGTAGAAGGATTTTCGGCAGCAGTGGTTCGTCACCTGGAAAAAACAGTTGTCGAAGATGCCGAGCTGATCTTATTAGGTTTCACGGCTACTATGCGTGAAGTATTAACACAAGTATTTATTCGTCTTGGACGTCAGTGCCGCGCATACGCTCTATTAACATATGACATACCATCTAAAGAGGAAATCGAATCTAAAGTCCGCCCTGGGGATAAGGTACTATTGCTTACAGACGTGATTTCGACCGGCACTCTTGTGGAGTCGGTATATAGCTTGATCAGGAGAGTCAACGCGTCTGTGATTGGAATAGTGAGCTTAGTTGACATACGTCGTGCCAGTGATTCCGCTGAAAGTGCAATTGAGATAAATCGCAATCAAGTTCCATTGATTACCTGTGGTCAAGTTCGCAAGCCCGTTAATCTCCAAAGCGAACTCGCGGATACTGAATATTGGGTTGATCCTGTTTCATTAGTTCCGAGTCGCGATAAGTCTTGGGGGTGGGATGAAAAAGTGGATGCCAAAATCGAAAAAACTCTTGATTTAGTTCGTGATGCCAATGCAGCGGTTTGTGGTCACATTATAGACGGCACCCGACACACGTCAGTTTACGTCAATCTTCATAAATTACTTGAGACACAAGATATCGTCGTTGCGGAGCAGATCACGACTGTTTGTCAGCAACGACTTAAAGAACGGGGATGGAACGATTTTTCACCTTCAATAGTGCTTTATCCTTCAGGTATTGCTAGAATCGAAAACGTAGGGCGGCAGTTATTAGAAAACAATTCGAGCGACAGCACTAATGTTTATCAGACTGCAGTACGAGCCTATGTCGAGCGGTTGCTCCGAATCTGGCCGAACTTGGAACCATTAGAAGTACTCAGAGCTTTTGATCCGGGTGGGGCTTCACGCTGTGCGAAAACCGTTGACGTGCCGAAGACAGTAGAGACTCCGCTCCGAGATGTGATTGTTGCTGATGATGGAATGTGGCGTGGTACAACAGTTAGTGCTTTAACTCAAATTGCACTGCGCCTCGGAGCAAAGAGAATCTTGATTACGCCTTTATTAGCCCGTCTGTCTCCTACAGAAGCTGAGCATTTAGAAACCAGGCATTCAGTCCGCTCACCGGACAGTGCGGATGTTGTCGAAGTTTGCCATGCATTTCCAATGCTCCTTCCTATTCCTTACTACGGTGTACAAGAGTGTCCTTACGAAATTACAATTAACCGACTTGAAGACCGCCGCAGCAGACTGAAATCAATTGCAAGAATTACAACCGACTTAATTCGTGGGCTTAAGGGGCACACGCCAGCAGAGTGTCCATCAAAGTCGGCATTATACTGTGAGACATGGGTAAGGATTCGTACTTATGTGGAATTGGCCTCGGAACATCAAGGCGTCTTAGAGAAGCTAACAAGGCTAATTGAAAATGCTGTTAATAGTGAGGTTCTGCTTGCGATATTCGAGGTTTTCTCAGAAGAGTGGCAATTATTAGGTAGGGCCAGATTAAGGCAAACTGTTCGGGCGACCCTCAAAAACTGTGCACGAAGAGTCGCTGTTTCAACAGACACCATTATCGAGGTTCGCACCGCCGCAATCACCGTGTTGCGCACCCTCTTCCGCGAAGATTTTGTTGAACTACTTGATAAGATTGCGGGTTATATTATAGAACATCCAGCTGCGCTTGGGCGAGTTGTGATGCAGGTCGCGACACTCCCTGACGAGTGGCGCGCACGCAATGAATGCGTTCATTTTCTTGAGGCTATCAGTGACCGAGTCCCAATGAAGTTGGATGCAAATTTACAAAGTCTTAAACATCAAGAAATGGAGGCTCACTTTGGACTTGTCACTGACTGTAAGAACCTATCTTTGGAATTACACATGGCTTCATCATCGGTGTCGCGAACTCAACGAGACTCTGCAAACGAGTTGCTCCACTTTCTCACAAATGACCCCGCATTACGGCATAACACCCGACCATTCGTAGAAACTCTAGCAAACAGTGCCGAAAGCATCCGCGAGTTAAAGATACCTACCTTTATCTCATTTGACCGACAGTGGCGGGAAGAGCACGAGCCTAGGCTTGCAACTGAGGTTGTGCCGAGGTTAAAAGCAGTATCTCGGTTATTGCTTCGAGTTGGCACGCAAGGCCACCGCATAGTAAATACTGAACTTAGCTTCCTTGAGAAGGAGTGTGAATCTCTCCGAACGGATATCGTGTCGCTCACCACTGGACTGGCTTGGTTGAAGAAAGATCCGACATCAAAACTCATTCAGCATACCGTTGTATCAGCTGCCTCAAGACTGATGACTAATATCCTTTCAGAAGAATCCACTTCACTGAGACTCTTAAACCTGATGCGGTATACTACAGTGCATCAGGCTCTTAATAATTTCTCAAATGAGATCACCGCTCGCTTTGAGGCAATCGGATCTACCGTCAAGGTATCCACTGAAGGTCTGGCCTCTATCCCAGCTTCATCTACTCTGTTTATATCTTCGGACATCGTTTCAGCATGTTTTGGCAATGTTCTAGACAACCTTTTCAAATATGCCTTCCCCCATAGCACAACTACAGCAAGGGTTGAGCTTCAAGTTGAAGAGCATCGCGATGAAGAGAGTAAACCAATGCTTTCACTCCATGTGAAGAACAACGGTGAAGCAATCACGTCCGCACGAACAATGGGTAGTGGGGGTCAACGTGCTGCATCTGACCTAAAAATATTTGGAGGGCAATATTTTACGCCGCAAGGAACTGAAGAACAACCATGGAGGGTAATCCACCGAATGGAGTTTCCTCTTTGGTAATTATAACAATGCATTATATGAGTAAATTACATGTTCTGATCGTCGAGGATGATAATGAGAAGCTAGGGGCGCTTCTTGACCGACTCAGCGATACCACATTTGACGTAGATGTTCGGAACGGACCAAACGAAGCTTTGAAGCGAGTTCAAAATAAGAGATTCAACGTTATTTTTATAGATTTACAATTAACCAAGGAAGAAGCTGGTACTGAGCCGTTTTACGATGGAATTGCCCTCGGTGAGAAGGTGAGGAAACTCGTTCCTGATGCTGCAATGGTTATGTATTCTGGTAGTATCTCAAAAGGTTGCGAAGAAGACTCCGAACATTATAAGGTGTGCATGAACGTATTGAAGGCCGATGCGGTGATGGCCCGGAGTGAACTATTTTCGATGCCATCGCAGGTTTTGGAGACTCGCATTCAGGAATGGCTTGCTGTCCGGCGCCGATTAAGCGCAGGGTTGCATGTTCAATTCGACACAGACTTGCGCACACAGGCTGCACGAGAAGTTTTCGGTGATGAAATTACGAGCCATTTAGTTACAACCTCCGCAAAGAGTTTAAACCATTTTAAAGTTTCCGCGCTACAAGCCGGCTATTCTGGTGCTGCGGTATTGCGTGTAAAAGCAGCACAATCACAGGATTTCGCTGCCGCAATCCATTTAGTGGTCAAACTCAGTAAATCTGAATTTGCGCTTCAAGACGAACTTCAACGCCGTCCAATTCCAGGATCGCATTTCGACACCAAGTCTGTTACTCCTCATGGGCAGGAAGTTATCGAGCGAGACGGTGTTTATGCTATAGCAATACCGGAAGTTAGGAATATGTTGTTATTGCGGGATTTTCTATCATTTCCAGGATTTTCAAAGCGCGATCAGAATGTACTCTCAAGAGTTATCCGAGATCTATTGATACCACCGGCACAAGATGCCAGACCCTATGAGACCTTCAATCTTCCGGCTGCAAGCTACCAACTTCGTGCTACTGCCATCAGCGAGATTGTAGATTTTCTTACAGAAGCAGCGGGATGGAGGCGAGTTTTGAAGCCTGTAGACTTCCGCGCGATTAAAGCTACGCGAGCTTTTGTCGAACTGGTTCTCAAAGGCGTATGGAGTTTTACCAAGCATGGTCGCTTGGCGGCACATTTACATGGTGATTTCCATTGTCGCAATGTTTTCACCGCTCTGGATGACGGGCCAGTGTTGATCGACTTTGGACGTTCTGAAGTCTATCCACGATTGTTCGACCTTGCAGCACTCGATACAGATATAGTTCTCTCTGTTATCGATTCCAACAAAGGCACAGATCATGAGTTTGGAAATGTGGACAGCTGGTTTAACGAAATAACCACTTCTTTTCCATATACTAAAAAAATCGAAATGAATGCGCCGACCAAGGCGGCTTGGTTGCGCCAGAAGCTGCTGTCGGAAATGTTAAAAGAGTTGCCATCCGTGTTGGCTGCAGAATATGCCGAGACCTTAGTTTTTCATTTTTTGCGTTATTTGCGTTTTGGCAACATTCCCCTCCCAAAAAAGATTCTCGCGACTCGGCTCATAGAGCATCTTACAAAAAAATTCGGCCTATTACCGAAAGAAAAAAGTGGAGCTTCAAACGGCGCAGGTCGTCTGTAATCAGGGTTTCAGTCAGGAATCAGTAATCAAGATGGGGTACATGTTCAAGTAAAGTGACGATTCATTGAACTGAAGGCTGATTCAGACGCCAGATTTCATCAGAAATATGTGATTTTGCACGAATTTGGACACCGGAAGCAGATGAATCATTCCGACAGATTTTGGGCTGAGGTTGAGCGTTTGTGTCCGGATTATTTGGGGGCGGAATCATCAACGAGACAGGTTTGGCAGAAATGCTCTCCGATCTGAACCTGCATGAAGATCCTCGTGCTTTGGAAATCCTCAACGATACCCGGAAGTTCTGCCCTAAATGTGAGCGATTGATGGTTGAACGTGTTGCTGAAAAAGGGCCGAATCCAGGGCAACGGTTCTGGGGTTGCACTGGGTATCCGAAATGCAGGTTTACAATGCCACTATGAATATTATGTCATGGCTTAGCAACGATCAGAGGAAAAATAATATGTTACCAAAATCAATATTGCGTCATAGGTATTTTTTGTGGTAATAATTTTTCATCATGGCAAGAAAAGTTTTTTTCAGTTTTCACTATAAACCTGACAATTGGAGGGCATCCCAAGTTCGGCAGATGGGGGTCATTGAAGGTGATGCGCCCGTTTCTGACAACGATTGGGAACAAGTCACAAGCGGTGGCGAAAAAGCCATTGAAAAATGGATCGACACCCAGATGTCGGGCAAGAGTTGTGCCGTTGTCCTCATTGGCAATGGAACTGCTGGCAGAAAATGGATCAACCACGAGATCATAAAAGCATGGAATGATAAAAAAGGCGTGCTTGGGATTTATATTCACAACCTGAAGGACAGAGAGTCCAGCCAGACCAACAAAGGCTCCAACCCTTTTGATTCTATTACTTTTAGCAACGGAACAAAACTTTCAAGCATTGTTAAAGCCTACGACCCGCCCTATTCAAGCAGCACCGATGTTTACGCCCACATTAAAAACAATCTTAGTGATTGGGTTGAAGCAGCAATCACGATAAGAAACGCCAACTAAGTTCTGGTCGTTAACATTTGTTCTAACTTGTTTTAGAAACGATTTTTTATAATGGCACGCAGGGTATTTTTCAGTTTTCATCACCAAAATGATAGTTGGCGCGTCGGTCAGGTGCGCAACAGTTGGTTACTTCAAAAAGGTGAGTCGAACAAATTTATGGATGCGGCGGCTTGGGAGGAAGTCAAACGCAAGGGCGAGGCTTCCGTAAAAAAATGGATTAACCAAGAACTAAACGGCACTGGCGTTACGGTCGTACTCATTGGGCAGGAAACAGCAAGTCGGCCTTTCGTTAAATACGAAATTCAAGAGAGCTTCAGGCGAAAAAACGGACTACTAGGCATTTACATTCATGGTATCAAAAATAGCGAGAAGAAGATTTCTCGCAAAGGTAGAAACCCGCTTGATGATTTTATTGCTATGGTGGATCATCCGATTTTAGGGATTTTCGGCCACAGAATTGAAAAGCGATACTCGGATATTTTCCAAACGTTTGATTGGGTTCAAGACGACGGACGTAAAAACATGGTGGATTGGATTGAAGAGGCTGCCCGCAGGAGCGGACGTTAATAAGTCCACCCCCAAAACCCCTCAGATTTTTTTAAGGATTTCCAAAATTTTGAGGATAGCATCAATGTGTTCCGCAGGGGATTTTGTCAACTCGTTTAAAGAGCCAAACGCATTTTGGAGTTCGCCACTGGACTTGGGATAATAGGTGTCAAAATTCTTACTTATTTCTGCCCACAGTTCTCCGGCCATAAATCCAGTCGCCCCGACTGGAATTAATTTCAACCCCTTTTCCTTTGCGATCTCGAATTCCCTCCTAACACCGTTCGCAATTATTGTTGTACCTTTGTCCGTTTTGTTACCAAAAACAAAAATAGCAGTTCCAGCGTAAGCAATCATGTCTTGCCGATAAGATTCCCATTGTTTTTGGGCTTCCGCGCCTTGTGGAAAAGGGCGAAGAACAAGCTGATCGTGAAGTTTTTCGCTCTGCTTTTCATAAATCTGCTGGAGAGCACCAGTGATCACATGGCTGCCAACACCAAGTCCGAATCCCGATACAATTCTATATCCATTGCCAACCAAGGAGCGGCTAAGATTTTGGATGAAACTTTCGGCTGCTGGTTGATCCCACCTCCCATATTCATGGGCACTGCCAGAAATGAAAATTGTTTTCTGTCGAAACCGATTTTCAATTGTCTGTAAAATCGCTGTAATTTGACCGTAATCATCAACCAATAATGTTTGTATTCCAAAACGCTTAAGATCATTAATGGCCAAACTTTGCTTGATTTCGGCATATCTGAAACTTTCGTCGTCAGGGCTATCCGCTCTGCGACATTTCTTAAAAATGCAGTAATGCTGGCGAGGTCTATCAAAAAGGCTGATTCGGACTCTGCTTAAAATGTAATCAAGATTAGGGTCAGTAAAACTAAAGCCAATGAACAAAAATGTTTTTGAAACTAAATCACCACTCAAGGCTGTAACAAATGCGCCTCTTGTTGATTGATATTTTTCATAATCGTCTTTGGTCAACACTGCATTATCGGGATGCTCGATGTCACCGTGCATTTTGTAAACCACGGCATCGCGTCTTGGCTTGGTATGCTTAAGCTGATCGACCGCATATTTTACATCGGGAATTTTCCCCACTGATTTAAGCGTGTCTTCGATAAGAATGTCGTAATTTGTTGTCCAATAAGTTTTAATCGGCAATCTCGCTAAGACACGATGGTTTTCGCTCGCCCGATGCCCTTTGGAAAATTGCTCAATTAAAACATGATTCAATCCACTTCTGTTTTGCCTTTCATTTAAGTGGTATTGTGCAATCGTAATTAAATCGTTTTCTTGATCAATGTTAAGACCCAATTCATGGGCAATTGGCTTCAAAAGTTCACGCCAGTTTACAAACCCCGCTGCAACTGAAAGCCCTGCTCCTGCAAAAATTGCAGCGTTTTCACTATCCACTTCTTTAACAAAGGCGTCTATAAAAACCTCAATTTGTCTTTCCATAATATTTGCCATTTTGCCAAGTTTAGCTTCAGAATTTTAATTTAATACATAATAATTAATTGACGATAACAAGTTTTGAACAAACCAGCAACAAGATGACAGTTGATGTTTTATCAATGACATTATTTTGCCAAAGGACAATTCACTTCACATCAGGCCGGCGGATACCAAAGCATTACACCATCCTAATTTCTGATGCGCGCAGTGCGCAACTGCTTTCCCCGCACAATCACATTGCGTACGCTGCTACTGGAAAATTGAAAGGGAGTCGAATCATTGGATTGTCCAAATAAATCCAATATATTTGTTTGTTGACGCGCACAATATTCAAGCATATTTTTAAAAAAATTGAGGTTATGAAAACATTTTTAATGCGCTTTGAAGAGAAAGCTCTTTCGGAGGATTTATCTGACGGTGACGGTTCTTCGACGGCAACTGCTAACCGAACCGCATCCACCAATGGAAACCAAATAATTATAGCAGGAACCAAAACGCTCACTGAAGTTCGACGTGAGACTGTAGATACGGATCCGACTTCCAGCACACTGTTTGCTTTTCCTAGATAATCCAAATAGTTTATGGTTATTCCTTTCATTCTTCGTTTTCAGGAAAAATGTACGGAAGTAGATTTGTCTCAAACAACTTCTGGCACAAAGAGCCAAACATTTACAAGAGCAGAGCAATCAGATTTAGATTTTGAGCATTGGTCTTACGAGGTTTTTAAGAAGCAGGAACTACAAGCTGGGACAATGTCCGGAACTGCGATTCGGGCCGAACAGTCAGACAAAGATCGTGCCTTTTCATCATTTGGTCTTATCCCAACAGAATCAGTCCTTTTATCGGGTACGCAAACACATACTCGAATACGAGCTGAAGAAGCCGATGAATATTCCAATGGGCAACAGAATAGAGCTATTCCAATATGGTCATTATCCTGACAAATTCGCAGGATGCGACCGTTTCTTACCTTGTTTCAGCACTGGAGAAATCCAAAGTTCATTTTTTGCGTTTAGACACGGACAAGCTTATTTCAAAAGTTGCCATATCATACACCAGTGGAAAACCGGTTATAAAAACTGATAATTTCAAATATAGGCCTGAAGATATCAGCGTTATTTGGTATCGAAGGCCAGAAAAACTCAAAGATAACCGTTTCGATAATTCGTCTGAAAGTCGTTACACTCTTGCGGAATGGGCTGAATTTATAGAATGTTTTTTTGCTCATGTGCCAAAGACAAAATGGATTAATCATCCTTCATGTAATTCACAAGCCTCACGAAAACTAGAACAGCTTACACGAGCCAGTTCGCTTGGGTTAATGATTCCCGATACGCTGGCCACACAAGAACCTGACGATTTGCGCGCATTTTATAAGCGACACGATGGGCGATTGATTGTTAAGCCAATTTCAATTGGTTATATTGAACGTCCCGGTGAAAGCAATGACACGTTAATATACACAAATCGTGTAGAAAGTAGACATTTGGAGAACTTAACCGATCTGACAATCTGTCCGACTTTATTTCAACAGTTTATCCAAAAACAATGTGATGTCCGAATAACGGTTTTAGATACTGATATACACGCCGTTGCGATAAAAGCTTCAGATATTCCAGGCGAACAGCGATGCGATATCCGGCGAAACAACATGGCCGATGTTGCATATGAGTCAATAACGTTGCCAGAAAGTATTAAAACTAAACTTATGCGCCTTATGTCGTATTATGGGTTACGTTTTGCGGCAATCGATATGGCAGTTTCGACAGCGGGCGAATGGTATTTCTTTGAGATAAACCCCAATGGCCAATGGGCTTGGCTCGATATGAGTGCCAACATGAATATATCGGCATCATTTATAAAGTCATTTACTGGTCCTGCAATAAAGTCCACCTAACTTTGCATTGCCTTTCATGAAGATCGGAATACAAAAAATTCTTGATAAATTTTATTGGCTACGTAAATATTTTGTAACCGCTATTACTTACCTCTCCATTCGCCTATTTGGAATCGAGGCAACTTGGCAGCAAGTATGGCAAGAAAGCTTTGATTCCTTTAAGCATACGAATCTAGATTTAAGCCGAGCAGGAGACTTGTCGTTAATTCATGCTGAAGCAAAGGAGTGTCTCAAAAACTCTGAGGCACGGCTAGCAGCCATAACCGATAAATGCAAAAATTTAATAACTTTGAGTTCGTTGTTGCTAACCTTAGTTGCCACATTGCTCACAAAAGGATCAACGGATTCGGTTTTGATAAGGGTTCTCTTTTTCGCCTCGGGTTTGGCCTTTTTTAATGCCGTTGTCCTCTTGATGGTATTTTTTGGCGTGCGTGCGATAACGACTATTGATATCGAGCAGAATGAAGCAAATCTGCCAAGTGATGACTTTAAAAAATGTCTTATTAACATTTACTTTAAGTGTCGAACAGACTTGGATAATCGGACTGATTATTTGGTGGAGGTTTATAAAGTTGCTAGGTTTTTCTTTTTGTCTGCATTTACACTGCTTGTTCTATTGTTCTCACTGAATCTGTTTTTGCTTTCTTCTCATAATTTAGAAAAAGCGGTTGCGCGCGAATTGCAAACCAACACAAACTTCTTACAAAGTATTCGCGGTGAGAAAGGTGATCCCGGAGCCAAAGGCGACGCTGGCCCCAAGGGAGATCGGGGAGACAAAGGGGATCGAGGTGAAAAAGGAGATTCTGGCGTTGTCGGAGTCCGTGGTGACGTTGGTGACAAGGGGTTGCCTTAACATTTATAAATCCAGCAAATGCAGCCAACGAATCCTTATGCCTCTGGAGCAGGCGGCTCGGATTTTGAACGCCGAATAGCAACGGGATTCATCTGTTCAGCCTTGGTGGGAGTGCCGATTTCTTCTTTGTTTGTTGCGCCTGAAAAAATCTGGCTACAGGCAGCACATCTTAATTGTGGTATCGATGATATAATTTTGGAATCAACCGGTAATAGCAAATCGCCGCAGCGCGTGTTTGTGTCCGTAAAAAGCGCGATCAGTCCGATAGCATCTGACCCAGAATTCACCGAAGTGCTTTCCAAAGCATGGAAAGACTGGAAGACAGAAACCTGTTTCGTCAGGAATCAGGATGCTTTTCTGCTAACAGCAGCCACTTCTCGATCACCGCGAATTCATTTCCTTGGAAAATTGACTGATATTGCGCGGGCGTCCGCCAGCTTGCCTGACTTTGAAAATCGTTTGTCTCAAAAGGGGTACATTCAATCAACAGTCCGAGATTTACACCCGGAAATTATTGGCGTTATTGAGAAAGAAACTCAGGCGAAACCTGATGGTGAAGAACTGCGACAACTATTGCGCCGATTTTATGTTTTAACATTCGATTTCGACCAAGAAGTCAGTCAGGACAAAGCTCGTGCCATAGGCGTGCTGAAGTTGGCTTTAGAATCACGTGACACTGATGCCGCTGTTTCTTGCTGGAACGCCATTTTTGAAAATGTCTCCCTGACAACGCCTCAGGCCAAAGTATTCAGCACAGTCGAATTTCAATCCATAGCTCATAAATATGGGCTAAAGGTTGACACGTCTGCTCGAATACGAACTTGGCTCGCCAACCTTCGTGCACACTGCCGCGTCACCCGAGATGGCATATCCGCATTGCTGCCCAATAAGCGCCATATAAAACGCACACATTTGCTGGGGGATATCAGAGATACACTGATCGGAAATCAATATGTTTTGGTTACAGGGCCGGCGGGAAGTGGAAAGTCGGCGCTAGCAATAGAAGCTGCCGAGCAATTTGCAAAGCCGGAAAATGTTTTCTGTTTTCAATCGGAAGAACTGGCTCATCCCCACCTTGACGCGGCCCTTCAGGCAGGAGGACTCCGCGATTTAAATGCCGAGGAATGGTCGGACTCCTTACCATTCGAGCCACGCGTCCTTCTCATCGAATCCCTAGAACGGCTCCTTCAATCATCTTCTAGTCTAGAAGCCCTAGCTCAACTTCTTCGCATCGTGGGTGCGGACAGAAGATGGCGAGTCATCGTCACATGTCGCGATTATCTGGTCAACCATGTTCGCGATGCTTGGATTACATCTCCGGGCTGGAATTTGGTCCCCGTTCCTTTACTTACGGCGGCGGAATTGGATGAGGCGGTATCCGATTCAGGAATTCCTGATCTGTGGCTGGAACAGCCTGCGGTGCGAGGTGCGTTGAAAAATTTGAAATGGTTGGATCTAACAATCAGAGCCGCGCAACGAGTAAAGGGCACCATTCCGTCCAGTTCATGGGCTACATTAGCGGAATGGAGAAACTTTGTTTGGCGGCAACTGTTGAACCCGGAAATAGATTCACGCGGGCAGGAACTCCTTATCAGAATCGGGATTGAGAGAGCAACATCCAGTTCAGCTTGGGTCCTTTTTGACAGCGCTTCTTTGGCAGTTGCTGAACAACTCAGAATGCAAGGCATTCTGCGCAAAAATGAACTCTTCCCGGATCGATATCGTCCCGAACATGACGTTCTCGAAGACTGGGCATTACTTTTTCACGTTCGACGGGAATTTGCAGACCACGCAAGTCGTCCGGCCGAATTGTTTGTTCGAATTGGCAGTAACCTCATGGTGCGTCGGGCGTTTCGTCAGTTTCTTGGTGAGTGTTTGGAGAGTGATAAATCTAGTGACGGAGTGTCCTTCATTCGCCAGGTGTTTACTGAGACTTCTTGCGCCAAAGAATGGCGGGAGGAAGTTGTGATCGCCCTACTAGGGTCTTCGCGCGCGCCTGAGGCTCTGCGTCAGACCAAAGATCTGTGGACAGACGTGTCAGGTGAAGGATTGAGCACACTTTGCCATCTGCTGCAAATCGCCTATCGAGGAAGGCCACAAGCAGAGACAGAGCCTGAACGTCCATTCGGTCCGGGCTGGAACGCCTTGATGACATTTATTCACGAGCAAGGGAATGATTTCTTACGAAAACATACCCGTGCCGTAACAGCACTTCTGTTGGAATGGCGTTACGCAGTCACAACGGATTGTCCTGCCCCTCATGGATTGCTTGCCGCTGCATTATTAGTGAAAGGCCTTTGGCAAATCGCCACGGAAGGGACCGATCGCTTCGAAATGTATTGGGGTGATGAAAATCGACATTACATGTCGGCAGACGCGAACCGTCTTTGCTGGCTCGTAGCGACTGTAGCTGGAGCTCTTGAACCAGAGTTCTTTCGTAACGCGTATCGCGAAGCCTTTGAAGAACGCCGTGATAACAGGCCGGTTAAGCGAACGGAAATGAAGCGGCAATGTGAGGATTTAGTCGAGTTTTTGATCTCAGATCACATGGGGTGGGTATTGGCACGCGCCCATCCTCAGATAGCAGTTCGGCTTTGTTTGCAGGCCTATGGTCTTCGCCAAAAGCCATCGGAATTAAGCCGCGCGCCATATCGACAGTATCGCGGCTGCGGACTCTGGTCCGGTTCACACGATTTTTCGCCGCCTTCCGCCTTACGGGGTCCATTTCTTGAATTGCTGCGATACCACCCAAATTTAGGCGAGGGATTCATACTTAAATTGGTCAATGAAGCTGCTCGTCGGTGGGCTGAGGGCGTAGAACCGAAAGATCCGTGGGAACAGGTGTTCGAGGTCGTCATTAAGATCAACGGCGAATCAATAAAGCAAATAGCTGACCAAGGATGGTGGAGATGCTATCGGGGATGGTCACCATATCCTCATGTGATCGAATGTGCCCTAATGGCATTAGAGAAGTGGTTGCTGGAGGATGTGGCGGGGCGGGATGTTGAGCATCTTCAAGAAACTTTGCTGCGGTTAGTTACCCGAAGCAATAACGTGGCGATCACGGCCGTTGCTGCCGCTGTTGGTGGCGTTCATTGGTCGCGATGTGGAAAGCTGGCTGCTGCATTGCTCGAAAGCTGGGCACCGCTTGAACTGGATCGGCATCGCTGGATGAATGACCGGACGCTTAGCGGATGGGGAGGAGGTTGGCCTGAAAAACATTCCTTATATGTGAAGGAACGACAGGAATCCAACGCCTTGTCTCATCGTCAGGAACAAGTGGAAAACTTCATCCTTAAAGCCCAACTTGGACCGGGGCGATCCGAGGTTTGGCCGACGCTCGATATGCTCAAAATAGAGCTTTCTGAAGTGCCGCCGGAACAGGTCACCGATGGAATCCAAACAGCGCGTCTGATATTGCATCGGATTGACTCTAGGAATTTGAGAGCTAAACGCCGTGATGACAAGCCAGGTGAAATTCTGTTGCAATCTGTGCCTCCACCTCTCGATTTGCAGAAACATTTGGACGAAACCGGGAAGGAGTTGGAAACTAATTGTCTGCCGATGGAGATGCAAATGTGGGCTTCTCAGATTTTGGAGCCGATGGGTTCGTCGCAGCCCGAACCCCAACGCTGGCGCGAAATGTTGGATAAAGCGCGCGCACTCCCGACGATGAAGATAGAACCTAATAGAATGTTGGTGTTTGGGGCTGCTCCAACGATGGTCGCGGCAATTTGTCTCCGCGATTTTTTTGTTGAGTTGGGCGAGGAGGAACTTGCTTGGTGTATTACCCATGTTACCGGCACGCTAAATCAGCAGGCTGACCTGACCCAGTGGCAGCCCGGAACTTTTCTATCCGCTTGGCAAGGCGAGCGTGCTGCTGCCCGTGCTTGCGGAACTTTGTCAGCAACTAGGCCAGCGAAAGTCGGCCAAATGTCTGTGATCGATGAAGCCACGGCAATTGCGCTCACACATTCTGAAAAAGAAGTTCGCTTTGCTGCCGCAGATGGAATGGGGCATGGCCTATCCGACTCATCCATTCAGCTTCGCGCCTGTGAATTGTTGATTTTGCACCCCCGCGTTTGCCGCAGCGTTGACCTCCGTCACCGTGGACCGAACTGTTTAGCTTTCGAGCAAATTCAAACGTGGTCCGACCGCTGTTCTGCGATTCACTCGGAAATTTTAACAGAAACCCGACGCCTTCGGGAGCGCTTTGTCAAAGGAGTTGAACCAGATCTTCACCGGCTGGCACTGTTTTATCCGCGGGGACAGGAAGAAGAGCAAAACTTGCCTTCTATCACTGCTGTGTTGTTGTGTCAGAAATCAACAACAGCTGCGGCAATTTTTAATCGAGTCAGGAACTGGCTCGCAATTCAATTCATAGATGATGGCAATCACTGGCACGAGCATCGAAAATTCGCGGCGGACTCTTGGCGAGACCAAAACGGAAGCGCTTACAGAGGTGATCCTATGAACACCGGCGAGGTAAGTCGTCTGCTGGCGCAGCGCGTTCTGGCTGCGCCACCAACGGACGTGCAGTTGTTTTACGACCCCCTCTTTCATTCGGGCCGCATCTGCCATCTACGAGCAAAGGCAGGAGAATTTCTTAAAGAACTATGCATTATTCACAACGCAGGCGATTCCACCGCATTTTGGATTGCTTGGGAAAGATTCGCGTTGGCAGCTGTAGAGGTGGGAAGCCATTTGAATGACAGTGAGCATTGGCGAGGCCTAAAAGTTCCACCTGAAGCTGCGATCGAAGCTTTTAGAGCCTTGCTTTCTGCCATCTTTCTAAATGGTATGTACTTTAAGACAGAAGAACAATGGCTACCGCTCAATAATCAGACGGATCGTTTTGTCAAAGCCTTCCGAACATTTCATGTGTTTGCTTTGGACCAATATATAATTTTTTTGGGCACCGTTGGAGGAACTTTATTGCCCGGTGCTTGGTCTGAAATTTCTGGTTGCGTGCGAATACTTATCAAACATTCCGGTAAATCATTGCTGTCAATGACCGCTCAAATTCAGCTTTTACGCCTTCTAGCAAAAGAAGTGTCTCTACGGCGAGTACCTGATCAAGATAAATTGACATGGAATGCAATTCTCTACTTGCTTAATGTTCTGGCTGACGAAGGCTTTGCTGAGGCGTTCAGGTTACGGGAAAGCTTAAGCCGGTCTGCTATTTAGCATAAATGAGAGACTTAGAGCTACGTCGCGAAATTGACTGCGAGGCCTTAGGTAGGTTTTGGAATTTATCACGACGTTCCTTTTAACGGATTCAACATCGGTCACCGTCACGTAGTCTTTCTAGCCGTTGCAGCGTCATAATGCCTAGAATTGAGTTAATCTAAAAAAAAGATTGGCTGGGGCCAATCTTTTGTGGTTTTTGAGTTCAAATGCCTATTGCTACAACGTGTTGAAACATTGCTCATTCCGCATCTACCCAACTAAGGTCGCGTGAAATCAGCAATTCATGAGTTACGTTATTGTGAGTTCCCTTCATGGCAACAGTTTTGGTTTCGAATCCTTTTCCGTCAGCCATTGTATTAACTTCACAATCATTGTCGTATGTGGCTAAAAATGCCCCTTCCAGCTTCGACATTTCGTCGAACAGTTTTTCATGGTCGACCTCCCAATGTGTATAAAGCCTTGTTCCTGCGCGTTTGCCGCCTTTTCCTGCACTGTATGGCGGGTCAATAAACCAGGTAGCTGTCTTCCGATGTTTATACTCATCCAACACAGAGAAGGCGTCACCATGTATGAACTGAATCCTACTACGAACCAGTCCTATCTGTGATATTCGCTTTGCTAGTGTTGTTGGATACCATCTGCTCGCCACGCCTTTTCCAGCTTCTCCATGTTTTAGCAAACCGCTTCCATTAGCCAGTATTCCTCCATGAAAAGTTCTATTTTTAAGGATCGTTTGGAAAGCCTTGATCAAAGTGTCGCGGGGTGTTTTTTCCAATTCGGCCACAAGATTTTCCCTAGTTATTTCAAACCCGAGAATTAATCTTGCTAGTTTGTCTCCTTGTCCAGATAGAATTGTTTCCCACACCGCCGCTACCTCATCATCAAGTTCGACCATGATGACTTTATCCGCCAAATTATTCATAGCAACTGTTAGTGAAATTGCCCCACCACCCGTAAATGGTTCTATGAACAATGCTGGACGTTTTTCTAGCGATCTCAGCCAATGTTTTACGTGAGGAACAAGCCACGTCTTGCCACCCGGGTAACGGAATGGTGAAAGCTGAGCAACTGCAGAAACATTAACGGGAGTCGAGCTGTGGTAATCGGCTGGTGGTTCTTCAAGTAGTAAGATTTCTTTTGTCATTTTTCTTCTTTAAGGTTTTGGCTCGCCGGGCACGTGTGATTTCTAATTGTTTTAGGAATTCGTCCACATTGCCTGGAGGTGCCTCTGTTAATATTTTTAAGGTTGGCTCGAATTCAGTGTAAACTGTTCGTGCGAGTTTCAAGTCGTAATGGCCTTCTTCATTTAAAACTAGGTCGTATAAAAACCAAGCCATGTCAGCCTTGGATTCATCCACCTCTGGGAATCGTGGCATTGTTGAAAAGAGGTGTTTGTCGAGCGCAATCGCACTTTTCTTGTTCCAACTTTTAAGAATGCCCCCTTTGTATAGCAATTGAGGGGCTAATCGTTTCCGCGTACTGCTTAGCCAATCAGGGTGAGGATATTTTTTTTGCCCTAACCAATTAAAAGTGACTCCAGCATTGGGGTTAGATATATACGCGTCAAAAGGGTCTTGAATATTTCCAGTGATATAGACGGCTTGAATTTCTAAAGCACCGAAGTCAATTATATGATTATTCTCATCCAGAGCGGCAAGAACTACATCAATGTTTCCAGCCTCCTTACCCCCCGCATCTACAAGTGAGATTTCACGAAGTGATTCAAATCTAGCAGCTTTTGGGAAAAAGAACTTTGCAGCATTCTTATATACGATGCCTGATTCTCGAAAACGAACTGGACAAATTATTACGGTGGCACCTTCATAATAAAGCGAGCAGGCTGCAAGAGGGTTATCTTTGTTAACTTTAGTGCAACGCGCGACCGTGTTTCCATAAGGACAAAGCCGGTCAACTCTTGCAGCTTTAGCTGATGCGGAATTATCAGTGATCAAGTGACCACAGACCTCGGCGAGAGGCTGGTTGCGGTTTTCCATTATTTTCACTCGAAAACGTTATCCCTTTGTGTCTGGTTTCGTCAAGAATATCGCCGGCGGCAATTTCCCGCCGACCCGAATTGTTCATAAAACAGGGCTTTTTATCGTTTCCTGCATCTGTCCCTGCATTGCGAAGAACACAAGGGCAGATGAGGAAACAACAAACAAACCCATCAATTCAACATTCCAGCCGCGACACTAAAAGCTCTGGCCTTGGTCTGATACGCTCCCCCAAACCAGGCAGAATTAAGCCGCTGATTCTCGTTCTGCCTCGATTTTCGATGGTCAACCCATTCCGTCACGCCATTGAATGCAGCCCAGAGACTACCAGCAACCCCAGCCATTCGATTTCCCCGGCCTTGGTCAAAGAAATATTCACTCCAGCCCCTATCCCTTTGAACCAGCTCCATCTTCTCCGGCTCTTTGACTTCAGGATAAACCTCGCTCAAATATTCACTGAGCCGGTTTGAATCCATTTTAACCCTCGACATGGCTTGAAACGTATCTTCCATCTCATCAAACCTGGAATTGATTAAGCCCAACATAAGGTGAGCGCTTTCGAGTTTGCTCTTTACGTCAGCATGGTGAACAACCCGATACGCCTGCCCATCGTTCAAAGCAATGGTCAGCGTATTTTGGCACACGACTCTGACTGGGGTGAACTTGATTTGAACCGAGCTTTTGCCGTCGTGTGAATTGGAGAGCAGCAGATATTTCTCACTAATGTCATCGCCAACTACCCGAATCTGACCAGGGAGTTTAGCCAGAATCCACACCCTTTCCCCCAGACCAAGAGCGCCGGCAGTATGATAAATCGCTGCATCCTCACCAACAATCGGGTCAAAGAACTTGAACGCATCCCGATTTTGCAGAGGTGTATAATCTTTGCCCACCACTCCAAGCACAGGGTCGGATTTTTGAACGAGATTTGAGGTTTTCCGGACAACAGCGAATTTGTCAGGAACGGGGATGTGTTTGGAGCCAGCGGTTAATGGTAGTTTGATTACAGGCCAGTCTAAATGAGCGGCTTGAATTGCTTCCTGGGCCGTCGCTGGTTTGTTGAGTTTTGTGCCGAGACCATGCCAGGGAACTTCGTTGATATAGAACATTGAAGCCTGACCGTTTTGTATTAATAGATTTGCAGACATTTGATTCCTTTAGATTAGAAATGAAAAATGCGCCTCTCGTTAAAGAAGCGCATTTTAGATTAAGTTTGAGGTTTACGGTTTCTGGATGACTTGCTGGATGAGCTTGGCGAGTTGGGCAGTTTCTGGGGGCAACTGCTTTTGACCCGCCAATTCCAGTTGCTCGAAGTTGCTGAATTCCGTGATGGGCGCTTCAATTTCTTCACCCACCACATCCTTCAACTGACCGGCGAAGGCAGCAATCATACCATTCCACGATTCGATTTCCGGGACCAGTGCTTTCAAGTCCCGCTTTTCCCAGAACTTGCCCTCGTCATACACTTCATCGAGGCAGCCCAGTTCCATGGCCTTGTCGAGCAGAGCCACGACCAGCAGATGACAGCGCAGGAAGTTTTCAATGCCACCACACGCCGGGTCTGATGCGTATTGCGTTTTGCAGAACGAACGCCAACGCCAGCCCGACATTTTGGTGCGGATGGTTTTGCCGTTGTGTTCGTTGCGCAGATGGCCATACGTCTTCAATGCCAACACACCACCATCTTTGTGTCCCATCCATTTGGATACAGTCGGAATATCCACGCCTGACTCAATACAGCGGGTGGCAAACAAATGACGCAAGTCGTGATGGGTTAGCCGATTTATTCCCATTTCAGTGCAAACTCGTTTAAGCGCTTCATTGCAGCGCGAAATCTTCAATATGGGGCCTTTTTCTTCTTTCTCTTTCTTGCGCATTCTCTCCAATAGATTCTCCATATTGCTGATGATGGGAATCCGCCGGATGTCGCTGTTTTTGGTTCCTGTTTCAGGATGGCCACGAACAATAATCTCTTTGCGCTGCCAATCAATGTCTTCCCAAGTGACCCACAAGGCTTCGGAGGCAATTCGCATTCCGCTGTAAGCCAGAAACTCGACCAAATCGCCAATGCGAGGTCCCCAGCCCCCGCTAGCTTTGCGGAGATTGGCAACCATTTCTATGAACTGCTCCGGTTCAGGCAGCTGCAATTCCTTCTGGAGTATCTTGGTGCGTTTTACCTCTTCGGCAGGGTTGGAAAGTTTTTCACCGGTCTTCTCCTTGTGGAATTTGATGCCGGCTTGGATGATTTGCTTCAGCGTTCCAATGATGTTGTTGTAGTAGTGGCAGGCGATTTCTTTCTGCATCTTGGCAGCCCACTCTTTGCAACCAGCCTCGGTGATCTGGTCGAGCCGCAGGCTAATCAGTTCCGGCCAGGATTTCTCCAGTTTTTTAATGCACCAGAGACGGTACTGCTTGCTCTGGGGCTTAATCGTGGTGTCGTGAGCCAGATCCTGCTTAAATAGCTCCACCGCCTCTTTGTAAAATGGGGCTTCAAATCGCCCGCGATTTTTCTGATGCTTGCTTTGAAAATCTGACAGCCGTTGCTTGGCCTTTGACCAGACATCTGTTTCCAGACTTTCACGAATGGTCTTGCCGTTGACTTTAATTCTGCCATAGTATGTGCCACTGCTGACGTATTGCAGCAGGTTTGGCACTTTGGGGAAAGAACGCCATTTTCCGTCTGCGGAAAGGCTGTCTTCCCGTTTGCGCGTATCGGAAATCGGATCCGTAATTTCGTTCACAAATTGAAAATACGGGATACAAATCCGGGGCACAAATAAAAAATAACGCCTGAAAAAAGTGATAAATCTGCTGAAAACATTGGTAGCCCACGTGGCGGAATTGGCAGACGCGCTAGATTCAGGTTCTAGTGAGTAAAATCATACAGGTTCAAGTCCTGTCGTGGGCACCACACCGATATTCACATTGCAAACAAAGGGTGGTTTTAGTTTTTAGCAAAACAGCAAACCCTTCGCATAACAGTTTGGCATAACAAAAATAAATCAGGCCAAAGCTACGCAGGTTTATTCAAGTCTGTTGTTTTTATTTTTCACGGCCTGTTTTCACCGCTTTTTCCGCTAGTTCTCCGCCCCACATCTTTCAAAAAAATTTCCATCCGTCCAGCCCCTTGACATCCCCACAAACAGGACGACATTAAAATTGGCTGGTGTGGACGTGAGTGCAGTTGACGGTAGCAGACAGCAGTTCGGTGTTTGAAGTCGGTCAGTTGGTAAAATACGCCCACGCCAGCCATTCTTTTTTTCGATATTTCTTTTAACCGGACTAAAACACGATTGCCCGGTCCCGTTTGCAGCAGTATCGTCGTGTCAGAAAGAACCAATATCAAGATGACCACCACTTCGACTTGGGTTTATTGGGCGATATTATCAGCCGTGTTCGCTGCGCTCACGGCCATTTTTGCCAAGATTGGGATTCAGGGAGTGGATTCGGATCTCGCTACGCTGGTTCGCACCGCCATCATCCTTGTAGTGCTTTCAGCGTTCGTTTGGTTTACAGGCAAGTGGAGCAACCCGTTCATGCTGCCTTCCAAAACATGGCTCTTTTTGGGATTATCGGGATTGGCAACGGGCGCTTCCTGGGTCTGCTATTTTCGCGCTCTCCAGATGGGTGAGGCTTCAAAGGTGGCTCCGATTGATAAACTCAGTCTAGTGCTCGTTGCGGTCTTTGCGGTTGTGTTTCTTGGCGAGCGTCCATCAATACGAGAATGGACGGGCATCATCATGGTGGCGGGTGGTGTGCTTGTTTTGGCACTGAAGCGGTAGCCGGTGTCTAAAGTCAGTGGTAAAACGCCCACGCCAGCCATTCTTTTTTTAAGGGCACGTTTTGAAACCTTGCCGCAGTCTTGAACCATACCCATATTTGAGCCGTGCAATTTACTGATTTCTTCAACCTCGGCAGTGGTTTGGGTGATACGGTAAAAATCGTTCTGTTCAGGATGTTGCCGAGGGGAGCGCAAATCGAAAAGGTCAGAGCTGAAATCAACAACGGTCTATTGAAGAAATACGGCAAAATCACCAAGCTCGTAATGGATAAAGCAAACCAGACGATTAGCGCAGACCTGGATTTGAAGGGGGAGAGCGAGGAAATTCAAATTACGCTTAAAAATTATCGGCTCTTTCAAGAGAGTGGAAATCCCATGTTCGAGCTAGGCACAATTGAGGTGTCGCGGGAATGGCTTGATGCCTTGCTGAAAAATTTGGTGAAAACGGGCGTAATACCAGAGCGCATAGAAATCAAAAACCAGCTGCATCAAATCGTGGTGAAATCGTTGCTTTGATAGGCCAGCCATTCTTCTTTTTCATCTACAATCCTTCGTTTTTTTGGCTTTTTATTTGGCTAGATGGAGTGATAGCGTGTTCTTAAAGCTGGGTTGAAAGGCTGGCACAATATGAATACAAACGACCATTCCTCGTTTTCTCATTGGCAACCTCATCGTCCACCCAACTACCCACCACGTCCTTTTGTTCAGGAAGACACGCTTAAATCTGAACTGGTTCAAATCGAGCGCAAATCGTTCATGCTGATACTTAAAGAAAATCCTCGGGGACGGTTTCTGCGGATTTCTGAAGAGGTGAACGGGAAACGCAACGCCATCATCATCCCCTCAACTGGTTTGGCTGAATTCAAGAAGTTGCTGGATGAAATGGTTAAAGCGGACAAAGGAATCGTAGCTAAGAGTGAACCTGCAACACCGCCTGTTCCTGCTGCTTCCGAAGTAGTGGCTAAACCTGTGAAGCGGACGATGAGCGAAGCAGCACGAGCCAAGATTTCTGCGGCACTCAAATTACGCTGGGCCAAAATCAAGTCGGCAGGTAAATAACAATCATCAACCACCCCGACGAACTTTAATCATTCAGTCCGCCGTGATGGTAGTTTGGGGTGGACGAACGGGGCAATTGGCGATTGAATCTTGTTTATACGAAGATTTATGAAAAGAAATTTATTTGTCACATTTTTTGCAATCACGATCGCGTTGGAATTGATTGGCTGCAAACCGAAGGAAATCTCAGATAAAACGATGGCTTGAACCTGCCATGAGAAATCATCCCATCCTAGCTCTGTTGTTGACAGGCTCCTTGGCCTTCGGGGCCGATTATTATGTCGCGCCGAATGGTTCCGACAGCAACCCCGGCACCTTGGAAAGACCGTTTGCGTCCATCACGGCGGCCCGCGCTGCGTTGCGCAAAACCACCCCGGAAGCTGGAAAGGATTCCGTGGTTTATCTTCGCGGCGGGGTTTACCGGCTGGCGGAGAAAATCACGTTTGATCAGGAAGATTCGGGAAAGCCCAGTGCCAAAAACATCTTCCGGAATTTTGGTGAAGAAAAACCGGTGTTAAGCGGCGGGGTCGCCGTGACTGGGTGGGTGATTCATGATCCCGTCCGGAACATTTACAAGGCGAATGTCGGGACGAATCTCTTTCGTCAGGTCTATATCAATGGTGAAATGGCCCCACGATCCCGTTACCCAAAGGGAACCCCGGTGGCCGGCCCGTTCTTGAGGATGGTTAACGGTGACGGGCGGAACCAACGGATAGCAATCAAAGCCTCGGAATGGAAGCCGGTTGCAGCCGTGGCCAATCTTCAAGCCCTGGAGATTGTCTATCTTCTCCATTGGACGGAGTTTCGTGCGAAAATCGCCAGCGTGAACGAGGCGGGAAATACGGTGTGGCTTAACCTCGCCACGCCAGACCCCAAAGTATTTTTTTGCAAGCCGGATAAATGGTTCCCCAACGAGCCTTATTGTTTTGAAAATGCCTTGGGGTTTGTGACTGAAGATGGCGAGTGGTTCCATGATGCCACCACCGGCTGGCTCTATCTTAAAGTGCCAAAAGACCGGGATTTGAAAAAGATGATGGTGGAAATCCCCCGGTTGAGCACGCTGATTGAGATTGCCGGGACACCGGAACATCCGGTTCATGACCTGGAGTTTCAGGGACTGGGATTGGAGCTTTCTAATTGGATACGCCCTTCTGAACGCGGGCTACCCGCAACCCAGTTTGTGCAGCCTTATGATATCGGGAAGAACCGGAGTTTTGACAATCTTGATTGGCCACAGGGAATCATCAAGGCGCAACATGCCACTCGGTTGGGAATCCGGCATTGTCTGATTCGGAACACCGGGGCGACGGGCATCCAATTCTGGCAGGATGTGGATGATTCCGACATAGAAGGGAACGAGATTTGCTGGAACGCGGCCAATGGCATTGAGATTGATGCGGAGGTCACCAGAAATCCAAGGCCCGATCAGCAGAGCGAAAATGTAGCTATCTGGAACAATCACATTCACCATTGCGGGCAGAACTACTCGAATGGCGGTGCCCTGCTCGCGCATTTCGTAAAGGGATTACGGTTTGACCACAATGAAATCCATGACCTTCCGTATGGCGGAATTCAAGTCGGCGACCAACCGCCGCGTAAGGATGTCCTTAATCTGGGCTGCACGGACAACCAGATTCGCTATAACCACATTTACCGGGTTATGCAGCTGCATGACGATAGCGGGGCAATCTACACCCTGGGCGGGGCGCAGAAGGGAACGCATATTTTTGAAAACTATCTCCACGACATCAGGCGAAGCCGGTGGGCAGGGGGCTATTACGTTTCCGCTGTTTATCTCGATAACTTCACTCAGGGGGTAACCGTCGAGCATAATGTAATTGAAAACTGCGACCGGCATACTCCCTACGGTCCGTTCAACGGGTCGAAGCACGACACCTTCATTAATAACGATGGGCACGATTCCAAAGTCAAAACCAATGCCGGAATACAGAAGGGATATGATCCTCGCAAGGAAGGATCCGCCAAATAAAAATGCCTCCCTTGCCATTACGACTATCGCAACGCTCACCAAGTTTACCTATATTAAGCGCAGACAATATGCTGACGAAATATAAAATCAAGTGGCTACCAGAACCGGAAGCCCACGATTATCCCGCCGCCTTGTCCTACCTCAGCCTCATCTACGACAAAAAGACAGCGAAGGCTTATGTGAAGGAATTGAAGCAGACGGCGGTTTCCGAATTTAAAGCCAAAGATCTTTTCCGGGCCTCAGAATTGTCCTTGCTCGGCGTCAGCAACAGCCACG
>Ga0364874_10353_pt1 | contig 26122 bp, 22 predicted proteins | sample ExccelAu500001D4_2_FD_206922 | JGI IMG/M metagenome (GOLD analysis project Ga0364874, IMG submission 206922) | Enriched cells from Trout Bog Lake Hypolimnion, Wisconsin, USA - BchlTB.Aug07.5000.01.D4 | ecosystem: Environmental > Aquatic > Freshwater > Lake > Hypolimnion/Profundal zone | place... | reverse complement strand
GTCAAAACAATCCCTGCGATACCCGGTAGCGTGAGCGTCGTTCCAATCAGAGACATCATGGCAAAGATCAGCACGACATGAATAACGAGCGCGATATTCGCAAAGAGGCCAAAAAGTCCATAGGTTGCGAACATGAAACAAACGACCAAGACGGCGGCCACATAAGACGCGATTTTTCCCGCATTAATCGAATCCTGCCCAAGCCCCGGTCCAACCGTCCGCTCTTCGACAATCGTCAACGGCGCGGGTAACGCGCCGGCACGCAGCAAAATAGCCAAATTATTTGCGGCTTCTACCGTAAAGCGACCGGAAATCTGCCCCTGCCCGCCCGTAATCGGCGATTGGATCCGGGGAGCTGAAATCACTTTGCGATCAAGCACAATCGCTAAAGACCGACCGACCGCCTCAGTCGTTGCCTGCCCGAAGCGCTGTGCGCCACGGATATTGAATTTGAAATTGACGATCGGCTCCGAGTTACGGCTGTCAAATCCGGGTTGTGCGTCGATCAAATCTTCGCCCTGAACGATCACCCGCTTTTCAATCGGCAATTGAACGGAACCCTCATCGACCTGAGGCAACATTTCCACGTCAGCGGACGCTGCCCCTGAATCCGCCACCATGCGGAACTCAAGCTGAGCAGTGGTACCCAAAATATCCTTCAAGCGTTTCGGGTCTTGCAAACCGGGAACTTGAACCAGAATACGGTCCACCCCCTGCCGCTGGATATTTGGCTCAGTTGTACCCAGCGCATCAATACGGCGGCGCAACACTTCAATCGCCTGATCAATCGCTTTACGCACTTTTTCCGTTATGCCCTGATCGGTCACGGTCAGTGTAATTAACCCATCCGCCTGTTCTGAGAACTCGATCAAAGCGGGGGCCGCACCACCGATTAAACTCACCGCCGAGCCCGTGCTCGCAAGCTCTTTTAGCTTTGGCAAGACGCGCGCGCGCTCATTGGCATCCGCAATCCGAACCGTAACCCCACGCGGCAAAACGGCGATGCCCCCGGCAAGGGCTACTTTTTCATCGCGCAGCACGCGCCGCATATCGTCGCGCAACGTATTGATCTGCGTCTTGATAACCGCTCCACTATCGACTTCGAGCAAGACATGCGACCCGCCCTGTAGGTCAAGACCAAGCACGATGGACTGACTTGGGATCAGCCAAGCGGGAATAAACCCCGGTGCATGGGCGCGGATCGACGCCCGCGTCTCCGGCGACATAAGGCTCGGGGCCGCGTAATAAAAGCCTGCAAAGGCTAACAGCAGAATGGCAGCGATTTTGCCGCGAGAATAACGAAGCATGGGTTGGGTCGCTCTATCAGGGAGCGGTCAGGATTTGACCGGCTCACCTTTGCTACGGACATCGGCGATGGCAGAGCGCGAAACCCGCACCCGAACATTGTCAGCGATTTCAAGTTCCAATTCGAGATCGTCGCTGACCTTCACAACCTTACCAATCAGGCCGCCCGTCATCACAACTTGATCACCGCGCCGGACGCTTTTGATCATTTCCTGATGTTCTTTCTGGCGCTTTTGCTGTGGCCGGATCATCAGAAAATACATAATGATAAATATCAGAATAAACGGAATAATCTGGATCAGCATATCCGATCCCCCAAGGGCGGATGCAGTTTGCGCATAGGCGGGCGTAATCACGTCAGAAACCTCCGGTCAAATCTTCACTATAGAAAAAAAGCCATCAATCAAAATGGCCCCTGTCAGTCGGGCGGGACTATAGCCAGACGAAGCCAGAATGCAAACGGGATTGCGAGCAATCATTCAAACAATGGCATGAGCACCACAGACAAGGATAGGCAACTTCGCCCATCATTACCGAATATAATGCGAGCCTTTGCCATGCGAATTAAAGCCGCCAATGCGATGGGACATATGTTTTTGCTTAAATTTTGCATCGGCTGGCGCTGGCATTACGTTCAGCATTCCTAAAGCAAGGGTAAAAACAACACATAAACGCATGAATTGGGTCATATGATCCTCTTTTTGACCTGAAATGATTTTATTTCCCTCCCATCTTAACAAAAATTGCAACATGGTGTTAGGGTAAAAACTCATCCCATCTCCCTTATGCGAGACTGTTTTTAATGTCGGACCCATCTCTTTCTCTCGCAAACTGCGAAGTGCTGGTTGAATTACGTCGCATTGCCGATGCTTTGGAACGATTGACCCCTCAAGAACAGCCTAAAACCGATTTATCATCCGCTGAGGCCTTTATCTGGTATGCCGATCAAGGTCGCTTATCCCCCGTTCACCGCGTCAACCGTGTTGAATTGGGATTATTGCGCGGGATAGACCGCGTTCGTGACCAATTAAACGATAATACAGAACGGTTTGCAAAGGGGTACCCTGCCAATAACGCCTTGCTTTGGGGCGCAAGGGGCATGGGTAAATCATCGCTCGTTAAGGCATCCCACGCTTACGCTTTGGAAAAACTGCACCTTTTAAAAACATTTGTGCCGCTAAAGCTCATCGAGATTCACCGCGAAGACATCGATAGTCTGCCCGCCCTCATGGTCATCTTACGGGAAAGCCCCTACCGATTTATCGTCTTTTGCGATGACCTGTCCTTTGATGCCGATGACACGTCTTACAAATCCCTCAAAGCCGTGCTCGAAGGCGGGATTGAAGGTCGCCCCGACAATGTGATTTTTTACGCAACCTCCAACCGTCGCCACCTTCTACCCCGCGACATGATGGATAATGAGCGCGGTACCGCCATTAATCCAGGTGAAGCGATTGAAGAAAAGGTGTCACTCTCAGACCGTTTTGGCCTCTGGCTTGGCTTTCATAAATGCAGCCAAGATGACTATCTCGAAATGGTCCGCGCCTACGCGCATCATTACGGCATCCAAACCGATATCACCCACATTGAACATGAAAGCCTGGAATGGTCGACCACGCGCGGATCGCGCTCCGGCCGCACCGCTTTCCAATATATTCAAGATTTAGCCGGGCGGCTTGGTATTCATCTGAAATAAAAAGGCAGCTAAAAGACCGCCTTCTTAAGAGATTTAAACGCGACCTTAATTGTCACTCAGATGCTCAACGGGATCAACGGGTACTGAGCCTTTACGCAGTTCAAAGTGAAGTTGCGGGGCGGATACATCGCCCGATTGGCCCGATAAGGCGATTACCTGCCCGCGCTTGATCTCATCGCCGCGCTTCACTTTAATCTCGCTCGCATTGCCATAAACCGATACCCAGCCGTCTGAGTGGCGGATCATCACGAGATTACCAAAGCCCTTCACTTCGCTCCCTGCATAAGCAACAACGCCCGCTTCGGCGGCTTTAACTGGCGTGCCTTGGGGTAAGGAAATATTGATACCTGTGCTTTTAATGCCGTTCTTATCGCCAAACCCTTGAATAACCCGGCCCCGCGCCGGCCAGCGAAATCCTGTTTCTGCAACGGCATTCGCCGTTCCTGAGGAGGTTGAAGGAGCCGGAACGGTATTTTCAAGCGACGCAACTTGCGCGGGGGCCTGCGTCACAGGGGCAGTTTTGGCCGTTTCCCCTTTTTTGCCCGTCGCTTTTAAATTCAAAGGCTCTGTTACAGCAGGTATTGGTGCTGTAGCTGTTGCCGACTTCACAACTTCCGATTTGGCAACTTCCGATTTGGCCTTTGTAGGGGCTGAACCGCCATCGGCCACAAATACGGGAATAATAAGTTTTGCACCACGGGAGAGCTTCGCCTTAGGGGTCAAACCATTGGCACCCCGGATCGCATCTTCTGGAACCCCGTATCGATTAGCGAGCGTTGCAAGGGTCTCCCCATCTGCTAAGCTGACCTCGGTACCACCTTGCGCAATCCATTTGCCGTTTCCTGATTGTGCCGCAACCGCTTTTGAATTTTGCGGAACCGTTATAGTTGGCGCAGGCTCGGTATTCAGCGATGCCGATTTTTTGTTAGCGGGTTGCGCTATCACCGTTGTCGCTAAAGGCTTCAACGCGCTTTGCCCCGTTGGGGCCTCGATGGGGGCTGATGCAATCGCACCATTGCCGAGGCTTGCGGATGGAGCGGCGATCACATCATTCCCCGTCGCCGCATCCGCTTGCGCATTGGCCGATAGCGAACCGGTCGTTGGCGGATCAAACCGCGCCGATCCGGCGAAGGGATTGGGTATCGGCGATTTATCGGACACGCGGATGAGATCGGTTCCGCAGCCCGTCAATAAAACGCAAAGACCGCAGGTAGTGAGAAAGCGCAATGCGGACTTCGAATACACGGGCGACCTCCAAAACAAAGCGAGCACACGACTCATGTTTACATCAAAGGCATTAAACCTCTGTTTAGGTTAAGAAGTTCTTTCTTTGCTCAAATTAAGGTAAATTTCTGTATTACAGAAATTTCGATAGCCCCTTTACTAATGGCGGCATATCAAGCCGTCCCATAGAGTCGATTTCAACCGAGCGGCTCCCCCCTATACGGCGCCATCGCGTTAATTCAGGGCCGTGGCCCATGCGTAAAACGCCGATCATCGCGCCGCCCGGTGTTAATTGGTCCATCAATGGATCGATATCCGCTTCAATCGCCCCATGGATAAGGATGCGATCAAAAGGTCCCTCCTCCGCTAACCCATGCGCGCCATCGGCATGAACAATATTGACATTGGTTATGCCAAGCCTAGCTAATCGCGTTTGCGCGGCCTCAACCAAGGTCCGGTATCGTTCCACCGTCGTCACGCTTTGCCCGATATGGCTTAAAATCGCCGTCGCATAGCCCGAGCCAGTGCCGATTTCCAATATTCGATGACCCGCCGAAACGTCGAGCGCCGCCACCATCCGCGCAATCGAACCCGGCGCAGTTTGCGACTGCCCGCACGCGATGGGAAGCGCCACATCCTCATGCGCCAAGTCGGAATATTGGTGACCGACAAAATCGATCCGCGAAACCCGCTCAAACGCTTTTAAGCACGCGGTATCCAACAACCCGCCCGAGCGAAGGCCCAAAAGGAACGACATTTTGGCTTCGGCGTTTTTGGAATAGGCCGTCACACACGCGGCCTTACGCAAAGATTTGCGCGTAACGCGTCAGCGTCGGCTCATCGGTCAAATCAAGCCGGAGCGGTGTGACAGATACGCGATGATCGGCAATGGCTTCCAAATCCGTGCCGTGTCCGGGGACGGATTTTCCACGCGCAAACGCGATCCAGTAATAGGGATTTCCCCGCCCGTCGAAGCGTTCATCGATCCGCAGCAATTCCTGTTGGCGCTGTCCCTGAACCGCAACACTCGTGCCTTTTACGTCCTCGGGTTCGCAATTCGGGAAATTGATATTCACCAGAATATTCGGCGGAATAGTTTCTTTGAGAACGGTTCGAATAATATCGGGCGCTAAGGTCTCCGCACATTTCCAATGCAAAACCTTTGCCGAATCGGGGCCATAACATTGCGAGAGCGCGATGGACGGGACCCCCAAAATCGTTCCCTCAATGGCAGCCGCAACGGTACCCGAATAGGTCACATCTTCCGCCACATTCTGCCCGCGATTAACGCCGGACAGAATGAGATCGGGCTTCCGATCAAGCACGTGACGCACCGCCATGATCACGCAATCGGTAGGTGTGCCGCGAACGGCATAGCGTTGCGGGCCGGATTGGCGCAAGCGAAGCGGATCGTTCAACGATAAAGAGTGCGCCACGCCCGATTGATCCGTTTCAGGCGCCACGATCCACACATCATCGGAAAGCGAACGCGCAATCGCCTCGCAGATCGCAAGACCCGGGGCATGAATACCGTCATCATTCGTGACTAAAATGCGCATTTCAAACCATTTTTTCTAGTGTAGTGATGCCACCCATATAGGGCAATAACACTTCAGGAATTGTGACAGAGCCATCCGCGTTTTGATAATTTTCCAAAATCGCCACCAGCGTGCGCCCGACCGCCAGACCGGAGCCATTCAGCGTGTGGACAAAGCGATTGCCCTTGCCATCCGCGGATTTAAAACGCGCATTCATGCGGCGGGCTTGAAAATCGCCACAGACGGAGCACGAGGAAATCTCGCGATATAGGCCCTGCCCCGGCAACCAAACCTCGATATCATAAGTCTTTTGCGAGCCGAACCCCATATCGCCCGTGCATAAAGTCATGACGCGATAAGGCAGTCCCAGCTTTTGCAGCACTTTTTCAGCCGAATACGTCATATGCTCGTGTTCCGCTTCCGATTGCTCCGGCGTGGCAATCGTCACCAATTCGACCTTTTGGAACTGGTGCTGGCGGATCATGCCGCGTGTGTCGCGTCCAGCCGATCCCGCTTCGGCACGGAAGCAATGTGTCAACGCGGTCATACGCAAGGGAAGCGTTTTTTCCTCGACAATCTCCTCGCGAACGAGATTGGTGAGCGACACTTCCGCCGTTGGAATAAGCCAGTAATCGGGTAAGACGCGGAACAGATCATCGGCAAATTTGGGTAATTGACCCGTTCCATACATGGCATTGTCTTTGACCAGCAGCGGCGGATTGACCTCCGTATAGCCATTCTCGCTCGTATGCAGATCGAGCATAAATTGGCCGATGGCGCGTTCTAGCCGCGCCAATGGACCTTTATTGACCACAAACCGCGCACCGGACATTTTGGCCGCCGCTTCAAAGTCCATGAGGCCCAAAGCTTCGCCAATCTCAAAATGCTGCTTGGCCTCGAAGCTTAATTGCTTCGGCTCACCCCAGACGCGGGTCAGAACATTACCATGCTCGTCGCTGCCGACGGGTACCGTATCCAATGGTGTATTCGGGATCGCTGACAACTCGGTATCGAGTGCGGCGATCACCTGCTTTTCGAGCGCTTCAACTTCGGTCAATTTATCCTTTAGCAAAGCGACTTCGGCCTTCAACGCGTCGGCCCGCGCCTGATCCTTGGCGGCCATCGCTTGGCCGATTTCTTTCGACAGCGCGTTGCGGCGTTCCTGGGTTGCCTGCGAGGTCGCAATCGCCGCACGGCGTTGATCATCCATCGCCAAAAGGCGAGCCGACATTGGCCCCGCTCCGCGATGCTTCAAACCTTCGTCAAAACGCTCGGCGTTTTCGCGGATCCAACGGATATCATACATGAATGTTCTCGTCTAACGGTCTTAACTAACACGCAAAAAACGGCTTATTCGGCATCTCGTTCCGCCTCAGCCTTGGCGCGTTGTTTTTCGACGATTCGCACGGCAAAGATAGAGGCCTCGTATAAAAGCAGCGTCGGAATGGCGAGCGACATCTGGCTAATGACATCCGGCGGTGTTAGGACAGCCGCCACAACGAACACCAAAACAATCGCATAACGCCGTTTATCCCGCAAAAACTGCGCGTCGATAAAACCCGCCCGCGCCAACAGCGTCAAAACCACCGGGAGCTGAAACGTCACCCCAAAAGCAAAAATCAAGGTCATGATCAGCGATAAATATTCGCTCACCTTGGGCAAAAGCTCAATTGATGCCGCGCCAGCAACATCCAATTGCTGCTGGCCGATGGAATATTTCATCACAATTGGCATGGCGACGAAAAACACAACGGACGCGCCAATAAGAAATAAAATAGGCGTCGCAATCAGATAGGGAACAAAAGCGTCTTTTTCGTTTTTATACAAGCCGGGGGCAACAAACTTATAGATCTGGGTCGCAACGACTGGAAAAGAACAAAACGATGCCCCAAATACGGCAATTTTTATTTGCGTAAAGAGATATTCCAGCGGTGCCGTATAGATCAGCTTGACTTGAGAAACATCGCCTGCGGCCAGAACATACGGAAAAATCAGGATATTATAGATTTGCTTGGCAAAGAAAAAACTCAAAAAAAACATCAAAAAGAACGCGATCAGCGACTTGATGAGCCGCGCGCGCAACTCAATCAGATGTTCCATCAAAGGGGCTTTAGACGCGTCGATATCTTCAGCCGTCATGACGCTTCTTCTTGCGGTTCAGATTTTTTACGCAGGCCACGGCGCTTGGGCTTTTCGTCGGTTGGGTTCGTATCTGAAAATAGATTGGCATCCGCGTCTTCCGCCTGAGCAACGGCTTTTTTTGCTCGCCGCTTCGGCTTAGGCTTATCCTTAACCTCTTCAGCAACCGGGTTTATAGGCTCAATAGACGGCTTTAGTTCAGGTGCAGCAGGCTCGACGGGAAAGGCAGGCGCGGGTGCCGATAATTCGGCAAGTGTCGGATAGATTTCTTTCCCTTCCGCTGACGCCGCGACGCCTGATAGATCGGATTTAAATTCGGCGATCAGCTTTTGCGTTTCCGCCATATCGGCTTCGCGCATCGCGTCATTGAATTGATTTTGGAAATCGCCTGCCATACGGCGCATTTTTCCGACGGCCTGACCAATCGTCCGCAACAGGCCCGGTAATTCTTTGGGTCCAATCGCCACAAGCGCAACAACGCCAATGACAATCAGTTCCCCTGCGCCGAAATCAAACATCGAGCAAAAGCCTGCTTTTTCGAGCGCTAAACGCGCAGGTTGAACCTCTTAACCGGCTTTATGCTCGTGCGGAGCCGGCTGCGGTGCCACAGTGGCAGGCCCCGGAACAGGCTTTGCAGCGTCGGAAGAATGCGCCGAGGCTGCGGTCTCATCATCCGCCATCCCTTTTTTAAACGACTTAATGCCCTTGGCGACGTCGCCCATCAGCTCGGAGACTTTGCCCCGTCCAAAGAGCAGCATCACAATGATACCCACAACAAGCCAGTGCCAGATGCTAACGCTTCCCATAAGGGGCCTCCGATTAAATTGCGCCCGGATTTACCAAGCAAGAGTTTCTGTTAACGAAACTAGGCGCATGGAGCGTTAAAAACAAGAACTTCGTGCAAGCCAAATTAAAAATACCGATAACGCTTTTAAAATTGCGGCTCCGGTTCAAGCGCCTCTTCCGTCGCACTTGCCCGCTCCTCCGCGAGGAGGACGAATAAATCTTCATCCAACGGGTCTTCATCGGGCCGTAATTCGGGCGAATCGGAGGGTTCAGGCACATCAAAATCAGCAGGAAGCCGGCCATCAAAGAACCCTGCTCCCTTTAATTCCGATAATCCCGGAAGCTCGCCAATCGCCTGCAACCCAAATTGATCCAAAAACGCTTCCGTCGTGCCATAGGTCACTGGACGCCCCGGCGCTTTGCGGCGGCCCCGCAATTTGATCCAATTGGTTTCCAAAAGCACATCAATCGTACCCTTGCTCGTCGCAACGCCTCGAATATCCTCGATTTCTGCGCGGGTGACGGGCTGATGATAGGCAATGATCGCCAATGTCTCCAAAGCCGCGCGCGAGAGCCGTCGTGGCTCCTCCCGCTCCCGTATAAGGAGATGGCCGAGATCCTCCGCCGTCCGAAAGGCCCATTTACCCGCCGTCCGCCGCAAATTGACGCCACGTGGCGCGTAATCGGCGGCAAGCTCAGCCAGAATCTCGGCCAAAGCGCCATCCGCACCAAGATGAAATGCAAAATCCTCGTCACTCAAGGGTTTGGGCGACGCAAACAGCAACGCTTCCACAATCCGCTTATCGCGCAAAAAGCGTGCGTTACGTTGAGGAAGAGGATATTCGTCCTCTTCTGTTTCCATGCTAACCATGGCTTGGGCTGTCATGCGACGGACCTTTCCGTATTATCCTTAAGGGCGCGCAGATAGATGGGAGCAAAAGTGCGCTCCTGCCTTATTTCGGCTCGTCCTTCTTTTACCAATTCGAGCGTGGCGGAGAGCGATGTTGCCCGAACCGTCTTTTCCATTCCGGGTTCGGATAGGAACGCGATGAGATAGTCGTCAAGTGCTGCCCAGTCTGTGGTCGTCCCAATCATGCGCTCAAGCGCCGCCCGCGCCGCATCGAGCGACCAAACATGCCGCTTTTTCAAGGATATTCGAGCCAGCGCCCGCACCTGCCTTTGTTGGGCGTAGGCGGAAAGCAAATCATGGATGGAGGCTTCCCAGAGCGAAATGCGTTTTAAAGCGATGGGTTCGGGATTGCCCCGGGAAAAAATATCCCGATTAAGCTGCGGCCTCTCCTGCAAAAGACGCGAAACCGCCCGAATAGCCTCAAGCCGACGCAATCGATTGGCAAGGGCCGTGGCTAAATCGGCGGCATTGGGCTCGTCGGGTGAAGCGGGAGCCGGGAGCAGCAATCGCGATTTCAAAAAGGTAAGCCAGGCGGCCATAACCAGATAATCAGCGGCCAATTCAAGCCGCAACGCGCGAGCCTGCTCGATAAAAGTTAGATATTGCTCAACCAGCGTCAGAATCGAAATTTTCGTAAGATCAACCTTTTGGCGACGTGCCAATTCCAGCAAAAGATCGAGCGGACCGGAAAACCCGTCCAAATCGATCATACAAACCGGATCATTGACGCCGCGTTCGTCTTCGAACGGTTGTTCGGCAAAAAGTCTTGCATCAGACATGGAATAATACACAAACCCTAAATCTCAGGATTTGATTCTGTCGACTTCAGATGACAAGAGCAAGCTTAGCTTCAAGAATTTTGGCGGCGTCCACAGGATCAAACGCGGTTGACGGCTTTTCGAGATATGAAAGGGCCTTTTCCGCGCGCTCTAAACTGCGCCCAGCGAGAAGGGGGGCAGCGGATGCAACCGCCTCCGCCTCCTCCATCACCCCATTGCAATGCAGCGCGATATCGCACCCCGCTGCAAAAAGCGCATGGGTTCTTGCGCTAAAATCTCCTGAAAGGGCCTTCATGGAGACGTCATCGCTGAGTAAAAGTCCCTCAAAGCCGATAGAGCCTCGGATGATGTCCCGTATCATTTTTGCCGATGTTGTTACCGGCCCCGTAGGATCAATCGCCTCAAAGACAATATGCCCCGTCATGGCGATGGGCAGATCGTTTAAACGCTTAAACGGATAAAAATCTGTCTTTTCAAGGATATCGACGGGTTCTTTCACCTTCGGCAAAGCATAATGACTATCCACCGTCGCGCGGCCGTGGCCCGGCATGTGTTTGATCACGGGCAGAACGCCGCCCTCCAACATCCCCTCTGCCGCCGCCCGCCCGATCTGCGCAATCGCTTCAGGCTCTGACGCATAGGCGCGATCCCCTATCGCGTCATTGGCACCCATCACGGGGCAATCAAGGACGGGCATACAATCAACGCTAATCCCACACCGTTTCAAATCATGGGCGATGAGACGAGACGCTAAACGCACATATTGTGCGGCCTCTGCAACATTCCCGTTGGCCACTTTGAGATAATGCGCGGCGGCTGGATATCTGCGCCAATAAGGTGGCCCCATGCGTTGCACCCGGCCTCCCTCTTGATCGATCAAGATCGGCGCATTGGCTCGACCGACGATCTGCCGGAAATGGGCGGTGAGTGCCTTTAATTGGTCAGGATCGGCGATATTGCGTCGAAATAAAATCAAACCCCACGGCTTGGCGCGCGCAATGAAATTTTCTTCGTCTGCCGATAATTCAACGCCTGAACAGCCAATAATCAGCGCTTTGCTGCTCATCAAAAACGGTCCATCATCCACATCGTATCAATTTTTGGCGATAAAACATTTTGTTCCCGAAGCAGCAGCCGATGCACACGCAGCCGCCGCTTCATCCCGGCTATAGCCAAGCGCTCGGACCCGATAAATCGCTTTTCCATTGCTGTCGGCTTTGATGACAGCGATTTTATGATCCCCCAAAAGATCCGCTAATTGCGTTTTTAGACGTACCGAGAGCGCATTGGCCTCCGCTTCCGAAGGGGTAGCGCCGAATTGAACGCCATAATCACCGTTAGGCGCTGCATCTCCCGGCTGAGCAATCTCGTTAGCGGGATTGATATCCGGGTTGGCAGCCTGCGCTACGAGGTCCTTAAGGGGATCATCGACAGCCCTCATCGCCAACAGATCCAAGGGCCGTGGCGGAGGTAGCGGTACAGGGCTACTATTTACCGTTGCTGCACCCGTTGGTGAAGCAGGTAAAGTTGGTGCTGCTTCGGCAGCACTTGGCGTAGACTTAGCCGATGGGGTAGTGGCTGGCACCGTCGCTGGGGCAATGGCTTGCGGCGCTTCCTGTGCCATGGCTGAAGGGGATGGCGTTACAATCACCGGCGTTGGATTTGTTGGCGTAGGAGCGGCCGCCGCTATTGGCTCACCAATCAGCGTTCCGTCTGGACGGACGGTCACGGTACGCACCGGTTTTGGCTCTCCCATGCCCGGAACCAATGAGTTCGATTTATTAGCGTTTGTTTTGACGACAGAATTAACATCCACAGGAGCTTCAACCGTCGATTTCGTCGTAGCTGAGCTAACCGTGTCAGCGCCTTTTTTGCCAAATAATTCCGAACCCGTAGGTGTAGTGTCACCCGTTGTATTGACTTCTGGAACGATTTTGACCGGACTTGGATCCGCTTTAATGACAGGAACCGATTTTTGATCGGGGATTGTCGAACCGCTGAGCAATGCTTTGCTTTCATATAATAAATACCCAAACGAACCGAGTAACAATACGACAATCAACGACCAAGTAAGACGAACAACGGACGAGCTGCGCTTTTTCCGGCGATCAATGAGGGGAAAGCGTTGATCATATGGATTTGCCTGTTCCGGCGGATAGTCACTATAGGCTGGCGCGCTCAAAAAGGCAGGCGGTTGGCCAGGATCGGATAACTCATCCGTGAAATTTGATGGTGGTGGAGGAGGTATCTGTGCTGTGGGCGTAAATCCACGTCTTAACGCTTCCAAATCTACCGCTTGCGCAGTGTTTTCGCTATAATCAGGCGGGGAATTGGATCCAACAGTCTCCTCGTCAAGGGTGCGCGACGCCAAGCGCAATTGCAGTTCTAATTCTTCGAGATTGACGCCCTGTCGGTCTTGCTTGCCTTCCGTCATGAAATCAACCCTGTAAGCAGCATCTTATCCTGCAAAATAGCTCGTTTTTGTCCCCAGCTCAACGCATTTCATCCGGAGCGGATACGCCAAGAACGGAAAGACCCGTCCATAATACAATTCGCACCGCCTCAACCAAGGATAGTCGGGCCTGCGTGAGCACATGGTCATCTTCAATCACAAAGCGCAAACTTCTTAAATCTTTGCCACGATTCCACAAAGAATGGAAATCGCTTGCCAAATCATAGAGATAAAAGGCGATACGATGGGGTTCATGGGCTAGAGCGGCCGCTTCAACCAAGCGCGGAAATTGCGAAATGCGATGCATCACCGCAAGCTCGGCCTGATCCGTCAACCCACTCCGATCACACTTTACCAGACCATCTGATAAGGAATAGCCAACCGCCTGCCGCAATACCGAGGAACACCGCGCATACGCGTATTGCACATAAAAAACCGCATTCTCCTTCGATTGTTCGATCACCTTGGCGAGGTCAAAATCGAGCGTTGCGTCGTTTTTACGAAACAGCATCATAAAACGAACGGCATCTCGACCCACCTCATCGACGACTTCGCGCAAGGTAATGAAATCGCCTGATCTTTTGCTCATGCGCACTTGCTCGCCATTCCGCAACAGACGGACAAGCTGGCAAATTTTGACGTCTAATTCGCCCTCGCCTTTCGTAACCGCACGCACCGCCGCCACCATGCGTTTGATATACCCCCCATGGTCGGCCCCCCAAACATCGATCATCACAGGAAAGCCCCGTTCAAATTTGGACCGATGATAGGCAATATCATTGGCAAAATAGGTGTAGCTCCCGTCCGATTTGAGTAAAGGACGATCAACATCATCCCCAAATTGGGAGGCCCGGAACAAAGTCTGTTCCCGATCTTCCCAATCCTCCATTGGAGCACCTTTGGGGGGAGGAAGCCTGCCCTGATAGATCAAATCAAGGGCGGTTAAATCGTCGATCATGTGCCGAATAAGATCGACAGGCCCGTCATGGGATAAGCTACGTTCGGAAAAAAACACATCATGGTGGATATTTAATGCGGCAAGATCCTCCCGGATCATCTCCATCATCATGGAAATCGCTCTCGACCGAGCAATCGGCAGCCACTCTTTCTCCGCGAGTTGCAGCAAAGTAGGCCCGTGCGATTTGGCAAGCTCTTCGCCGACGGGGATCAAATAATCACCCGGGTAAAGCCCTTCTGGGATGTCGCCGATGTCTTCACCGAGCGCCTCGCGGTAACGCAAAAAGGCGGAGCGGCCCAAAACATCGACTTGAGCACCCGCATCATTGATGTAATATTCGCGCGTCACATCAAAGCCCGCAAAGCTTAAGAGGCTCGCCAGCGCGTCGCCAAAGACGGCACCACGGCCATGGCCAACATGCATTGGCCCCGTCGGATTGGCGGAGACAAATTCGACATTCACTTTCTGGCCTTGACCCATTTGGCTGCGTCCAAAATCGGCTTTTTGCTCTAAAACCGTTCCCATCAAGCGATGAAAAATAGCAGGGTCCAGCTTAAGATTGATAAATCCCGGTCCGGCAATTTCAACTTTTGCGACACATTCAAATTCGGAAAAGGGCGCAAGACATAACTCAGCCAAGGCGCGCGGTGCCATGGCGGCATCTTTGGCAAGCACCAGAGCAATATTGGTCGCAAGGTCGCCATGCGCCATATCGCGTGGCGGTTCGACAACGATCTTTTGAACATCCAAACCAGTAGGCAGCAGGCCCGACTGACCCATTTTGACGACGGTCTCAGCAATTTTTCGCTGATAGAGGTCGAAAATATTCATTGTATAATCCAATGCTCAAGAGATATCCGCTTGGCGGCTAACGCAAATCCGGCGTGACGTCAAACAAACGGCGATGTTCTTCAAGCGCAAAGCGGTCCGTCATTCCGGCGATATAATCAGCAATATGATAGGCTTTTTCCCGTTCACCCGCTCCTTTTAGCCGCATTTGCCAATCGTCAGGCAATAGGCTTTGATCGGCATTAAGGCTAAGATATAAATCCCGCATCACGGCTTCAGCTTGCGCGCGAACCCGCATCACAGTGGGATTACGATACATATTCGCCAATAGGAACGCCTTAATATCCTTATCAGCCGTCACCAATGCAGGGCTAAACGCAATGACAGGATGAGGCGCGGCGCGAATAGCCTCCACCGCCAACCCTTTAAAAGCGGCCAATCTTAAATGGCTCTCATGGATTACCCCCTCAACAAACCGGGTAATCAACCGACGGATCAGTTCGTGAATGATCCGTGTTTCTTCCAAATTGGGCCAGCGCTCCTTAATCTCCATCAAAATATCGCTCACAAAAGGAATCTTGGCGAGTTCGATTAAAGAAAACATACCGGCTCGAAGGCCATCGTCGATATCATGGGTGTTATAGGCAATGTCATCGGCAAGGGCTGCGACTTGCGCCTCTGGCCCGGCAAAAGACGCTAATTCGAGAGGGGTTTGGGCATCTTCGATCAAGATATCGCTCGGCACCCCGGATTTTTGGTATTTCGGCAAAGGATTTCCCGCTTGATCCAATAAAGGACCATTATGCTTGACCAAGCCCTCACGGGTTTCCCATGTTAAATTCAATCCATCAAAATCGGGATAGCGCCGTTCAAGCCGGGTAACGATACGAAGCGCTTGGGCGTTGTGATCGAAACCTCCAAAGGGCAAAAGGCATTCGTTGAGTATGTCTTCGCCCGTATGCCCGAACGGCGTATGGCCCAGATCATGGGAAAGGGCCAGCGCTTCGGCAAGGTCCTCGTCTAAGCCAAGCGCACGGGTAATCGACCGCGCAATCTGGGCTACCTCAATCGTATGCGTGAGCCTCGTCCTGAAATGATCGCCTTCGTGAAAGACAAACACCTGCGTTTTATGTTTTAACCGCCGAAAGGCCGTCGAGTGGATAATACGGTCGCGGTCGCGCTGAAATTCACTTCGCGTCGGGGAATGGGCTTCGACATAGTACCGCCCCCTCGATTGGGCCGGATCTGAGGCATAAGAGGCCCGCCATCGGTCAAATCTATGGTTCACATTTCCTCCAGTTGAAAAGAGCGATCTTCAACCTTATCTTCGAAGCAGATATTTTGGGTCTTTACCAATGGAAAATGAAGTCGCTATGTCTGAAAATACACAAGCCTCCGATGGTTTTGACATTACCGAGCGCGCTGCGCGCCGTATTCTGGCTATTCTCAACGATGAACCACAAGGCTCGATGCTTCGAGTGAGTGTGAGCGGTGGCGGTTGTTCCGGCTTTCAGTATGGGTTTACCTTTGACCAGCAACGCAACACGGATGATTTGAGCGTTGAAAAAAATGGTGCAACCGTCTTGATCGATTCGGTCTCCCTGCCCTTCGTCGCAGGCTCGACACTTGATTTTGTCGATGACCTCATGGGACAAAGCTTCCGCGTCGCCAACCCTAACGCGACGGCAGCATGTGGGTGCGGAACCAGCTTCTCGATTGGCTAATTTCAGACCAATTATCACTTTTTTGCTTGTCCAACAGGCAAAATTAATCCAATCCAAGGATATAGATTTTTTTAAACCTTGGATCAGTGACTTAAACCATGGACGCGCTCTTTATTGGTCAAACCTATATCGATGTTACGTTTTTAACGGATCATATCCCATCCGGCGACGACAAAACGGTCGCTCAGGATTATGCAGTGTCCTTTGGTGGCAATGCCGTTACAGCGGCTTTTTGTTGCGCCAAGCTTGGCGTTGTCCCGGATTTATTGACCTCGCTGGCGGATGATTGGTTAGGCCGTATGTTTTTGGATATGGCGGCCAAATACGCCATTCCAGTGCATGGCCGCAAAGTTAAGGGCAGTTCGCTTTCCTTTGTCATACCCAACAATGGCAAACGCGCGATTATTCGCTGCCGCGATGATGATTACCTCCACCCTTTCCCCACTCTACGCCTTGATGGATGCCGCGCGCTTCATCTCGATGGCCATATGGGCGATGCAGCCATTCATTACGCCAAGACCTGCCGCGACATGGGCGCGCTCGTCTCGCTCGATGGCGGCGGTGTGCGCTCCAATACGATGGATTTGCTGGAACATATCGACGTCGCGATCTGCGGTGAGCGGCTGGCGGAACAATTAAATCTTGATGACAAAGGGTTGTTAGAGCTTCTTAAAGCAAAAGGTGTAAAAATTGGCGGCGTAACGCGCGGTGAAAGAGGAATGTTGTGGTACGATGAAAGTGGCACGGTTCGCGTTCAGCCCCCTCTATCAATCCCTTCATCGGCCATTATTGACACGAATGGTGCGGGGGATGTTTTCCATGGCGCCTATATGTATTCCTATCTGGCGCGCCCTGCTTTGCCGTGGGAGTCGCATTTTGAGTTTGCACGGGCGGCTTCAACCCACAAAATTCAAAAACTGGGTAATGAAGCCGGTTTGCCGTCCATGAACGATATTACTTCGGTTATGCAATCTTTTCGGCCAGCCGCTTAACATGACGCTAAATCGACTTGATTGAAGATTATCAACGGGAATGACCATGATCGGCGGGGAAGAGTAATATGCAGCAACGCTACAGAACATGGATGGGTCTGGTGTTGCTTTTTATGGCTTACGCCGCCTTTCCTCGCGCATCCTATTCGTCTGAGCCGATCCTTATCGACAGTCTGACGTTCAATTCCGGCCAGTTGACATACCAAGCCGAGGGAATTGAGCTTGAAGGCGTCGATTTACCTCAGGAATCGATGGAAGCGTTGCTGCACGGTTCTGATGTTACGGCCCAAGCCAAGGCGCTCTCCTCGCTCAATGCGTCGCTCATTAAAGTTTCGCGTCTAAGGCAGACTCAAACGATTGGTGATCAAGCGACAAGCACCATTTATTCCAATGTCAGTCTCACCACTATCAAGGCTGGCGTCGCCGCTCAGCTCCGTATCGAAAGCTCCACTTTCGGAACCGTTGCCAGTGTGGCCGGATCGAGTTCAGGCTCAACGGGCTTGATTGCACTCGATGATATCGATCTTGGCCTCCTGATTGGCTTTGGTTCTCCCGCTCAAGATAAAAAAAACGATGAATTTCGCAGGGCCTATCGACATGCGGAAATCAATCAGATGGTCGTTCAAAATCCCAATAGTGCGACCATTTCTATCGAGCGTGCCAGTACCGACGAGTTTCAATTACGCAACAGTGGGGATGGATTGACAGCGATTGGCGAACGCTTGGCAAAGCGACAAGGCAGCACGCCACAATCCGATGCCGATATGTCGGCCACCTTCATCGATGTGGTTGATGTGCTTTCATCCTTCTCCGTCGGTTCGCTCGAATTGGTTAATCTATCGGTTAAAAATGACGAACAGCCAACGACTTTGACCACGATCCAGAAAATCCAATATGCGGGGGGCGTCGGTGGGGACGTGTCCTCCTTCCGCTTTGAGGGGGTTAATGTCGCAATTGAAAATTTTCACCTGAAAATCGGCAGCTTTATGCAAAGCGGCATCAAGCTAGCGCCTGTCTTTGACGCTTTGCGAAAAACCCTATCCAAGCCGAATGCAAAACCTCAAGATATCGATCCAACTCTATTTTTGCCGCTCATTGGCCGCATCGAATTGCATGATGGTATTGTCGATACCAATTTGGAGGGTGCTAAACAATTTGGTGCGCGGAGCATTGTTTTTGCATTGGAAACGCCCAAGGATGCCCCTCCTAATCAGGTTGATCTCAGTTTTGATGGTCTTTATGGGCCGCTGCCAACCAATACAAATGATACCACGATCCAAACCTTGGCATCGCTCGGCTATCACGACATCAATCTTTCCGGTGGCCTGAAAGCCACGCTCGATGCCAAAGCCCAAGGACTTGATTTTGAATCGACCCTTTCTTCGCAAAACATGGCGAATATTGCCCTATCGAGCCGCTTTGGTAATGTGTCAGTCGCCAGTCTGCTGGCAAACCCAAGTAATATACCGATCACGCTTTTGGGGGCCAGCCTCAAAAGCTTTCGGGTCGCGGTTGAAAACAGAGGCTTGGTTGAACGCTTAATCGACCAGCAGGCGATCAAAACAAAGCGGACGGCGGAAGAGGTTCGGGCCTCTTATGCCTCCGCCGCAGCCGCCAGCCTGCAAATCTATCTTGGCATGTCGGAAAACGCGAAGGGCCTGACGAAGACAATCGTATCGTTTATCAATAATCCCAACAAACTGATGATCTCAGGCCAATCCAAAAAGCCTGCCGGGGTCACCATCGCCGACACGGCAACGGGTGAAGGACCAGCCGCTATTCTCGATCTTTTCGACCTGCAAAGCGAACCGCAATAAATCTCATTCGCCACTCGCCTGCGCTTCAACAACCGCTAAAGCCGTCATATTAACCACGCCCCGCGCCGTAACAGAGGTCGTAAGCACATGGGCGGGTTTTGCGGTGCCGAGCAGGATAGGGCCAACGGGTAGCGCATCTGCCAGCACTTTGATGAGTTGCTGCGCGATATTGGCGGCATCGAGGTTCGGCATAATCAGAATATTGGCATCGCCATCGAGTTTGCAGTCCGGCAGTCTTTTGGCGCGAATGGCTTGCACAAGCGCGGTATCGCCTTGCATTTCTCCATCAACATCCAAATGCGGCGCCCGAATACGGATGAGTTCAAGCGCCCGTCGCATCTTGACGGCTGAAGGGGCGTCCGAATCCCCAAAATCGGAATGCGAGAGCAAAGCAATTTTCGGCGCAATGCCAAACCGCTCGACATGTCCAGCGCATAAAAGCGCGATATCGGCGATATCATCGGCATCGGGATCGTGTTTGACATGGGTATCGGCGAGAAAATAATGCCCCTTTGACGTGATCATCAGCGTCATGGCCGATAATTCTCTCACCCCGGGCTGTAGGCCAATAATATCCCGAATATTCCTGAGCTTCGAATTGAAACGGCCTTCCAATCCGGCAATCATTGCATCCGCATCCCCCCGCATCACAGCGATGGCAGCAATGACGGTCGAGTTGGTGCGAATGAGCGTTTTGGCCGCATCTGGCGTTACGCCTTTTCGACCCACCAATTCGATCAATGTCGCTACATAATCGCGGTAGCGCGGATCATCATCGGGGTTGATCACCGTCACATTCTTGCCCGGTCGAATGCTCAAGCCATAGCGCTCGCACCGCGTCTCAATCACATTCGGGCGGCCGATCAGAATGGGGATGGCAAACCCTTCCTCAATTGCAATTTGCGCCGCGCGCAGCACCCTTTCATCCTCGCCATCGGAATAAATCACCCGCTTCGGCGCGGCCTTCGCCTGCTCAAAGATCGGCTTCATGATGAAGCCGGAACGGAATACAAAGCCCGAAAGCCGTTCTTCATACGCCTTAAAATCGGTAATTGGACGCCGCGCAACGCCGGACGCAATCGCGGCTTTCGCAACCGCGGGGGCAATTCGAAGGATCAAACGCGGATCAAACGGGCTTGGGATCAGCGATTCAGCGCCAAAGGTCGAAACCTCGCCACCATAGGCTTTCGCTGCCACATCCGAAGGCGCTTCCCGCGCCAGCCGCGCAATCGCCGCAACGGCGGCGAGCTTCATTTCCTCATTGATGGTACGCGCACCAACATCGAGCGCACCTCGGAAAATATAGGGAAAGCACAAGACATTATTGACCTGATTGGGATAATCAGATCGCCCCGTGCACATCATCGCGTCCGGGCGCACCATACGCGCCGCTTCGGGCATGATCTCGGGATTGGGATTGGCCAGCGCCAAAATCAGCGGCTTTGGGGCCATTATCGCAACCATCTCCGGCTTCAAAACCCCACCCGCTGAGAGGCCTAAAAAGACATCGGCACCTTCAATAATCTCGGCCAAAGTCCGTTTATCGGTATTTTGCGCGAAGACGCTCTTCCAAGGATCCATCAGCACTGTGCGGCCTTGATACACCACACCTTCAAGATCGCTGATCCAGATATTCTCGCGCTTCACGCCTAAGGAGACGAGCAGGTTAAGACAGGCAAGCGCCGCGGCGCCTGCGCCGGAGGCAACAATCTTGATCGTCTCCATCGCTTTGCTGGCAAGATCAACGGCGTTTAAAACGGCTGCGCCAACAATGATCGCGGTACCGTGTTGATCATCATGAAAGACCGGAATATCCATCCTCTCCCGAAGCTTGGCTTCAATTTCAAAGCATTCCGGTGCTTTGATATCTTCCAAATTAATCCCGCCAAAGGTCGGCTCAAGGGCTGCTACCACATCCACAAAGCGATCAGCATCATTTTCCGCCACCTCGATATCGAACACATCGATACCAGCGAATTTTTTGAAAAGAACCGCTTTGCCCTCCATCACAGGCTTTGACGCCAATGGCCCGATATTGCCTAAGCCCAAAACCGCCGTGCCATTGGATATAACAGCCACGAGATTTTGACGGCTCGTGAGCTCGGCTGCCAATTCAGGATTGGCCGCAATCGCCTCGCAAGGTGCGGCAACGCCCGGCGAATAGGCCAGCGCCAGATCGCGCTGATTACCCAGCGGCTTCGTCGCCTGGATTTCGAGTTTCCCCGGACGCGGAAACCGATGATAGACCATCGACCCGGCGCGGAGATCATCGGAGGCATCGGTCATGGTCTAATCCTTTAATAAATCAGTCTAGTGGCCTGTTATCTTTATTTTTCTGGTAGATTAAGCCGTAAATGCAATTCCCGCAATTGCCGTGGCGTTGCCTCGCTTGGCGCGCCCATCAACAAATCTTGCGCCTGCTGGTTCATCGGGAAAAGCGCTACTTCACGTAAGTTTTGCGCACCACAGAGCAGCATGACGATACGGTCCACACCCGCCGCCATGCCACCATGCGGCGGTGCACCGTATTGGAACGCGCGATACATGCCGCCAAAGCGCTCGATCACCGTCTCTTCGCCATAGCCTGCAATTTCAAACGCCTTCACCATCCCCTCAGGCCGATGGTTGCGGATACCGCCCGAGGCAATCTCGAACCCGTTGCAGGCAATGTCATATTGAAAGGCCTTGATGGTGAGCGGGTCCTGATGTTGCAGCGCCTCCAACCCGCCTTGCGGCATCGAGAAGGGATTATGCGAGAAATCGACCTTTTTCTCGTCTTCATTCCATTCGAACATCGGGAAATCGACGATCCAAGCGAGTTCATAGCGGTTTTCATCAATCAGGTTTAAATCCTGACCGATTTTAATGCGCGCTGAACCCGCAAATTTGATGAATTTTTCAGGGTCACCCGCGACGAAGAAGGCCGCGTCGCCTTCCTTAAGCCCAAGCTGCTGACGAATGGCTTCGGTCCGCTCTGGTCCAATATTATTGGCAATCGGACCGGCCCCGCCCGCCTCGCCTTCGCGCCAGAACACATAGCCAAGCCCCGGCTGACCTTCACCTTGCGCCCAGGTATTCATCCGGTCGCAGAAGGTCCGCTGACCGCCTTTGGGGGCCGGAATCGCCCAAATGCGGTTCTTCGGCTCTTCCAAAATCCGCGCGAACACTTTGAAATTTGAACCCCGGAAATGCTCCGAGACATCCGCCATTTCAAGCGGCTCGCTTGTATGCGGATTGCGGATGCGCAAATCCGGCTTGTCGGAGCCATATTTATCCATGGAAACGGCGTAAGGAATGCGCGGCCATGGGCTAGGTGTCACGGCCTTGCCATTGCCAAACTCACGGAAAATCCCGCCTATCACCGGCTCAACGGCTGCAAAAATATCTTCCTGCTCGACAAAGCTCATTTCCAAATCGAGCTGATAGAACTCGCCCGGCAGACGGTCGGCGCGCGGGTCTTCATCGCGGAAGCAGGGTGCGATTTGGAAATAGCGGTCAAAACCCGCCATCATCAAAAGCTGCTTATATTGCTGCGGCGCCTGCGGAAGCGCGTAAAACGTACCCGGATGAATCCGCGAAGGCACCAAAAAGTCACGCGCGCCTTCCGGCGAAGAAGCCGTCAAAATCGGCGTTTGAAACTCGTTAAACCCCTGCTCTTTCATCTTGGTGCGCATCGCATCGACCACGCGGCCGCGCGTCATGATGTTGGCGTGCAGTTTTTCGCGACGTAAATCGAGGAAGCGGTATTTAAGCCGCGTTTCTTCCGGGAAAGGCTGATCACCAAACACCTGCACGGGCAATTCCGCCGATGGGCCTAAGACCTCAATCTGGGTCACATAAATCTCGATAAGCCCCGTGGGTAGATCGCGATTTTCGGTGCCTTCCGGCCGCAAACGCGCCTTACCGTCGCACCGCACCACCCATTCAGACCGCAATGTTTCGGCTATTTTGAACGCAGGCGAATCGGGGTCAACCACGCATTGGGTTAGCCCATAATGGTCGCGCAAATCGATAAACAACACGCCGCCATGATCACGGATACGATGGCACCAGCCGGAAACGCGGACATCGGAGCCTACGTCTTTGTCCCGGAGGGCTCCGCAGGTATGGGAACGGTAGCGGTGCATGGTCATCCTCATAAATCAAATCGCATCAATGGTTTTGAGCGGAGAACGCATAGAGGCGCTTCCATTGTCAAGCAAAACCCGTCGACCTTATAGGCAGCCTCGCCCTTATAGGATGCCTTGCCATGGAATTGTCGTATAAGAAAAACTATCGCGGCAATCCTGCTGGTGATTCGACACCTTTGATACGATCCGTCCAATGCCCTTGATTACTGATACGAACGCCCTTTCTGACGCTTGTAAGCGTATGTCCAAACATCCTTATGTGACTGTAGATACCGAATTTATGCGGGAGACGACCTTTTACCCAAAGCTCTGTCTCATCCAAATGGCGAGCGAAGATGAGGATATTCTGATCGATCCCTTGGCTAGCGATATCGATTTAGCGCCGTTTTTTGCTCTGATGCGAAATGAAAAAGTGGTCAAAGTTTTCCATTCCGGTCGCCAAGATCTGGAAATCTTATGGAATCTTGATCGCTGCATCCCGGTGCCGTGCTTTGATACGCAAGTGGCCGCTATGGTCGCGGGCTACGGCGATAGCGTGTCTTATGAGCAGCTCGCGCATGATCTCGCCAGGGCAAAAATCGATAAATCCTCCCGTTTCACCGATTGGTCGCAACGCCCGTTGAGCGAGGCCCAATTGATTTACGCCCGTTCGGACGTTACCCATTTGCGAGCGGTTTATAAGGCGCTTGCGGCCAAATTAGAGCAATCTGGTCGCTCCCCTTGGCTTGCGGATGAGATGACGCTTCTCACCTCGCCCTCAACCTATGAGCTTGATCCGCAAGACGCTTGGAAGCGCTTAAGAGGGCGGGTCCGCAAGCCAAGGGAATTAGCTATTCTGATTGAATTGGCCGCTTGGCGGGAGCGCGAAGCGCGCTCGCGCGATGTACCCCGTTCGCGGGTTTTAAAAGACGATGCGATCATGGATGTCGCAACCTCGGTGCCTCGCACGGTCGAGGCGCTCGCCAAACTGCGCTCAATACCCAACGGCTTTGAGCGTTCGCGTTCGGGGGCTGAAATTATCGCCGCCGTCGAGCGGGCGCTGGCTGTTGATCCCAAAACATTGCCGGAATTGGATCGGACGGAACGTAAGCCCTATAATCCCGCAGCCGTCGAACTCTTAAAAGTTCTCCTGCGCATGACATGCGACAATGAAGGCGTGGCGGCAAAAATCGTCGCTACCGTCGACGAATTGGAAGCCATCGCCGCAGATGACAAAGCGGATGTACCATCGTTGAAAGGCTGGCGGCGCGAGCTTTTTGGCGAAAAGGCTTTGGACCTTAAGAATGGGCGTCTGGCTTTGGCCTTTGCAAATGGGAGGGTTGTCGCCCTCCCCCGCTAATCCGCAATAGCCACGACAGGCGAGCGCCCGATCACCCGCGCCAAGGCGCGTAAGCGGTTAAACACCCGCTCGCCAGATAAGGCAGCAAGGTCTCTCGGCACCCGTAATTCCAGCGTGTCCTTGACGCAAACCATGGGGGTACGTGGCAAAACGCCGGGCATTGCGGCGGTGAGCAGATAAGCCACCCGCATTGCGGCGCCCAAAATACGCGCACGATCAATCATTCGGCTGCTCGCCAATTCACGCAAACGCGGGCTTACCTCGTCATCCGATAATCCCATATGCCGATAGGCCACGGCCAAGGCGATAAACACGCGCCCGGGATGATCAACGCCAATAAAACCGGCATTGGCAATAATATTGAGCGATTGTTCACCCCGATAATCGGGATGGGCGCGCCAGCCGATATCGGCCAACAGGCAGGCGGCATGGCGTAATCGTTTTTCCTCCAAGGTCTCGTTGATATGGGTCGAGGCCATAAAGGCGTCCGTCCAATCCACAATCTCCTCGCAGTGCCGTGGTGAGCGGGACCTTAAGACATTCAGCTCACGCGCTGCGGTAATCAACGGGTCTTGTGCGAGAATATTATCATCCAAGCGCTCAAACAGTAACCCTTCGCGCACGCCTTGGGCTGAAATCACAATTTCAGAGGGCTTACATTTGCGAATAAGTTCTTCGAGCACCAATGCGCCATAGCCAACCAGCGGCCTGCGTGCGGCGGAAACGGCCTCAATCGAATCAATCGTGTCGGTTGATACGCGCTCGATTAATGCAGTAAAATCCTCAGCATCGCGCACTGGAATAACGTAATTATGCATGACGTGGAGCGGGTAACCGCGTTGCTTCATATGCAATCGGGCGAGCGAGCGCCAAGTACCGCCCACCGCATAAATCGCCTTACCTTTGGCCGCTTTAAGCTGGGATAAATGATCGAGCTCTTTGCGAATAATTTTTTGTGCTTTTTTAAGATTGCCACCTGAGCGATCCTGCAAAGAGAGCACCCCGATGGGCAACGTCGTTCCCTGCCCAATTTTATGGCCGTTGACGCCGATCAGTTCCAGCGAGCCGCCGCCAAGATCGGCGACCAAACCATCGGCTTCATAGATACCCATGGCAACGCCAAGGGCTGATAATTCGGCCTCTCGCTTGCCCGATATTAGTTCAACTTCCGCGCCGATGATGGAGGAGCATTCCTTTAGAAACTCCGGCCCATTTTTAGCGTCCCGCGCAGCCGCGGTTGCAATCACTTGAATGCTGTGGATGGCCATAACCGAACACAGCACCCGAAAACGGCGCAGCGCCTCATACGCTTTTTCCATGCCATCTTGTGGCAATAATCCGGTCGATAAAACCCCGCGACCCAAGCCGCAGAGCGCTTTTTCATTAAAAATCGGCGTTGGCGAACGCGTCAGCCCTTCATAAGCGACGAGACGAACCGAGTTTGATCCAATATCAATAATAGCAACCGGTTCGCCAACCCTTAAACGCCCCTGAGCTTCGTTCACAATTTTAACCCACCCCTCAACCAATTTAAAGATCGGTCC
>Ga0364874_10350_pt1 | contig 26151 bp, 21 predicted proteins | sample ExccelAu500001D4_2_FD_206922 | JGI IMG/M metagenome (GOLD analysis project Ga0364874, IMG submission 206922) | Enriched cells from Trout Bog Lake Hypolimnion, Wisconsin, USA - BchlTB.Aug07.5000.01.D4 | ecosystem: Environmental > Aquatic > Freshwater > Lake > Hypolimnion/Profundal zone | place... | reverse complement strand
AACCATCTCCGACGGGCAAATTTCCGCAGATACCGCTGCCCCAAATCCAGGCGACGAAGAAGCGCAGATCAAAGCGTTGCTCACTCCCGATCAACTGGCAGCCTATCCAAGCTACCAAAAGGCTGAAGCCGTCGCCGTCGCCGACAACGCCGCAAAATCCGAGTTGTCAGCCATGACGGCTGAAATGGCGCTGACGCCGGAACAGCAGGACAAAATCCATTCCGCGCTGTATCAATACAATTTGAATCCAGCGTCTTCGACTCAAAACAAGGACACCATTGCCCAAGCCCGCGCCAGTGGCAATATGGCTGACATCCTCAGTTCGGCCGTGAATACGCAGCAACAGGCCCTGGACGCCAAACTGCAAATCCTCGACGGCATCCTCAGCCCGGAGCAGTTGCAGGCGTACAAGCAAAAGCAATTGGACATGATTGAGATGCAAACCAGCGCCATGAAAATGTTTCTGCCCCAAACCAATGCCGTGCCACAGTAAGCAGCTTCACATTCCTGTGAGCTGCGTCCGACCGCATCTTATTTGAAAATTCTTGTCGGAATTTTGCCGCGTCGGTTATTCACATAGGTGGGTTCCGCCATTGTTACGTTAGTCGCGGAGCGACATCTGCTGGTAGCCGTGGGTTTCAACCCACGGTCGCGCGATTTTTGTATGGCCACCGTCGCGGAGCGACGGTTGAACGCCGAAACCCAAGCAGGCCGAAACTTCCGATGCGAATAGGAGGAACGGCATTTGTGAACATGAATTCAAGCGTCGCCACGCGACGCGGGAGGGCTGGGATATTCCTTTCCGTGGGTTGAAACCCACGGCTACCAGCATGGGGTCGCTCCGCGACCAGGATAGCCGCGCTCCGGTTCATACGGTTCATGGTCCCAATGTACATCCGACTTCGGAGGGTTTTCCATGAGCCGCGTAGCGCAGGCGTCCCGCCTGCGGGTTCGGGCACCGTCCCGGTGCCCGTTTCCCAAACTGGCGGCGAGACGCCGCCAGAACTCGCAGCCGAGACGGCTGCGCTACCGCCGCGCCTGGTTCCTGATCCCAATGTGCATCCAACTTCGGAGGGCTTCCCATGCATCGGAGCGCCGGCCTCCCGGCACGGCTCGTTGAAAATGGGCGCCGTCGAGCCATACCAACCGGCGCTCCGATCGCTCCGTTCATGGGTCGTGAGCCGATCCGAATGGAGTACGAGACTCTCCGTAAACCCGCACACGGATTGCCAGCCGCACTATTCTCTCAACAGCACGATTTCGTCACGATCTGGCTGTGGCAGATGAATGACTTCCCCGGCGGCGGCAGGGCGGGAATACAGTTGCGCGGGGACGAGCATCAGGTCGTTGTCGCGCCAGACCAGGCCGGGAGCGGAGATTTCCTTGAAGCCCGCGTCGGTCAAAGCGGACGGAGCCGGCTCCTGCCGGGTGGCCATGACAAAAACCGCCGCGGGCCGTGCCAGCTTGAACGTCAAATCGGTTTCCTGACCGGGCTTGGTCACGCGGCGCAGGGCAATCCATTTCGCACCGGTGATTTCCGCGGGCAGCGCGGCGAAGGAATTATCCGCCGTGGAATCGAGATCGTAATAGATCGGCCATTGGGCCTGCACGGGAAAGTCCATGAAATAGGCCCGGTTCTTGGGATTCGAGGTTTGCAATTCCGTCGCCAGCGGGTTGGCAGGCAGTTCCGGCAATCCGTTCGCGCCGTAAAAATAAATCACGGCGGAATCACTGTGGCCCGCGCCGTCGGAAACCTGCACGGTGTTCTTGCCCGTGTGCAGCGGCGTCTTCCAGAAAAACACGTTGTCCACCCGGCGGCCATTTGTATGCGCATAACTTCCGTTGGCCAGGGTGGATATGGTTTCATCATTGAGCGTGAGCGTTAATTTGGCGGCGCTGCTGTAAGCTTTGATGCCGTTGTCCACCGCGCCGGTGCGGAGGAAATAACGCTGCGAGGTGAGATGCACCGTGGGCTCGCCAGGCCGGAGGAAACAGCGATAGAGGTAATAAACATCCTTCTTATCGCCCGCGTACGTGAGCAATCCCTTGGTGTTCCAGCCGACGGGCTTCTTATATTTCACGTCCGTCAAATCCCGCATGGTCCACCAGGTGAACATGCCGAGCGTGCCCGGGTTCTCGCGGAGGCAGGTCTGCAAGCGCGCCTCGGCGACCAGTTGCTGATATTCCTCCGGCTCGTACGTGTTGACGTCGTGACGGGCGGCGGCATAGTCGCAATGAATGGTCGTGACGCCGCCCGCGCCGGTTTCGGTGACATAGCCCTTGGCGGGAAACTTCCACATATCGTCTTTGCCATACCAGCCGGGATAGGCATTGATGCCGTGGAAATCCGCATTGGTGGATTTCATGTTGGCGACCACCACGAGGCGGGTGGCATCGAGCGCCTTGACGATCGGCACTTCCCGATCGGCCACTTCCTGCCCGGCCTCGTTGCCAACGGACCAGACGGCAATGGCGGGATGGTTGTAATTCTGCTTCACGAATTCGGTGGTGATCCGGTCGGCGGTGGGGCCGGGCTGGTCTTTGTTGCTGTGGCCGTTTTCCGCCCAGCAAAAGATGCCGAGCCGGTCGCACAAATCGTATTCCAACTGCGCATGGGGATAATGCGGGAGGCGGATGAAGTTGAACCCGAGATCCTGCATGAACGCGTAATTGTCGCGAAAATCCTCGTCCGCCATCGCCGAAGCCTTGGACTCGATTTCCTGATGCAAGTCCGCGCCGGCGAGCCGGTAAGGCTGGCCATTGAGCTGCACCCGGCCAGTGGCGGTGTCAAACCCGAGACGGCGAAATCCCGCCGGCTGCGTGACTTCGTCCACCACGCTGCCGTCGCGCAACACCTCAATTTTTACGTGATACAAATTCGGCGTGGCAGGCGACCAGAGTTTGGGCTGCTCGACCACACAGTTCAATTCCATGTCGGCGCGATCACCCACGGGCACTTTGAAACTACCGTTGAAAACTTTCACCGCCGCGCCGGCGGGGTCGAGCAGCGTGGCACGGACGGCGGCGGTTTGCGCGGTGGCGGACGAATTCCGCACCACCGTCTTCACGGACAAATCCGCGTGGTCGGCAGAGACATTTTGCGGCGTGATGTAAACGCCGGGCGAGGCGTAATCCTCCAGATCCACGTGCAGCGGATCGGTGGCAACCAGCCAGACCTTCCGATAAAGCCCGCCCCAGACCGTGTACAGCCGATTGCCGCTGGGCAGACAATCCGCCGTGTTTTGGGGATCGTTGTCCACCCGCACCGCCAGCTCATTTTGGCCGTCAGGCTTCACCGCGCCGGTGGCGTCAAAGACGAAGCGGGTGTATGCGCCGCGATGCTGCCCGAGCGGTTTGCCGTTCACATAAACATCCGCAATCGTCGCCGCGCCTTCAAACACGAGATACCAGCGCTGGCCGGCGGATGCCTGCGGCACCGTGAACTCCCGACGATACCAGCCGTGCGTGAGCTCCTTGAAATGGGCGCGGGTCTGAAAAACGTGCGGCACGGTCACTGGCTGCCACGGTGCCGAGGTGAATTCCGGCGAACCGATTTCCGGCAGGCTGGCCATGGCACCCGCACCCGTAAACTGCCAGTCCGCACCGGACAACAGCCATTGCTGACGGCCAATTTGGCTGGCGAACACGGTGGCGGATGAGAGGAGGAGGGAGACCAGGATGGTTTTCATGGACGGATATGGTTTCGAGTTCAGGTGGTAATTTTGTTGCGAGGATATATTTTCGTTTGGGTCTTGTCCAGAACGGCGGCCACGGCGAACCTACCGCAACCTACCGATGAGTGATCAGCCCGAACTCCGAAGTCAAATTGCGCTGCGACCGTAGCGCAGGCTTTCCAGCCTGCGGGTTCTGGCGACTTTCCAGTCGCCAGTTTCCGCACGGAAACACGGGACTGGAAAGTCCCGTGAACCCGCAGACAGGAATGTCTGCGCTACCACACTTTGCAGCGGATTTGCCACTGGCAACTTCGGTTTCAGGGATCAAAACACCTCCCAATTGCGGCATAATTGGACGACCCTTGCAACCAATCTTGGGATGCCTGTGGTGTTTGACGTGGGAAAGCGGCGGAGGGCCGCCGCACTCCAAGACGCTGGCGCGCTGCACGAGGATCATCGCAAACCCGCAGCGTCTTGGAGCGCCAGCCCACTCTGCAACCTACACGGCTCTGCCTCAAACCAATCAACTAGTTACAGTCGGCACGGTCCCTGACCGAATCCCAAAGGGATTCCGTCCCGAAGCCCAGGGTTGGCGAGTCTGCGAGCCTACCCTGGGTTATCGTGGAACGAATTTGCCAACCGCAACGCGGTTGTGGCCAAGCTTCGCGAATGAGTCTCCAATGCGGAATGGCCACAACCGCGTTGCGGTTGGGCTTGCTCAATGGACGAGAACCCAGGGTAGCCTCGAAAGCTTTCGGGCAACCCTGGGCTTCGAGCCACAATCCCTTTGGGATTGCCGAAACGGTGGCCCATCCGCCCTCCAAGCTCCGTGTAAGAGCAGAGCCCGCTGCCACTTTTCAACCGCGCTGGTATCTGCGCCCTGCCTTTCGTCTTGGCTAATTGGCGCTGGACGATATACGCCATTCCAGGCAGGAGAATTTGTGGCACGAAGCCCCTCCGCTTTCAATGTAGGAGCCGACGTGAGGAGGCTCTGATCAAATGCTGATGCTTTACGGAATCACCGCCCGGTAAAATCTGGGGCTGGAATTGGTGGCGACCGGATCATGGAACATCAACGAGGCATTGCTTTTCTGTGTAACACGAAATGGCATTATTTTTGACCACGGATTACGCGGATGCCACGGATTTTGTAACCACGGATGGGCATTCGACGGCGTCGCTCATTTCCAAATCGGGTAATTCTGCTGATTCCGATGCAGCACCTGTTGGCGTTGTTCCATTCAGTTCTTTCATTTGGTGAGAATTTCATGGAGCGTGGCGTCCAGCAGGGAGGTAGCGGCGGCTTGGGCGGCGGCGAGCCGGGCTTCCAGCGCGTCGCACCAGCGCATCAATTCGTCCACCTTCACCACGATCCGCTGTTCTTCGGCCAGCGGGGGGACCGCGACAAGAACTTGATTCAATTCTTCTTGGTTGATCTTCGGCATTGCAACGCGGGTGTCGTTACGGACGGCCATGCCAAGGAATACTGACGATAGAATATAGGTCAGCAAATAACGCGAATTGATATGCGATACGACCGGATACATATCGGCGCTGCACAGTCCCTCAAAATCCACAATCGTTGCCTTCGAGAGATTAGGACGGATTTTGGAATAAATGATCTGGCCAGGAAAGAATCGGTGATTGCTACTTTTCACTTCATCTTCCTGCACCGTGCGGTAATCAAGCAATTTGCCAGTCGCTTTTTCGATGTTGTCCGGAGCTACATGCGGGTGGTCTGGAAATTCGGCTGGCGGCACCAAGTTTGATTCAATGGTTGCAACGGCATCAAATCGTGCCCACTGCCATGAATGCGGCAAAATATATGGCTGCTCATGTATGCTGGCCTCGCCTTTCTGCACGGTTTTTTTGCGTGCTTCATCGGCTTTCGCTTTTGCGCCAGCAATTTGTGCCAACAAAATCGCAGCGGATTCGTCCTTTGGATTCTGAGGCACAACGCGACCTTGCACTGCGAGCGATAAAATGACTTTGCGCAAATCGGAAACGGAATCCAGAACGAGGTCGGAATGTTGCAGGAAGAAAGCGGCGTGCCGGCGAAATTCCGGTTCGGTTTGGGCAGTGGTGAGGTGATCGAGGGCGGAGCGGACGAGGAGGGTGCGGTGTTCGCGCGCGGCGGTCTGCCGCGCCTCCAGCTCGTCGCACAACGCCAGCAACTCCTCCACCTTCGCCACAATGCGCCGTTGTTCGGCGAGCGGGGGCAAAGCAATTACAAACTCCTTTAGATTTTTCATGCTCAACCCTTCACGCGAAACGCCAACCTGGACCTGCATGATTTTGGATTGGAAGTAAGGCGCGACTATAATGAGGTGAATGAACTGGCGAAGCACCTTGTCAGTTAGTCGGACAATCGCCACATGTTGGCTGACGTTTGCCTCATCGAAATCGTCCGGCACAATGGCAGAACGACCAATAGACGCTCCGGTGATATTCAGCAACACATCCCCAGGCTCGACGCAAGTTGCCTCCATCTGTTTGTGAACGGCTGGTGCAATCATTGCAACGCCATCGAGGCGAAGGCCAGTATTCCAGACATTTTGTGACCGCAGGAATTTTATTCCTGATGGCTGATAAACCCGCCTCCCGCCGAGTGGCGTGCTGCCTGCGCCAAGCTTGAGACACAAATCACCGAGCTTCACCCATGCCCAACCTGCCGGCAGGGAGAACGATTTGTCTGGCTCGGAAATTGCAACTTCAGGTGTGGGCAGCTTCAGTTTCTGTTCCGTGGCGATTCGCTTGCCTGCCGCAATTACTCTTTCGGCAAGAACGGCCGCCGGCTCGTCTTTGGAATTCTGCGGGACTAATACTCCGCGTGTTGCCATGTGCAGAATAAAATTGCGCAATTTCGCCACTGCATCCGGTGTTTCCGAAACCATGTCGAAATGTTGAAGCAAATGTGTGCGGTTCATGGGTCAGCGGGCAAATGGTCTGGCACCCCTGCGGGGTGCATTTCCTTGTGCGAATGCATACCGGAGGTCTTCGCGTAGCTGCGACCTCCGGCTACTCTCTGACAACCCTTCGGGTTGCCCGGATTGCCGGACCGCCCGGATCGCCCACGCTGCCCACGCTGCCCGCTGCCGCCGCCCCGCCGGCCAACCCGCAGGGTTGCCAGACAGTAGCCGGGGGTTGAGCGCAGCGATACCCCCGGAACCAGGGACAAAACATCCCGCACCCCGGAGGGGTGCCAGACACGTCCAATGACACAAAGCAAATTCACAACAGATATTTCGGATCGTATTGCACGCCGTTTTTCTCCAACAGCCGTTTCAATTCATCCGCGAACGAGGTTTTGCAATGATGCACCTCCTGGTCGGCAATATAACGCCGTAGCACGCCGCAATGCGTCCAACTGGCGCTGAAAATGGCGTAACCTTCCTGCCAGCCAAAGGCGGGTTCATGATTCTCGGCCGCCCACACCGAGGAGGCCTTTTTCAATTCCCGCACCAAATTGGCCGGTGCATCCGTGGTTTTCAAACTGACGAGCAGATGTACGTGATCCTCCACGCCGCCGACGGTTTCCGGCACTCCGCCCAATCCGCGCACTGTGCCGCCGAGATACTCGTGGAGACGCGCCCGCCATTCGGCGCGGATGTATGGCCGCCGTTCTTTGGTGCTGAATACAATGTGATAATGCAGGCTGTAGAAGGTGGAACCCATGGTAGTTGTTAGGTTAGCGTTCTGGAACCCCTGCGGGGTGCATTTTCGTTTGCGAATGCACACCGGAGGTCTCCGCCTGGCTGCGACCTCCGGCTACTATCTCGCAACCCTTTGGGTTGCCCGCCTTGCCAATCCGCAGGCCAACCCGAAGGGTTGCCAGATAGTAGCCGGGGGTTGAGCACAGCGATACCCCCGGAACTGTCGCCGACCATGTCATCCACCCTGGAGGGGTGGCAAAAACGCGCGATGTCCCGCACCCATGCGGGTCAAAATATTGAAGCAATGGGATGCGGTTCATTTGTCAGCTCGCTTCCTCAAGAAACAAAATTTTGTAGATGGATGAAATGGCAGGAGGATTCAGTCGAGCATTCTTGTCCACCGGCGCGTCAGAAAATCTGCTCAGTTTGAATTGCCCCGCACACGTCCAAAGCGCATCCCCTGACTGGTCCCTGATAAAAACAGGGACGATGGTGCGCTCTGCTATAAAGCATTCAGTGTATTCCTCGCGGCTGTCGCCGTAGCCAACAATGATTTCGTTTGGAGCGGCTGGATTTTGCCAGCGGTTCAAGGCGAACGCCAAAACGTGGCCCTCGCGGTGAAGCGCGAAGAACGGTTCGCCTCGTTCGGCACCAAGCACCTCGACGATACGTGCGCCTGTGTAGGTCTTTCCTTTTAGAAACGACATCATGTTAGCGGATCAGTGCGGCTTCCAATTCCTTCCGCAATTTCTCCCGCACCTCGGCCACGGCTGCCTGCGCGGCCTGATATTCCGCCAACAGTTCGGCGGGGTCACGGTGCGCGGCGTCCACGGTGTGCGGGTTCTTCACGTCGAGGTTGTAGCCGCGCGCGGCGATGTCCGCAATGGACACGCGCCAGGCGAATTCGTTTTCCTTGCGCTTCTTTTCCTGTCCGGGCTTGCCCCACCATTTGCGCTCGGCCTCGAATTCCTCAATCCGGATGGGCTTGGTTTTGTTGTAATTCTTCACGCCGGGCGGGTACGGATGTTCGTAATACCAAATTTCCTTCGTCGGCTCGCCTTTGGTGAAAAACAGGAGATTGGTTTTGATGCCGGTGTAGGGGGCAAACACACCGTTGGGAAGACGGACGATCGTGTGCAGATTGCACTTTTCCAGCAGCTCCTGTTTGATGCGGGTCTTGATCCCCTCGCCAAACAGCGTGCCATCCGGCAGCACAATCGCGCCCCGCCCGCCATCGCGCAGCAGATGAACGATGAGAATCAGAAACAAATCGGCGGTTTCCTTGGTGCGGAAGGTCGCCGGGAAATTCTTCTCGGTGCCGTCCTCCTCCATGCCGCCGAACGGGGGATTGGTGATGATGACATCCACACGGTCGCTGGACGTGTAGCTGGCATAAGGCTTGGCCAGCGTGTTGTCGTGACGGATATTCACCGGCACCTCGACTCCGTGCAACAGCATATTGGTCACACAGAGCAAATGCGGCAGCGGTTTCTTCTCCACGCCGCCGACCGATTCCTGAAGGCGCTGCTCATCGGCGGGTGATTTGACCTCGTGCTTGCGGACGTGTTCCAGCGAGCAGGTGATAAAGCCGCCGGTGCCGCAGGCAGGATCGAAAATGATTTCGCCAAGTTTCGGATTGGTGCGCTCGACCATGAATTGCGTGACTGGCCGCGGGGTGTAGAACTCGCCGGCGTTGCCGGCATTTTGGAGGTCGCGCAGCAATTGCTCGTAGATGTCCCCAAACAGGTGGCGGTCCTGCGATTTATTAAAATCAATGCCATCGTTCAGCTTGTTGATGACCTGCCGCAGCAGAGTGCCCGACTTCATGTAGTTGTAGGCATCCTCGAACGTGCTGCGGATGAGCTGATGGCGGGGCGACGTGCCTTTCAACTCTTTCAAGCCGGGAAAGAGGTCGTCGTTGATGAATTTCATCAACGCGTCGCCGGTGATGCCCTCGGCGTCGGCCGCCCAGTTGCACCAGCGGAGTTTGGCCGGCAGCGGCGAGCGGTAATCGTCGCGGGTCATTTCCAGCTCGGTTTCCTGCGCGTCGAAAATTTTCAGGAACAGCATCCACGCAAGCTGGGACAGGCGCTGCGCGTCGCCGTCCACGCCGACGTCCTTGCGCATGATGTCTTGGATGGATTTGATGGAGGCGGAGAGGGACATAGCTAATGGCTTACGTAAAGCATCTGTTTTACAGTTACTCTTGACTTCAATTTTTGCTGAAAATTGTAAGCAATTTGTGCCGTTTCTGGAGCAAGGCTGTGGCAAATGCTATTCAGAACTTTCAGCGTTTTTTGTGCCTCCTGGTCCGAGAGCTTGTTACATCGGATACGGCTATCCAATTCCAAAACAATTTCATGCTGCTGTTGTGCTTCCGAAAATTCTAAATCAGCCAACATATTATCGACATTGGTGAATTGGAGATCATGCTTCACATTTGGATTGATTGGTTGGACATTCTGCTCGACCCCGATTTTAGGTTTAACGGTGATACCAGCCCGCTGTTCTCCGCCCAAATTGGAATCCCACACAATGACAAGCTGCAATCCAAAACCTTCTTCGCCTTTCTGCAATCGCCGACCGCCTGTCGCATCGATTGAAAATACTTCATGGTTTTCAAAATGGTTGAAGTGATCCAAGAGACCATCGAGTCCCGAGTTCCGAACCAAACCGCGGCTGGTCACCTCCTTGGACACATTCCCAATCATATCCCACACCACCTGCCCCCAAGGGTCATCAGTGAGTTTATTTGGCGGAACATCCAAACCGGTAGAATCATTCAAAAATCTCAACAAGTGCTCGCCGTAGTTTTCGAAAGCGCCCTGGCCAGCGTTCGATGGAATGGTTCTGACTCGGACTGGCCCTGGTCTTTCGTCCACAAAAATATATTGCAACGCCCGTTCTCGAAGATGCCCGCTGGGCAATCGGCGGTTCTGGCCTTTCAGAACCGTGTCGTACGAAAAGGCTTCGCATTCATCATAGAGTTCCCTCTGTTGTGGATGGTCTATGACATGGCTTCCGGTGTGTGGCTTGAGTTTGGCTTGAAAGATGACGCTACGCGCTTGGCAGATGCTTTTATCACGATCAAGATAAAGAAACAAAGTTTGCAAATCTCCCAACTCGCAGCGCTTATCTAGTTTTGCAGGTTGTCCCGAGGGAAGGCTCCTCAATCCAAAAACCATCGGCATCTGGTGAAGAAAAATGCTGGCAAATTTCACAACTCGCCCGTTGGTGCCGAGCAAACTTGTGAGACTGCGATTGAGATAATCTGTGCCCCGTCCTTTTCCCACAAGAAAGTCGCGAACAATCTCAACCTCGCCACTAGCGGTGACGCGTTGCCATGATTGGTCGCCGGCAGCACGAATCTCGCGGACGCGGCTGTTTACGTGGGACTGGAAATCCGAAATTCTTTGTTTTGACTCCGTTATGATCATGCCGTTTGGGTTTCTAGGCGGCGTTGTAAATCTGTTGTTCCAAATCGCGCAAAGCGGCTTGAAATTTGGGGCGGCCGCCAAAAGCTTGGATAATTTCCACCGGCGTGCCAATCTCGGTGAACGGAGTCACCTTCAAAGCATCGTTTGATTCAATGGCTTCCAGCCCCTGGTTGGAATACTGGTTGAGCACGGCTTCCATGACGGCGCGCGTCGCCTCACCGTAGCGGCCGAAATAATTGCGTTTGCGGACGTTGTCCGCGCGCTCCTTGCGCGTGAGCGGCGGCTGGTCGTAAGCCACATGGCAGATGAGGTCGAACGGGTCGTAGTCGCGCCCAACGGCAGCCTGCAACAGGTCCAAGGGGATGCCCTGCTCCTCCAGTTCACGCACGATCGCTTTCTTTTGCGCGGCTTTGGACCAGGTGTTCAGGAAATCGTCCATGAGCGCGTATTGCTTGAGCATGGTCTTGCGCGTGAAATCCTTGACGGATTCGGTCACGAGTTGGCCGTCGCCGCCGATGAATTGGGTGCGTTCGCGGAGAATTTTTGCGGACACATTGGCGACGTGATATTTGTCCCGACCGGGACCGGGTGGCGGCGGATCAACGATGTCCGGCACGTCGGGATCTTCCGGCGCGGGCGGATCGTCCGGCTCGGGTTCGTAAATTTGGACCGGATCGCCATCGAAGTCCGGATCCAGAAATAGCCGGGTGGCCCCCTTGAAATCCATGATGGTGAACCACGACTTGTTGTATTCCTCCAAAATGCGGGTGCCGCGTCCGATGATCTGCTTGAAGGTGGTCATGGACTCGATGCGCTGATCCAGCACGATGAGTTTGCAGGTGCGCGCATCCACGCCGGTATTCAGCAGGCGCGAAGTCGTGGCGATGACGGGATATTTGCTTTCCGGCAGGATGAAATTGTCGAGTTCGGCCTTGCCCTCCGTATCGTCGCCGGTGATGCGCATGACGTATTTGTGGTTCTTCACCACTTCATCGCCGTTCCATAGAATGAGCGCCTGCCGCATCCGTTCGGCATGGTCAATATCCTCGCAAAACACGATGGTCTTGGCGAAACGGTCGGTGGCCTTGAGATATTGCGTAATGCGCCAAGCCACCAGTTTGGTGCGCTCGTCGAGCACCAGCGTGCGATCCATGTCGAGCTGGTTGTACAGCCGGTCTTCGATGAGCTGGCCGTATTTGTCGAGCTGCCCCGGATGCGGCCGCCAACCGCTGACATCCTTGTCAATGTCAATGCGGATGACCTTGTAGGGCGCAAGAAAACCGTCGGCGATGCCCTGCCGGAGCGAGTAGGTGAAAATGGGCTCGCCGAAATAATCAATGTTGGAAACTTCCTTGGTTTCCTTGGGCGTGGCCGTGAGGCCGATCTGGGTGGCGCCTTTGAAATACTCCAGGATTTTGCGCCAGTTGGAATCCTCGGCGGCGCTGCCGCGATGACACTCGTCCACCACGATGAGGTCGAAAAAGTCCGGGGAAAATTCCCTGTAGATGTTCGCCCATTCTTCCGTGCCGGAAACACCCTGGTACAGCGCGAGGTAAATTTCGTAGGATTTGTCCACCTTGCGCCCTTCGATCTTGGTCATCTTGCCGCCGAACGGCTTGAAATCGTTTACGCGCGTTTGGTCCACCAGGATGTTGCGGTCGGCGAGAAACAGTATCCGTTTTTTGCGAAGCGACTTCCACAATCGCCAGATGATTTGGAAGGCGACGAAGGTCTTGCCGGTGCCGGTGGCCATGACCAGCAGGATGCGGTTCAAGCCTTGGGCAATGGCTTCGAGGGTGCGGTTGATGGCGATTTCCTGATAATAGCGCGGCTCCTTGTCCGGCCCCTGCAAGCAATAATCCTGCGCGGCCACCGCCGCCTGCGACGGCGTCAGGCGTTTCCAGAGGCAGTACCGCTGCCACAATTCTTGGGCGGAGGGAAATTGATCGAGCGTCAATTCCTGTTCCACCGGCTGCGACTGGCCGGTACGGTCGTGAAAGAGAAAACCATCGCCGTTGGAACTGAACACATACGGCACGTCGAGAATATCGCCGTATCCCAGCGCCTGCTGCATACCGCCGCCGACCGGATGGTTGTTGTCCTTGGCCTCCATGACGCCCAGGCGGATGCCAGGCTTGTAGGAAAGTATATAATCGGCGCGCTTGGCCTCGCCCCGGCTGGAGCTTTGACCGCGAACCAGCACCCGCCCCTTGGTGAAATACACCTCCTCGCGAATCTGGGTCATCAGGTCCCACCCGGCCTTGACCAGTGCCGGCGTGATGAACTTGGTGCAGATGTCACGCTCGCTCAATTGCTTTTTTGCCAAGTTGGTCATGGTGTGGGCAGAAAAATCAGTCAATTTCAACCATGACCGAGAGGAACACATGCCATTGGCTTTGAAACCACAACTGCAATCCAATGTTGGTGATAATCAGAGGCATATTCCGTGGGTAGTCTTATGCAGTTGGGGCGCCGGCGCAAGTGCGAAGATTTTGCGAAGCGGGAGCATGGCTGGATGTGTGCTGGACTTCCCTGCCGCCCCATCACGCATCCCCATCCCGCCAGCCAGCCAAAAACCCATCAATCCGCACCCATCCGCCACCCTCCCTTTTCAGCCCCGTCACCCGGTACCCGCCAACTATCCCCAACCATCCAGCCATCCAAAAATCCATCAATCCGCCCGGTTGTGTTAGCCGCTAACACAAAATCACTCCAAAACCGCATTTTACGTTAGCCGCTTACACACCCGCTTCCCAAATCTGTGCCATGCTTGCCTCGTGACTGCGACCACCATGCAGCGGCTGAAAGGGAAGACGGGAAGGCACGCCTACGGGACCACGGACCACAGGACCACGGTCTTGGTGGTTTCGCGGTGTTTCCCCGTTGCCCTATCGTCCCGTGGTGCCGTGGTCTCGTTGTCCCGCGTTTCTTCCATCCTCCATCTTCCCTCCGCTTCGGCAGCCCCTCGGTGTCTCTGTGTCTCCGTGGTATATTGCTTATCCGTGTCATCCGTGGTTAATTGTCAGGGGAATGCCGGCCAGGGGAATTTTTTGCTTTATTCCCCTGCCCAACATTCCTTTGCCAGCCAAATCTGTACTGTTTCAAGGTTGCTTTGTCCCTGCGGCTCTCCGCGTCCTCCGCGCCGCTGCGTTGGTCCGGTCTTTTTACCAAACGAACCCACGTTTCAGGTTTCAGCTTTCAGCTTTCAGGTTTTCCCACGAATCCAGCCTAAGAATTCATCCCATGCAAAATCCGCGCCTGACAGCGACCCGCAATCCTGCAATGCTTCACATCTGACATGGAAGAACAAAACGAGCCAGCACAGAGCGAACCAGAAACGCACGGGCAGGATGCCCATGCCACCACCGCCCCGCACCAGCGCCGCAAGCGCTATGGCGGAAAAAATCCGCGCCGGTTCGAGGACAAATACAAGGAACACGGCGCCGACGCGGAAACGCTGGCCAAAGTGCTCGCCGCCGGCAAGACGCCAGCCGGCACGCACCGGCCCATCATGGTGGCGGAAATTCTCGCAGTACTCGCGCCCAAACCGGGCGACGTGGCGGCGGATTGCACGCTCGGCTACGGCGGCCATGCGCGGGAATTGCTCGCGAAAATTGTGCCCGGAGGAAAATTGCTCGGACTGGACGCCGATCCGGTGGAGTTGCCCAAGACGGAAGCCCGCCTGCGGGCGCTGGGCTTTGATGAAACGGTGTTCACCGCCCACCGCAGCAATTTCGCCGGCTTGCCCCAGGTGCTGGCGGCGCAGAATCTTGCCGGAGCAGACTTGATTCTGGCCGATCTCGGCGTTTCCTCGATGCAGATTGATGATCCGGCGCGCGGCTTTTCGGTGAAGCTGGACGGCCCGCTGGATATGCGCATGAATCCGCAGCGCGGCCAGCCGGCCGCGGCGGTGCTGCAAAAAATCAAGACAGAAGCGCTGGCGGAGTTGCTGGCCGCCGCGGCCGACGAACCGCACGCAGCGGAATTGGCCACCGCGCTCGCCGGGAAAAGTTTTACCACCACCCTGCAACTGGCCCACGCCATCCGCGCCGCGCTGCCACGGCTGGGCCGGGAGGATGCCGAGCTGACGGCGCGCCGCGTGTTCCAGGCCTTGCGCATCGCGGTGAACGATGAATTTTCCGCGCTGGAAACGTTCTTGCGGAACCTGCCGCAATGTTTGAATCCCGGCGGACGCGTGGCCATCCTCACATTTCATTCCGGCGAAGATCGCCGCGTGAAGAAGTCGTTCGAGGCGAACCACGTCAACGGCCTCTACGCCGACATTGCCCGCGAAGTCAGGCGCCCGACGCCAGCGGAGCAGAACGCCAATCCGCGCTCGTCGCCGGCGAAATTGCGCTGGGCCGTACGGGCGAAGGAATAAGCCTTAACCACAGATGGACACAGATCAGCCAAAGGATGATTGGATTTTTGGATTGCTGGATGGTTGGCAAATGCGCCCGCAGCTATGAATCCATTTATCCACATATCCAATAATCCGGTCTTGGTTTATCTGTGTCCATCTGTGTCCATCTGTGGTTAAACAGAATCGAATTTCGGAATTCGCGTCACCGCAGTTCCGCCAGCGCATCCGCCACGGCGGAGAAAAGCTTGCGCGGGCCGTCGCCTTTCAGGCGCACATCCAGGTCTTCCAACCGCCGAATCAAATCCAACACCTCTTTGCGCGCGTAAGGACCGCCCGCCGCCTCGCAGAAGTGCGTGCGGCAACCAAACGGCCGGTCGGCGTAAATCAGGCACCGGCCGGTGGCGCGCTTGAGCATCGGGCAAACGCCATCGTCCGCCGCCGGCAGCTCCCGGCGGCCGGTGGCGCGAAAGGCTTTGGCCGCCAGCAAGGCTTCGCCCTTGGTCAGATGAGGCGTGAGGCCGGTGAGGTGAAACTGGCAGCATTCCGTGCGCGCCAGACAATGGCGCGCCACCGGCCGCTGGGTCAGGTCCTGATAGACGGCACGGACTTCCGCGAGCATTTCCGTGGTTGTTTTCAAGCGCATATCCATGCTTTACGGCGTGTGTTTAAAATCCGGAGCGCGGCCGTCCCGGCCGCAGCAACTGACTGGTGACCAACGGTTTTCGGCGCATTGCAGCGGCGTGGCAACCGAGCGGTTGCTGCGCCCGGGACGGGCGCGCTCCGGCCGCAGTTTGTAACCAGAACATGAAAAAAGTCATTTCTTTAGCGAGCGCAGGTACGCCACCACAGCCAGGGCGTCCTCGTGGTTGAGGCGGAACTGCGGCATGGGCGCCATCGCCTGCTTGCCGGCGGCATTGGTGCCGGTCTCCAAAAATTTCACCGCCGCGGCGTCGGTGGCATAACCGGGCAGACCGGCGATCGGCGGGGCGATCGCCGCAAACGGCATGGGATGATCCGGCTTGAAACTGATGAGTTCGCCTTCCAGCCAATGCGCCCGGTCATATTCGCCACGATCGTCGCGGGGCGAATGGCATTCCGCGCACATGCCCACGCGCTCGACCAGATACCGGCCCCGCTCAAGTTGCGCGCCAGCGGCCGTCGGTTGGTTGGTTTCGGCCGCCGTCAGGCCGGCAACCGAGGCAAAACAGGAAATGATAATAAGCCATTTCATACCTGCTCATGTAACCTCTGGCCGTCGTTTCGGCAAGTGGAAAGCTGAGGCGCAATAGGCGCCGCAGCCATATCATCCTCATCCTCATCCTCATCCTCATCCTCATCCTCATCCTCATCCTCATCCTCATCCTCGTCCTCGTCCTCGCAACCGAAAAGCAAAAAAATCGAGGATGAGAACGAGAATGAGGATGAGGATGATGTATTTGCCCGCCCCAATTGGCAAAAAGAGCGGCGCAGACTCACAGGTCTGCGCCGCCCTGGTTCCTGGTTTCTCCTGGCGTCCGGGAAACTACTTCTTCGCCTTCTTGGCCGTCGGCACGGTGGCGATGGTCTGCAGGATGCGGCCCGCGATCTTGTAGGGGTCGCCCTGGGAATTCGGACGGCGGTCTTCCAAGTAGCCGCGGTAGCCGCTGGGAATGAAGGTCTGGGGCAGCCGGACGGAAGCGCCGCGATTGCCCACGCCGAAGTTGAACTTGTCAATGGACTGCGTTTCATGCAGGCCGGTCAGACGCAGATGATTATCCGGGCCATAGACGGAAATGTGTTCGTTCTTGTATTTGTCGAACGCCGCCATGAGGGCCTCGAAGTATTCCTGGCCGCCGACTTCGCGCATATATTCGGTGGAGAAATTCGTGTGCATGCCGGAGCCGTTCCAGTCCACGTCCTTGCCGAGCGGTTTGCAGTGCCAGTTCACGTCCACGCCGTATTTTTCGCAGAGGCGCATCATGAGGTAGCGCGCCACCCACATCTGGTCGGCGGCGTTCTTGGAGCCTTTGCCGAAGATCTGGAATTCCCACTGGCCCTTGGCCACTTCGGAATTGATGCCTTCATGGTTGATGCCGGCGTCCAGGCAGAGGTCCAGGTGCGTGTCCACAATCTCGCGCGCGATGCAGCCGACGTTCTTGTAGCCGACGGCCGTGTAGTATTCACCCTGCGGCGGGGGGAAACCGCCGCCGCACGGAAAACCGAGGGGCGCGCCGTCCTTGTAGAGAAAATATTCCTGCTCGAAACCGAACCAGGCGCCGGGGTCATCGAGAATCGTGGCGCGGGCGTTGCTCGGATGCGGGGTCTTCTTGTCGGGCATATACACCTCGCACATGACCAGCGCGCCGTTCTTCTTGGTGGTGTCGGGATAGACCGCGACGGGCTTGAGCATGCAATCGGAGGTTTTGCCCTCGGCCTGGCGGGTCGAACTGCCGTCGAAGTTCCACCAGGGAAGCTCTTCGAGTTTGGGGAACTTCGCGAATTCCTTGATGGTGGTTTTGCCGCGAATGTTGGCCACGGGTTCATAGCCGTCCAGCCAGAGGTACTCTAATTTATATTTTGCCATGTGAGTGCGTGATGTCTTGTTGTTGTATAAAACGGCTCCCGACCGGATGCGTTAGTGCGCCGGTGGAACCTGATGGAAAAAGATTTAGCAGGGCGGATGCCAGTTCGCAAGCACTTTGCGGCGCCGCCGGGAAAAAACTCAGATTCCCCCTGTCAAACAAGGGATTCCCCATGATCCCGTTTTTTCACAAAAATCACCCGCCGCGCCGGCCGGGGAATTCGCTGTGGAAATTTGGCCGGGGTGGGCAAATTGCGTCGGACGGGCAGCGCGGGGAAAATCGGCAAGATAATTGAAGACAACCGCCGGAGTTGATGGCAGGATGAATGGAAGACGGAGCGCAGGTCGGTGACCCGCGGCAATTTCGCCAGTCTGAATGCGTTTGCTGTCGAATGGAAGCACCTTGGAGTTTGGACATTGCTGCGGCCGAGGACGGCCGCGCTCCAACCACTTAACGGGGTGGCGACAGCTTGTCGCCACCAAGCGTGGCCGCGGCTCCTGGAATCGCGCTGCGCTCAGTGTCCGCCGCCGCGTATGCTCAAAGTCAAAGACACGCTCCGCGCCACCGTCCATTTGAGTTTCGATGGCCGGGTGTTCAAGGCCTATCACGGCCCGGATGCGGCCAAACGGTTCGCCAACGAGGTGCGGGTGCTGCGCCATCTCGAGGCGCGGGGCTGCCAATGGGTGCCGCGCCTGCTGGAGGCGGATGAACCCAACCTCCGCATCGTCACCACCAACTGCGGCGCCCGGGTGGAGCATATTGACGAGGAGCGGGCCAGGCGCTTGTTTGCCGAGCTGGAGCGATTCGGCGTGCGGCACGAGGACGCGGATCCCCGCAATATCACCTACCGGTTTTCCGACGGCCGGTTTTGTTTGATTGATTTTGAATTCGCCACCATCCTGCCGGAAAGCAAGTCCACCACGGCCTCGGCCTCCTGATGGCAAGCCTAAATATCGAGGATGAGGATGAGAATGAGAATGAGAATGAGAACGATGGAAACCATGCCGCCAACATGAAAACGCTGCCAACAAACCAAACGCCCTCCTTGGAGTGGTTCGGCTGGACGGACATTGGCCGGGTGCGCAAGAACAATGAAGATGCGTTTCTGGGCCTGTGCTTCGACGCGCAGGAGATCCATGTCCTGGGCAAGCATGGCGCGGCTTCGCTGGCCCAATATGACATGACCTTTGCGGTGTGCGACGGCATGGGCGGCGCCAAGGCCGGGGAATACGCCAGCCAGATTGCCGTGAGCAAGATCACCACGCTGCTGCCCCGGGCTTTTCAAAACACGGCGCGCGGGCTGGACGCCGATTTCCAGGATGTGCTGGCGGAGTTATACACCCAGGTTAATCGCGCGCTGATGTATCTGGGCTGGGCATACGAGGAATGCCACGGCATGCAAACCACCATGAGCCTGTGCTGGTTCACGCCGAACTGGATGTATTTTGGCCATGTCGGCGACACGCGGATATACCGGTGGTCGGCGGAAACCGGGGAATTCAAACAACTCACTGCGGATGACACCCATGTGGGCTGGCTGTTGCGCAGCGGCAAGCTCACTGATTATGAGGCCCGCACGCATCCGCGGCGCAACGTGCTGCAAAAAGCGCTGGGCGGCGAAAACCATTATGTGGACCCCCAGGTGGGGGCGGTGGGCTACAGCCGGGGCGACATTTTTCTGCTCTGCTCGGATGGCCTGACCGAAGGGCTATACGAACATCATATCCTGGATGTTTTGCGCGTCAAGAAAGCGGGTTTCAATCCGGCGAAGGTTCTGGTGGAATCCGCGGTCAAAGCCGACGGGCGCGACAACTCAACGGCCGTGGTGGTGCGGGTGGGGTAGCCGTGACGCCCGGATTATTGGATTATTGGATTGGTGGATTGGTGTGGGGCGACGCCGCTCAGGAAGATCCAGCCGCCACGGGAATGGGAAAATGGAACAAATACAGAGGTGCGAAGGCTGTTTTTTACTTGGGAGAAGACGGATATCAATGAAGCAAATCCGCAAACTGCTCCTTGGTCAACCCGGCCTCGCGAATCAGGGCGCGCAAGGTTCCTTTTGCCAGTTCACGATGGTTGGGCACGGTCAGACGCCGCTGGGAAGAATGCCGCAAAATGATGTGACTCCCAGTTTGGTGATCCACCTCGTATCCCAGTTGACGGAAGGCCTTGACTGCATCCGCACCGGAACAAACCGGCATACGGCTCATGCCGGCACCTCGACCACTTCTTCGTTGACGGGCAGCGGCACCGCCTCACCGTGCTTTTCCAGACTGAGAATGTAGCCAGCGATGGCGTCTTTGATGTTATCCAAGGCTTCGCCACGGGTTTGCCCTTGGGAAATGCAGCCGGGCAGTGTGGGGCATTCAGCCACAAACACACCGTCCTCATCTGGCTCAACATGGACACGAAACTTCATGACGGAAAAATAGCAGCTTTTTCCACCTCTGCAAGCGTCGCCTGGACCACAGAAACTTTGCGAGTGTGAGACAAAGTCCTTCTGGACCGTCTAAAACTCGAATTAGCGAATAACGGCAGAGCGCATTCCCTCCGGCGCAGCGCGGCTGTGTCGGGGAGCAGCCGCAGCGAGGTGGCCAGCGAGCAGGTCGGTCGAGCGGCCAAGGCGCCTTGGTTTGCGAACGTTGCTGCGGCTGGCTTTCAGCACAGCCGCGCTCCGGCGGCACCGTCCAATCCCAGGCCAATGAGTTTCTCGGTTTTATAGGTCCACCAGAACGACTTTCAGTCATCCATTCATCCAACGATCCCGCTAAAGCAAAAACGGCGGGCAACTTGCGTTGCCCGCCGTCTGCTGACTGCAATTGCGCTTAGACGTCGTGATAGCCCAATTCGCCGTGTTCGGATTCGTCGAGGCCGGTGACTTCGACTTCTTCCGTCGGACGCAGACCCACCAGCAACTTGGTGATGTAGGCGATGACCACCGTGCCCACCACGCTCAGGATGATGGTGATGACCACAGCTTTGACTTGTTCCCACACCAGCGGTTGGAACAGGGTGTCGTTCACGTATTTGGTCGTGCCCGCGTTCAGGATGGACGCGAAGTTGGGATTGACCGAATTGCGGGCCAGCATGCCGGTCATGATGGCGCCGGTGGTTCCACCAATCGCGTGAACCCCGAAGGTGTCCAGCGCGTCGTCATAGCCGAACCAAGCCTTGACCTTGTAGCACATGAACCAGCAAATGGTGCCGGCCGCGATGCCGATCGCGATGGAACCTTGCGGCGTGACGTAACCGCAAGCGGGCGTGATCACCACGAGACCGGCCACCGCGCCGGAGCAGAAACCGAGCACGCTCGGCTTGCCTTTGACAATCCACTCCCACATCGGCCAGACAAAGGACGCGATGGCGGTCGCAATGGTCGTGGTGGTGAAGGCGTTGGCCGCAATCACGTCACCCGCCACAGCGCTGCCGGAGTTGAAACCATACCAGCCCACCCACAGCATGCCCGTGCCGATGAACGTCAGGACCAGGCTGTGCGGCGCGAAGTTCTCCTTGCCGAAGCCTTTGCGCTTGCCGAGGATCAAGCAGAGCGTGAGCGCCGAATAACCGGAGGTCATATGCACCACCGTGCCACCGGCGAAGTCCATGGCGTGAATCTTGGCGCCGGCGTTCCACACGCCGTTCATGAACCCGTTGATGCCCCAGACCGCATGGCCTTGGGTGAAATAGACAATCAGCATCCACAGAGTCATGAAGACGAAGATGGCCTTGAACTTCATGCGTTCCGCAATGGCGCCGATAATCAGCGCCGGGGTGATGATGGCAAACATCAATTGAAACATGGCATACACGTTTTCCGAAACCCAGTAGGAGTAGTTTCCATTGGGCGCGGACGTGACGTTCTTCATCATCCAGCAAACCCCGGGATTGCCCACCCAGCCGGAAACCCAGTCTTCCGTGTGCATATCGGCCAGCCGTTTGACTGGATCACTGGTATCATTGCCCGTGCCGCCGAAGATCATGCCGTAGCCGACGAACACCCAGAGGATGGTCACCAAGCCGGTGATCAGGAAGCATTGCGCGAGCACAGACAGCACGTTCTTCTTGCGCACCATGCCGCCGTAGAACAGCGCGAGGCCGGGCAGCGTCATGAACAACACCAGCGCCGTGCTGGTCAGCAACCAGGCGTTATGGCCGGCGCCGGGATAGGACACATTAGTCCCCGCTGCGGTGCTGTTCGACAAGTTGGTGTTGATGATGGACGGACCCAGCGCAAAGTTCACCGTCCAGTTGCCATTGGTATCCTTGTACGTGGCGGTCGGATCGCTGTTTTGGAAATACGCTTCGATGGACTCGAGGCGTTGTTCCATGGAGGGCGCGTTGGTGGACGCCGGAGTTGGCGCGGCGGCCGGCGCATTGGTGGTGGCGGCGGCGGCCGGGGCGTTGGTGCCGTCGGCGCGCAGCGTGACGGTGCCGAGGGCGGTGGCCCCCATCAAACCGATGATTAATAAGTATTTTTTCATTTTAGTTCGCTATTACGAGTGAGGTTTTGGTGGTGAGGTTAAACAGCCGAGTCTCCTTTTTCCTCGGTGCGGATGCGGATGGCGTCTTCGACGGTCGAGACAAAGACCTTGCCGTCGCCGATCTTGCCGGTCTTGGCCGCCTTGATGATGGCGCCGACGGCCGCGTCCTTCTGGCCGTCCGCGATGACAATTTCGAGTTTGATCTTGGGGAGGAAATCCACGGTGTATTCGCTGCCCCGGTAGATTTCCGTGTGGCCCTTTTGCCGGCCGAATCCTTTGACCTCGCTGACGGTCATGCCTTCGATGCCAATTTCGCTCAAGGCGTCCTTGACCTCTTCGAGTTTGAACGGTTTGATGATCGCTTCAATTTTTTTCATTGTTTTTTGATGTTTTAACGGCGCTCCGGCCAACCCTTGCGCAATTCGCGCAACCCGATCGCCCGCACTCACGGGCCGACAAGATCCAACCGTATTCGGTTGTGATTGGCACTCCTATCGGCTTTAGCAATGCTGGTGCCAACCAAAAAGCACCGTCGCGGCAAACGCGTTTTCGCCTGATTTTACAAGGGCTTTATGAACGGTGATTTTTTTTAGACAGTCCCCGGAAGCCAGTCCTTTGCAGCTTTTTATCCACGCAACGAATATTTCGCCAGCCCCGGCGGCGGGGGGCGGTCTGCTGTACCACAAACTTCCAAGCCGGCGGGATCTGATGACAATCGTGTGACAATGGCGTGGCAAATCCATGACTCGGCCAAAAAATTCACAATGGGCGGTTGCGAATCGTCTTAATTATGCGGAGTACCATCCGCTGTTTTCGTGGAAAACTTTTTGTCCAAACAAACACCATTATCAACATGAAAAATAAATTGCAGTTGCCGACGGCCCCCACGAGTTGGGGCCTGAGAACGCCGGCCCACATTGTCGGCCTCCTCGCGGTGGTGGCCTTGGCGCTGCTGACCCGGGAAACCACCCAGGCTGAAGACCGCCCGCCCGCGCCCGCCAATGCCGGCGACAGCCCTGCCCAAGCCGCGGACGCCCCCAAAAGAATCCTCTTTTTCTCAAAGTGCAACGAATATGAGGATGCCATGATTCACCGGGTCAACGGCCAGCCGTGTGTGGCGGAGATGGTCTTGGGGGATTTGGGCAAGGAAAACCACCTCGCCTTCACCTTCACCAAGGACGGCTCGGTGTTCACGCCCGAAAACCTCGCGAAGTATGATGCCTTCTGCTTCTTCACCTCGGGCGACCTGACCCAAACTGGCGGCGACGGCAGTCCGCCCATGTCGGAAGCGGGCAAGGCCGCCCTCCTGCAAGCCATTTTTGACGGCAAAGGTTTCATCGGCATTCATTCCGCCGCCAACACCTTCAATTCGGGAACCCAAAGTGTGGACCCGTACATAAAAATGCTGGGTGGAGAATTGAAGGTTCGGGTGCGCGGGATGGAACCGGCGCATCAAATCGTGGCGGATACCAATTTCCCCGGCCTGAGCGCCGTGCCGGCGGATTTCGGGCCGGTGGATGAATGGTACGCCTTGAGGAATTATTCCACCAACCTGCACGTGCTGCTCATCCAGGATACCGCCGCCATGGTCCGGGGATCCTACTACGCTCCCAATTATCCATCCACTTGGGCGCAGCAATATGGCAAAGGGCGCGTTTTTTATACCAGCATGGGCCATCAAAAGGAAGTGTGGAACAGCCCGGTTTTCCAACAAATTCTGGCGGGTGGCTTGAAATGGACCACGGGCATGGTCGAGGCGGATGTCACCCCGAATATTGCCCGGGTGACACCGCATGTGAGCACCCAATAAGCGGAAACCATCCCCGTCTGAAAACTGCCACCGACGAATGGTTGCGATGCTGCAAACCATTGCCAGGCAAAAGCAGCCTGATGCCACCCTTGACCAAACATTCAGGGGACTGCGGCGCATTTCGTTTTGGTGGCAATGTGACATTCGCATGACGATATCAAGACAATCCGTCGAACTTCACTCAACAATTCACAAACGGCTTTCGAGAATCGTCTTATTATCTGAAGGCGGTGTTCTGCCTTCAAACCAAACCAACATTCGATGAAAACCATCCTGCTTCACCGCCGCAACCCGTCGCTTCTGGCTGGAAGCCATCCTGGCGGCCATTTTTGTAAATTTAACCCTTCCACTTCAAACCAAACAAGCACAATGAAAACCAAATCGTTCCTCAACTCCTTTCTGACCGGCCTGCTGCTGGCTGGCGCCCTTGGCGTCAGCACGGCCCGCGCCGCCAACCAGTATTTCAGCGATGTCGGCGGGCCGCTGCCGTGGACCACCACCGCAACCGACTGGGGCAACGCCAACGGCGGGCCTTACAATGTCGCTTGGGTGGCCAATAACAACGCGATTTTCCAAGGCACCGCCGGCACGGTGAACGTCACCACGGTGAGCGCCAGCAGTCTCACGTTTAGCAATGCCGGCTATACCCTGGCCGGAAGCACCATCACTTTGGCTGCATCTGCCTTCATCACCAACCTTGCCAACACCACGATTTCCTCGGTCCTGGCCGGAGCCGCAACGGGCCTCACCGTAAATGGCGGGGCGACGCTGACACTTTCCGGCGCCAACACCTACACCGGCCCAACCACCAACAACGCCGGCACTTTGGCCCTCGGCATCAATAACGGCCTGCCGGCGGGGAATCCCCTGACGATTAACAATAAATCCGCCGCCGCCGCCTTCAATCTCGGGACTTTCAACCAGAATGTGGGAGCCATCACGCTCACTGCCGGCAGCGCGTCCCGGACCATTGTCACCGGCACCGGAACCTTGCAAATGGCGGGCAACCTGACCTTGGTGGATGCCCACACCAGTTCCCAAGACTACCCGCTCATCATCAATACGCCCGTTGATCTCAACGGGGCGACCCGCACCTTCACCGTTGGCTACGGCAACAATCAAAGCAGCAGTACTTTAGGCGATCTGATCTTGAATGGGGTGATTTCGACGTCATCGGGAACCGCCGGCCTGACCCTGACCAATTACTACACCAGCAGCGCCTATTACGGCTCGGTCACTTTGGGCGCGGCCAATACATATAACGGCCCCACCAGACTGACGGGCGGCAGCAGCGGTAATGGCACTTCCACCCTGGCCTTGAACGCCAACAATGCGATTCCGAACAATTCCGCCTTCGTGCAGAGCGCCAGCACGATTCTCGACCTGACCGCTTGGGGTACCACCACCGGCATTTCCACCGGCATGGGCTCACTGACCGGTGCCGGCACCATCACTCTGGGGACGACAGGAGTACTCATCTTGGGTTATGACAACACCTCCCCGGCGGCCTATGCCGGCACCATCACCAACGCGGGCGGCGCGCTGGTCAAGACCGGCACCGGCACGTTCACGCTCTCGGGCACCATCGGCAGCGTGCCATTCGGCACCACCACCGTGAGTAACGGCACCATGCTGGTCAATGGCACGGTCCTCGGCGGAATTTTGAACGTGGCGACTGGAGCCACCTTGGGCGGCAGTGGATCCATCACCGCCTCCCTTACCGTCTCCAATGGCGCCGCTTTGACGGCGGGCAACGCGGGTTCGGGCACCCTGACCATGAAGAACCTGTCCCTGGGCGTCAGCCCCGCGGATGCGCTGACTTTGAATCTCGCCAGCACCTACCTCGGTCTGGCCACCAAGCTCGCAGTGACCAACCTCAACGGCTTCGCCAACAACGGCGTCACTACCGTTAATGTTTCCGGCGCGCTGCCTCTGGCCACTCCGGCAACGTACAACCTGCTCACCTACGCGGGCACCGTTCAGGGAAGCGGCTCGTTTGTCCTCGGCACAATTCCCAATTTTCCCAATTATCAAGCCATCGCCTACCTCACCAATAACGCCGCTGCGGGCGCCCTTCAGTTGGTGATTCCCGCCTCGGTCGCCCCCTCCCTGACGTGGGTCGGTGCGCCGACGAACAACTGGGATTTCACCGGCACCAATAACTGGCTGCAA
>Ga0364874_10247_pt2 | contig 26516 bp, 22 predicted proteins | sample ExccelAu500001D4_2_FD_206922 | JGI IMG/M metagenome (GOLD analysis project Ga0364874, IMG submission 206922) | Enriched cells from Trout Bog Lake Hypolimnion, Wisconsin, USA - BchlTB.Aug07.5000.01.D4 | ecosystem: Environmental > Aquatic > Freshwater > Lake > Hypolimnion/Profundal zone | place... | reverse complement strand
AAAAGCAAATACCTGCAGAAAATTACTGTCCACTATCCTTCCCGTAACTGTAAGTCTTTTTTCCCCAATACTGAATAAATAATTGTTGGGCCAGTTTACACGAACAGATTGTTCCACTTCGGGCATATCTTTTTCCAGTGTTCTGGCCAGTACTTTTGGTGTGGTATTCCAGCACATCAGTTTACCATCAAAACTAGCCCGGTTCCAGGCTTCATAAATCCGGTCTTTTTTCTCATAAATCTGATCATATCCTACTTCATGCTGAATCCATAACAGGATAATAATGGCACTGGCCATTCCTATAGCCAGTCCTAAAATATTAATAGCTGAAAATCCCTTATTCTTCCAGAGATTCCTTAATGCCAATCTGAAAAAACTTTTTATCATACCCCTTTTATTATCAGTTTATAATATTGTTGAAAATGTTTAATAATTACTCCAGGCTCCTGCTTCCCGACTCTCAACTCCTTTCTTAGAACTCCCTACTCACTCCTCAAACTCTTTACAGGATTGGCTATTGCGGCACTGATTGCATGTATACTTACTGTTGCTGCTACCAGTATTAAGGTTCCTAAACAGGCAATCAGATACATTCCATAATCCATCCCGGTTTTATAGGCATAATTCTGTAACCAGGCATGCATTGCCCACCAGGAAACCGGTAAAGCAATTATGATGGCTATCAGGGATAGGCGTATAAAATCTTTTGATAAATTCAGTATAATATTCAGCAACCCGGCACCCAGTACTTTTCTGATTCCGATTTCTTTAACCCTTTGCTGTACAGAATAAGAAGACATTCCAAACATTCCAATACAAGCCAGTATAATAGCGAGTGTGGCAAATAAATTCATTACTGTACCCAACCTTAATTCAGAACTGTATAATTGGTTATAGTCCTCATCCATAAACCGGTATTCAAAAGGCCGGTTAGTAACCAGATTCTTCCATTTACCCTCTAAAAAAGTAATAGAAGATTGTAACTGGCTGCCATTTAATTTAATCAGCATTTCATACCCCCCGGGCTCTGTAAATAATACAAATGGCTTAATTGGATTATGCAGTGATTGAAAATTAAAATCTTTTACTACCCCACTTACTACTCCAGGTCTGGAATCATCCAGAAACATCTTTTTTCCAACTGCATCCCTTGCTGTCCAGCCCAGAGCAGCAGCAGCGGATTCATTTAATATAAAATGATACCCTACTTTTTTAGGGTCTTCTATTGAGGCATCTTTAATATCCTGCTCTGTAAAATCATTGCCTGCAATCAATTGAAGCCCTGTAGTTTTAATAAATTCCTCATCTACAGGATTGGCAGTTACAGACATTTGCTGGTTAGATGGCATAATTGAAGAACGCATATTATATCCGCCCCCACCTTCAACAGGCGATCTTCCACAACCCGATACAGATATAATGCCGGGATAGCTTTTAAACTCCTGTTTAATCAGGCTAATATTTTTACGCATCTCTTTATCCAGCGGCATTACCAAAACATGGTTTCTATCATATCCCAGGCTTTTATGCCGTATAAAGTATAATTGCTTTTGAATTAATAAAGTAGCGATGATCAGGAATACAGAAATGGAGAACTGAAATACAATTAAAGATTTTCTAAGCCACTGTCCTTGGCCTGTATTTTTAAAACTACCTTTCAAAACACTTACCGGGCGAAACCCAATCAATATCAATGCAGGGTAACTGCCTGCCAGCAAAGCAACACTGATTATAATCAGCACTGAAAACAAAATTATTTGCCAGGAGAGCAGGGATTGCTGAGCAATTTGCTTTCCTGTTAATTCATTAAAATAGGGTAATAAAAGACTGGCAATGGCAATACTCAAGATCAGGGATAGTATACAAATCAGTACAGACTCTCCAATAAACTGCCAGAATAATTGCTGTTTTCCGGCGCCAATTACTTTTCTGATTCCTACTTCCTTTGCTCTTTCCATAGAACGCGCTGTACCCAGGTTAATATAGGTAAAACAGGCAATCAGCAAAATCAATAAAGCTACACCCGCCAGAATATAGATATAACTGATATTGGTATTGGGTTCAAAACTGTTATACGATGAATAAAGATGTATCCGGTTGAAAGGTTCCAGATAAAAATGAACGGTTGCACCCTGTCCAGCCATTTCCTTCTTCATGAATGATGAAATTTTATCCTGCAACGGAGCAAAAGCGTCTTTCCCTGTTAACAATAAATAAGTGGTATAATTGGCATCCCAGTAGGTGTCTTCATATTCCTTTGGTATACCCAAAGAAGAAAATGATCCCAGAAAATCAAACCGGATCTGTGAATTGGCCGGGCAATCCTCTACTATACCGGTAATCTGATAAAAGTTGCTGTCAGTACCCACTTTTATAGCTTTCCCTACCGGGTTATTCTCCCCGAAATATTTCTTTGCTGCTGAAGCAGTAATGACTATCTGATGAGGGGCCGATAATACGGTATGCGGGTCGCCGGATAACAGTTTAAAGGAAAATACAGAAAAGAAGGAGGAATCTGCATACATAAACTTCTTTTCATTAATCAGTTTATCCTCATATTTAATCACCCGTTCATATTCCACCATTTTAACCGCAGACACCACTTCAGGGAAATTTCTTTTAAATACAGAAGCTACCCGTACACTTGTAAAATTACCTTTTTGAGATTCCGGACTTCCATCAAAACTATATTCCATTATAACCCTGGCAATCCTGTTCCGGTTCTGTTCAAAATTATCATAGCTTAATTCATGCTGTATATACAGCGCTATTAAAAAACAACTGGTTAACCCGATTGTTAATCCAAGTATATTAATGGCAGAAGTGGTTTTATTTTTCCGGATATTTCGCCAGGCTATTTTAAGATAGTTCTGAAACATTTCTGAATTGTTATTTTAATTTATCATTCAACATTAATCAGGTACTTGTCAGATCAATATATTCTCAGTAACTGTTTGTCCATCCAGCATTCTGATTATCCTATGACTGAATCTTGCATCATGTTCACTATGTGTTACCATTATTATCGTAGTACCCTGTTCATTCAGGTCGGTCAGTAATTCCATTACTTCACTCCCATTGGATGAATCCAGATTACCGGTTGGTTCATCTGCTAATATCAGTTTCGGATTATTTACTACAGCCCTGGCAACAGCCACACGTTGTTGCTGTCCACCGGACAATTGCTGCGGATAATGGTTGCGGCGATGCATAATCTGCATTTTATCCAGCACTTTTTCTACTTTCTCCTTTCTTTCTGCTGTTTTAATACCGGTATAGATCAATGGCAGTTCCACATTCTCAAATACAGTCAGTTCATCTATCAGGTTAAAACTCTGAAATACAAACCCTATATTATGCTTACGCATATCTGCTCTTTTACGTTCATTAAAATGTGCCACTTCAATCCCGTTGAAAATAAAACTTCCTTTATCAGGGTCATCCAGTAAACCGAGGATGTTTAACAAAGTAGATTTCCCGCAACCGGAAGGCCCCATTACAGCAACAAATTCTCCTTCTTTTACTTCCATTGATAATTTATTAAGCGCAATGGTTTCTACTTCTTCAGTACGGTAGATTTTTTCGAGGTCTTTAATTTTTATCATGATTGTTGTTTGTATGATTTGATTACTATTTATTAAGAATTAATTCCTGGTTAGTCCCATAAGTTTCATAACTGCTGGTAATCACTTTATCCCCTGCCTTTAATCCACCCAGCACTTCATAATAGTCCGGATTATACATTCCAAGTTGTATATCTGTTTTATAGGCAATTTTGCCATCAGCACTCAGTTTAAAAATCCAGTTTCCACCGGTCTGCTGATAAAAGCCTCCGCGTGCTAAACGCAATGCCTGTTTTTCATCACTTAAGGCCAGCCTTATCTGCAGGGTTTGTCCGCGCCGGATACCCTTGGGTACCGGGCCCTCAAATAACATATCCACCTGAAATTTGCCATTGCTTACCTGCGTAAATACTTTTGTAATCTTAAGTTTATACGTTGTATCGGCAAATGTAAAATCGCCTTTCAGGCCAATATAAATACGTGAAATATAATGTTCATCCACATCCACCCTTACCTTAAAACCACTGGTTACATCAATTTGCCCCAATCTTTCCCCCTGGCGTTTATTTTGCCCTATTTCCGCATCCAGAGAAGTAAGCTGGCCATCTATCGGTGAGCGTACAATCAGGTCACTTACTTTTTTCTGCATAATATTCAGAGCATCCTGCGACCCTTTAAAAGACCTTTTATCCTGTGCTTCCTGCGTGGCCCTGGATACAGAATCCTGTTGCAGTATCTGCTGTGTCAATGTTCTTTTCTGCTGATAATAGGTATAATTGTTTTCAGCCTGTTTAAATTCCTGTAGTCCAATTACATTCTGAGTGTACAAATGCTTATCCAGTTTATAAATTCGTTCCGCTTCTTTAAACTGACTTTCCACATCGGCCATCTGGTTCAATTTACTAACCGTATTCTGTAAGGCTGCATTGTGGTTAATCTGCATTTGAGTCAGGGTATTATATACTGTATTTTGCTGGCTCATCATCGTCATCATCAGGTCAGAATTAGACAGCCTTAAAATGGGTTGCCCCTTTTTCATCAATGTACCATCCTCCACATATTTTTCTTCTATTCTTCCTCCTTCACTGGCATCCAGGTAAATTGTGGTTAAAGGCAGTACTACTCCGTTTACCGGTATAAATTCCTGGAAAGTACCATTTGATACTTCACTAATGGTGATCCTTTCAGTTTCAACATTCAGTTTAGATTTACCGGAGGTAAAATAATAGGCACCGGCAATCAGCAGGATGATTGCAGCAGTAATGCCAATCGTCAATAACTTTTTTACCGTCCATGTTTTTTTTTCAATAACTCTGTCCACTGTATAAATTTTAGTTCGTAAATAATTAGGTTAATTAATTTTCAGAATTAACAACTGATTGAAAAACAGGTCTTCCTCTGCTTTATTGCAGGTACAGCATTTATCCTTTACACCGGATACTATTTTTTCATTCAGCAGGGATAATACTCCGGTCATCAGCATCAGCAAAGAAAGCAGGATGAAATATGGCCAGAATGCAGCTTTCTTTTCTGTCAGATTTTTTTGTAAATGATACATATTCTGTATTAATAGTTGTGAAATCTGTTTTTTCTTCTAATTGGAATGCAATACTGTGCCAAACTTTAAACGTACTGATAATCAAAAAGTTACAGTTAATTCCAACTATTAATTGTCCGGCATTGATACAACAGGTGTACGTTTTTGATACAGTCATTAATCAGCATGGTGCTTTATTCCGGTCTCAGGCTTTTTACAGGATTGTCAAGGGCAACTTTAATTGAACGAAAGCAAACAGTAACAATGGTTATCGCTATTGTTAATATTGCAGCCAAAACAAATACCAACCAACTAATTTGTATCCTGTAAGCAAAATCCTGTAACCATTTATTCATAATAAACCAGGATACCGGTGAAGCAATGATAAAGGCAATGAAAACAAGCTTCAGAAAATCTTTTGATAAGAGTGTTACAATCCCTGTTACTGTTGCTCCCAGTACCTTACGAATTCCTATTTCTTTAGTGCGCTGTTCAGCAGTAAATGTAACCAGGCCAAATAGTCCGAGACAGGCAACAAAAATGGTAAGTCCCGCGAAAATGCCTAATATCTTACCGGTATTTTGCTCTGCTCTATAGGTATTAGTAAAACGATCATCCAGAAATGAATAAGACAGGGGGTCTTCAGCTCCCAATGCGGCCCACCTATTTTTAAGGGTAGCAATCAACCCGGATACATCTTTTGTTTTCAATTTTACGATTAACGTTCCTGCATCAGGAGAGAGTACCATAACCAGGGGTGTAATTAATTCATGAAGTGACCTGAAATGAAAATCCTTCACTACTGCAATTACATGGTAGTAACTTTTTTTTCCATGGTTATCACTGGTAGAAATAGTATGGCCCACCGCTTTTTCTCCCCATTTAAAAGCAGTTGCTGCAGCTTCATTTAATATAATAGCTGAGGAATCAGTAACAAATTCCCTGGAAAAATTTCTTCCTGTCAGTAAATGAATCCCAAGTGTACCTATATAATTTTCATCCACATCGTAACGCAGGGTTTTTATCAGCCGGTTGGGATCTTCTTCAGGTGCCACAAAAAAATTATTATTGTTACTGTTTCCTGCTGGTAAATAGCCTGAATTACTGATGCTGGCAACCCCAGGATCATTCAATAAAGAACGTCGAAATATATCCTGGTTTTTATCCAGCATCCAGGTATCTGAAAGTATCATTACTTGTTCCTTATCATACCCCAATTGCTTATTTTGAATATAAGAAAGTTGTTTATAAACAACCGTAGTGCTTACAATCAGAATAATAGAAATAAAGAATTGAAAAACAACCAGTCCGCTTCTTAATCCAATGCTTTGCTTGCCGGATGTAAACTTTCCTTTCAGTACAGCTACTGGTTTAAAGGATGATAAGTAAAAAGCCGGATAACTTCCTGCCAGGATTCCTACAAATAAGACCAAAAAGAGTAATGCTGGTATCAGTATTGGATGATCAGCAAAGTTGAGCGTTAAATGCTGATTTGATAGATCATTAAACAATGGCAAAGCCAAATACACAAAGTAGATTGCCAATATGGTAGCCATTGCTGTTAAGATAACAGATTCAAGCAAAAACTGCCTTACCAGATCCTTTTTCATTGAGCCCAATACTTTACGGATTCCTACTTCCCGGGAACGCTTAGAGGCACCAGCTGTAGATAGGTTCATAAAATTGATGCAGGCTATCAGCAGCATAAACAAAGCAATAACAGCAAAAATATACACATAGCGAATATCGCCTGGCTGACTAAGGTCCCAGTTGAAGTCTGAATGAAGATGTATATCAGTTAATGGTTGTAAATGAAAACTGATTTCACTCCCTTTTTTCCTGAATTCCGCCAGGGTCATTCCCATAGCCTGCAACATTTGAGGGCCCATATATTTCTCAACAACCTGTGGTAATTTAGCCTCCAGTTTTTTATAATTATATCCATCGGCCAGCACCAGATAGGTAAAGAAATTGGACCTCATCCAGCTAGGTTCTTTAGATTCGGGTAAACCACACATTGAGGCAAATATGTCATAATGAAAATGGGAGTTTACAGGCACTTTATCTATTACCCCGGTTACTTTACAAGCAGCATTTTTGCCATCTTTAAAGGCAATTACTTTCCCCATCGGGTCTTCATTTCCAAAATATTTAAATGCAATTGCTTTTGTTATTACTATTGTATTGGGTTCCAGTAAAGCTGTTTTGGCATTCCCTGCAATCAAGGGCAAGGTAAAAACCTGGAAAAAATTTGAATCCACAAAAGCAAAAGCATCTTCTTTAAATGTTTTGTTCCCATACACCAATTTTGGTGTTCCGTAATCACGTATACGGGTGGCTTCTTCCACTTCCGGAAAATCAGATTTCAGTGTCTGTGCTACGGGTGGCATCACAGATGCTTCTTTCATCTTCTCTCCCTGTACATTACCTTCAAAATAAACACGCACCATCCTGTTTGCCTTTTTATTATAACGGTCATACCCCAATTCATTATTTACAAACAGCAGTATAATTAAACAGGTAGCAATACCAATGGCTAATCCAAATATATTAATACCTGAAAAAGTTTTATTTCTTAAAAAATTTCGGAATGCTATTTTAAAATAATTTTTTATCATGATGTTCTATTTATTTCTCTTTTGCTGAATTAATAGATAACTAAACCAATGCCAGAAATTTAACTACTGAAAATCAATTGGTTACACTGTATCCTTATTTATTGTTGTCCGGTTGCAGTACAGTTAGTGTCCGCTTTTGATACAGTAGTATTTTTTTGTTATTTTTTAATAACTACATGTGTCAGGTATTTAAATAATGTACTTACTTTGAGTATGAGTTTACACAAAGCAAGTATATTGGTGATTGATGATGATGTGGATGTGCTGACCGCAGTCCGCTTGTTATTAAAAACCGAAGTGCAGGAAGTATATACAGAGAAAAATCCTATTTTAATCCCTTCCTTACTGGCAGCACATGAATTTGACCTGGTATTACTGGATATGAATTTTACTGCCAGTATTAATACGGGAAATGAAGGGTTGTTCTGGTTAAACCGGATCAAAGAAATCAAGCCCGAAATTTCGGTGATCATGATTACAGCTTACGGGGATATCGACCTCGCTGTACGTTCTTTAAAAGAGGGTGCATCAGACTTTATTGTAAAACCCTGGCATAACGAGAAACTTTTGTCCACCATTGCTGGTATTTTAAAGAAAAAACTCCAGTCTGCTTATCCTGCTACCGCTGAAAAAAATGATCCCGCTCAAACCGGTTTACTGGGTAACAGTGATGTAATGCAGGATATTTTTTCTAAAATTGATAAGATTGCACCTACTGATGCCAATATACTGATACTGGGAGAAAATGGTACCGGTAAGGATTTAATTGCTAAAGCCATCCATGATAAATCCCTGCGCAGTAAGCAGCCTTTTGTAAAAGTAGATGTGGGAGCACTCACAGAAACCCTGTTCGAAAGTGAATTATTCGGACATAAAAAAGGGGCTTTTACTGATGCACGCGAGGACCGGGTGGGCAGGTTCGAATCTGCCAGTGGGGGTTCACTTTTCCTGGATGAAATTGGCAATATTTCCCTGCAACAACAGGCCAAACTGTTAACTGCCCTGCAAAACCGGCAGATCCAGCGCTTAGGTAGTAACCAGCCGGTTTCGGTTGACCTGCGACTGATCTGTGCCACTAACCTTCCTATCAGTGAACTGGCCAATGAAAGCCGCTTCCGTAAAGATTTAATATACAGGATCAATACAGTTGAAATCATCCTGCCACCACTGCGTAAAAGAAAAGAAGATATTATCCTGCTTACCAAACATTTTGCAAACCTCTATGCTGTAAAATATTTTAAACCGGGCTTCTCCTTTTCTGAAGCTGCTTTGTATAAATTAAGGCAATACCAGTTTCCCGGAAATGTGCGGGAGCTGCAATATATTATCGAAAGGGCCATTATCATGTCCGATGGTTCAGTATTGGAACCGGAAGACCTCATTTTTTCTCCCATTGAAACCAGCTATCAGGAAGCAGCAGATGAAGCCAGAGATACCAATCTGAGTAACCTTGAAAAAAACACTATTTTAAAAGTGATTGAAAAAAACAACGGCAATATTACCAAAGCAGCAAAAGAACTGGGTTTAACACGCACTGCTTTATACAGGAGGCTTAGCAAATATGAAATCTAAAAAGAACAACTGGGGTATCTTAGCCAGGGTGCTGTTATTATTCCTCACCCTGCTAGGTTTTGCTTTTGCAGTATTACGGGTAGAATACCTGTATTCCTTATTGCTACTTCCTTGCATTATCTGGGAACTGGTTGATTTTTATAAATTACATAAAAAAGCACAGAATGAAGTAGATCAGTTTGTAGAATCTATTCATTACAGGGACTTTTCCCGCCATTTCAATGTTAAACAGGCCCCGCCAGAATTACAGAATTTACGCGAAGGTTTTAATGAAATCAATTCTACTTTTAAAGTCATCAGTAAAGAAAAAGAAACCCAGTTTCAATACCTGCAAAAAGTACTGGAACTGGTAGACACCGGAATACTTTCCTATGAAGTTAAAACGGGTGAAGTAATCTGGATGAATGAATCACTGAAAAAACTATTACAGATTCCCTATTTAAAAACTATACAGTCGCTGGACAAACGTGATCCCGACCTTTGTTTCCAGATCGTAAATGTGGCACCCGGTGAAAAATTTGTTATCACTATTCATCAGGATAAAAATAAGGTGAAAGTGGTGGCTTCTGCTACTGCTTTTCATACAGAAGGGCTGCAATATAAACTGCTTGCCTTTCAGAATGTAAGCCAGGTGTTGGACGAAACAGAATCAAAAGCATGGCAGAAACTGTTAAGTGTAATGACACATGAGATCATGAATTCAGTGGCACCCATTTCTTCCCTGGCCAATACATTGCAGGTTCGCCTAAAACAGGTAGCCAAAGAACTGAATGTATCTGCCGATATTACCGAAGACCTTGAATTGGGTATTGATACTATTAAAAAAAGAAGTGAGGGCTTGTTGAAATTTACTGAAACATACCGCAACCTGAATAAAATTACCAAGGCTAACCTGTCAAAAGTTTATATCAGTGAACTGTTTGAAAATATTCAACGGCTGATGCAGCCCACACTGGATCAGAAAAACATCTGTCTTTCTATTCAGTTAAAGGACCCGTTAATCAGTACACAAATGGATGTGGGATTAATTGAGCAGGTTTTAATCAACCTGATACTCAATGCCATTGATGCAGTAAAAGGACATACCAAACCACAAATACAATTGTCCTCCTATTTAGAAACCGGTAATAGAGTCATTATCAAGATTACGGACAATGGGTATGGCATGTCTGAAGATGTCCTTGATAAAATCTTCGTCCCTTTTTTCAGTACCAAAAAAAGCGGGAATGGAATAGGTCTTAGTTTATGTAAACAGATCATGATGGTACATAAAGGGAGTATCCAGGTACATTCTGTTTTGGAAAAAGGGACTGTCTTTACACTTAGCTTTTTCAACTTTAAGGAAATACAACCTTAAGGTTATTTTCATTTATAGCCATATTTTTAAAGGATAGTATAAAACACTGACAAACAGATAGATATCTATATTAGTTATCCACTGCAAACGATTGATATTTGCCAATCAGATAATTATCATGTTTCGTTCATTATTAAATGAATACTTTCAAAAATAATTAAAATAAAACATGGGTTTGCTTAATGTTTACCTGGTTTATTTTAAATATTTTCAATATCCTCTAAAACCTTAACTATGTCCTATGCTACTGTTATTGGTGATAAAAACACCAGTATTACGTCTGTTGAAATGGGGTCTTATTTCATAATTGTTGAAATTAATACCAGTTCCAAATTTTTATTTACCTATAATAGTGCCGGAGGCGTTATTATTGAACGAATGAAGAAAATTTCTAAAGATTTAAACATGCTCACTCATTACCTCGTTATTCAAAAACCAAAATATGAAATGGCTTATTAACTGATTTATTAAACCTGGTTTCAGGTTTCGTATCTTCTGTTCTATGGAAAACCCCACTGTTAATTCAGTGGAAACCTCTTTCAACTGAAAGAGGTTTTTAATTTGGTTAAATTGTATATCCTGGTGAAAGTAACCCCTGCCTTCAGTTTGGAATGAAAATGAACAGCATTTAATGCTGCTGTTGAAGAAAAAGAGATTAAATGCACTACATTTTCATTTATTATACGCATTATGTGCGTTGATTAATCATATTTGCGATGAATAATTCATATATTCATCGCTAAATATACTTTTATGGCTGTTTATCTTTATCAATTAACCGGTTGGCCACATTTTCAGTGGAATCAGGAAGTTATTTTGCCAATGCTTACAAACCTCCATCAACAGCAATGGAAACTGCTTGGCCGAATGGAATCGCTTGGTTTTGGATTACAGGCAGAAGCAAATCTGGAAACACTTACACAGGATATTATTCAGTCCAGTGAAATAGAAGGCGAGGTATTGGATGCGCAACAAGTGCGTTCTTCTATTGCCCGAAAGTTGGGAATGAATATTGCCGGACTAATACCCGCAAACAGAAATGTGGAAGGTATTGTTGAAATGATGCTGAATGCTACGCAGCAATATAATGAACCCATGTCAAAAGAGCGTTTATTCAGCTGGCATGCATCCCTTTTCCCTACAGGGCATAGTGGAATACATAAAATAGTGGTTGCTAACTGGAGAGATAATTCAGAACAAGACCCCATGCAGGTTGTTTCAGGCCCATCAGGAAGGGAGACTGTTCACTATCAGGCACCCAAGTCTGAAATGTTGGAAAAAGAAATGGCAGCCCTCCTGGATTGGATAAATACAAACACCGTGGATGACGCGCTGTTAAAAGCAGCTATTGCACATCTATGGTTTGTAACCATACATCCATTTGATGATGGAAACGGCCGTATTGCAAGAGCCATTGCTGATATGCTGCTTGCAAGGGCTGATGGAACCAGCAAGCGGTTTTATAGTATGAGTACTCAGATACGAAAAGAAAGAAAGGAATATTATATTGTACTGGAACAAACCCAAAAAGGCTCTTTAGATATTACTATCTGGTTACAATGGTTTCTGGGATGTTTAGAAAGAGCCATAGCCAATACAAATAATATACTGGTTAAAGTTCTGGCAAAGGCAGGATTTTGGGAAAAACATAAAGCTTCTCAATTTAATCATCGGCAACACCTAATGATTAATAATTTATTAGATGATTTTGAAGGGAAACTTAGCAGCTCCAAATGGGCAAAAATGACCAAATGTTCTCATGATACAGCGCTCAGGGATATACAGGATCTGCTCATGAAAAATGTTTTGGTAAAAGAAGCAGGTAGTGGAAGAAGTACAAGTTATTTGCTGGTGTTATAATGAATATACTTCTCCGGTTGCAAGCCCATGTACTGGCAAAACTTATCAACAGTAGGGCAATAGCCATCTTGTTTTGCCGTGTAAAAAGCAAATTCAGCTTTCTCAACGGTAGCTGTAAATGGAATGATGTTTAATTGAATTTCTTGCTGCATGGGCTATTATTTTTGCTTGATAAAATACCCTCCTGTTTTGGGTACACCTACAAATTTTATATACTTAGCATCCTTCAATTTCTTGATATACCTTTCGGCTGTTGAAAGGCTTACGCCCAAAGTCGATGCAATGGCCGGGGCCTTTAATCCTGGTGATTTTTCTATTACTGAGTAGATGGCGTTTAGCTCCTCGTTTACACCTTCACTCTCGGCTTTAAAATGCACCTTTTTTACACCTTCATTTACACCTTCATTTACGCCTTTAGTGGCTTTGGTTTTGATAGAAAGGTCGAAGATTTCCATATTTATACTGTATTTATCCATTTATAAATTCACATAAATTCTGACCGCACTGCCGTTATCTTTAAAGAGAAAATAAGGCTGATTATTCGCTTGCAGGGTATATTCAATTATATCATCTTTACATAATAAATTATGCAAACTGCCGTGATGGTTTACAACAAACGCATTGCTTATAAATATGCTGTGTATGGATTTAAGGTTTGCAATGCAGGTTGAGCTGTAATTACTGAAGCATTTACCTGAAATCTAAGCCAAGCTGCATTTACAACTGCTATTTCTGTACGCTGGTTAATAGCCGTTAAAAGGTCAAATGTTTTTTTCTTAGAATAATCAGTACCCATTCCTCAAAAGAACGGGAAGAAAATGCAATTTTCACTCCTGCTGCGGCAGCATCATTAAATGTTTCTTGCAGCCGGGGGTGATTATCTTTATCAAACACAATCCAGGCAAAATTGGCTGAGCCATCTTGTATTACCTTTTTTGCTTTTTCATACAATTGGTAAGGCGTAGTCTTAGGTCTATCCTCATTTTCATCTGGATAAACATCTACACTTTCAAAAAAATTTAATGCCTCATTGGTTTGAGCCCAGCTGTCAAAATATGGTTGAGATGTAAGTCAAACTTTTACCTGAACCGGTGCCTGAAGTAACAACAAAACCTTTACCCTCATTGCCTTTAACTATTGCCTCTGTTTGGTGTTTATATATTGACCAGGAATTATTTTCACCATCATAGAAAATATTATTAAACTCTTTTAGCAATACTCCATTATTAACTAATATTAACTAAATCTTCAACACTCCCACCAGATTCAAAGGAAGGGTTGAATTGGACTAATGGCTCAGTATATAAATTGCCGGAATCAAAATCCTTTCTAACAGTAGCAAGTATTTTTTCATCAGCAATATTGATAAAGCTGTCAATGTATAGCTTGTAATCACCAAGAATATCCTTATGTAAATCGAATATATTTTTCATGTCCATTATTGCTTACGCTTTTTAAAATTTATTTTTTTCTCTGCGGCCTGCATCGCTTCATTGGCAAACTTTTCATCCTTAACAACATCGTATAATTGCTCAGCTAACCAAAGGATTAAAAGTTCATCTTTATCAGCTTTAAGCAAATCGGCTAAAATTGGAATCTGTTCTTTCTTTATTTGCCGCAACCCTTTTTCAATTTTACTCAGTTGAGCTGTGTCCATTTCAAGCAATGGTGCAACCTGCCGCAAATACAAATTTTGCTTCTCCCTGAGTGTCCTTACTCTCTCACCAAATTGACTTTTCATCGTTTTAATATTGACTTGTCAAATATTGGCAAATATAAGAAAAGAAAAGCAAGTATGTATTAAGAAAAATATCAAAGTTACAAAGTCTGCAAACAATGCAAAAGCCCCATCCGCTTAGCAGTATGGGGAGCAATGCAGGGAGGGAAATGTGCTTAGATTTTGCAGTAAAGCCCGGCCTCCAGCTTTTCCAAAGCCTTGCCGGTGGCATTGTGGAGTATGTCATCCACGGTACGGGCAGAAGGCTGAAACTGTTTGCCGGTTTCAACGGCTTGTTGTCGGGTAAATTCTGATGGTAAAGTATCAAAGAATTTGCGTTTACTATTGCCTGTTTTGAATTGGGCGGCTTCGCTTTGTTTTGGCAGGTTATTGAACATTAAAATACTGTGGTGGAGGTAGATTTCGGCCATCCGCAAATCGGTGCTGAAATCTTCATTGGTGCAAACTACAAGGTTTGCTGCTTCTCCGTTTTCAAATTTCCGCAAGGCGGTAAATAGCATTGCCATACGGTACAAGATCAAGCCTAACCGTTTTACAATACTGGCGGCTTCTTCGGCTGTGAACATGGTTACTTCATTGAGCCATGCCTCTCAGCTTTGGTTTAGTAGTTGTCATTACTGATTGGTAAGTGTTACGATGGTTTCTTCCCGTTGCAGGAACTGGACCATGTTAAAGACCTTTAATGACAGTACATTGAAATGCTCGGTCAGGTTGATACTATTGGCATTGGGGGAAACATCTTTCCAATTTTGCTCCACTTTAAAGGCATAGAATATAAAACGGCTGAATAAGCCATCTTCAGAAGAAGTTATTAAGCCCGTTAACTAATTGGGTGTACCGGATAATGCGAATGACAAGCTGGGTGCATTTACTTCTGTAAATTCATTGTTGCCTTTCCGGGAACTGGAAAGCCTTTCATGATGGTACGATTTGCGAAGCATATCGGAATAGGAACACCATTCCTGTTTAAATACATTGGCCAAGGTATCGGCTTCGGTTTCGCAAATAATACCTGTGCCTTCGTTCTGCTCCAAGTGCCAAAGGATTTTTGCATAGCTTGTATTTGCCGGAATGTACACCACTTTTAAAGTGGGTTTGGTAGGTGCTTCTTCGATGCTGGTGTCGCCTTTTTTCTTACTACTGATTTTCTGCTTGTGTTCGGATAGTTCCTGATTGTATTGTAATTCAGCCTCACGACTTGCTTTAAGCACAAAGCTGTGGTATTCGTCTGCCAGCATCTTTGCAAACTTCAATGCACCTTTTTCACTGGCGGCAGGGGCAATGGCAAATGAAAAGACATTCGGAAAAACTTCGTTATCTGCATACACTCCTTTTACACTCGGCAAACAACCGCTGAGAATTGCCAATGCTCCTGTGAGAAAAACATCCCGTTCTCTTTCATCAGTTAATGCCATTGCACCGTGCTGCAATATTTCAGGCATTTGCAAATACGGTTCTTCGGGAATGGTTGGGGTAGCTTTTAAATAGTCTTCCTGCGGTGTTTGCTGTTCTGCACTTTGCAACTTTAAAAGTAACTGAAGAAGTACTCCCACTATTCAATGGCTGCCGAACCCGCTGTAGAGTATGGCAATTACATCAAAGACCAAAGTAAAAATCTTACAGCTTCATTAATCCTGCACGATGTAGGCTCTAAAGATGACCGAAAGGATGATGTAGAAGATTTCAAAGATGGTAAAATTGATTTCCTTTTTGTTTACAATATGCTGCTTACCGGTTTTAATGCCAAGAGGCTGAAAAAATTATATATAGGCGCCGTCTAATAAAAGACTACAACCTGCTGCAAACATTCACAAGGGTAAACAGGCCTTACAAGAATTTCTTGTACGGTTATGTAGTTGACTTTTCGCCAACTTAATTGAAAAGTGCAAGCATTTACCTTCAAGTGTAAAGTTACAAATACTATGCCTTGTATAAATGTGTAACTATAAAATGTAAAAACTTGCCTACTGTAGTAAAACTTGTCAGATAATTGTAAAATATGCAATAATGACTACTATATTTCCTGTCATTTTTACAAAAATCTGTAATAAATTTACTTTACCCTTGTAATTTGTAAACTAAATACCTTTAATTTGCGTTGTTATCTACAAACAAACTAAAATGAACCAGATTTTTGCAGAAAGATTTAAATCTGCCCGTTTATTAAACGGATATTCCCTGCAAGACTTAGCTAATGTGCTGGAAAATAAAGTAGGCCGGCAAGCACTTCATAGATATGAAAAAGGGGAAGTAGTTCCTGATAGTGAAATGATTAATCATTTAAGTGAGGCATTAAAAGTTCGTCCAGACTATTTTTTTAGGGATACCAAAGTTAATATTGGTGCTGTAGAATATCGCAAACTAAAACGCTTACCTGCTAAAGAAGAAGTAAAGGTAGTGGAACAAACCAGGGAGTACTTATCAAGATACTTGGAATTGGAGGAAATTCTTGGTTTATCAAATAAATTCATTAACTACTTGGCAGATTTTAAGAATGTTACCACCTACGAGGAAGTAAATAATGCTGCAACTGAATTGCGTTCAAAATGGGAACTCGGCAGTGGGCCTATTTTTAATATTGTAGAACTATTGGAAGATAAGCATATTAAAGTGGTAAAAATTGATGCTGATTCAGCTTTTGATGGACTTCAAACCTGGGTGAATGATACCATTCCAGTAGTTGCATACAATGTTCGCAAACTGGAAAAAAATGATAGGATTCGTTTCACCTTGCTGCATGAATTAGCGCACCTTCTATTGACTTTTGGTGATATAACCGAACATCAAAAAGAAACTCTTTGTCATCAATTTGCAGGGGCTATGTTATTACCAGAGAAAACAATTAAAGAAGAATTAGGGGTTTACCGGAATCAATTATTTGTGCCTGAATTGGGGAATATAAAAAAACAGTATGGCATCTCCATGCAGGCAATTGTAATGAGAGCAAAAGTTTGTGACATTATAAATGAACATTACACTAAACAGTTCTTTTTTATGATGAAACAAATGAACTGGAAAATTGATGAACCAATTCTGTATGAAGGGGTTGAGCAATCAAATCGTTTTGACCAGTTACTCTATAGGGCTTTAGCCGAAGAACAAATTTCTATGAGTAAAGCTGCATCGTTAAAGAATCAGAAACTGGCTGAATTTCGTAACGAAACCTTACCATTCATTAAATAGCATCATCCAAACACATGCAGCTCTTAATTTCTTTAATTATTCCAGAAATCGCATATCCTCCTCAGTAAGTTCAATAGCAGCAGACTGAATATTTTCCTCAAAATGGTTTAAAGAACTGGTACCGGGTATGGGTAAAATCCAGGGCGATTGATGTAATAACCAGGCTATATTCACCTGTGCCTCTGAAACATGATATTTCTGAGCAATTTCGGTAATCCGGTTATCCTTTTTGTCTATTGCATGCAGTAAGGAAAAGAACGGAATAAGCGGTATTTCATGCTGCTCACAAAGTTCCAAAACTTCCCCGCCTCCATAGGTTTTCATGTGATGCTGGATCAACGTAGAACGTTGCGCATGGCCATACATATTTTCAACTGTGGCAATATTGCCCATACTGATGGCAGTTTGCAAATCAGATACACTTACATTGCTTACACCTACATGCAAAATTTTTCCTTCCTGCTGCATGGTAAACATAGCTTCCAAACCTGCTTTAAAAACTTCAGGGCTACCCATCGACCTGAGATGTACCAGCTTAATCTGATCTATTTTTATAGTGCGAAGGTTATTTTCTATACTTATACGCAAATTTTCAGGTGTATTAAAGGGTAGCCAGCTTTTATCCGGTTTGCGGGTGGCTCCTACCTTGGTACAGATTACCAAATCATCGTTATATGGATATAAAGCCTCAGCTATCAGCCGGTTGGTTACATCTTCACCATAAAAATCGGCAGTATCTAAAAAATTAACCCCGCTTTCCACCGCACGTTTTAATATTTGCAATGCTTCCGGCCTGTTGGGTGGTTCGCCATAGATACCTTCACCGGTTAGCCGCATGGTACCATAGCCTAAACGGTTTACGATTAATGGGTGTTGGCTTTTGGGGGCAATTGTTATTGTATGAGGAATGATCATGTTTTTTTTAGTTTAAGTTTTTGCAAATAAAAATTCTGTATACTGCAGGAATTTACACTAATTTAATTCAGTATTCCCCCTACAATTTCACATTCCAGGTTACCGATGGCAATACGGGAAATATAGAAACTTTCTTGGCTTGCACCTGTAAATTGCCATTGCTTACACTTCCGGTCTGACTGAAATAAATAAAATACGGATTCAGATGGTCATAGGCATTGTATAAAGCAAATACCCAGCTATCCTTATACTTTCTTGGTTTCTTATGTTCAGGAGTATACGTGCCTGCCAGGTCTAACCGGTGATATGCCGGTAAACGGTAGGCATTGATATTGCTGTAATCCTGCGACAATACACCGCCAATAAAATAAAACCGGTCGGGCAAGGTTGTTGGGTTCCCGCTGGCATAAATAAATACTGCAGAGAGTTTCCATTTTTTACTCAGCTCATAGGTGCTGGTCACCGATAAATCATGCCTGCGGTCGTAATTACCCGCAAATTTAGTTCCGCTGTTCAGGTCATTAAACTGCCTCCAGCTCCAGCTTAACGTATATCCAATCCATCCGGTAAGTCTGCCTTTTACCTTATTAATAAAAAACTCTGATCCATAACTCCATCCCTTGCCAAATACAAAAGATTTTTCTACATCCTGCAGGTTATTGGGTGTATAGCCACTTTCATAGGCTATCTGGTTTTCCATGGTTTTATAGTAAACCTCCACGGAAGTCTCAAACATGCCATCTGCAAAATTCCGGAAATAACCTCCTGCATACTGCCAGCAAATCTCCGGTTTTACTTTTAAGGTACTGGGTACCCATAAATCAGTTGGCAAAGTGGTATTGGAATTACTCACCAGGTGTATATACTGCAGGTTACGGGTAATCCCAAACTTTAAGGAGGCATTATCATTCAAGGCATAGCGTATTGTAAAACGAGGTTCCAGTCCGCCATAAGCCTTTACTTTTTGCCCGTGCCCGTATACAGTACTGTCAATATAATTCCCATTTGCATTTGTAATGTAATTTACATACGGGCCTACCTGTTCAAAACCACTGGCCCTGATCCCATAATTAATTTTTATTCGTTTGCCAATCTCCCAGTCGTCCTGCACATAGATAGCCCCTTCTCTTGCATACTTCACAAAAGGGTTGGGCGGATTAAACTGTACACTATCCTGTTTACCTGAAATTTCACTGGGATAAAAAGTATGGTAAGTGTATTGCATTCCAAACTTTATTCTGTGCTCCGGCACCGGATAATAATCCACATCAAATTTTGCATTCAGGTCTTTGATACCGGATGAAAGCAGAAAATCCAGGTTGCTCTGTCCGGCATCCAGCTTAAAATCATAGGCATTATACACTAAAGTAGTATTCGCAAATAGCTTTTTACTGAATATATGGTTCCATCTTAAGGTAGAAGTGGCATTTCCCCAGGAAATAAGGGTATTAAATGCCCGCTGAGCATCATTGAAAGTAAATTTATCCCTGCCAAAATATCCGCTCAGGTAAAGCCGGTCTTTGTCCGAAAACTGGTAATTTACTTTGGCATTCAAATCATAAAAATAATAACCGGTACCTGCATAACCACTGCTTTTGGGAATAAAGGGTTTGGACAATACATCTATATAAGTCCGTCGGCCGGAAACCATATAAGATAGTTTCTTTTTGATAATCGGCCCCTGAATGGAAAACCGCGAAGCTATTAATCCAATACCTGCATCAATCTGGGTTTTGTTTTCATTACCCTCTTTCATGGTTACATCTACCACACTGGACAATCTTCCTCCATACTGTGCCGGCATTCCACCTTTTATCAGGGACACATTCTTCACTGCATCTGCATTAAAGATGGAAAAAAAGCCAAACAAATGCCCGGTATTGTATACTACCGCATCATCCAGCATAATCAGGTTCTGGTCTGGCCCCCCTCCCCGTACATAAAACCCGGCATTGCCTTCCCCGGCACTCATTACACCCGGTAATAACTGCAGGGTTTTTAAAATATCCACTTCTCCCAGAAAGGAGGGCAGGGATTTAGCAGTAGTGACCGGCAAATCAAATTTGCCCATCTGGGCGGTCTTTACATTATTATCTCTTTTACGGGTGTAGACCGTTACATCATTCATCAAAGAGGATAAGGGAACCAGGAATATATTTTGCTGCTGCGGTTGTTTCAGGTCAATACTGAATTCTTTGGGCTGATAGCCCACAAAGGAAAATATGATCTTGTAAATCCCTTTTTTGAGGGTGATGGAATAGAATCCATACTGGTTACTGGTAACGCCCTTCGATTCTGGTTTTACCAGCAAATTGGCTCCAATCAGGGTTTCACCGGATAAGGAATCTTTGATATACCCATCCATTGTAAACTTTTCCTGTGCCTGCCCAATACTTACCATTGCCATCCACAATAAAATCAATCCGGTTTGCCTCATATATTCCTGTTAAGCTAATCTAAAATATACCTTAGTATAATTTTTACTTTGTAAAGTTAATGGTATCAATAATATTTCCGCAGCTGATCATTTTTTTAGGAATATAAGGATTGCGTATTGCTGCAGTATTGCTCAGCCAGTTGGCTCCTTCTCCTTTAAATGCCATTGGACAATGCACCTGGTATACCACCTGTCCATGGTATTGTACCAGCTTCATCAGGTCATGCATCTGTTCACTTATCAGATAAAAAGATTTTTGCTTATTTTCCAATGTGGTTTCTCCCAGTAAGCCCTCCCCTTCGGCTGCCATGCTTTCCGTATTCATTTTAGCGTTTTCAAGAATGGCAGAATCGGCTTTCAAACCTTCAAAATTCAGGCTGTCGGCATCTTTAATCAATACCCGGGTATAAAAATTAATCATACTGTCCTGTTCACTCACAAACTGCTCTTTCAGGCTGAAATAATCATTTGCCAGTTTATTTAAACTGGAATCAAAGCCAATACTGGTACTGGATTTTGTTTGTCCAGTCAACTTTTTTTGCTGATCAGCCTGCTGTACATGGTTGGTACAGGCTATCCAGCCGGTAATCAGCAGTACAATCCCTGTTTTTTTCATAATACAAAAGTGAACAAAAAAACTAACATCGGATATGCCGCTCATACAATTACCTTTGCACGCTAAAAAGAAAAAGGATTATGCTAATTGGTTTACAGGGAGTAACATTTGAATTTGGTGCAAGAGCAATTATAGAAGATGCAACCTGGCATATTTTGCCGGGTGACAGGATTGGCCTGATTGGGTATAACGGTACCGGCAAATCCACCATTTTAAAATTGCTGGTGGGCGAATACCAGCCTTCTAAAGGCACAGTGGAAAAAAGCAGGGATACGTCTATCGGCTACCTGCACCAGGATTTATTGAGTTTTGATACTAATGATTCTATTCTGGAAGTGGCCATGGGTGCTTTTGAAAAGGTAAAGCAACTGGAAAAGGAAATTGAAGAACTGGGTCATGAACTGGAACGTACTTCCGATGAAAAACTACTGCACCTCTATTCCGATAAATTACACGAACTGGAAATACTGGGGGGATATACCATCCACCATAGAACGGAAGAAGTATTACAGGGATTAGGTTTTGCCAATGCGGACCTTACCCGCCCCTATAAAGAATTCAGCGGGGGCTGGCGTATGCGGGTATTGCTGGCTAAAATGATCTTACAGCAACCGGATGTGCTATTGCTCGATGAACCGACCAATCACCTGGATTTACCTTCTATCGAATGGCTGGAAAAATACCTGCGCCATTACCAGGGCAGTGTGGTGATAGTAAGCCATGATAAATTCTTCCTGAACCGGATGGTGAATAAGATTGTGGAAGTGTACCAGCAGGAACTGCATATCTATACAGGGGATTATGAGTTTTATGAACGGGAAAAGAATGTGCGGGTGGAATTACAGCAAAAAGCTTTTGAAAACCAGCAGGATTATATCCGCCAGCAGGAACGCTTTATCGAACGTTTCCGCGCCAAAGCTTCCAAAGCTGCAGCTGCCCAGAGTGCCATGAAAAGGCTGGATAAGCTGGACCGTATTGAACAATCCAATATCGAAAGGCCCAATATAAGGATCAATTTTCAGGTAGATAAACAACCAGGTAAAATCATTTGCGAACTGAAAGATGTTTCCAAAAGCTTCGGTGCTATCGAAATTGTACAACATACCCATGCAGAAATTAATCGTGGTGATAAAATTGCCCTGATCGGTGCCAATGGTAAGGGTAAATCTACGGTGCTGCGTATGATTGCCGGTACAGAACCTTTTACGGGCGTTAGAGACTGGGGCCATAATGTGCAGGAAAGTTTCTATGCCCAGCATCAGCTGGAAGCGCTGGACCTGAATAATACCATCCTGGATGAAATGATGATGTGTGGCAGTAATAAAACAGAACTGGAATTGCGTACCCTCCTGGGTTGCTTTCTTTTCAGCGGGGATGATACCGATAAAAAAATTAAAGTACTGAGCGGAGGCGAAAAAGCCCGTGTGGCTTTGGCAAAGGTAATTGTAGGTAAAAGCAATTTTCTGATGCTGGATGAACCGACCAACCACCTGGATATGCACTCCGTAGAATTATTGGCAGAAGCATTGAATAAATACCAGGGCAGCCTGATACTGGTAAGCCATGACCGTTTCTTTATCTCACAGACTGCCAACAAAATCTGGGAAATTGAAGATAAAGTGATCAAGGAATTTAAAGGAACGTATACAGAATGGGTGGCCTGGAAAGAAAGAATGGCCAAACAGGAATCTGCCCGCAGAAAAGAACAGGCTGAAACAAAACCTGTTGAAGTGAAAGTGGAAGTAAAACCGGTAGCACCTCCACCCCTTCAGCAAAACCAGAATCTGGACAGGGAACAGAAAAAAGAATTACAAAAATACCAGCGGCAGTTTCAGAAACTGGAACAGGATATTTCTGCTTTACAACAAAAGAAAACCACACTGGAACTGGCATTGGCCAATCCGGACAGCTATAAGGATATGAGCCAGTTTACACAACTGGAAAAGGATTATGCAGCCAATCAGCAGCAAATAAAAGCTGCGGAAGCGCAATATGAAACACTGTTTGAAAAAATAATGGAACTGGAAAACCTCTAACCACTGGGTTGGGTTAATACACAAAAGACAGCCATATTTCATAGTCTTTCCGGTTATAACTGTTGGTTATAACCGGTTTGTCTTTTTCCATAATAGAATGGATCAGGGTTTTACGCCTGCCAAGGTCAATATCATCAAAACGGACAAAGGCTATCCTTTTCAGAAATGGGCGTTTATAGGGTACAAAAAAATATACATAATCCGATCCCAGGCTGGCACGCAGGTTTCCAAATGTAACATCGTACTGGGCACGGGCATCCATAAACCCTTCAAAGCCCACTTTTCCATAGTTAATAAAATCCGAATCGTTCAATACTTCCCTGCCCTTACAGGTATACGCCGGTATTTCTACCGGGCAGCCCCTGGTTTTAATATTATAAGCCAGAAAAGTATTCTTTACATAATTCACAAAATTAAACCCACCGATCGGTTCATTTTTGGCAATCCAGTAATAATAATAGGGTTTTCCACTGTATAACTGAATTGCCAGGCGATACATATTATTCGTGAGTACCCGGGTAACCTGTACAGATATATTGGGATGAAAAAAACCACTGTGCTGGGCCGCACAGATCTTATTTTCTTTCAGAAAACTGCCATCCGGGCCATAATCATGTTTATTCACCACCACACGCCTGGATAAGCTTTTAGAAATCTTATCCGTCCATTCATTCATACCTGCTGTAGCCTCTTCCAGGGTTTCATAATACCCCATTAAAAACTCGCAGTAATAGGTACTGTCCTGCACATAACGGGCGGTTATTGCTCCCGGTAGCGTTATTTTCATCTGGCTGATATGGGAACCTAAGTGTATCGTATCCCATAAAGAAGTCATTTTTCCCTTATAATGCACAAATTTATTGGGCGCATCATTCATCAGGCTTAGAAAATTAACCGTAAATGCATCTTTTTTCTTTCCAATGTCAAAATAATATAGCTGTGCATGAAGACTAAGCAAGCCTAACAGTAAAAAAGCAAGTATACCGGCACGCCGTTTCATGAATAAGGTAGAAGGTTAATCAGTAATGCTGAACTAATATAGGGAAAAAGATGCAATGGATTAAAGTTTGTTCAAGAGTTGTCATTTATATTTGGATATTGCCTGTAGTTTTTTAGAAATGTTATATAAGAATGGCTTGAACAAAAGATCATTTCTTGCTGTCCACCAGCTTACTGTGTCCAATTACTTAGGGTGTGTAGGAAAAGTCGGTTCCAACTTAGTGATAAAAATATCTGTGATGTCCTAAATGAAAATAATCTGGTGTATGCAATTGCAAAGTTTCAATCTCTGGAGTATAATCATACTTATAGAATTTCCCTTCAAGATATTGCTTTGCTTTTTCCAACTTATTATTGAGGTCTTCATAGCATGACAAAATAATTTTATCGGGTCTGATTGCTTTAGCTACTTCTTCAAGAGTATCCAATGAGTTTTTCCCTTTTTTTTTTGCAAAGAAGTCAGGGCTTTTATGTTTTGCTTCTCCAATTATTAGTTGTCCTTCTGAAAGACAAATAACATCAATTTCAGCACAAGGATGGTTGCTGTAGTGGTTGTCGTAAAGATTTAATTGTGGACTGTAATAAAAAGATTGGTGGCTTCTCTTGTGCATACTCACAAGTGTTCTGATTACAGTCAGGTTTCCATCTCTCAAACCGCTTGGTTGAAAAATATTGTTTTTAATCAAGTCGTTCAACTTGTAAGCAAACTTTGGTTCAACTGGAAATTGAAAATCTTCAAGGCATCCTTTGCAACTTATTGTTTCCTTCACTTCATTGATGTGATACCAAAACTGTGATGAACACTTTTTGCATTTCAAATTAAATCCTTTCAGAAATACTCTGTAATCGCACAACTCTTTCATTGTCCTTTTCAATCCCAACTCTAAATTTTCTTCGTTCTTAAATGTTTCTCCTTTCTTCCCTGCAAGTTTCCCGTTTTCGTCTAACTCAACAATTCCTTTTGCAGCTAACTCAGGTCTGCATCTTGACAAAACTTCTTCAAACAAAATTGAATCCCCAATTACTTTTTTGCTTTTTGAGAGTTCTTCAAAAATTGTAACCCAAAATTTATCTGTAAAAAAATCATCAATAGCGGTAAAGTCATAATTGAAAGTTTTCAGGAATGCAGAAAGTTTATTGCTGTCGTCATGTGCACCGCTATCAATATATTTTGTGTCTTTTGTTTCACCATGTATAACAGGTCGGCTTGTAAGCTGGCGAAGCAAAGATTTGAACTCAGGAATATTTATTTCCAAAGTGTCTGATGTGGTTTGCTGATTTTGAATGATAACAGAAATATTTCTACTTCGGTTGACTCTTCCTTTAATTCTTTTTACAATGTATTGAGTTTCTGTTGTGAGAGGCAATGTAAATTCATTCTGATGATGTTCTCCGATTTCTTTTATCTGAATATCCAAAGCCCAACCCTGAGGATAGAAACCAACCTTGTTTGCAAAACTTAGTTTCGGTAAATGAAACAGTCCGTTTCTTGAATGAAGTGTTTGAACTGTTGAAACTTCTCCGTAATTCCTTTCAAACAAACCGAGAGCATCCTGCACTTCAAAAGGAAAACTTTCAGTTCTTCCATTTTCAAATCGCCTGTTTGCTTTTGTCATTCTCAGTTTGTTGTCTATGATTTTCTGAACTTCTTCTTTTGTCAATGATTGTGATGTAACAAGTATTGAGTTATCCCAATCCATATTATAAAGAACCTGTCCGAAATTTTCATCCGCACAAAGCAGGTTCAATTCTTCAACTGTTACATAAAGTATGTTTCGCAATTCAAATAACATTCTGTTCCAGAAGTAAAACAAATCAGCGTTTGAAGATTTTTCTTTTGCAATCACCATTTCAAAATGATAATTGCCTGTATAGTTTTTACTCCTGAGAATTGAAGTATTTATATTTCTTCTTGAAAGGTGCGATTGATTGATAGGTCTGAGTTCACTAATAAACTTATTCAGCGATGCAAATTCCTTTTCTCCAACAATCTTTCGGTCAAAGTCCTTGCTGAGTTTAACTTCATGTTCAATCAAACTTGTTTCAAAACCAAAATTAATTTTGTAGTAGGGGAGCAATGGGCTT
>Ga0364874_10339_pt1 | contig 26586 bp, 24 predicted proteins | sample ExccelAu500001D4_2_FD_206922 | JGI IMG/M metagenome (GOLD analysis project Ga0364874, IMG submission 206922) | Enriched cells from Trout Bog Lake Hypolimnion, Wisconsin, USA - BchlTB.Aug07.5000.01.D4 | ecosystem: Environmental > Aquatic > Freshwater > Lake > Hypolimnion/Profundal zone | place... | reverse complement strand
AGGTAAAATTTAAAAAATGGAAGTTCGATATTTTCGCGGAACCAGGCGCTCGTTTTTGTTCCGAAGTCCTGGTCACCAAAAAATTGGCCATCGCCCCGTTCCCATCCGCCGTGGAACCATGGCCCCAACACAAGCATATTGGGGTGGGTTGCCGGGTTTTGCTTTTCCAATGCCTTGAAAACCTGTTGCGCGCCAAATGCATCCTCGGCGTCAAAAAAACCGCCGACTGTCATCGTCGCCGGGGTAATATTTTTCAGGTGCGGACGGATATTCATTCCCTGCCAAAAAGAATCGTAGTTGGGATGTGCCATCATATTATCCCAGAATTTTACCGAATCGCCAAAATAATGCTTTTTAAGATTGGGCAAAGCGCCTAAATCAAGATAGAATTTATAGTTGTCGCTCTCTTTAAATTTAATTCCATTTTTAAACTGCGCAGGTGTAATCGGTTGTGGACGGGGTACACCAAAACTGGTGATAAAGGCGAAAGCATCCATTTCAAACAGGGTGCCGTTATGATGAAAATCATCCCCGATGAACCAATCGGTAACAGGCGCCTGCGGCGAAACAGCTTTCAGCGCGGGATGAGCATTTGGCAACGACGCTGTAGAATAAAAACCAGGGTACGAAATACCCTCGATCCCCACCTTGCCGTTATTATTTGGAAGGTTTTTTATCAGCCAGTCTATCGTATCGTAGGTATCGGAGCTCTCATCAATGTCATTATTGCTTTTCTTGTTATCAATATCGGGGCGCACATCCACAAAATCGCCTTCACTCATCCAACGGCCACGAACATCCTGGTAAACAAAAATAAAACCATCCTTTTCAAGGAGGGAATTCTGCCCCAGCGATCTTTTATAAGCGTTTGGGCCATAGGGGCCAACGCTATAAGGCGTGCGGGTCATAATAATGGGATACTTTTTTGATTGGTCCTTCGGCAGGTAAATGGAAGTGAAAAGACGTTTACCATCGCGCATGGTAATGTACTTTTCCATTTTGGTGTAGTTTTGCCTGACGTAGGCCGTGTCCTGGGGTGATTGCGCAAAGGCGCACGTGCACCATACCCCGATCCCTAATAAGATTAAGAGTTTTTTCATAATAAAGCGGTCAGTTAAATCATAATTAAAAAGCTAATGTAATATTTAATTGGGATTTTGTTACAGGCGAGCATTGTAACTTCCTTGTAACTTAAATAACATGATTGTATTTGAATTATTTATTTAGCTTTGCAGCTGTTTTTTAAAATTGATGTTAGACATAGCCTCGCTTGCTGAACTTTTAGCGCAGCCCCAAAAAATAGTGATAACTACCCATCATAAACCTGATGGTGATGCTATGGGTTCGTCATTAGGTTTATATAATTATTTGATACAGCAGGGCCATTACGTAAACGTTATTGCACCAACTGACTATCCGGCGTATTTAAGCTGGATGCCGGGCAATGATGAAGTTATTGTTTATACAGAACGTTTAGAAGACGCGGCAACCCTGATTGAAGAAGCAAAAATTATTTTTTGCCTCGATTTTAATGCCCTTAGCCGCATTAACGAAATGGGCGACCTGGTTGGAAAAAGCAATGCGGTTAAGGTTTTGATAGATCATCACCTGGAGCCGGAAGATTTTGCCGACTATAGTTGCTGGGATACAAAAGCATGTGCTACGGCACAATTAGTGTATACATTTATCGTTAACGAACTTAACCATAAAGAATTAGTCAATAAAGATGTGGCTACTTGTTTATATGTTGGGATTATGACCGATTCGGCTTCATTTTGCCTGCCAAACGTTACTGCTGATGTACACCGGATTACTGCCGACCTGATTGACGCCGGGGCTGTAAACTGGCAGATATATGACCATGTTTACAATAACTCACCCGAAAACCGTTTGCGGTTTTTAGGTCTGTGTTTATCAGAGCGGCTTGAGGTTTTGTATGAATATAACACGGCCATTTTTGCAGTTGCTAAAGAAGACCTGGAGAAATACGGGATCCAAACAGGGGAAACAGAAGGCATTGTAAATTATGCTTTATCAATAGCAGGAATAAAGATGGCTGCTTTTGTTGTTGAACGCAGTGATAAAGTAAAGCTTTCGTTAAGATCAAAGGGCGAAATACCCGTTAATGATATTTGTAAAAAATATTTTAACGGCGGTGGCCACCGGAATGCATCCGGCGGGACATCAGATGGTAGCCTGCAAGAAGTTGTAAATAAATTTAAACAAATATTACCTGAATATAAAAAACTATTAATACAATAAAAATGAAAAGAAAACTGATGTTTTTAGCGCTTGCAGCAATGGGATTAGCAAGTTGCAACGGTGGATTTAAAAAAGGCCCGGGAGGCTTGTTATACAATATTGTTGTTGATAAAGGGGGGCCTGGTATTAAGGAAGGCGACTTTATGGCAATCAATTTTGTACAAAAAACCGATGCAGACTCTGTGTTGTTAAGCTCTTATGATAATGGCAGCCCGGCTGTTTTACTTGTGCGTAAGCCACAATACAAAGGTGATATTTTTGCAGGCCTTGAAATGCTTAACGAAGGTGATAGCGCCGTGATCAAAACAGATATTGATTCCCTGTATAAAGGCCAGAAACGTCCTCCGGGCATAAAAGGCAAATACATCATATTTGATATTAAAGTGTTAAAAGTTATCGCTAAAGGAAACCTTAGCCAGGAAGTGTTTATGGGCAGGGTTAATGCTTATCAGAAAACGCTTGCTGATATTGCCAAAAAACAGGAGCCTGTAAAGATCCAAAAATATATCGCAGACAATAACCTGAAAGTTACTAAATCTGATTCGGGATTGTACTATTCAATTTCCACTAACGGCGTTGGCGTAAAACCTATTACAGGTGATACTGTAGTAGTAAACTACACCTTAAGATATCTTAACGGAAAAGCAGTTGAAACCAGTGTTAAAGCTGACGCCATAAAATACAAATTACCTATAAACCCGATGAACCCTTATAAGCCGATTCGTTTTGCACTTGGCACAAGAGGTATGATCAAAGGTTGGGACCAGGGTTTGAGGTTATTGAGCAAAGGCTCCAAAGCGCTGTTCATCATCCCTTCAAGCCTGGCTTATGGCGAACAGGGTAATGGACAGGTTCAACCTTTTACAACACTTGTTTTTGACATTGAGCTGGTTGATATTGTACACGCCAATCCAAATGCACCAAAACCACAAGTAATGGTGCCGCCGATGCCGGTACACGCCCAACCGGTTAAAAAGTAATATTTTTATAACATAACCTTCCTGTTAAATACAGGAAGGTTATTTTTTATTTATGATGAAGTATATTCTTTTCATTTTAGCATTAACAATTACTGTTAGCGTTAATGCCCAGACAGACATGCAGCATACCCCTAAAGGGGCACTGTACCAGGTATTTACCCATAATACCGGCGACAAAATAGCGCTGAATAGTGTGGTTTCATTTCAATTTATCCAAAAAACGGATAAAGACTCGGTGCTGTTTAGCACCTATACTGCAGGTCATCCGGTGCAGGTGCAAGTTGTTGCTCCAAAAAACGTGGGCGATTTAATGGAAATTTTTCCTTTGCTTACGTTAAAAGACAGCGCCATTGTAAAAGTACCTACAGATTCAATTTTTGTTGGGCACGAAGATCAGCGGCCACCCTTTTTTCCGAAAGGGAGCTTTTTAACCTTTATTCTGAAAATTGAAAAAGTACAGTCGTTGAATGATGCTATCGCTGAAAGAAACGCTGCTATTGAAAAAGTAAAGGCAGCTGAAATCGCCGACGCAGAAAAATACATTACGGATCATAAACTAACACTTAAGACTACCGCCAGTGGTTTAAAATATGTAATTACCCAGCCATCGCTGAAGCCAAAACCGCTAAAAGGCGATACATTACTGGTGAATTATATTGGGCACGGGCTGGATGATAAAGTATTTGATACGAGTATTGAATCGGTGGCAAAAAGCGCCGGTTTAAATCAACCCGGTCGTCCTTACGAGCCTATCCAGGTAGTTGCAGGCGAAGGTCGCGTTATCGCCGGCTGGGAAGAAGGTTTGCTTTTATTGAACGAAGGTGCAAAAGCTACATTTGTTATCCCATCGGACATAGCTTATGGTGCTCAGGGGCAAGGCGATGTGATAAAGCCATACAGCACATTGGTGTTTGACATTGAACTGGTGAAGGTTAAGCCGATCAAACATCCGGTGGCTCCGAAACCGGCGGTGAAAAAAACTTTGCATAAAAAGAAACCGCTTCAAAAGAAACCGGTTACTAAAAGTTAATTGAAAGCCCCGCGAATAATCGCGGGGCTTTCTTATTTTTGCAGGATGTTACTTACTGACACCCATACCCATTTATACTATGAAACGGATAGTGCCAAACGGGTTGAATTAATAAAACGCTGCAGCGACAACGGCATCAACCGCTTGTTTTTGCCCAATGTGGATGCATCATCCATTCCACTGGTTTTCTCTCTTGTAAAATCATTCCCGGAGATCTGCTTCCCGATGCTTGGCTTGCACCCTTGTTCGGTGAAAGAGGGTTGGGAAAATGAGTTAAAAGCAATACAATCAGCTGCTGATCAGCGAAAAATAGTAGCCATCGGCGAAATCGGGATCGACCTGTATTGGGATAAAACAACTTTGCCGGAGCAAATCCTGGCTTTCAAACAGCAAATCGCCTGGGCAAAATCACTAAAACTACCCATAGTTATTCATTGCCGGGATGCCTTCAACGAAGTTTTTGAAGTACTGCAAAGCGAACATGATGAAAACTTAAGGGGCATATTCCATTGCTTTTCGGGGACATTGGAACAGGCCGAAAAAGTAATCAGTTTAGGCTTTTATCTTGGAATTGGCGGGGTTGTTACCTATAAAAATGCCGGGCTCGACAAAGTTGTGGCACAAATTGCTTTAAATCATTTAGTTTTAGAAACAGATTCTCCGTACCTTACGCCGGTTCCCTATCGGGGCAAACCAAATGAAAGTTCGTACTTGATTTATGTTGCCCAAAAGGTTGCGGAACTTCACCAAACGGACCTGGACACCGTGGCTGATATAACCACAGAAAATTCAAGGCTGATATTTGGTGTATGATATAGTATTTTTGTCGATAGCCCATGGTCGATAGTCCATGGTTTCCTATACGATTGACGGCTTTAAAACAAAACTACCATGGTCTATGGACCATCGACCATGGACTGAACAATTAACACACAACCTGAATACGCATGAGCCAGATTTTGATCATTTATACCGGAGGGACAATAGGTATGATGAGCGACCCCCAGACCAAGGTGCTCAAACCGATCAATTTTGAACAGATAATGGACAATGTGCCGGAACTGGAGAAACTGAATTGTAAGATCAAGGTGCATTCTTTTGATGAGATCATCGATTCATCCAATATGAATCCTGCTATATGGAGCGATCTTGCGGGTTTAATTGAAAAGAATTACGATACCGTTGATGGCTTTGTAATATTACACGGCTCGGATACCATGGCATTTACCGCCTCGGCATTAAGTTTTATGCTCGAAGATCTTGGTAAACCGGTAATTTTCACCGGTTCGCAATTGCCCATCAGCGCTGTGCGCACCGATGCCAAGGAAAATTTAATGACGGCCATTGAAATTGCAAAAGCCAAAAAGCATGACCGCGCCCGAGTACCCGAAGTTTGTATCTATTTCGATTATAAATTATTCAGGGGCAACAGGTCGTTTAAATATAATTCCTCCAAATTCGAAGCCTTCCGCTCACCGAATTACCCCATTTTGGCCGAATCAGGCGTGCACCTGAAGTTTAGTCTGAATGACATCAGGCACCCGCAGGATGGCGAAGTGCTAAAGGTTCATAAAAACCTGGTAAGCGACGTAGCTGTGTTGAAATTGTATCCCGGCATCAGCCCCAAAGTTGTTGAAACTATTTTAACAGCCGATGTACGCGGCATCGTAATGGAAACCTTTGGCGCAGGCAATACAACAACTGATGAATGGTTTATCAACCTGCTTAAAAATGCCGTAAACAGCGGTAAAGTGATCCTTGATATATCGCAATGCAAGGTGGGTACCGTTGAATTGGGCCGTTACGAAACCAGCCGGCATTTAAAAGACATCGGCATAGCCAACGGTTATGATATGACCTACGAATCGGCAGTTACAAAAATGATGTACCTGTTAGGCAAGTTTGATGACCCCAAATTAGTTAAAGAATACCTGGAAACGGATATCAGGGGTGAGATAACGGTATCGTAAACTGGATCGGCTTTATCGAAAAGTATGTTTTTGAGGCGAAGGGTGAAAGGGTTTTTTGTCGGGTTTAATCTTCAATTATTTCTAAAGTTTGAACTTTTTGGGGTTTCGTCGGCTATCCCAAATGGCAAGGATTTCTATTTTTTCGGGATAAATGCGGTAATATACTTTGTTATGACGAATAATCTTTATCCGCACCATCGAAAAATCAGTTTTCCTGCCCGTATCTGGCGCGTTAATAATTATATCAAATTTTTCAATGAATAGTAGATCAAGTTTTAAGCTGTACTCGTTCGATTTATTTCTTTTTATCCAATACCTCAATATTTTGGCCCACTCCTGAACCGCTCTTGGCGACCATTCTATTTTCCGAGGCATTTATCAAAAATTTTACGCGCCTCTTCATTTGATATCGCCATCCCCTTTTCTATTTGGTCAATGCCATCCTTAATTGCTTCTACCTCCTCCGGACTTAATACATATATACCATCGCTTTCCACGTCAAAATCAATGAAGTCCGCTATTTCGTGTAGCAATGCCTCATCATCAATACCATTGATTTTCTCCATCAACTTTTCCTTGAATTCAATTGCCGACATAATCACGTTTTATTTAACCAAAAATAAAGATATTTCATTGCATTCCGAAATCAAACCCTACCTTTGCCTTATAATTCTCAAGGGGTGCCTTGCTTTGGTCGCAAAATAATCTGCAGGTTATTTTACCAAACTGAAAGACAGGCTGAGATCAAACCCATGCCCCCCGCCCCCCTAAAGGGGGAGTAAAAAAGCTTAAAGAACTTCTTTAGGTACACTTACTCCTCCCCCTTTAGGGGGCCGGGGGGCTACACCTGATCCGGGTAATGCCGGCGTAGGGAGAGGTAACAAGTTAAGTGTACTGCGTATTCGCCCTGATGCGGAGATGGTTTAACTAATTAATTTATTAATCATTTTGAAAAATTTATTTTTGGCGTTTTTCGCCTTGCTGCTGCCTGTCATGGCCGCGGCCCAGTTTTCTGTTTCCGGTAAAGTAACCAATCAATCAGGTGAAGCTTTACCCGGAGCTACTATTAGCATCGCTAATTCATCAATAAAAATTTCGGCGGATACCGGCGGTAATTACCGGATTCCCGGTCTAAAAGCGGGTAAATACTTTATAAGAGTATCCTACATCGGCTATCAGACTGCAAGCAAAAATGTAGATCTGAGTAAAGACGCCACCATTAATTTTACGCTGCTTAACAGCACCTTGTTTACCGAAGAAGTAACAGTAAGCGGTACCAGGGCAACTAAAAATTCGCCAACAACGTTCACCAATTTAAGTAAAAAGGATATTGCCAAAAACAATTTGGGACAAGATCTCCCGTTCCTGCTTGACCAAACGCCATCACTGGTTACCAATTCTGACGCAGGCGCCGGGATAGGATATACGGGGATCCATATCCGCGGTTCGGATGGTTCCAGGATCAATGTAACTATCAACGGCATTCCTTATAATGATTCGGAAGAACAGGCTTCCTTTTTTGTAGATGTGCCTGATTTTGCATCGTCGGTTGATAATATCCAGATCCAGCGCGGTGTTGGCACTTCTACCAATGGAGCGGGCGCTTTCGGGGCCAGCATCAACATCCAAACAACTACCCGCATTGATACCGCTTATACCGAGCTGAATAATTCCATCGGCTCTTACGGAACTGTTAAGAATACGATCAACGCCGGTTCGGGCCTGCTGGACGGCAAATTCAGTTTTGATGGCAGGTTATCAAGGGTGTATTCAAATGGATATATCGACAGGGCGTTCTCAAACCTGCAATCTTATTTTTTTACAGGCGCCTATTACGGGAAAAATACAGTGATCAGGTTTGTTACTACCGGCGGAACGGAACATACTTACCAGGCCTGGAATGGCGTGCCCGAAGATAGTTTAAGGGCCGGTAACCGTACTTATAACGAACTTGGTCTGGAGCCAAACGGTACTTATTATAAAAATCAAACGGATAATTACACACAGGACCATTACCAGTTATTGGTGGATCAAAAAATATCCGATAAACTGTCCTTTAGTGGTGCTTTGCATTATACCCATGGTTTTGGTTATTACGAAGAATATCAGCCGCAGCAAAACTTAGCCAGCTACGGCATAACGCCGGTAATTATTGGTAGCGACACCATAAGCACAACCGACCTGACCCGCCGTTTATGGCTCAATAATAAATTTTATGGCGTTACTTATAACTTAAAATATCAGCCTGAAAAAAACTTAAATATCGCTTTGGGTGGCGCTTACAATGAGTACAAAGGCGCGCACTATGATAATATTGAATGGACCCAGCAAAGCACCAATGTCCCGCCAGATTACCAATATACCCGGAATGATGCCGATAAAAAGGATTTTAACATTTTCGGAAAGGCTGATTATAAAATAGGTAAGGTTACCCTGTACGCAGATATGCAGTACCGGCATGTTTATTATTCGTTTTTAGGCTTTAACGACCAGCTGCAGAACGTACAGCAACTGGTACAGCTGAATTTTTTTAACCCCAAGTCCGGGATAACCTACCAGTTTGATCCTGACAATAATATTTATGCATCCTACGCCGTGGGCAATCATGAACCGGACAGAGATGACTATACCCAATCAACCCCAAACAGCCGCCCGAAACCCGAAAATTTGCAGGATTGGGAATTAGGGTACAGGACTCAGCACGGGATCTTCACCGGGGGCATCAATGCTTACTATATGCTGTACGATAACCAGCTGGTGTTAACCGGCGCGTTAAATGATGTGGGCGACCAGGTACGCAGCAATGTTAAAAACAGCTACCGCGAAGGGCTGGAGTTTGACGGCGCGTTAAGAATCAGCCGGCAATTAACATGGTCGGCAACAGCGGCAATAAGCAGTAATAAGGTTAAAAACTTTCAGCAGTATTTGGTTAATTATGATAACAATACAACCGTTGAATACACTTACAATAAAACAGATATTGCGTTTTCGCCTGATTTTGTTGGTTCAAGCACCATCAGCTACAGGCCAATAATTGGCGGCGAGATAGCTTTGATCAGCAAGTATGTTGGCCGGGAGTATTTGGATAATACCTCAAATATCAATCCGCCGGGCTATGCAGCCGCCGACCCCACCTCAAACCGCTACCTGAACCGTTATTTTTTAAACACGTTGCGGTTTAGCTATAATTTTAAAACGGATTGGGCAAAAAATATCGGCGTGTCCTTATTGGTAAACAATATATTCAGCGTTAAATACGAGTCGAACGGCGCCACCTATCCCGATATTGAAGGCGGAAAAGTAGTGAACTATAACTACTTCTTCCCGCAGGCGCCGGTAAACTTTTTATTAGGGTTAAACCTGAGGTTTTAATGTTATTTATGCACCATTGGCTTCAGCTTTTTAGCGAACAAATTAAGGAGACCGGCCTGATGCAATGGCTTGCCGTTGCATTGGGTGTGGCAGAAGTTTTATTTGCAATTTATGATAACATTTGGCTGTACCCTACGGGTATTGCAGGCACCATCATAGCGATATACCTGTTATTAACTGTGCAACTCTATGCAGATTCGGCTTTAAATGTTTATTACCTGGTAATGAGCATTTACGGCTGGATCCATTGGAGGAGAAAAAAACAAGGCCCGGAGGTTATTATCTCATGGTCAGGTAAAAACGAATGGCTTATCAGTTTGTCTATTGCTATAGGTGGCTGGCTGATTTTATATCTGCTGCTTAAAAATTTCACACCATCCAATGTGCCGGTTTGGGATGCCCTGGTATCATCAACTGCATGGGCAGGGATGTGGCTGCTTGCAAGACGAAAAATAGAAAACTGGATCTTCTTAAATGTTTCAAACTTGTTTGCCATCCCGCTGCTGTTTTATAAACAACTGCCGCTTTTTGCTGCGCTTACTTTGTTTTTGTTTGTAATTGCTTTTTCGGGCTTATATAAATGGATAAAAATTTGCAAAAATCGCCAACAGGCTATAGCTATTTAAAATGGATCCGATGAAAATAGAACATCCGTCAACGCATCTAAACCCAGCTATGGTAAAAACCATCAGAGATTCGGCTTTTAAGGCCGAGCGGCTGGGCAAGATCCCCCCGGATCAACTGGCCATTATTTACGAACAAAAATGGTTTAAGCTGCTTGTTCCGGCTGTTTATTCGGGGCTCGAAAAATCTATTCCCGAGCTAGTCCGACTCGAAGAAAGCATCAGCTGGGCAAACGGAAGCTTGGGCTGGGTGGTTACCTTATGCTGTGGTGCAGGATGGTTTGGCGGTTTTATAGACGAGGAAAAAGCTGCTGAAATATTTGGTTCGATGAATTTATGCCTGGCTGGCAGCGGCGCTGCAACCGGTGAAGCTACGATCACACCAAACGGGTATAAAATTAGCGGGAAATGGAAATATGCAAGCGGTGCGCATCATGCTACCCATTTTACGGCCAATTGTATTATCAAAAATGGCGATGAGGTCGTTTTAAATGAAGGTGGCAGCCCTTTGATATTGCCTTTTATATTCGATGCCAAAACAGTAAACATTTTGCCTGCATGGAAATACACAGGTATGGTAGCCACCGGCAGCGATGCTTTTGAAGTGCAGGACATAGAATTAAGTACGCTGCATTGTTTTAAAATAGACCCCAATGCTGCTATTGTTAAAACCGCCCTGTACCAATATCCTTTTTTGCAATTAGCCGAGGCCACGCTGGCAGCAAATATTTCGGGCATGGCCATCCATTTTATGGATCTGTGTGCAGCAATATTTGCTGAGAAACAGGAACAAATAAATCTATCCTCATTACAGAAGAATTTGCTGAATGAGCTATTGGTTAAACAGGAAAATGAACTCGGCAAAATCCGAAAATCATTTTACAGTGCGGTTGATAATTCGTGGGTAAAATTAAAGCAACAAGGTTTCCCGGATGACGCAACAATGGAATCCGTGAGTAAAACAAGCCGGTCATTGGCCAAAACTGCAAGAGAATGTGTTGACCAGCTTTACCCTTATTGCGGATTAATTGCAGCCAATACCGAATCGGAGATCAATCAGGTTTGGCGCGATATCCATACCGCAAGTCAACACTCATTGTTAACGTTCCGGTAATATTTTCAATGATTTCATCGATTAAATACAAAAATCGGTGAAATCATTTTGCAAAAATCGGTGAAATCCAAACATTGTTAACAAAAATATCACATAGGGTTTTGATTGCTTTACTGATATTTGCTCCTTAAAATTAAAAAAATGAAGATTAAACATTTACTCTTTATACTATTCGCTTTTACAGCAGTTTCTGTATCGGCGCAAACAAAAAAGAAAAAACATATTGCTGTTACTGCCACTACTACTACTACTTCAACCGAGCTTCCCCGCCCCAAATTAGTGGTAGGCATAGTGGTTGACCAAATGCGCTGGGATTACCTTTACCGTTATTATGACCGCTATCAGGATAATGGATTTAAGCGCCTGTTAAACCAGGGATTTAGCTGCGAAAATACACAGGTTGACTATATACCAACTTTTACCGCGCCCGGCCACAGCTGTATTTATACCGGTTCGGTGCCTGCACTACACGGAATAGCGGGCAATGATTTTACCATACAGGCCACTGGCAAAACCATGTACTGCACCGAGGATACTTCGGTGCAAACGGTAGGCAGCACTTCATCGGCCGGCCGTATGTCGCCGCGGAATCTACTGGTGACCACGGTGACTGACGAATTAAAGCTGGCCACCAACTTCCGCTCAAAAGTAATTGGCATCGCATTAAAAGACCGCGGCGGAATATTACCCGCCGGACATTCTGCTAATGCAGCCTACTGGTTTGATGATAAAACCGGCAACTGGATTACCAGCACCTATTATATGAAGGACCTGCCACAATGGGTTAAAGATTTTAATGACCAGAAATTGGCCGAAACTTATTTAAAACAGGACTGGACTTCCCTTTACCCAATTGATACCTATGTACAAAGTAGTCCGGATGATAATAAATATGAAGGCAAATTCAAGGGAACCGATGCCCCTACACTTCCGGTAAAAACTTCTGCTTTATACAAGGGCAATTTAGGCCTTATCCGCTCAACACCCTATGGCAATACGATCACATTGGATTTGGCGGTAGCCGCCATTAATGCCGAACAATTAGGTCAGCGCAACGTGACCGACTTTTTGGCGGTAAGCTTATCAACGCCTGATTATATTGGTCACCAGTTTGGCGTTAATGCAGTTGAGATTGAAGACACTTACCTGCGCCTTGATCGCGAAATGGCTTCGTTTCTCACCTATCTTGATGCTAAGGTTGGCAAAGGTAATTACACTGTTTTTTTAACTGCAGATCATGGCGCAGCGCATAATACCGCTTTCTTAAATGACCATAATATCCCGGCAGGTGTTTGGGACGACGGAGCTGCGTTAAAAGACATGAATAAATACCTTGAAGGAAAATACAATGAAAAAAGGGTTGTACTTAATTTGGGCAATTACCAGGTTAATTTGAATTATGCAGCCATAAAAAGCGATAAATTAGATGAGGAGGCCATAAAACAGGATTGTATAGATTATCTGCAAAAACTCCCTTATGTTGCTTTTGCCATTGATATGAACAAAGCGCAAACGGCCAATATTCCCGAACAACTGCGCACTCGTATTATAAATGGTTATAACATTAAGAACAGCGGAGCAATCCAGATCATTTTAGAACCCGCCTGGTTTACCGGGCACGGGTCTGGTGATAGCGGCCCGACCGGCACCACCCATGGCACATGGAATCCTTATGACAACCATATCCCGCTGGTATTTATGGGGTGGGGCATCCGGCACGGCAGCATTACACGCGAAACACATATGACAGATATTGCAGCAACAGTTGCGGCATTATTACATATTCAGGCACCTAACGGAAGTATAGGGCAACCTATTAGTGAGGTGTTGAAGAAGTAAAGAGAGTCGGGAAAGTCCGGGAGTCCGAAAGTAAGGCAGGAAATGTTAATAAGGCACCCCGTAAACTATAAGAATTAAGAAACAACAATCTTCCGGACTTTCGGACTTTTCCGACTTTCGGACTCATCCTATGAAAAAATACATCTCAAAATTCCACTACCTCACCCAGGACCTGCCAAACCGCAGTCATCTGGAGCAGGTAAATATAGCCTGCGAAGCCGGCGCCAACTGGATCCAATACCGTTGCTTAACAAAAAGCGATGACGAACTCATTGATGAGATCAATGACATAGCGGTTGTTTGCGATGATTGGGGCACTACACTTATTATTACCAATCACTACCATTTGCTTGATCGGGTTGACGCGCAGGGCGTGCATATTGAAGATTTTGATGCCGATTTTGAGGCAATAAGAATTAGTATCGGCGATGATAAAACACTTGGCGCTTCGGCTATAAATATTCCGATGTTGTTAGCGGTACAAAATACCGGCGTTGTTGATTATTGCGGATTCGGGCCTTTTGCCCATACAGATACCAAACCAAATGATTTTCCGCTGCTCGGTTTCGAAGGCTACCGCGAATTGCAAAAACACCCGGAAATTGATATACCCGTTATAGCTATCGGCGGTATACAAACCGGCGATGCTGAAAATCTGATAGCCACCGGCGTTTATGGCATAGCTGTATCTGCCGCTGTTAACCTGGCTGCTGATCCGGCAAGGGCATTTAAAGAATTTTATCAGAAGATATATTAACCTCAGTTCGATATAAGAATTGGATGTCATTGCAATTTGCCCCGCCATCTGGCAGGCAAAGGTTTTTCTTACACCGAACTCCCGTTATATTAGTAACTTTGTTTGACTCGGATTTGTGGATTTAAGGGTTTCCTGTTAAATAAGAACAGCTTAGCAGTTGGTGCAAATCTCTAAAATAACAACCCCGGTAAACAGCTAATCACTAATTAACTAATCACCAATCTCTGCTTCCTCATGTCATCTCACCACGTTGTACGCGAAAAACAGGAACCTGCATTGCTTGTGCTCGGGCTTGGCAATTTTCCTGATGAGTTGCTTGGGCAACTGCTTGAATGGAGCCCGACTGTAATCGCTACACCACAAACGGCCGAAGAACTGGTTGTAAAAGGAATAAAGGTAGATTGGATAATTACTGACGGAACAGATGATATTTTACAATCTGACATAAAACTGATGTCATGCGGGGATGATAATTTAACCGACGCAGCATTAAAATACCTTACAAGCTATGAATATTCCGCTGTTAATGTTATCACCGATGAGTTGGAGTTGAAAAATTACGAACACTTTGCAGATAAGATCAACCTGGTTATCTTCAATAATCATAAGAAAATATTTGCTGTTACCCCAGGTTTCAGCAAATGGAAACCTGCCGGTGAGCTTATTGAGTTATTAGGCCCGGCTGGCAAACTCGAGTTTACCGGTCTTGAAAAAATAGACGGGGTTCACTATAAAACTACTAAGGATGGTTTTTTCAACCTGCGCTTTAAGGAGCCATTTTTGTTTATTGCGGAGGATTTATAAGTCAATCTCCCTAAACCCAACCCAATCAAAACTCCCCCTTTAGGGGGCAGGGGGGCTTCGCCTATATCCCAAACCGTTCCCTTAATATTTCTCCGTTTGAGCGGCTTGAGGTCAGTCTCGAATTTGCAGCATTATTCATTACAAATACAAAAGCGCCATTGAAGCTTTTCCTGATCTCCTTGATATGTTCACTGTTAATGATATTGCTGCGATGAATTCGTACAAACTGCTCAGGCAACTTGTCTTCCAGCGAACCAATAGTAAAATCTGTAAGGTGTTTTTTGCCGTCGGTTGTATGCAGGAAAACGTATTTATCTTCTACTTCTATAAAAACAATGCTTTCCAATTTTATCAGCAATATTTTATCACCAATTTTTACTGTCAGCGTTTTGATATCCCTTTTAACCTTAAGTTGCTCTAATAAATTCTCCAGCGATAATTGCGATAGCTGTTGATGCTGCAGGTGCTCCAGCCTTTTTATCGTTCTCTCCAGGCGTTCGGTTTCCACTGGTTTTAACAAATAATCAATAGAGTCTTCTTCAAAAGCTTTAATGGCATACTGGTCATAGGCGGTAGTAAAAACAACTTTGGGTTGGTGCTTTAATTGAGCAAGCATTTCAAAGCCATTAAAAACCGGCATTTCAATGTCTAAAAAAATCAAATCGGGCAACAGCGTTTCAATTTTTTCAAGACCGTCCTTTCCATTAACCGCTTCGCCGATAATATCGATATGATTATACTGCTTCAATAAACGGATAAGCCGCTGGCGGGCTAATTGCTCATCATCAATAATCAAAGTCTTCCAGGTTTTGCTCATATCGTTGCCGGAATTAATATCCTGATCTGTTTTTGAGGAGAATTTACTATCTGCACCTGGTAATTTTCAGCATACAATAAAGTTAATTTATCATAAGTACTTTGCAGCCCATAGCCCATATTTAATTCAGCAGGGAATGGCTTGCCATTATCAGTAATAACGATCTCAATGTTTTCACCAGCCCTGGCTATGCTAATTTTTAATTCACCATTATCAGCCAGATCATTGAGCCCGTGTTTTAGTGCATTTTCAACTAACGGTTGTATTAAAAAACGGGGAATGCAGTTATTTTTAACTGATCCGTCAATATGTATTATAAAACTTAACCTGTCGCCAAACCGTACTTTTTCGATTTCAAGGTAGGTACTTACAATTTCCATTTCTTCGGCAACTGACGCCATATTTTCCTTTGGTGAATTAATACTGTACCTGAATAAGCGCGATAATTTAAGCGTCATGTCTTCTGCTTTAACAGCATCCTGTGGGATAAGGCTGGCGATGGAGTTTAGCGCGTTATATAAAAAGTGCGAATTTATTTTTGATTGAAGTGTTTGCAGTTCGGCTTGCGTTACCAATTGTTTTGCTTTAACCAGGTCGAGCTCCTTTTCTCTGAGCTATGCGTTCATAGCGGCTTGCTGAGACATATAAAAATAAATGATCGTGCTCACAACCACTACTATCAGAAGATTGAACCGGTAATCGCTAAAATGGATGAAAAAATGGTACGGAACATGAAAAATAAATGATATTCCCAGGTATGACACTTCTACGCCTATCAGCATTCCCAAAATACTGCAGCCATAAAATATAAATATAAACTGCCATAAAGGAAACTTTTTTGACCGCCATAAATAGGTAACCAGATAAATGGAATTAGTGATGCATAATGTAATGATCGCACTAAAGACCATGCTCGCTATGAACTCCTTTAAAGGAATTAATTTGTCATTTATTGCTGATTCAAATATGTCTATGATCAACCCAACTGTCAGGCCGACCAAACCATAAACCAAATTGGTTTTAGCCAGCGACCATTTGAAGTATTTATTTTCGGAACCTTGCATGTCAGCAAATTGATTAAATCAGGTTAAATATCAGTATTAAATTGGATGAGTTGTCGTTTTACCCGGACAGATAGTGAAAGTATTGGGTTAAATGCTGAGCGTTTATGGTATGCCCAATGGGCAATTTAAATCAAATGATATCCGCTCATCAATTATGGTTTTACCAATTTTAAAATCTGTTTGTAACAAACGTCAGGTTTATTATAAAACGCCCTGAATTGTTTTTATATTTATAAATAATTTATTTCGCATTAAACCGTTTAACACAACATTAGTCTGAAATTTATATTCAAGTCTTAACAGGCTAAAAAACAACCGATTATTTCTATAATCTAAAATCATGAAAATGACCTATAAAAATTTACTTTGCACCGTTTCCGGCATAGCTATATGCTTGTTTTTCGCATTTCCTGCCGGCGCACAGCGCACCAGTAACGGCGGCGGCGGTGGTGGCGGCAAGTCTTCCGGTGGTGGAAGTAGCAGTAGCGGCGGAGGCAGCAGCGCTTCAAGTGCCCGGCCTTCGGGCGGTGGTAGCAGCAGCAGCAGCAGCAGCGTATCCCGGCCAACCGGTGGCAGCAGCAATGGCGGCTACAGGCCATCAGCAGGTTCCGGCAATGCTCAGCGCAGCACAAATGCACCGCAGAGAAATACAGGCTTCGTAAACCGGCAGGGTGTTGTTGTTAATGGCAACAACGGATACGCACCAAGGCAGGGTGTTGGGGTAACCGGGACCAACGGTTATCAACCACGCACAGGCAATACGTATATTAGAGGCGGTAACAGTGGCGTAACCGCCTACCGCACTTCGCCGGAAATAGGCTATGGCAGGGGAAGTTACTGGGGAAATCATAGTTATTATTACAATAACCGCGGCTATTACAGAACCTATTATCAGCCAAGATTAGGGTACAGGTGCCGTATTTTACCTTACGGTTATTATCCTTTTTATTGGGGAGATTTTGAATATTTTTATTCTGATGGTTTATATTACCAATATAACAATGAAGAATATACCGTAGTTGAACCCCCTATCGGGGCACAATTGACCGTATTGCCTGATAATGCCAAGTCGATAGTGATCAATGGTGTGCAATATTATGAGTTAAACGGGGTGTATTATATGCCTGTAACCAAAGATGATGGCACTGTTGCTTACGAGGTTGTTGGCAAGGATGGTGAATTAAATACCAGCGATGCCACACAAGTTCAGGACCAGCAGCCGCAGGGCCCGCAGATGGGTGATATTGTCACCCAATTGCCTCCCGATTGCAGGAAGATAAAAGTTAGCGGTCAAAAATTGTGGGTATCACCTGATGGTGTTTATTACCAGGAACAAGTTGATGCCAACGGCAATAAAACATATAAAATTGTTGGGCTGCCCAGCGATGAACCAAGCCAAAACTAAGCAAATTCTACCCGCCCTTAGGCTGGCAATACAAAGAGGCGTTCCGGATACACACCGGACGCCTTTTTTATTGCCGCGGAATTTGCAAAAACAAACAGGAAAATGATATAATAATATTATTTTGAATTAGCCTGTTCAGCTAAGTTTACATGTTTAAACGCTAACGGAATAAATAATGAAGCATTTTATTTTCCTGTTGTTTGTTGTGCTGTTAAGTTGCTCAGCAGCTACTGCCGCCGGTATAAATGACGGCTTAAAACTATTTAAAGCAGACAATAGCAAGATCCAATACACGGGAAGGATTGATTTTTCGAATCCCGTGGTGCCACGCATCTGGGCACCGGGGGTTTATATTACTGCGAAGTTTAAAGGCAGCCGATGTCAAATACTGATTAACGACGAAAACGGCGGCAACAATCATAATTATATTGAGATTATTATTGATGGTAAAGACCCTTACCGGGTAGAATTGACGGACAAAACCAATGTTATCAATGTTCCGGCGGGTCTGGCGGATACAGAACATACCGTTATTATTTGTAAGGATACTGAATCAAACATTGGCTATATTGATTTTATTGGCTTCAGGTGCGAAAAACTTTTGCCCCTGCCTTCAAAACCAAGCCGTAAAATTGAGTATATCGGCGATTCCATTACAAGTGGTACAGGTATGGATCAGTCGTTGATTCCCTGCGGCAAGGGCCAATGGTTTGATCAGCATAATGCTTATATGAGCTATGGCGCGCTAACTTCACGCAATTTGAACGCGCAATGGCAATTAACCGCCCTCGCGGGTGTTGGCCTGGTGCATAGCTGTTGTGATATGAACGTGCTTATGCCACAGATATACGACAAGGTTTTTTTACGGGGCGATACTATTACCTGGGATTTTAAAGCCTACCGACCGGATGTGGTTACGATATGCCTTGGACAAAACGATGGTCCGAAGCAGGACTCGACCGTATTTTGCAGCGCTTATGTGAATTTCATAAAGTCGATAAGGCAACAATATCCTCAAGCCGATATTATTTGCCTCAGCAGTCCTATGGGTGACAGCACCCTAACCAATGTTTTGAAACGGTATCTCAAAGCCATTACTTCCAGCCTGCATGCCAGCGGCGACAAAAAAATACACCGGTACTTCTTTTCGAGGCAATATCATAATGGTTGCGGCGGACATCCCGACCTTGACGAACATAAGCTTATAGCCGATGAATTAACAGCTTATATTAAACAATTGAAAGGATGGTAGCGTCTGGGTTAAACGGACTCGCGCATTAAATTCGCAATCCTGTTAGTCCTTTTTAATAAAATTTCCGTTTTCATCAAAAATCAGGTCTCCGCCTTTTATTTCTGCTTCGTACATGGTTTTACCGGCGGCATCGGTAACCCGGCCTGCTTCCCTGATTTTAGCGCCTTTATAATGTGCCTTTACATAAGGGGCCACAGCTTTTGGAAGATCACTAATGGCAATGGCTTTAACTATCTCTACAAACGCACCCGATGGCGTAAACTGAACCGAATTATCCTCGCCTGATTTACCGCCCCAGTTTGCTTCGTAATTGCCTTTTTCTTTTTCCCAGCTAATTTTGGTGGCTTCCGGGTATTTTTTTTCACAAGCTGCTTTAACCACGGCCGGCACATCTTTGGTTTTAATGTCCTGGGCCTTTACGCCGATTGCTGCTATAGCAATTGCAACAGTGAATAATAATTCCTTTTTCATGATTTTTTTTTACCAAGATAAAACACCATTCTGTAGAAAGGTTGATAAAATATTGGGGAAATATTGGATAATGTTCTCATAATAATTCATTTCGAGCGCTATTATAATGTTCGCTAAAAGTTAAAAAACCTAAAGCCGGTTATTTATCAGTATCTTTAAAGAAATCTCCGCGATCATGATCTTGTTCTCAAGAAGAAATCTATTTTACACCGACTATAAATGGACCAATTACCTGCAGCATGACCCTCATGTTAATGGCAAGCCGGATGATACCCTTTTTAATAAAGAAGAAGGTAATGAAGTTGTTTATTTAATAAACAAGCTGATGTCCCTTTGGGATTACCGGTTTTCGAATACCGGTAATAAAATGGAAAAACTGATCCACGATAAAATGCCCCCCGAAATAGTCAAACAGGAAGAAGTTCAGGATTGGCTGAAGGCGAATTTGAAGTTTTAGTCAGGTTGAAAATAGTTGAAAGGGTTGTAATGTTTACAGCCCAACTCAATCAACCAATCAACTTCAAACTAATTTGTCAGGTGTAATAGGCAATTCCCTGATCCGTTTCCCGGTTGCGTTGTACACAGCGTTGGCTACTGCGGCTGCCATGCCTATCAGGGAGATCTCACCCATGCCTTTTGCACCCAGCGGGTTGATATTTACATCGGGTTGATTTACAAACAGGGCATCTATTTGTGGTATATCTGCATTAACCGGCACGTGGTAATCGCCAAAACTGGCATTCATTACTTTACCATAACGATGATCGATCACGGCTTCCTCCATCAGTGCCATACCGATGCCCATTATAGCGCCGCCAATGATCTGGCTGCGGGCAGTTTTCGGACTGATAACACGACCTGAATCAGCAACGCTGGTTGCCTTATCTACCTTCACCACGCCCGTTAAAGGATTTACCTTCACTACCACATAGTGCACCGACCATGAATACATCACATATTTATCCACTTCGGTGCCGGCTTTAGAGTCAGTCACTACTTCTAATTTAGGCAAGTTATGCTGTTTTAATATTGCGGAATAATCGGGTTTATCCGTTCCCCCATTACCCATCAGCTGTTGAAATTTCTCTTTAAGCGCATTGCAGGCCAAATACACCGCCGAGCCAACACTGGATACAATTGTTGAACCACCCTGCTGCGGCGCATTGGGATAAGCCGAATCACCCAAATCGAAGCGGATTCTCTCTACGGGTATGCCCATTGTTTCGGCGGCTATCATTACCATAGGCGTAGCTGTACCCGGGCCTATATCGCTCACTGCGGTTTGTAATGTCAGGCTGCCATCTGCCATCATGGTTGCTTTTACAGTTGCAGGTTCCCTGTCGGCCTGGAACATCCCTGTGGATACACCATAACCAACCAGCCATCCATCTTCCGATACTGAACCCGGTTTGGTTGGGCGTTTATGCCAGCCAATATTTTCGGCACCCATTTTATAGGCCTCCCGTAAGGATTTTCCAGAATATGGTTTCCCAGTTTCCGGGTCTGTTTCGGCATAATTGATCAGCCGCAGTTCAACAGGGTCGATATTTAATTGGTAGGAGAGCTCGTCTATAGCAGACTCCAGCGCGAAAGTCCCCGTTGCATAACCCGGTCCGCGCATCCAGATGGGTGAACCAACATCAAGCGATAAGATCTTATTACTTGTGTACAGATTAGGGCAAGCGTACAATTGCCGGCTTACATCGGCCGGACTTTCGGCAAAATCCTCATAAGTGGAGGTCTGCCCCGTAGCCACATGACTGATACCAACCAATTTGCCATCCGCAGCAGCGCCGAGGTTTATTTTTTGCCAGGTAAGCGGGCGGTATCCCACAGATGTAAACATATCTGCACGGCTCAGCATCAGCTTAACAGGGCGTTTTGCCACTTTTGCGCCGATAATTGCCGCTACTTCGTGCTGCCAAACCTGCAAGGCACTGCCAAAGGCACCACCCACATACCTGGAATTCACCTGTACATTCTCTATTGGGATACCGAAGATGCGGGCTAAATTGCTTTGCGTATCCTTTACGCCCTGGGTTTTATCCCAAACTGTTAATTTATCGGGTGCATCCCAACGGGCCACAATGGCGTGCAACTCCATGGGGTTATGTACCTCACTGGGCAAAATATATTCCTGTTCCACCTTAAAAGGGGCAGATTGCCAGGCATCAGGGTTGCCTTTTTTGAACTCAGCATCGCTTGCAGGCGCAACCGCGCTGCCAAGGTGATCTTTCAAATTGGTGATATGTTTTTCGGCATTGTATTCAACTTTTACCAGCGAGGCTGCGTATTGTGCGCGTTCAAAAGTATCAGCAATCACAAGCGCTACGGCATGCCCGTTATACAATACCTTGTCATTATAAAAAATCTTAATGGGCGCCTTTGCAGGTTCGGCCGCGTATCCCGGAATCGTTGGGCAGTTTAGATGGCTGATAACCGCCAGCACCCCCGCCGCCTTTTCAGCCTTTTTGGAATCAATAGAACGGATGCTTCCTTTTGCGATGCTACTGCCAACCAGCACCCCATAGGCTAACCCCTTAACATTAAATTCCGCGGCATATTTAGCTCCGCCTGTAACTTTTAAGCGCCCGTCAACCCGGTTCATGCCGGTAGATGATTTTGGATGATTTAGTTTGTTCATTAGTTACTGTTGTAAGGTTGCAACGTTGGAATGTTATTTTTTTATAATTAATTAAATTTATTGGTTTAAAAAGCCGCGAATCAACCCTCCTAAAAACATTTCAACCTTACAACTTTTCAACGTTACAACAATTTCCTCACACCAACTTATCCGGCGTTATCGGTAAATCCCTAACTCTTTTGCCTGTTGCGTTAAATACTGCGTTGGCCACTGCGGCGGCAAAGCCTACAATGGGTACTTCGCCGATGCCTTTTGAACCCATTGGGTTGGTAACCGGGTCTTTTTTATCAATAAATATAACCTCTATCTGCGGTACATCGGCGTTTGAGGCCACATGGTAATCGCCTAAGCTGTTGTTTACATATTTGCCGTAACGGTGGTCCACTATACCTTCTTCCATTAGGGCCATTCCGATACCCCATACCACGCCGCCAATGATCTGACTGCGGGCGGTTATCGGGTTAAGGATCTTGCCGCCATCAACCGCCGAAACTACTCTTTCAATTTTAACCATGCCTGTAGTTGGATGTACGTGCACTTCGACAAAATGGGCAATATAGGCATGAGACGAATATTTCCTTGCCTCAGGCGAGCGGCCCGACTCGTGCGTAACCTCCAGATAGGGCAGGTTATGTTCTTTTAGTATCCTGATATAATCCGGATCGGCAACGCCTGTTTTTCCGTCGAGTTGGTTAAATTTCTCATTCAGTGCGGTACAGGCATCATAAACCGCCGAACCTACCGACGACGTAGTGATGGACCCATATTCGCCAGGCGCATTGGGTAAAGCCGAGCTGCCCAGCTCAAAACCTATATTTTCAACCGGGATACCAATAATTCCCGATGCTATCTTCACCATAACGGTAGCTGTTCCCGGACCCATATCACTGCTGGCGCTTTGTAACAGCAGCTTGCCATCGGCACTAAACCTTGCCCTCACGGTACAATTAGCACGACCCGCGCCATAAGCACCACAGGCTAAGCCATAGCCCATCAGCCAGCCATCTTTTGTGACCGAAGCCGGCTTTTGCTGACGTTTTTCCCACCCAAATTGTGCTGCACCCTGTTCCAAACATTCACTTAAATATTTGCTCGACCAGGGCAGGCCGCTGGATGGGTCCTTCTCGGCATTATTCTTTTTACGGAACTCCAGCGGGTCCATATTCAAAGCATAAGCCAGTTCGTCCACCGCAGATTCCAGTGCATAAACACCCGTTGTTTCACCCGGACCGCGGGTATAGGTCGGGGTGCTTAAATCGAGCTTTGTCAATTTATAAGCAGTGTTTACATTAGGGCATTCGTATAAGAATTTGGTAGTTTCGGTTATTCCTTCGGCAAATTGCTGATAGGTTGATGTCTCGCCGGTAGCTTCGTGGGTAATGCCCAGCAGTTTGCCGTCAGCAGTAGCGCCCATACCTAATTTTTGTATAGCCGGCGACCGGTAGCCCACCATGGTGAACATCTGCCCACGGTCAATCACCACTTTTAATGGCTTGCCTGTCATTTTAGCCCCAATTAATGCAGCTTTAGCATAGGGCCATAAGGGTGAACCGCTGCCAAATGCCCCGCCGATCACCTTTGAATATACCTGTACACTTTCAACAGGGATTTTGAACATGTTCATGATATCCCGCTGCATGCTTTTAATGGCCTGCGCCTTGGTATAAACTTTAACCTTATCGCCATCCCAAACGGCAGTCATGGCAAATGGCTCCATAGCGTTATGTACATGGATGGGGGTATGGTATTCGGCCTCTATTTTAACAGGGGCCGATTGGTAGGCATTCGCCTGACCGCGTATGTAATCACTGCCATCGCCCCAGGGCTTATAGGTATTTTGCAAATTGGCGCTGATATTGGTTTGATGTGCCTCCTTGCTGTATTGTACTTTCACCAGTGAAGCTGCGGCCCTCGCACGCTCAATGGTATTGGCTATGACCAGCACAACAGGCTGGCCGTTAAAGTAGATCTTGTTATCCTTAAACGTTTTGGTCTCTTCCTTCCCTTCATAACCGGGGATGGCCGGAGCATTCAGGTGAGAGATAATGGCAACAACACCCGGCGCATTTTCAGCCGCCTTGCTGTCGATAGCCGTGATGCTGCCCTTGGCAATGGTGCTGTTTACCAGTACGCCATAAACCAATCCCGGAAAGGGATATTCCGCAGCATACCGTATCGATCCGGTCACTTTTAAGCGGCCGTCGACACGGGTAATGCCCTCTTTTAATTGGTCATTTGTCATTTGCTTCGCGTCATTAGGTCATTTTCTATTTTTTGCCCTCTTTACCGCCTGCGGAAGAGAGGGCCGACGAACGTAGTGCAGTCGGGGTGAGTCAACTCGCCGCCATGCAATGGCAGTAATGTCGCTCGTATAGTTTACTCACCCGAACATCGCTGCGCCCGTTCACCCTCTCTTCCGCAAGCGGCAAAGAGGGTTAGGGAGTTTTTAAGCCCTCTCCTTTGGAGAGGGTTGGGTGAGGCCTTACGCCAAACCCGCCGCCTGCTTCATCGCTTCAACAATACTTGCCGGGGCCATTTTTAGCTTAAAGGCGTTGTATTCGTATGCTTTTGCGCGCTGCATAGCTATTTGAGCAGCCTGTTTAAAGGTATCTTCGGATACTGATTTCCCTTCAAGGAATTTCTCAGCTTCAAACAACCTCCAGGGTTTATGCGCCACACCGCCCATGGCTAAACGGGCCCTGCGGATGATGCCGCCGCTGAGATCCATGGCCACCGCAACTGAAACAAGCGCGAAAGCGTAGGATTGCCTGTCGCGCACTTTCAGGTAATAGCTGTTTTTAGCGAAGTTATTATCAGGTATTTCTACACCGATAATCATTTCGTCTTTTGCCAGGTGATTATCCAGTTCGGGATGGTCATCCGGCAGGCGGTGAAATTCATTAAATGGTATGCGTCTTTCACCTTTTTTACCTGCTACTATCACAGTAGCGTCCAAAGCCACCAATGCCACGCACATATCGCTCGGGTGAACTGCTATGCATTGAGCGCTTGCGCCGAATATGGCATGCATGCGGTTATAGCCCTCCATGGCGCCGCAGCCGGTACCGGGTTCGCGTTTGTTGCAGGGCATGGTGGTATCATAAAAATAGGTGCAACGAGTACGCTGCATAATGTTGCCGCCAACCGTTGCCATATTGCGCAATTGCGGCGATGCCCCGGCTTTTAAAGCCATGCTGAGCAAGGGCTGTTTTTGCAGCACCAAAGCATCTTCAGACACCACGCTATTTAATGCCAGGGTGCCCAGGTGAATGCCGTTTTTTGTCGGGGAGATGCCTTTCAGCGGGAGGTGGTTAATATCCACCAGTTTATCAGGGGTGATGAGACCATGTTTCATGTGGTCCACCAAATTGGTGCCGCCGGCTATGATTTTTGTACCCGGTTTGTTGATGGCTTCTAATACGCCTTGCTGTGTTGATGCCCGCAGATATTGGAACTGTTTCATATCGCCATTCCTCCTTCCTTAACTTCCTGTATGGCGTTAACTATATTGGGATAGGCCCCGCAGCGGCAAATATTACCACTCATGTATTCACGGATCTCGTGTTCTGAATTGGCATGACCCTCGCGGATACAAGCCACAGCCGACATGATCTGCCCGGGCGTACAATAGCCGCACTGAAATCCGTCGTGTTTAAGGAAAGCTTCCTGCATGGGGTGCAACTGGTTACCTTTGGCAAGGCCCTCAATGGTGGTTACCTTTTTGCCATTCACCATAATACCTAAGGTAAGGCAACTGTTTACCCGGTGACCGTCCACATGAACGGTACAGGCACCGCATTGGCCCAGATCGCAGCCTTTTTTGGTGCCGGTGAGGTCGAGTTGCTCGCGCAGGATATCCAGCAGGGTGCTGCGTGGTTCCACCATCAGGTTGAGCATTTTGCCGTTCACCTCCATTTTTAAAGGCATTTTTTCAAAAGCTTCCGCAATTTTTTCATCCAGGTGCATCCCGGCGGCCATAACAGCCGGCGCAGGCGTAACGGCAACCGCAGTTAATAAGGCGGATTGCTTCAGGAAATTACGGCGTGAATTATCCTTAACGTCCGATTCCTCCACAGGCCGGGAATGGTTATTCTCTTTTTCCATAAGATTTTTGCTTAGCAGGAGACAAGTTAGTTATTTTTTGTAAACTGGAGGTACTTGAACAAATAATTTACAAAATGG
>Ga0364874_10337_pt1 | contig 26659 bp, 21 predicted proteins | sample ExccelAu500001D4_2_FD_206922 | JGI IMG/M metagenome (GOLD analysis project Ga0364874, IMG submission 206922) | Enriched cells from Trout Bog Lake Hypolimnion, Wisconsin, USA - BchlTB.Aug07.5000.01.D4 | ecosystem: Environmental > Aquatic > Freshwater > Lake > Hypolimnion/Profundal zone | place... | reverse complement strand
CGCGTTACTCACCCGTGCGCCGGTCTCTAGTATTGCTACTATACCCCTCGACTTGCATGTGTTAAGCCTCCCGCTAGCGTTCATCCTGAGCCAGGATCAAACTCTCCGTTGTATAGAAATCTTTAAATAATTTTCTGTCCTGACCCGGCTTTCATGAACCTTAGTATCTTCTCAAAGCTTCCCAGCTTCAAATTCTTGTAGTTCGTTCTCTTTCCTTCTCAATATCTTCAATGAACTCTGTTCAATCACTATTCGTTAATTCCACCCAATTTTTTCTGGCGAAAGTTCGGCAAAGGTAATCCATTTTATCGGTTTCCAAAAGACTTTTAAAACCTTTTTTAAAAATCTTTTTACCATTATCCATTTTCTCCAAAATATTCCAGTGAACACCGACTTAATCTCACTAAAAACAGCTCCCTTAAATCGTGGTGCAAATGTATAAGGTTTTTCAATATCTCAACCCGGTATAATGAAAAAAATCAATATAAATTTTCACTCTATGTAAATGCCTATTTTATAAACCAATACAGCCAGAATAATAATCAGGAATAAAGAATTTTAAGAAATAACAACAAATAATCTCATCATAAGTCAACCAAATTGTCTCTGGATAATACAATAAACAATAAAGATCAAATAAATAATCTGCTTCTTAGTTCATGAAAAATCAGAAAAAATATTTCAAAATGAAGAAGAACATATTTTATTTACCAAATATGCTATTTTTACACACTCTAAAAAATGTAAATAAAGTGCCTAATTGCGTAGTAATTATTCCAACGTACAATGAGAAGGAGAATATTGAACGGATAATCCAGAATGTATTATCTCTTGATTCCGATTTCAATATCCTTATAATAGATGACAATTCGCCAGATGGAACAGGTGAAATAGTTAAAAATCTAATTGGAAAATTTAAGGATCGACTGCATTTGATTGAACGAGCAGGAAAATTAGGATTGGGAACTGCATACCTTGCAGGTTTTAAGTGGGCTTTAGACCATCATTATGAATATATATTTGAGATGGATGCCGATTTTTCGCATGACCCGAACGATCTTTTACGACTGAAGAAGGCAAGCCAAAACCAAGGAGCCGATCTAATCATTGGCTCACGCTATATCACAGGCATTAATGTCATAAACTGGCCATTAAAACGGGTTCTAATGTCCTATTTTGCATCGGTTTACGTTCGTAAAATTACCGGAATGCCCATTATGGACACGACTGCGGGTTTCATTTGTTATAAACATACTGTATTGGAAACCATCGACATAGAAAGCATTAAGATGAGAGGATATGGATTTCAGATTGAAATGAAGTTTAAAGCCTGGAAATATGGATTTAAGATCATGGAAATCCCAATCATTTTTACCGACAGAAAAGAGGGGACATCGAAAATGACAGGCGGAATTTTTGGTGAAGCCTTTAAAGGTGTCATTAAAATGAAAATTCAAAGTTATTTTAAAAATTATCAAAGAAAGCTTAACCAATAACTAAAGATCATTTGCAGCATAACAGTATAGATTTGATCATGAAAAAACAAAAATAAGATAAACTCCAATTGATTAAATATTTTTATCTAATTTCACTTGTCAAACGGTAACTTCCAAATCAAATACTAAACAATTTCAATTAACCATGAAAGACATCATTATCAAAGATGCCAGAGTTATAAATGAAGGTAAAACATTAAGAGACACGAGCATCCTTATTCGCAACGGGATTATTGAGAAAATATTCAGGGATGAGGTTCCGGCAAACATCCTTGCCCAGGCGGATGTTATTGATGCATCGGGAAAAATTCTATTACCGGGAGTCATTGATGACCAGGTTCATTTCAGAGATCCCGGACTTACTTATAAAGGAGATATTGAGACTGAGTCCAGAGCAGCTATTGCGGGGGGAATTACATCATTCATGGAGATGCCCAATACCCTTCCGCAAACTGTTACACAAGAATTGCTGGAACAAAAATATCATCGGGCATCGGAAGTGTCGCTTGCCAATTACTCCTTTTATATTGGAGCTACGAATGACAATTTGGATGAGTTGTTAAAAACTGATCCCTCCAATGTTTGTGGAATAAAAGTATTCATGGGATCATCTACCGGAAATATGCTGGTTGATAATGCTGAAACACTTTCCGCATTATTCTCTAAATCCAAAATGCTTATTGCCACTCATTGCGAAGATGAACAAATTATTCAGGCCAATATTGCTTTGGCCCGTGAGAAATATGGAGAAGAGGTTCCGATGAATGAACACCCCAAAATCAGGGATACCAGTGCGTGTTTTAAATCAACTTCAAAAGCGGTGGAACTGGCAAAAAAATTTGGGACCAGATTACATGTATTACATCTTTCCACATCCGGCGAAATTGCATTATTTGAGGCGGGTCCTGTTAAAAACAAAAAAATAACCAATGAAGTCTGCGTTCACCATTTGTGGTTTGCAGAATCTGACTATGAAAAATTGGGAACGCATATAAAATGGAATCCGGCTATAAAATCAGCCAATGACCGGTTGGCGCTAATTAAGGGTGTCAACGAGAACAGAATTGATGTCATTGCCACAGATCATGCTCCACATACGCTGGAAGAAAAAGATCAAACCTATTTTAAATCTCCCTCTGGAGGGCCGTTAGTACAACATTCGTTGATTGCAATGCTTGAAATGAGCCGTAATGGGAAGATTTCTATCGAGAAAGTTGTCGAAAAGATGTGCCACGCTCCTGCAGATTTATTTGGAATCGAAAAAAGGGGATACATCCGAAAAGGGTATAAAGCGGATCTTGTACTTATTGATGCTGCCCGATGGACTGTTACAAAAGAAAATATCCTATCAAAATGCGGATGGTCTCCATTTGAAGGCGAATCTTTTTATTATTTTGTGAATCAGACATTTGTAAACGGAAATCTCGTTTATGAAAACAATACTCCAAATATACCAGGGACTTTTCATGAAGGGATCAAAGGGGAAAGACTTACATTTAACCGGAATCAATCTTAGATGCTCTATTCTTATTGGTTTTGTACTTGGTGCTTTTGCATGTCATCAAGAGGTATCTGATAAGCCGATATCCGGAGTTCCATTCGGGAAAATCACCTATGACACCTTTATAATTAACCGCGATTCCACTGATACCTGGGGAGAGGAATGCCTCTCTGATTTCAAACGCAAAGATCTGATTGACAATATCTTTAAGGAGATATACGAGGGAAAGGTAGTTCCAATAGACTATTTCACCGGCGAAAAAATATCACTGGTCCAGCTAAATAAAATGGAAACTGATGGGGAGTTCTCCAGAAAAAACATCAGTAAAATCAGGTTTGAAGAGCAATGGTTTTGGGATAAGGAAAAATCAGAAATGAGCAAACAAGTGCTGTCAATGACCATCGCCTATGAGGTGTATGATTTGTCAGGGAAATCAAGAGGGCAAAAGCCCATATTCAAGCTAATTTTCAGAAAAAATTAAAAACTGCCATTACTTCATTAGAAATCTTGCCGTGGTTCGGGTTTTTTGCGCCACCAAAACAGTTCGATTGGCAGTCATCTGGCTGATTACTTCGTCATTGTAATACCGGATTGTCATAAGTTCAAGACCTTCGTTATAATGAACGACAAACTTCATTTTCAATTCACTGATTAGCTGATCAAAGCCCCTTTCCGGCCGGTCGAAGGCTACAGAAAAATTCATGGCTGACTGTTGAACAAGGTCAACCTTTATCCGGTATTGAGCAAAAAGCTTATAAATCTTACTGATGCTCTCCTCTGCAATAAATGAAAAATCAATGGGAGATATGGTCACCAGAATAAGATCTTCTTTTGAGATAAAAACCGGAACATAATTCATGATGTGATCTATTTTGCAAATCACTGAACCCTGTTGGTGTGGTTCAATAAACGAGCGCACATAAAGCGGTATATCTTTCTCAACAAGTGGCTTCATTGTTTTAGGATGAATAACCTTCGCACCATAATAGGTCATTTCAACAGCTTCGCGGTATGAAAGCATATCCAACTTCTGTGTCACACCAAATTTATTTGGATCGGCATTCATAATTCCAGGGACATCCTTCCATATGGTGACGCTCTCAGCATTTAAGATATTAGCAATAATTGCGGCGGAATAATCTGAGCCTTCGCGACCCAAGGTGGTAGTTTGATCAGTTAAAGTCGCGCCTATAAATCCCTGAGTCAGGCAAATACGACTCCTATCAAAGTTGAATTGTGACCGAATCAATCCGGAAGAAAGTGACCAATCAATATTCCCTTCTCTCCAGGTGGCATCGGTTCTTAGTCCTTGCCTTACGTCCATCCATTGATTGGAAATGCCTACTGAGTTAAGATAAACGCTTATAATTTTGGTTGAAAGTATTTCGCCAAAAGAGACAATCTGATCATATTCAAAATCATAATCAAGCGAAGGAGAGTGCCCGAGACGAGACTCAAACTGCACAAAAATTGACTCAACTTCTTGAATTTTAGCATCTGGAAGATCAGGGAACAGATCGGTGATAATCTCAAAATGATACTGCTTCACCTTATTAAAGTTAAGGACAATTCCTTTTAAATCGCCATTAAAGTAATTCTTGGTCAATACTTCAAGCGCATTTGTCGTTTTTCCCATAGCCGAAACGACAATGACCAATTTTTCGTCATATTCACCTACAATGGAAGCCAGGTTTCTTACACCGTCTGCATCTTTAACAGAAGCCCCTCCAAACTTGAATACCTTCATCTATAATAGTTTACAAATATGAGCCTAATAATTACTCAGGTAACAAAATTATTAAAACTAAGGTGGAATAAGTTTAAAACCCGAAATAAATAGACTTATTCTGATAAATTTAATAGTGCAATATTGTTCAGGGAGCCGGATTCCGTTAAAAATCATCGTGTCAACAAAGTTATTCAGGAAAAACCCAAAAAAAAATATTGTATCTTTGTTGACCCTAAAAAGTGGGTATTAGAGTTCAAATAACTATATTTCAATTGAATGGCATTTATTAACGAAAACTACCTGAAATTAAAAGCAGGATATTTATTCCCTGAAATTGGCCGAAGAGTAAAAGAATTTGCAACTGCAAACCCCGAAAGTCATATTATCAGAATGGGAATTGGCGATGTAACGCAACCATTGACACCCGCCATACTAAAAGCCTTTCACGAAGGGGTGGAGGAGATGGGAAATAAAGATACCTTTAGAGGATACGGACCTGAGCAAGGATATGATTTTTTGCGTGAAGCAATTGCCACAAATGATTATCAGCTACGTGGTGTAAAAATCTCGGCAGATGATATTTTTGTATCCGACGGATCCAAATGTGATACCGGGAATATTCAGGAAATATTTGGGAATGAAAATATTATCGCAATTTGTGATCCGGTATATCCTGTCTACGCAGATACGACTGTAATGTCAGGAAAAACCGGAGTTTGCCAGGCGAACGGATATTTCGATAATATAGTTTATATGCCCTGCAATGAAGCAAATGGATTTATTCCTGAATTACCCTCTACAAGGCCGGATCTGATTTTTCTATGCTTTCCCAATAACCCAACAGGAACTGTTGCCACCCGGGAAATCCTGAAAAAATGGGTTGACTATGCCCTAGCCAATAAGAGCATAATTTTATATGACGCTGCTTATGAGGCTTATATAACAGATGAGACTATTCCTCATTCCATTTTCGAGATTGAGGGAGCCAAAAATGTTGCAATTGAATTCCGGAGCTTTTCAAAAACAGCAGGTTTTACCGGGACCAGATGCGCTTTTACCGTAATCCCTAATGAACTTGTTGCCTATGATAAGCATGGAACTGCTATCGCCGTTAAACCTCTCTGGATGAGACGCCATACCACCAAATTTAACGGTGTCTCATATCCGGTGCAAAAAGCAGCTGCCGCAGTCTATTCTGAAGAAGGTAAAAAAGAGATAAAAGGGCTTATCCATTATTATCTTGAGAATGCACGTTTAATCCGAGAAAGTCTCACTGAATCAGGCTATACGGTTTTCGGAGGGATAAATGCTCCTTATGTATGGGTAAGGACAATGAATAATTTAACCTCCTGGGAATTCTTCGATAAATTACTTAATGAAAGTAATGTAGTCGGTACTCCCGGATCGGGATTTGGCCCTTCTGGTGAAGGCTATTTTCGCTTTTCTGCCTTTGCCGACCGGGAGAATGTAATTCAGGCTATGGAACGAATTAAAAACCTTTCTTTTTAAAAACAACCTATAACAGTAAAATTGCATCTTCACTCTGCAAAGTAATCCCGGGATCCAATTCCTCCAAGAGGAAATCCCAACAGCATATAAATTTCAATCGATCTTAGAGACCTCAAATGGGAATAAAAAACATTATAATCGCTGCATTAATCCTGCTTTTTTCTGCAGGATTTCAGTTCAAGGCGCATTGCCAATTGTTCTTCCCTGAGGATATGGTTAATGTTAAAGGACAAGTGATTGATGAAATAACAAAGGAAGGTGTAATTAATGCACAAGTACTCAATATGCGAGTTCGTGGGGGTACTATGACAGATGCCTTCGGGAAATTTTCTATTCAGGCAGATCCAATGGATACACTTACATTTAAATCGCTCAATTACAAGGACAAAAGAGTTCCTGTAAGTGCAATTTTCACCGGTGAGAATGGAGTACCTAAAATTACCATGTCACCGACAAGAATTCTTCTTGACCAGGTTGAGGTTAATAGTTCAGCCCCAAAAATAAATTTGTATGGAATTCCAGGTGGAAAGTCTTCCACCGTTCCTCAAGAATTACGAAGCGATTATTTTGGATCCAGGCCAAAGAACATCACAGCCGTAGTCAAACCGATCTCTTTTTTATCGTATTATCTTAGCAAGGATGAAAAGGAAAAGAGGACTGCCTTGAATGCTATTCATACAGAAAAGGATTGGCAAATCCTATCTCTGGTGTATAACAGAGACGTTATTCAGAAAATATCCGGCCTTAAGGATGATGCTCTGGACGATTTTATGCTCTATTGCAATGCTTTCAATAAGCTTCCAACGAATGCAACTACCCTCGAAGTAGAACAACGAATCCGGGAGTTACTCGTGGAATATAATGAAAAAAAGTCAAAAGCTAAAAATCCTTGAGCTCAAAGCCTTCCAAAAATAGTATTGCGTTTAAATAGCCCATTCTAAAAAAGAGTCATTGGAAATCAACAAAACGATATTAGGAATTGATCCGGGATCAAATATCATGGGATATGGTGTGCTTAAGATCACCAAAAATAAGGCTCAGGTTATCGCACTTGGGGTAATCAAAACCTCCGGATTTTCAGGGCATTATCAGAAACTAAGCCATATTTTTGACCGTACGCTTTATCTTGTTGATGAATACAAACCCGACGAAACAGCTCTTGAAGCACCGTTTTTCGGCAAAAATGTTCAATCCATGCTCAAGCTTGGCAGGGCACAGGGTGTAGCAATGGCCGCATCTCTCTACCGAAATATTCCGATCTTTGAATACGCACCTCTCCGAATAAAACAAGCGATCACCGGTAATGGTTCTGCAACAAAGGAGCAAGTCGCTTATTTTTTAAAGCAAATGTATAATCTTGAAATAATGCCCAACGACCTTGATGCTACAGATGGTTTAGCCACGGCAGTCTGTCACTTCCTTCAGTTGAAAAACCCTGCATCAACAGGTAAAATAAAGAATTGGGAAGAATTTATCAGAAAGAACCCAGGCAGAGTAAAATAGTTTCTTATTTATAGAAATTGGAGGGCAATTTTGGTAGAGATCTCCAGAAATTCATCCGAAGTGAGTTTCAATTTGGGTTTTAAGAAATTGATGTCACTCTCGCTGTTCAAAGGAATCAGATGAATATGGGCATGCGCTATTTCCAGTCCAAGCACGGCAACACCCACTTTTTTACAAGGCAATGCCTTTTTAAGCGCAAGAGCTACCCTTTTGGAAAAGAGCATTAATCCAGTAAAGTCATGGTCGTCCAGATCAAATAAATAGTCTGTTTCAACCTTTGGAATTACTAAAACATGACCTACTGCAATTGGGAAAATATCTAAAAAGGCAAGATAGTTTCCATCTTCAGCAACTTTATAACATGGAATTTCACCATCTGCGATTTTCGAAAAAATACTTGCCATTACACGGGCATTATTGAGTTAAATACCTAGTTCAATGTTAATAATCTCAAAAGGAATTACACCGGATGGAACTTTAATCTCAACCGTATCACCAATTCGCTTACCCAAGAGCCCCTGAGCAATAGGAGTATTCACACTTATCTTACCAATTTTAAGATCCGCTTCATGTTCTGATACTATAGTATAAGCCATTGTAGAATTATTTTTCCTGTTTTTGATTGTGACCTTATTCATAATCTGAACAACATCGGTTTCGATCTTCGACTGATCTATAATCCGGGCGCTAGCCAATTGGCTTTGTAACATTGCGATCTTAGCCTCGAGCATTCCCTGGGCGTCCTTAGCTGCATCATACTCTGCATTCTCTGAAATATCTCCTTTCTCTATAGCTTCCCCTATATTTTTGGAAATAGCCGGCCTTTGGACATTAACCATTTGATCCAACTCTGCTTTAAGCTTCTTTAGACCCTCTGCAGAAATATAAGTAATTTTGCCCATCTGATATAAATTTTTGCTACTATTACATAAAAAACAAGAAGAACTCCGGTGCGCCAGAACTCTTCCTGATCTGAATAAATACAAATTTAAAAATATTCTTTAAGAAATGTGCAAATATATGGCCGAAAAAATTTGTCTCCGATATTTAAGTCTTTTTTCTTATTCCGCATCTGGGTAAAAACTATGGCGGTCGTCAGGCTACATTCTGGATTAATTTCTGAAATTAAAATTTCTTGGTTGGTTTAACAAGTCGCCTTTCCATATTAAAATAAAGAGCGTATTCATAATTATCGCACATCAATGATTGTTTTCAATTTAGACACTATTTCCCCCCAATATCAGACACCTGTTGGAATTTGGTAGAAATGATCACCTTATTGATTATCTTTGTAACCCATAAAATTAAATTAAATGTTTTGTCTGAAGCGTCTTTTCATCTCAGAAATTACTGTCACATTAATACTGATTTTGACTGTAATTGGTTGCAGTAAAAATAAGAATGCCTTTCTACCGAATACACAGGTAAATATTTCGCTGACCGTTCCTGAATTAAATTTTGTGGATATAGCAGGAAATTCAATAGAGTTCCTTAATCAGGGGTACAATGGAAATGGAGTGATCTTATCCTGTGCTGACCCGAATTTACCCCAGTTTTGGGCTTACGATGCCACCTGCCCTTATGAAGCGGATTATTCAGGAGTTATATTGCTTTCTCCTGCCAAAAATTATAGCTCCCCTGCCAATACAATTTTCAATATTGGTACTACAGGCACCTGCAACAAATGCGGATCTACTTTTAATTTAATGAATGGTGGACAGGTAATAAAAGGTCCCGCAACCCATTTTCTTGAGAACTATATTGTCCTTACCGGAAGCGGAAGTATCACTATAACTAACTAGTTTTTAAATTAATCCACTAGCATTCAATATTAATGGTAGTATTTAGGATTAAATCCAAAACAATCAGCAAAAGTACCACTCCTAGATGCAAGATCAGTTAATGTTAAACGTTTCTTATTCGAATTAGATTCCCTTTAATATCGGTAATGCTCCGGTTTGTACGGACCATTTGGCGCTATGCCAAGATAATCAGCCTGTTCCGGAGTCAGAACCGTTAGTTTAACACCTAGTTGATCAAGATGGAGTCGGGCCACCTCTTCGTCAAGGTGTTTTGGAAGTCTGTAAACGCCGATTTCGTATGGTTTATTCCATAACTCCAATTGAGCCAATGTCTGATTAGTAAATGAACTGCTCATCACAAATGAAGGGTGACCGGTAGCACATCCTAAATTGACAAGGCGACCTTCTGCAAGGAGAAATATTGCATGGCCATCCGGGTAAATATATTTGTCAACCTGGGGTTTAATATTGATTTTTGTTATTCCTGGCCACTTTTCAAGACGGGATACCTGAATTTCGTTATCAAAATGGCCAATATTACAGACAATGGCCTGATCTTTCATTGCGGCCATATGCTCTCCGGTAATAATGTCAAGGTTCCCTGTTGTGGTAACAAAAATATTCCCTTCAAAGATTGCTTCCTCCATCGTTTTAACTTCAAATCCTTCCATGGCAGCCTGTAAGGCACAAATCGGATCTATTTCAGTCACAATAACCCGTGCACCATATCCACGCATCGATCTGGCTGACCCTTTTCCGACATCACCATAACCTGCCACTACAACAACCTTACCGGCAATCATGACATCGGTGGCCCGCTTGATGCCATCCGCAAGTGATTCACGACATCCGTAAAGGTTATCAAATTTTGATTTTGTAACTGAATCATTAACGTTAAAGGCCGGGAAAAGCAATTTCCCTTGCTCTACCATTTGATAAAGTCGGTGTACTCCGGTGGTGGTCTCTTCAGATACCCCTTTAATCTCCTTTGCCTGTCGATGCCAGCGATTCCGGTCTGAATTAAGAACCAGCTTTAAGATCTTATTCAATTCCTTTTCATCTTCTGCATTAACTTCTTTGTCCAGAATTTCAGTATGGTCTTCTGCTTCAAACCCGCGATGAATCATCATGGTAGCGTCTCCCCCATCATCAACAATCAATGTCGGACCAAGGCCTTGACCAAAATCAAGCGCACGTTCGGTGCACCACCAATAATCCGACAAAGATTCGCCTTTCCAGGCGAATACTGGAATACCGGCTTCTGCTATTGCAGCAGCAGCATGATCTTGGGTAGAAAAGATATTGCAGCTGCACCACCTTACTTTTGCTCCCAACTTCACCAAAGTCTCGATTAAAACTGCTGTTTGAATCGTCATATGTAGTGACCCCATAATCCGGGCCCCCTGTAATGGTTTGAGCGAGCCATATTTTTGACGAAGTGACATCAAACCTGGCATCTCTTTTTCTGCAATTTGGATCTCCTTACGGCCAAAGGAGGCTTGGGAGATATCCTTGACTTTAAAATCTTCCTTCTGAGTATTCATTTACTATATGGTATTTAAATATAAATTAAAAAAAATATTGGAGCTATAAAATTTCCTTCGAAAGAATACCGATAGCAATCTTCTGGTCATTAATGAGTTGCTCTTTAAGCAATTCAATTCCGTCGAATTTTTGTTCATTCCGTATTTTTTCAACGAAAAGTATTGTTATATCCGAATTATATATATCCTCATCAAAATTAAAAATATGCACCTCTATTGATTTATGATCGGCATTATAATTTACAGTTGGACGGATACCAATATTAAGCATTCCTTTTAAAACCCGACCCCCAGATTCAACGAGCACGGCATAAACACCATCGGCAGGGACCAGTTTATGGCGGTCATAAGTATCAATATTTGCAGTTGGAAACCCTATTTTCCTTCCAAGCTGGTTTCCTTCGATCACCTTCCCTGAAAGGGTATATTGATATCCAAGAAAGTGGTTTGCTTTTGAAATATTCCCCTCTTCGAGAGCCTGCCGGATCTTGGTAGAACTAACAACCTTATTATCAACAACAAGCTGCGATAGTTGTTCAACTGTAAAATTGAGAGACTTAGAGAGCATTTCAAGGGAATTAAAATCCCCTTGACGTCCTTTGCCAAATCGATGATCATATCCTACAACAAGACTCGAGATATTCATCCCTTTGACCAAGATCTCAGAAACGAATTCATCATAGGTCAATTTGGAAAACTCCTTGGTAAACGGATAGATAACAAGATGATCTATTCCGATCTTCTCCATCAGTCTGATCTTTTCGCTTTTGGTGGATAATAGCCTGAGTGAATCCTCCTGAGGAGCAATCACAATCCTCGGATGTGGTTCAAAAGTGAAAACAACCGATTCACCACCAGATAGCATGCAGTGTCTCTTGAGTTCCGAGATAACTTCTCGATGACCCAGATGCACTCCATCGAATGTTCCGATAGTGACTACCGGATTTAAAGCCCTAAAATTATTTAAATCGTAATGAATCTGCACAAAACAAAATTTTCAGGGTGTAAAAATAATCAAAATAAATTTGCTTCAGGTCGTTTCTTCTGTTATTGGGTAATTATACCGACTTAAATATGGAGTCTATTGATTGGTATTATCAGGGAATTTGTACTTTTGTTAGCTTAAAATTCAGCTTTCTGCACAAAGGTTGATTCAGATCAGCAAAAATTAAATGATAATAACCGTTTAAAATTTAGACTAATATCAAATCTTCGATGAAAAAAGCATGTTACTTTTCAATTGTTCTGCTGGTTATCGCCGCTTGTGGGAGGAAAACAAATTTTACCGTTTCAGGACAATTAGATGGTGCCCAGGGAAAGACAATTTACCTAAGCAAACTACTGATTAATAACGACTTAATTTTTGATTCAATCAAGATTGATCATGAAGGTCGTTTTAGGTTTAAAGGAAATGCAACTTCTCCAACTTTTTATCTTTTAAAACTCTCCAGGAATAGTTTTGTGACCTTACTTGCCGATTCAACAGAAAATGTGTTCATAACAGGTTCTTATAAAAACTTTATCAGAGATTACAAGGTTAAAGGTTCCAGAGGGTCCGAGAATTTAAGAGATTTGAATAATCGATTCTTTACCGCAAAAACACAGCTTGATTCATTGCGCAAGCTTTATAATTCAGAGAAAAACAACCCGATTTATGCTTCTAAAAGAGAAGAATTAAATAGCCGGTACAATACTATAATTACAGATCATGCCAATTATATTACCTCTTTCGTAAAAAGAAATCCGTTTTCCTTGGCATCAGTATATGCTCTTTACCAAAAATGGGACGAAAACAGTTTTGTCATTAATGACTTGCAAACAATGAAGACGGCTGCATCTGCTCTTTATTCCGTGTATCCTAAAAATGAACAGGTTATTGCGTTATATAACAATACACTTCAATTCATTAAGAAAGAGCGAGACAAGAGGTTGAGCAATGTCATAAAAAATAATGCAGTAAACTCTCTTAATATAGTTTTACCAGATGCCGACGGCCACGTAAGAGATTTGTGGTCATTACATGGAAAGTATGTCTTACTTCATTTTTGGTCTGCAAAAGACCGTGCTTCTAGAATTGTTAATCCTGTACTTTCAGAGGTCTATCACAAATATAAAAGTCGGGGATTTGAGATTTTCATGGTAAGTGTTGATAATGACAGAGCGGCATGGATGGAGGCAATTGCAAATGACAATTTAAGTTGTATCAATGTAGGTGATATGAAAGGGAGTTACCAGGCGGCAAGCAACTACAACATTCAGGAATTGCCATTTAATTATTTAATGGATAAGGAAGGGGTAATAATTGGAAGAAATTTGAAAGGACCGGCATTGAATCAGGCCTTGAGCCAGATCTTCAAGTAGTTTATTTATAGATTTTTGCATGTTCCGATCATTCGATTTTTCATTTTTAAATTGACGCCTTCCATAAAAAATAGTTAAGGAAAGATTCAGAATCTTGAAAAATTCCTTTTTAGGTTTACCTTTGCAGTTGTTAAGGGAACGATAACTCATTAAGTTAATTATCAGATTTGGACCAACCCAAAAAAATATACTTTGCATCTGATGTTCATCTTGGTTCATCTGCGCTTAAGCACAGCCGCGAAAGAGAATTACTCTTTGTAAGCTGGTTGAATCAAATTAAAGAGGATGCGGCAGCTATATTCCTCCTTGGCGACATTTTTGATTTTTGGTTCGAATACAAAAAAGTGGCACCTCACGGATTTGTACGTGTCCTCGGGGCAATCGCCCAGATTTGTGACAGTGGAATTCCTGTTCACTTTTTCACCGGAAATCACGACATTTGGGTTTTTGATTATCTCCCAAGAGAAACAGGGATGGTTATCCATCATGAGCCCTTCGAAACCGAGTTATTTGGAAAGAAGTTTTTTTTGGCTCACGGTGATGATCTTGGAAAAACAGACTTTAAATATCAGATACTAACCAGGTTCTTTCATAACAGAATTGCGCAGTGGGCATTTGCCAAAATTCATCCCGATCTATCTTTTCGACTAGCTTTTCTCTGGTCAAAAAACAGCAGATTAGCAAAGGGGATAGACGGGCCTGGCTTTTTAGGTGAGGACCGTGAACATCAGATCATATTTGCCCGTAAGAAATTAAAGGAGAAATATTTTGATTATTTTGTGGTAGGGCACAGACATATTGCACTTGATTTTCAATTAACCGAAAACAGTAAAATGATTATTCTTGGAGATTGGTTTAAAATTTGCACTTATGGGGTTTATGATGGCCAGACATTTCTCCTGAAAGAAATTATTAATGAAACGCTTATGAATAGTAAATAATTAATATGAACAAAAAAATTTATACAGTTATTGTTGGTACGGGATCATTTGTTCCGACAAGAGTTATTGCTAACGATTTTTTTCTGGATGCTGAGTTTTATGACCCCGCAACGAATGAAATTTTTGAAACTCCAAATTCGGAAATTATCCGGAAATTCTACGAAATCACGAACATCGAAGAACGCAGATATGCAGAGAATGATCAGGTAACCAGTGACCTTGCAACTCTGGCTGCTCGTGATGCCATTGAAACTTCAGGAATTGATCCGGAAACTTTCGAGTTTATTCTTGTTGCCCATAACTTCGGTGATATGGTTTCCGGAATTCTGCAACCCGATCTTATGCCTGCCTTGGCAAATCGGGTAAAAACAAAGCTAGGAATTAAAAATCCTGAGGTTTTAACCAACGATGTTACTTCCGGTTGCCCGGGATGGACTACTGCAATGATTATTGCTGATGCCTATATTAAAAGTGGAACTTTCAAAAGGGGTCTGGTAATTGGTGCTGATGTATTATCAAGAGCGGCAGATCCTTACGACCGTGACCGGATGATTTTTTCGGATGGAGCTGGTGCCGCAATTGTAGAAGCTGTGGAAAGTGAAACCCCTGTTGGAATTTTATCCCATTCTTCCCGTTCAGATAATGATCATAATATGCTTATTATGGCATTTTCGCTAAATCCAAATATTCCAAAAAGCCGCCAGTTTCTCAGGATGCTCGGATCAAAAGTCTATGCTTATGCCTTGAGTACGGTACCGGGCGTAGTCAAAGATAGCCTGGATAAAGCGGGTCTCCATCTTGATGATGTCAGCAAGGTCCTTATACATCAGGCCAATGAAAAGATGGATGAAGCGATTCTGAGCCGTGTTTTCAGGCTATATGGTAAACGAGAATACGATAAAAGCGTGATGCCAATGACCATCCAACGTTTTGGTAACTCTTCGACAGCTACTGTTCCAACCTTACTTGATTTGGTCCTGAAAGATAAAATGGAGGACCACCAGATATCAAGAGGCGATGTTATTATACTGACTTCAGTTGGAGCTGGAATGACTATCAATTCAATTGTTTATAAAATGCCGGAATAAATTATTCACAATCATAAAAAAGGTCGTTTTGCCAATGCAGAACGACCTTTTTTATGATCTAAAACCCGAAATTAACCTGCCTGCAACCTAACTGCACTCAATTTATCGATTTTTTCCATCGCAAATTCAGGAGTGATTACTATTTCAGTGTGATCTCCCGAAGGCATTTCGAACATCACATCCATAATTACCGTTTCACAAATAGCCCTTAGTCCCCGTGCTCCAAGTTTGAATTCAATTGCCTTATCAACAATAAGATAAAGGGTCTCTTCAGGGAAATAAATCTTAATTCCGTCCATTTTAAACAACTTTTGATATTGCTTGATAATGGAGTTTTTTGGTTCAGTAAGAATCCGTCTTAACGCTTCTCTTTCCAAAGGGACAAGATAGGTAAGCACGGGTAATCGTCCAACGATTTCTGGAATCAGTCCAAATGAACGAAGGTCCTGCGGGGATACATATTGCAACAGGTTATTCCGATCAACCTGACCATTCTCCATGCTCGCCTTATACCCTACGACCTTAGTGTTCAGTCGCAACCCTATTTTACGATCAATCCCTTCAAAGGCGCCTCCACAAATGAACAGAATATTTTTTGTGTCCACAGGAATCATTTTCTGCTCAGGATGCTTCCTTCCACCTTGCGGCGGAACATTAACTATTGATCCTTCAAGAAGCTTTAGCAAACCTTGCTGGACCCCTTCTCCTGAAACATCACGTGTTATCGAGGGATTATCCCCCTTCCGGGCAATTTTATCAATCTCATCGATGAAAACAATTCCCCGCTCGGCAGCAACCACATTATAATCAGCAACCTGCAGCAAGCGTGTCAGTAAGCTTTCAATATCTTCCCCTACGTAACCTGCTTCTGTTAATACCGTGGCATCAACAATTGTAAAAGGAACATGCAACATTCTTGCAATTGTCTTAGCCAATAATGTTTTGCCTGTCCCTGTAGGGCCAACAAGTATGATATTTGACTTTTCTATCTCCGTACCTTCATCATCGGCATGCTGGTTTAACCGTTTGTAATGGTTATAAACAGCCACCGCCAGAACTTTTTTGGCATCATCCTGTCCTATCACATACTGGTCAAGAAATTCCTTAATCTCTTTGGGCTTTTTTAATTCAACACCTGCAAGATCAAAATTTTTATTCTTTTTAAATTCCTCTTCGATTATGGCATGAGCCTGCTCGATACAGTTTTCACAAATGTGACCTTCCATACCGGCAATAAGAATACTGACATCTTTCTTATCTCTGCCGCAAAACGAACACTTATCCATTTTTTTCATGCTATAATTTAGAATTACTGATGCGCGGGAAAACCCCGGCATTACTTCTTGACTCGAATGAGAATATCATCAATCATTCCGTAGTCCTTTGCTTCCTGAGCAGTCATCCAATAATCACGATCCGAGTCTAGTTCAACTTTTTCAATCGTTTGACCGGAATGTGAGGCAATAATCTGGTACAACTCCTTTTTTAATTTTTCAATCTCTCTGGCAACTATCTGAATATCAGATGCCTGACCCTGAGCTCCACCCATTGGTTGGTGGATCATAATCCGTGAATGTTGAAGTGCAGACCGTTTGCCAGTAGTTCCTGCTGTCATTAATACCGCCGCCATTGAAGCGGCCATTCCGGTGCAAATGGTAGCAACATCGCAATTGATATATTGCATCGTGTCATAGATACCAAGACCGGCATGAACAGACCCCCCTGGGGAGTTAAAATAGATTTGAATATCTTTCCCCGGATCCGATGATTCAAGGAACAGAAGCTGTGCCTGAATAATATTGGCTACATAATCATCAATAGCGATACCCAAAAAAATAATCCGATCCATCATTAACCGCGAAAAGACATCCATTTGTGCCACGTTTAACTGACGTTCTTCTATGATTGTTGGGGAGATATACGCATTTGCATAGATTGACTCATATTTATACAGATTCAGGCTGCTGATGCCTAAATGCTTCGTCGCATATTTGCGGAATTCATCACTTTTCCCATTCATATAATCTTACTTTTTAAAATGAAAAACTTTGCAAAACAAATTGTTTATCTTGCCCTTCAGATTCCGGAATAAACAAATTGTCCCACAAAGTTATAAAAATACTGCGATTACTTTGGGCTGGCGTTTATTTTTCGAACAAATCGTCAAACTCCTTTTGCGTAACCTGCTTTAAATCAATTCCGGCTTTCTCTTTAATGAGTTCAAGTACTTTGTCTTCAACTTTCTTCTCTGCCATCTTCTGTTTTTGTTCCTTATTTTGCAATATCGATTTGGCATAGTTATCCAGGTATTCGTCGGGCACATTCGACATACCATATTGTTGAAATTGCATTCTGGCCATTTCACGGGCCATATCTGTTATATCAGATTCTTCAATTCTGATTTCATTTTCCTTAACTAATTGACTCTTAATCAAAGTCCATTCCAGATCTTTACGGAAATGATCAAATTCTTCCTCAATTTGCTCTACAGTCACCTTTTCATTGGTTTCAACAAGCCATCTCTTCAGAAATTCTTCGGGCAATTTCATTGAAATTGCATTGGTAAAAACTTCCTTGGCTTCGATGGAGAATCTGTAATTCCCGGAGTATACTAAATTAGATTCCAGCTCAGAGCGGATTTTTTGGCGAAAATCCTCAATAGTTTTCACTTCAGTCTCGTCACCATATACTTTTCTGAACATTGACTCATCCAATTCAGCAGGGATGAACGTATTAATCGAATTAATGGTAAAGTTGAAGTCGCCGGAGACAGCCTCAATTTGGTCCTCCTTAATTTTCAATAAGTGTGCAACTTCATGATCATTCTGGAGAGCGGTCTTTGGATTAAATTTAAGAACATCACCAATCCGGGCACCGATAAAAAGGTTTTGGATACTTTCTTCCTTGATCAATTGAACAGACATCTGAACATTTGAGGATGAAATTCCTCCGTCAACAACATTCCCATCTGAATCGACCTGTACAAAATCACCAACAGTAGTTTCTTTATCACCAACAACTTCGGCAGAAATATTTTCGCCAAAACGATTGGTATAACCCTGTATCTGGTTGTCAATCAACTGATCATCAACAACAATTTCATAATAGGGCAATTTGCCGATTTTTTCAAAATCAACTATGATTTCAGGGCTAAGACCAAGATCGAAGGCGAATTCAAAATCAGCATCACTGTCAAAATCAATGACTGCCTGTTCTGTCAATGAAGGAAGTGGTTCGCCAAGGATATTAAGGTTCTGGTCTGTAATATATTTTGTAAGCTCACGACTGAGTAGTTTATTTACTTCATCAGCGAGAGCCGATTTACCATACATTTTTTTAATCAGCCCTGCAGGAACCATTCCTTTACGGAATCCGGGCATATTGGCCTTTTTGCGGTAATCTTTCAATGTTTCATTTACTGTTGCCTCGTAGTCTTGCTTTTCAATAGCAATTCGGACAACGACATTCAAATCGTCAATACTTGTCTTCGAAATTTTCATAATTTTCTCCTTTATGATGCTAAATACCTAATGTAGAGTGAAAGGCTTCTCCAAAACTGCCATCAAAAAAACCGCCTTATTTCCATTAAGGGAAAAAGGCGGTTTAATGGTAATCTGTGCGGACGAAGGGACTCGAACCCCCACGCCTCTCGGCACCAGATCCTAAGTCTGGCGCGGCTACCAATTACGCCACGTCCGCATTTTTTCGAGCTGCAAATATAGTATTTTTTTTATTTGGAAAACCAACTGAGAAATTAATCAGTAATTATTCCGGGGCACTCTCCTCTTTAGCCTCCTGTTTCATTGCCACAGGTCTGCGCAATTCGAAATTCTGACCGAGGTATAGTCGTCTTACTTCTTCATCATCAGCAAGTTCTTTGGCTGATCCGCTATTCAGAATGCGCCCGTCATAGAGTAGATATGAGCGGTCAGTAATGGAAAGAGTTTCGTGCACATTGTGATCTGTAATAAGAATCCCGATATTTTTATCCTTTAGGCGAAAAACAATCTGCTGAATATCTTCCACTGCAATCGGGTCAACACCTGCAAATGGTTCATCGAGCAGAATAAACGCCGGATTAATAGCCAGACAACGGGCAATCTCAGTTCGCCGTCGTTCACCGCCAGACAACTGGATCCCCTTACTTTTGCGAACCCGCTGAAGACCAAATTCATCAAGTAACGATTCAAGTTTCTCCCGTTGATATTCCTTGGTGAATTTGGTCATCTCCAGGATTGAACGGATATTATCTTCCACACTCATTTGCCTGAAAACTGAAGCTTCCTGAGCAAGATATCCGATACCCAATTGGGCTCTTTTGTATACCGGGAAAGAGGTGATTTCCAGGTCGTCGAGAAATATCTGACCTCCATTTGCCTTTATTAAGCCGACAATCATATAAAATGAAGTTGTTTTGCCCGCACCATTGGGACCTAAAAGACCTACGATTTCTCCCTGGTTTAATTCGAGCGACACCCCTTTTACCACCGTCCTGCTCCTATAGTTTTTAACTAAATTTTCAGCTCTTAACTTCATTTATCCTTAAAATTAAAATTTATTAAGCTTCAAGAAGCTCCTTATCTGTTCGGTTTTTCTCAATCCGTTTGGCAAGAACAACTCCCAATTCATAAAGTACAATTAAAGGACCTGATACCATTAGCATACTAAAGACATCAGGAGGTGTGATGATGGCAGCCAACAAAAGCAGAACAATATATGCATGCTTTCGGTACTTGATTAAAAAACCAGAGCTGACTAAACCCACTTTGGCAAGAAAATAAATCACTATTGGCAACTCAAATACGACACCGCTTCCCAAAATTATGGTAGTTACTGAGCTTATATAAGAGTTAAGATTGATCTGATTCACTACTTCTTCACTGACCCTGTATGAACCAAAGAAATGAGTAGACAGCGGTACGATAATATAATATCCAAAAAGAACCCCCAACAGAAATAACATCGTACTGTAAAAAACAGCTCCCGTAGCATGTTTTCGCTCTTTTTCGTAAAGAGCCGGCTTAATAAATTGCCAGAATTCCCAGAAGATATAAGGAATTGAAATGATAATCCCTCCAATCATTGCGATGTTTATATTAGTGGAGAACTGGCCTGCCATATCGTAATTAATTATGCTGAAAGGTTTTGTATTAATAGCCATATCCGGAGAATTAAACTTCAATGCGATCCATGCAAATACCCTGTTCGTAATAAACGCGGGATATTTTGGTGCAAAAAGAATCTGATCCATTATGAATTTAACGTTGACAAATATGACTATAGCACTAATTACCACTGCTGCAGAAATACGAACAAGATGCCACCGCAACTCTTCCAAATGTTCCAGGAAAGACATCTCTTCGTTGGATTTCACCGGCTTTTTCACTTTCCCCCCTTTCACTGTAAGTATTCCCATTATAGATATTGACCTTTATTTAAAAGATTTGGTATATCAGAATTGAATTACGAATTCAGCGGCAAATATACGATTCTTTGACCCATTTAAATAAAGCAAAATCTGTTCTAAATCGGTCCAATGTTAAATTTTATACGATTTTGTTTGTAGTTCTTGTTCCAGACAATAAAATTGATAACTTAGTGGAAGAAAATCAAATTGATTGAGAGATATTTTGACTTACCATTATGAGGGATAGAAAAACACTTAATGACCAGCTTCAAAAGTACTTTGGCTTTGATCGGTTTAAAGGACAACAGGAAGAGGTAATTAACAGCATACTAGATAGAAATGACACTTTTGTCCTGATGCCGACGGGTGGAGGAAAGTCACTTTGTTATCAGTTGCCGGCACTAATGCAGGAGGGCACCGCCATTGTAATTTCTCCGCTCATTGCACTGATGAAGAACCAGGTTGACGCTATCAGAAGTTTCAGTACTGAAGACGGAGTTGCACATTTTCTGAATTCCTCTCTTACAAAAACCGCAATTCAGAAAGTCAAGGAGGATATTTCGAGAGGTCACACCAAACTTCTTTATGTGGCACCCGAATCTCTGACAAAACTTGAAAACATCGATTTCCTGAAGGGAATTAAAATTTCTTTTTATGCTATTGATGAAGCTCATTGCATCTCCGAATGGGGTCATGATTTTCGTCCTGAGTACAGAAGAATTCGGCCTATTGTCAATGAAATTGGACAAGCACCTATTATGGCGTTGACTGCCACTGCAACACCCAAGGTGCAACATGATATCCAGAAAAACCTGGGGATGCAGAATGCTCAGGTCTTTAAGTCTTCTTTTAACAGGCCAAATCTTTATTATGAGATTCGCCCCAAGAACAAGGCTAAAGACCAAATAATCAGAATGATTAAAGGTAATCCCGGGAAATCGGGGATTATTTATTGCCTTAGTCGTAAGAAAGTTGAGGAGATTGCCGAATTACTACAGGTCAATGGGATAAAAGCTCTGGCTTACCATGCAGGGATGGATTCTACAACCCGTTCTGCTAATCAGGATAAATTCCTAATGGAGGAATCGGATGTGATCGTCGCTACCATTGCATTTGGAATGGGAATCGATAAGCCGGATGTCCGTTTCGTTATTCATTATGATATCCCGAAGTCTCTTGAAGGTTACTATCAGGAAACTGGACGGGCCGGCCGGGACGGTGGGGAAGGAAAATGCATCACGTTTTACAGCTATAAGGATATACAGAAACTCGAAAAGTTTATGCAGGGGAAACCTGTCGCAGAGCAGGAAATCGGGCAACAGCTACTACTGGATACCGTGGCTTTTGCAGAATCATCGCTTTGCCGTCGTACCATACTGCTACATTATTTCGGAGAAAAATACGAAACAGAAAATTGCGGTTTTTGCGATAATTGTTTGAATCCAAAGGAGCACATGGAAGGGATGGAGCTTGTAATTAAAGCATTAAAAGCCGTAGTAGAAGTCAAAGAACAATGCAAAGGGGAACATTTGGTTAGTATTCTCATGGGCATTGAGAATGCTACTGTGAAATCATTTTCGCACAATACGTTAGATATCTTTGGGGAAGGAGATGAATATGACGATAAGATCTGGAATGCAGTCTTCAGGCAAAGTATCATTGCAGGCTTTCTTCATAAAGACATCGAAAACTATGGGGTTTTAAAACTCACCGATGCAGGAAAAACATTTTTGGCCCATCCTACCTCCTTTATGATTGTTAAGAATCATGACTACGAATCCGAGGAAGAGAACGATGATATACCCCAAGGTGGAAATGCCGCAGGCGATCCGGAACTATTTGCAATCCTTAAAGATCTACGCAAAAAGATTGCTTCAAAGCAAAAACTTCCTCCATTTGTCATATTTCAAGACCCATCTCTTTCGGATATGTCAATCCAATATCCTACATCCATTGACGAACTCCAGGGTATAATCGGAGTTGGCCAAGGTAAAGCCCAGCGCTACGGGAAACCATTTGTTGAGGTGATCAAACAATATGTCGAAGAAAAAGGAATCGAACGGGCTCAGGATATGGTGGTTCGCTCTGTTGCCAACAAATCCAAAAACAAAGTCTATATAATTCAGAACATTGATCGAAAATTGGCACTCAATGAAATTGCCGAATCCAAAGGGATGAGCTTTGATGAATTACTTAATGAGCTTGAGGCCATTATCAATTCAGGGACAAAGATCAATATTGATTATTATATTGAGAGTGTCATGGATGAGGACCAGGTTGAAGATATTTACAGATATTTCAGGGAAGACGCTGAATCTGACTCTATGGAGGAGGCTATGACTGAATTTGGGGACGACTACGAAACCGATGAGATCAGAATGGTCAGAATCAAATTCCTTGCTGAAATGGGAAATTAGAACTGTTAAAAATCAAATTTGCAAAGGAAATCAAGCGAGCAGCCAGTTACTAATAACCAGCAGCAAATTATAAACCCTTTCGCATTAAGAAAAATTCATTCAATATATTATAGGGACTAAATTGGATTCGCTAAGGGGAGTTTTATAAAAAAGGTAGTTTGAACATCACGCGTAGACTGAAACCAAATCTCCCCTTTAAAATTCTCAACAATTTTCTTAGCAATGGCAAGTCCCAGGCCCATCCCACTCGATTTTGTAGTAAAGCTTGGCTCAAATAATTTATCCTGCAAATCAAGGGGAATCCCAACTCCATTATCAGTTATCGAAATATATGCCCAGACATCATCTTTAAACAATTCAACCATTATTGTCCCTTTCCTGTCTCGGGGAATAGCCTGTATCCCGTTCTTAACCAGGTTTATAATTGCCCTTCCTAATTGATCTTTATCCGCCATTACCCGAATAAGTCCATCTGACAAAACATTGATTGAAACCTCCACATTGCTCATGTTTTCGAACAGGAGAATTACTTCCCGTAATTTCTCATTTAAATCAATTAGTTCGTCATTAATTGTCGGCATCTTGGCAAAATCGGAAAAAGAAGAGGCAATTAATGAAAGTGCGTCGATCTGCTCTACCAGGGTACTGCTTACACGGCGAAAGTATTCATCAAAGTTCTCACTATTTTGTTCTTTGATACGTTGAAGGTATTGAATGCTTAATTTCATTGGAGTAAGCGGATTATTAATTTCATGGGCAACCTGACGGGCCATCTCCTGCCAGGCAGATTCCCGCTCTGATCGGGCCAGTAGTTCAGCACTTTCGGCCAATTCATCCACTTTTTTATTATATTCGTTGGCAAGACGCCCAATCTCATCCTCACCTGAATACTCAATTTTAGCATTAGTTTTACCTAATTGAATCCCTTTCAAATAATTCTCAATTTGTAATAATGGGGCAGTCAATTTATGGCTGATCAGTAAGGCGACCACTAAACTGATAATAATCAACAATATATATAGATTTGAAAATGCCACTATAAAATCGGAAACCTGCTTCTCAAAATCATCATGTCCGGTAAAGTAAGGCAAATTTAGGTATCCGATCAGCCGGTTATTCTGATTGTAAATTGGTGCATAAGCAGAAAAGAAGTTCATTTCTCCCAGATTTTCATCATGAAGATACATGCTTTTCTGTTCTACCGAAATAGCTTTAAAAGCCTCCGGATCAATCCGGCGAGACATGAGTCCACGGTCGAAAATTTCGCTGCGTGATGTAGCCAGCAAACTGCCATTCAAATCATAAAGATTGATATCAGCCCTGATGATATCGGACAAGACAATTAATTGCTCGTTCAAAAAATCGAGCATCTGGACATTTAATTGATTCTCCTGGCCAATCCGGATACTCAATTCTGTTGTTACAGATGTCAATTTGTCATTGAGATTGTCTTTAACCGAATTAAGCAGTTTATTCGAATTGTAAAACATTAACCCCAGACCTATAATTATTAAAATCCCCAGCAAAGAAAGGATTAGAGTTAGTTGGATCTTTTCCCTAAAATCAAGTCTTCTGCCCCGGATATAGAGGTTTTTCTCACTAAAAACCAGGAATACAGATCCCAAAAGAAAAAACAGCAGGAATAGATAGGGAAAGGTGCTAATTTTGTCATAAATATGTATTTCGGGATAACTCGCAATCACATAATTATTTCCGTCACGATTGTAAGCGCAATGCAGAAATCCATTTTTTGAAAAGTGGGTATATTCCTCATTCATTGGTACATCTGATGGCAATTTCAGACCATACTGATAATCGCCACCACGGTCAACAAGTACTCCGTCAAAGTACTTTGCATAACTAAAATCACCTTCCTGGCTTTCTCTGGATGAATGTTCGTCGAGTAATAACTCCGGGTAGCCTTTCCCTTCGGGAATCACTTTTGAATTTAACTCAATAAATATTTTAACCGGAATATTTAAAGAATTTACAAAATCAAGCTGTCCCAAATAGGATATTCGCCCGTTAACGCGGTCCATGAAATAAAAATTGCTGCCCGTCACGAGAAATCCCTTAGTGTCTCTTAAATTATTGAAAAAATCGACACAAGGATAATGCCGTTTCTCATCCGTAATGTATACACTATCATTTGCGCTACAAACGGTTATCTGCAAATTATAATTTCGCCAGAAACCCGTGAAATAGGTATTTTGGAAGTATGATTCGAGCGATTTATATGGTGGCACCAAATGAGATTGAATTATGGAATCCTTTCGGAGTTTATTGTCAAGTTCCGAAAGGAAGATTTCCGCACCTGAATCTCTCTCAGAACTTAGTTTTACAGCCCACAGTTCCAAAATCTTATTCTTTTTACCCTGAATTAATTCCTGAGCGTACAAATTTACATAGCTGGCACCTGCAATGGAGATAATTAAAAGGGATGTAAATTTAAATTCCCTTATTTTGTCTATCTCAAACTTAGCTATTATCCCTACTAAGAGTGAGTAAAAAACAACCGGAACCCAATCAATCTCATGATAAAAAACTAATGATGATATTAAACCTGTAAAAAGTAGGCCAAGAACAAATTTCAAGCCTCCAAGTTCCCTATAAAAATCCTTTCTTAATCTCCAGATAATTATAATAAATCCAAACACCTGAAGCGATATGCCTATAAATGCATAAACGTTAATTACTGAAAATTTCAGGTTACTGAAGAATTCAAGGGAAATATTAGAATTCAACAATAAGATCTTTAATAAAACTACAGTGAATGAGAAGAAAAAAGCCGCAAAGAAGAAGGATAAAATGATCCGGAATAATCTTTTTTTTTGCTTCTTTTGGACATTGGAGACCATAAAGAAGGAATAAGAACACTGAAACATTAGAATTGACAGTAGAATATATTCTCCCAAAGAGGATAGCCAGTTACTGTAGGCAAAGAAATCAGGGGAAAAGAGCCTTGTTTTAAATAGAAAAGAAGGGAGTCTAAGTCTGCAAACCATCAAATAAATCAGCCCACAAAACCCAAATGAAATAATTAGCTTAACACCCGGGGTGAGCGTAATATTGTGTTTGAGCCAAATGCCTAATTGAGCTAAAAAAATGAGAATCAACGCAAAAAAAAGCAGCACTGTCAAATTAGAATTACTTGCAGACTGGAGGGTGTTTTTATTATATACTATCGAAAAGAGTGGTGTTCCATCGGGTTTAGCAATATTTAATGCATCATTCTGTGGTGTCATTTGAACCAGAGAACCATCGGGTAATTTAAAATCATGATCAAAAGAACTTTTAATATACCGGTTATGATAAGGGAACTCCCGTTTGATCAGGATAAAGCCGTTAATTGTGTAGATTC
>Ga0364874_10296_pt2 | contig 26766 bp, 29 predicted proteins | sample ExccelAu500001D4_2_FD_206922 | JGI IMG/M metagenome (GOLD analysis project Ga0364874, IMG submission 206922) | Enriched cells from Trout Bog Lake Hypolimnion, Wisconsin, USA - BchlTB.Aug07.5000.01.D4 | ecosystem: Environmental > Aquatic > Freshwater > Lake > Hypolimnion/Profundal zone | place... | reverse complement strand
GAGGGGCAATTGCAGGTTGGGGAGAGCCTGCAATACGCTGAAGCACTGGCAGCATGAAAAAAGGGGAACGTATCGTGTTAGAAGAAAATGAGGTAGCTCAGTATGTGCGGCAAGCGGTAAATACTTATTTTACCGACCTTGATGGAGAAGAGCCGTCTTGCGCAGTTTACGATATGGTAATCAATTGCGTTGAAAAGCCGCTTATTGAAACCGTACTGCATCATGCAAGGGGCAATCAAACCCGTGCCGCAGAGTTACTCGGGCTGAACCGCAATACTTTGCGCAAGAAAATTCAAACTCACAAAATCAAATCATAAAATTAGAAATTCACATGGCAACCATTACCCAAGCACTTATCAGCGTATCGGATAAATCCGGCGTACTCGAATTCGCCAAGGGACTGCACCAGCTTGGCGTGAAGATTTTATCTACCGGCGGCACTGCAAAACTATTCGCCGAAAACGATATACCGGTCACTGAAGTGGCTGATTACACCGGGTTCCCCGAAATGCTGGATGGTCGTGTAAAAACGCTGCAACCGAAAGTCCATGCGGGGATTCTGGCGCGCCGCGATTTACCCGAGCATGTTGCCACGCTGAAAAAACACGATATTCCAACAATCGACTTGGTTGTGGTAAATCTGTATCCGTTCGCCGCGACTATCGCCAAGCCAAGCTGTACGCTGGAAGATGCCATCGAGAACATCGACATCGGCGGGCCGACGATGGTGCGCTCTGCCGCCAAAAATCACGCTCATGTTGCCATCGTTACCGACCCGACAGATTACGCCGATGTGCTGGCCGAGATGCAAACCAACAAAGGCGCAGTGAGCGACGCAACACGTTTTGACCTGGCCAAAAAAGCCTTCTCGCACACCGCCGCTTACGACAGCATGATTAGCAATTATCTTACCGCGATCAACAGTGACGGAACGAAGAGAGCATTTCCCGCTCAGATCAATTTTAACTTCGCCAAAGTGCAAGACATGCGCTACGGCGAGAATCCGCACCAAAACGCCGCGTTCTATCGCGACCTCAATCCGGTGGCGGGTGGCATTTCCGACTACACCCAGTTGCAGGGCAAGGAGCTCAGCTACAACAACATTGGCGATGCCGATGCCGCTTGGGAATTGGTCAAGACCTTCGACCAGCCCGCTTGCGTTATCGTCAAGCACGCCAACCCGTGCGGTGTAGCGATTGCCGACACCACGTTAAATGCTTACAAACTGGCATATGCTACTGACACCACTTCTGCCTTCGGCGGCATCATTGCTTTCAACCGCGAGTTAGATGCCGAAAGCGCAACGCAGATAACTACCAATCAGTTCGTCGAACTCATCATCGCACCAAGCGCGAACGAAGCCGCCCTTAAAGTGACCGCAGCCAAACAAAATGTGCGTGTGCTTACTGTGCCATTGTCCAACGCGTACAATCAGTTCGACTTTAAACGCGTAAGCGGCGGATTGCTGGTGCAATCGCCGGATGCACTCAACGTGCACTTATCGCAACTCAAAGTGGTAAGCAAAATGCAACCGAGTAAAGAACAACTGCAAGACCTGCTGTTCGCTTGGCGCGTTGCTAAATATGTTAAATCTAACGCCATTGTGTTCTGTAAAAATGGTCAGACACTTGGCGTGGGTGCAGGGCAAATGAGCCGTGTAGATAGCACGCGCATCGCCAGCATCAAGGCGCAAAATGCCGGACTAAATTTGGCAGATTCCGTTGTATCCTCTGATGCCTTCTTCCCGTTCCGCGATGGTATTGATGTGCTGGCGCAAGCGGGTGCGAAAGCTGTGATTCAGCCCGGCGGCTCAATGCGCGATGAGGAAGTTATTGCTGCGGCAGATGAGCATGGTTTGGCGATGGTGTTTACCGGTTTCAGGCATTTCAGGCATTAAGCAAGTCCCCTCTCCCTCGGGGAGAGCTAGGGTGAGGGAAGAAATGTGGCACTGCAATACATTTTGTTACAGCGCGCAATTCCCCCTCAGCCCCATCCTTGCCTTCCCCTCAAAAGAGCAAGGAGCTGTTGCTCAGGCTCTATCCGTATTCACGCAAGTTTAGACAGAAGCTTTAGCGATGAAAATTAAATATTTCCAAGATACCGATGCACTCTACATTGAGTTGCGCGAAGCTAAAATTACTGAAACCAAAGACGTTGATGAAAATACGCTGATAGATCTGGATGAAAAGGGCAAGGTTTGCTGCATTACTATTGAACAGGCAACACAGCGAGTGGACATGCCCAATTTTTCTTTTAAATGGATGGCTGCATAATCGACCATTTTGCTATAGCTAACTTGCTTGAAAATCTAAGGTGACCATAAGACTGCTCAACAGGTCAAAGGAAAAGTGCCATTAACGGATGCTCTCCTTCGGCGCGCGTAATTAATGATTGTTTGAGTTGGAAGATAGGGAATAAGCTGCACTGGAAATTTGGATTGCCAAAAAGCGGATATTGGGGAACGACCGTATCGTGCCGTCCAATAACTTCATCCCCAAAATTATCCGGTTTCGGATAGAATATCCCCTGTCTATATGGGGACGAAAATAGTTAACTTCCGCAAAGTGAAGCCAACTCACTATCTTTGATATTTCGCTAACGAAATATCAAAAATGCAATCAGGAGCATTATGAAAATTACATTTAAACTTCTTTTTGTATTCGTTGTTGCAATTACAGCGAATATAAATTTAGCTCACGCATCAGATAATGTAATTTGTTCAAAAGACAATTTATCAGAATGCATATCCGGCACGATTATTTTTATTCCAGTGTCGCCTGAAAATGACACTACTAGCAAAGTGATGGCCACGTTGTGCAACTTTGATAAAACGATTACAACTTCAGTGGTAGTGGTTGATCGACGTTCACAAATCAAAGTTGTATGCGTAAGAAAATAGCCAAGTATTTTTGTATCAAATCCTTGGCGTAATGTTAAGCGTTGGTTTGCCCACCTGCGTTTAATTCTAATTAATGGGTAATTAGGGGAGCCGCATGTTACATAAAATATCATTAATGTCCGTACATTTAGTTGAATAGATTCAGTTGGTTATTAAGTTCTGGCGAATCCATTTGCATTTCCGTATTTTTAAGCAATTGATCAAGTGGTGTTTTCTCGAAAAGAGTGAGGCTCAAAATCTGTAGAATTGTGTAAAGTGAAGCCTCGGTATAGAGCCTCTTTTTGACGATGGCGACCAAGACGTAAACCGTGATGGCAATCCATATTTGTGTCTTGACTGCATTCTCGGTTGTTCCGTAAAACTTCTTGATCCGAAGATGCTGTTTGATCCACTTGAAGAACAGTTCGACCTGCCAGCGGCAACGATAAAGCTGAGCGACAGTCAGTGCAGGCAAGTCGAAGTTGTTGGTTAGAAAGACCAGATGCCTGTCGTGTTCGGCATCGTAGAATTTGATGCGGCGCAGGTGTTGAGGGTAATCCTTGAGAGCTTTCGGCGCGGTTAGCACGATGGTCTGGTCGCAACGCAGCCCCGTGGCTTTGTCCACGGCGCGTGAGTAAACACGACGGCAGAGTAGATTGGATTTGCCGCGAATCACGAAGAACGCCTGTGCTTGATGCAAGGTAAACCAGCGAGCGAAATCGGTGAAGCCCCGATCCATGATGTAAAAGCTGCCAGCTTCCGGTATCAGGGTGTCGAGCACATTGACCTCGTGCATCTTGCCGTCGCTGATGTGAATAAAGGTTGGAATATTGCCGCGCAGGTCGAGAAGCGTATGCATTTTGACCGCCGCTTTCGCGTGGCGAAAGTGAGCCCAAGGAAAGACGCTCAAGCACAGGTCGATAGTTGTGGTATCGAGTGCGTAGACGGTCTGCTCTAACTCCACGGCAAAGCTGTCTTGTGCATAGAGTTGGCGTGCCACTTTGATTTGGCTGAGCGCAAAATCCTGATAGATGCGCCAGTCGCGAGATTCGTTCGCATCGGCCAGCGTACTCTTGGCAATGTGGCCTCGAATCCCCAAGTGATAGAGCTTGGTCTGATGTGCGCGCAAACAGGTTTCGATGTCGCGCAGGCTCTCGCGGTACGTAAGCTGCGCGAAGGCTAGACAGAGGAATTGGTCTAGGTGTGAAAACGTAAGCGTCGGATAACGACTTGGATAGTTGGCGACGCACTGACGGAATGTATGCAATGGCAGGTGTGCCATCAATTGAGCGAACACGAGTTTCCCTGCATGCATATCCAGTCTCCCGACAAAAGTCGGAAGTCTGCTGCAAGTTGAAATCGGTTACAAAAAAATATGGCATTTAGTAAATTACATTCAATTAGTTACGATGCGCATAAACGCGTATCACCGGACAGGTCTGATAAAATATCTTTGTTAATCGTTAGTGTTGTTACTGCTTTTCTTGTTGGTTGTGCTGCACAAGCTCCAACTTCAATTGTCTACGAAGATTGGAGTGTCTCCAAACTCATCATGCTAAAACCAGAAGGAAACTACGTTCGAGTAACGGCACCGTGGGTAGGTCCTGTTTCACATTTGGCGTTAGTTCCTGACGATTGTTTTGCAAGCTTTATCAACGATCCAAAATCTACCGCGTCTTATATATTGTGGATACCTAAATCGTTAGCTGATGATGCTTCTAAATACGCTATGGGCTCTACAATTACCGTAGAAGGTGAAGCGCAAAAAGTAGGTGCACGGGGTGTCTTAGCAGGCATCCGAGTACATCGCATATTGAGTAATACCGTAGTACCTAAATGATCTGAGACATTACCCAAGAATAAACAAAATGAGCCGAAATAAAAAACTGTTCATGAAAATAATGGATTCCGGCTCGTGGCGTTTTTTAGATAAACACTAATGGAACCAAAAAGATTGTTGGTTACTGAATCGTATTGATTAGGGTCGACTCTCTCGATAAAGCAATAGAAGAATTTAAGTATTACTATGACCCAAAATAAACTTCAAGCAATTCTTCGAACAATTGTCAAGATACGTGTTCTCTTAGCATTTTTTGCAATATATTTAGTATTGTTCTTTGGCTTTTGGAACGAATTTATTCCATCTAACAACTTCTGGCTCTCTGTATACGTTGGACTTATTTTAGCTATTTATTTTTCAACGCTTAAGTTACTTTCAAGTAAATTATTAAAAGAAGAAAGATATATTTTACCTGTTGTACTTTTCTTCGTAGCATCTGTAGTAATTGTAATTATTTTTGGTGCTGGCTGGTACATATTTGGAATTTTCAAGTCAACAAATTGTGATTGTGCCGAAACAACATGGGTTGATGCTTTATATTTTTCCTCCACCACCTTTACAACTCTCGGATATGGTGACTTTGCCCCAAACTCAGATTCTGGGAAAACATTTGCCTCAATCGAGGCTCTCTTGGGTACAACTCACATGGTGGCGTTCTTTAGCATAGTGATCACCCGGCTAAAAAAAGACTCTTAATCTGTCGCGTAATAAGGCAAACGGTTCGTTCCATCAGCCCTTATACAATATTTTCAAAGGCAGCTTACTGGAAAACTGATAGACGGGTTCGTCTCGGTAGCAGCCCATCGTTATATAAAATTATTCGTTACAAAGCGATCAATGAAAGCCCTAATCCAACAGTTTTTTTCCAATAAACTTTATTTGTGTTTGCGCAAGCTTGTACTGTTAACCAGCTGTTTAGTGACATGCTGCCCTTAGTTCGGTAAGATACGCCATCTTACGCATTCTGGAGGTTGCGATGCAAACCGTTAAGCTTTCCACCAAGGGGCAATTTGTTATTCCCAATGAAATTCGCAAAAGCCACCATTTGGCAGTTGGCATGGAGTTTGCAATTTCTTTTGTGGGTAATGAGATTCGCTTAACTCCTTTACCGATGTTTCCTGTTTCTACGGTAACCGAGGCAGCGGGGTTGCTGGCCAAACGCGGCTCGGAAAAGCCCGACGAAAAAGTTACCCGCGCGAAGATCGCCAAAACATTAAAAGCGCGCGATGCGGCGACTCGCGCATGATCGCACTCGATACTAATATACTGGCGCGCTTTCTTCTCAAGGACGATGCAGTACAATTCAAACAAGCGCGTGAATTATTAAGCCGCCCGGATGCGTACACCGCGCCGCCCACTGTTATTCTTGAATTGGTTTGGGTGCTGGAATCTTCCGATTGCACCCGAGTTGAGGTTTTACAAGGTTTGCGTGTGCTGCTGGGCTTGCCCAACTTCAAACCTAAATCATTTGAGGCATTGTGTCTGGCGATAAAATGGTATGAAGCAGGTATGGATTTTGGCGATGCACTTCATCTGGCTTTGAGTGCAGGTGACGAAGTGTTTGTTTCGTTCGACAAAGCATTTGAAAAAATTGCAACGAAACATGATGCTGCACCGCCAGTACAGTTGGTGGGGCGTGCTGCGAGATAGAGGCAAGGGTGGGCAGAGGACATCTTCCCACGCGGAATATATAAATATCGTGGACATGTAAATCTTGCCCGCCACACATTGAGGTAATTATGAAGATATTAGTAATCGGTAACGGCGGACGCGAACACGCGATGGCGTGGCGCTTGGCACAGGGCGCTAAAGTTCAAAAGGTGTATGTGGCTCCGGGTAATGCGGGCACTTCGCAGGAAGACGGGGTAGAGAATGTTGCTATCACTGCCATTCCTGAGCTAATTGAATTCGCAAAGCGTGAGCAAATTGAAATTACTGTGGTCGGGCCGGAAGCACCCTTGGCTGCGGGTATCGTGGATGCCTTCCGTGCTGCGGGACTTAAAATATTCGGCCCGACAAAAGCTGCGGCACAGCTTGAGTCTTCTAAAGATTTTGCCAAGCGCTTTATGACGCGGCACCATATTCCTACCGCCTTCTTCGAAACTTTTAGCGAGATTTCTGCCGCAAAAGCTTATGTTACAAAACACGGTGCGCCTATTGTGATTAAGGCCGACGGCTTGGCCGCTGGCAAGGGCGTAGTTGTAGCCATGACAAAAGCAGAGGCGTTCGATGCCATTGATATGATGTTGTCAGACAACAAGCTGGGTGATGCGGGCGCACGTGTGGTGATCGAAGAATTTCTCTCTGGCGAAGAGGCGAGCTTTATCGTAATGGTTGATGGCAAGAACGTGCTGGCACTGGCAACCAGCCAAGATCATAAACGCCTACTGGACGGTGATAATGGCCCCAACACCGGCGGAATGGGTGCTTATTCACCTGCCCCGGTAATTACGCCGACCCTTCACGCCCGCGTGTTGCGCGAGGTTATACAGCCTGTGGTGCGGGGTATGGAAAGCGAAGGAATTACTTACACAGGGTTCTTGTATGCCGGTTTGATGATTGATGCGCAGGGAGGCATTAAAGTACTGGAGTTCAACTGCCGCATGGGAGACCCTGAAACACAACCCATCATGCTGCGCTTGAAGAGCGACTTTGCCAGCATCGTCGAACACGCAATTAATGGCTCGTTGAATACCGTAGAAGCCGAATGGGATAGACGTACTGCGCTAGGTGTCGTGATGGCCGCGGCCAATTATCCCGACACTCCGCGCAAGGGTGATGTCATCTCCGGGCTGCCGAAAAAACTGGAAGATGCGCACGTGTTTCATGCGGGCACGACGATGCAAGACGGGAATGTCGTGACTAATGGCGGACGCGTTTTATGTGTAGTGGCACTGGGTGATATGGTGAAGCACGCCCAGAATCTTGCCTATTTAATAGCCGAGACAATTGATTTCGACGGTAGTCAGATGCGTCACGATATTGGCTGGCGTGCTATTGGCAAGAGAAAATAGTTTTTTAATTTTGGGCAGGCTCGCTTGAATCGTTTGTCAGCACCTATTCGATCTATCGCCGCTCACCTCAAGCGCGGCGGCCTCATCGCTTATCCCACTGAATCTTGCTACGGCTTGGGTTGCGATCCTGACAACAGGCAGGCGGTATTGCGAGTGCTTAAACTTAAACGACGCCCGCAGCGCAAAGGTCTTATCCTCATTGCGGCGCATTACCGGCAAGTCGCACATTACCTGCAACCGCTCACCCTAACCGAGCAGGCGAAATTGCAAAACTTAGTGGAACAAGCTGTCACCTATTTAATGCCAACTCGACCATCTACGCCACGCTGGCTACGCGGCGAACATAACACACTCGCGATACGTATTACAGCTCACCCCTTTGCCAGACAACTTTGCCGCAGCGCAGGTAGCGCATTGGTTTCCACCAGTGCCAATCTTAGTGGACAACGTCCGGCTAAAACCTTTGGCGAATGCCAACGTATATTCGGCAAAGAAGTGCGGGTGTTGCGTGGAATCGTGGGGAAACGCAAGCAACCATCCACAATACGCACATGGCTGGATGGTAAAATCATACGCCGATAACCGTCAATCAAACCGGAGAATAAATGGATAGCGCTGCCGTAAAACAGTATTTACTTCAATTGCAAAACTTAATCGTCACTCGTTTGGAGCAGGTAGACGGTAAAAGTTTTTTGCAAGACAAATGGGAGCGCCCGTCGGGTAGCGGTGGCATTGGCAAAGGTGAGGGCATCAGTTGCATTCTCGAAGAGGGCAACGTGTTGGAGCGCGGCGGTGTCGCCTTTTCACATGTTCAGGGTGACAAAATGCCTGCTTCAGCGACGGCGCATCGTCCCGAGCTGGCCGGATGCCGTTGGGAGGCAATGGGCGTATCGCTGGTGATGCATCCACGCAATCCTTATGCACCTACATCACACGCAAATGTGCGCATGTTCATGGCGCATAAACCCGATGGTGAAAAAATATTCTGGTTTGGTGGCGGTATGGATTTAACACCCTACTACGGCTTCCAAGAAGATGCCGTTCATTTCCACCAGATTTGTAAAAACTCGCTCGCCCCGTTTGATCCGTCACTGCACCCGCGCTTTAAAAAATGGTGCGACGAATATTTCTTTCTCAAGCACCGCAACGAACCGCGCGGTGTGGGTGGACTTTTCTTTGACGATTTAAGCGAACCGGATTTTGAAACTTGCTTTGCAATCCAGCAAAGCGTTGGAGATCACTATTTGTCGGCGTATGTACCGTTGCTGGAAAAACGCAAAGATACTCCCTACGGCGAAAGGGAGCGCGATTTCCAGCTATACCGTCGCGGTCGCTACGTTGAATTCAATTTGGTTATTGATCGCGGCACTATCTTCGGGTTGCAATCAAATGGGCGTACAGAATCAATTTTGCTCTCTATGCCGCCCTTGGTGAAATGGCGCTATAACTGGCATCCCGAGCAAGGTTCACCAGAGGCTGAGTTATACGATAAATACCTTGTACCTAAGGATTGGGTGTAAGAACGTTATCCTGGCGCTCCGCTTATGCATAACACCGATCTGCTCACCCGCTCTCGCTCTGCTGTTTGGCATCCCTGTACGCAGATGAAGCGACACGAAACATTGCCGCTGGTTCCCATCCAGCGCGGCAGCGGGGTATGGCTGTATGACTTTGATGGCAAGCGATATCTGGATGCGGTTAGTTCGTGGTGGGTTAATTTGTTTGGGCACAGTAATCCGCGTATTAATGCCGCGATTGTCGATCAGCTTGGCAAGTTGGAGCATGTCATGCTCGCCGGGTTTACCCATGAACCGGTCGTGTTGCTCTCTGAAAAACTTCGTGAACTCGCGCCAACAGGGCTGGGACATTGTTTCTACGGCTCGGATGGAGCTTCGGCTACCGAGATCGCTTTAAAAATGAGTGCGCATTACTGGCGTAACAACAATCAACCCGAAAAAACGCAATTTATCAGTCTGCAAAATAGCTATCATGGTGAAACGTTGGGTGCATTATCGGTAACCGATGTGGCGTTATTCAAAGATGCTTACGGTGCGTTGATTTTTCAAAATGCGACGGTGCCCAGCCCGGATAGCCGCAATGCCGAGCCGGGCGAAAGTGCGGAGGACTTTGCCACACGATGCGCGGCACAACTCGAAGCGCATTTACAGCAACACCATTCGCATATTGCCGCATTCATTATCGAACCGCTGGTTCAGGGAGCTGCGGGCATGGCGATGTACCACCCAAGTTATTTGGCGCGGGCGCGGGAGTTGTGCGAGCTATATCAAATACATTTCATCGCGGATGAAATAGCTGTAGGCATGGGGCGCACCGGCAATTTGTTTGCCTGCGAACAGGCAAATATTACCCCGGATTTTTTGCTGCTGTCTAAAGGAATCACCGGTGGCTATCTACCCCTGTCTGTGGTCATGACCACAGACATCATTTATCAGACATTTTATGATGATGACATCGCCCGCGCTTTCTTGCATTCACATTCTTATACCGGCAATCCGCTGGCCTGTCGCGCCGCGCTTGCCACGCTGGATATTTTTGCCGCAGATGATGTGCTCAATAACAATCGTATAAAAGCCGCTTATCTCAATGACCTTGCAATAAAATTGCGCGAACATAACAAGGTCAAGAATTTCCGAAATACCGGTATGATTTGGGCCTTTGAAGTTGCTTCGGCGCATAGCGACATTGCCCAGCGTTGTTTCACTCTCGCGCTTGAACATGAATTATTGTTGCGCCCAATGGGGAACACGGTATATTTCATGCCGCCATACGTCATCAGCGAAAATGAAACAGATTTTCTTATCGAACAAACCCTACAAATCATCAATCTTCTTGGTTAAGTTGCCCATGAAATTTATCTTTTCAGCATTGCTTTATTTATGTATTTTTTCAAATATTCAGGCGGCTGATTTACCGCAAGAAGTTCGTGAGGCACTTAAACGGCAGCACATTCCATTAGCGAGTGTCGGTATAGAGGTACGTGAACTGCACTCAACCTCGCCCTTAATCAGCGTGAATGCGCAGCAGGGCATGAATCCCGCCTCAACCATGAAGTTACTCACAACTTATGCCGGGCTGGAGATACTGGGGGCGAGCTATACATGGAAAACCGAAGCCTATCTGGATGGAAAACTGGACAAGGGCGTGTTGCAAGGCAATTTGATTCTTAAAGGTTACGGTGATCCTAAGTTTAATATCGAACAATTTTGGTTATGGCTAAGTGAACTGCGTGCGCGCGGTCTGCGCGACATTCAGGGCGATTTAGTTTTGGATCGAAGCTTTTTTAATATTCCAGAGCATGATCCGGCAGACTTCGATAATGATCCCTTGCGCGCCTACAATGTCGGACCGGATGCTCTTTTACTGAATTTTAATACTTTGCGCTTGCGCTATCTGCCGGACGGCAACCGCCTGAAAGTAATCAGTGAACCGCCACTGGAGGGCGTGCAACTGGAAAATCAGCTGACCGCCCCCTCTGCCCCTTTGCCTGCCACCAATTGTGAAAATTGGGATGACACTATTCGCATTCAGGCGCGGGGTGATAGTGTCGTTTTGCAGGGGGGATATCCAAGTGAATGCGGCGAACGCGAACAAAACCTCAATGTAATGCCGCACACACGCTATGTTGCCGCAGTATTTAACGCGGTATGGCAGGAACTTGGAGGCACCCTGAAAGGCAATACGCGTGAAGGTCCCGTAAATAAAGATTCACAACTTTTTGCTACCCACTACTCGGCACCGCTTTCCGAAATCATTCGCGACATCAACAAATTTAGTAATAACGTGATGGCTCGCCAACTGTTTCTAACATTAGGCACCGCTAATCCGGCGCATACCACCGCATCCATTCCGCTGGGGGAGCAAGCGGTAAGACAGTGGCTTGCCAAAAAACGGCTAAATTTCGCGGAACTGGTTTTGGAAAATGGCGCCGGCCTTTCACGTCGCGAACGAATAAGCGCACATCATCTGGCGGAGCTTTTACATAGCGCAGCACTTAGCCCGCTGAGTGCCGAATTTACTGCGTCGCTACCCATACTTGGAATAGATGGCTCTTTAAAAAAACGACTAAAAGGAACAACTTCCGCCAGCAACGCACATCTAAAGACAGGAACGCTTGAAGGGGTAAAAAGCATCGCTGGTTATATCAAATCAAAAAGCGGCAAAGAATGGATTCTGGTCTTTCTTATTAACCACCCGAACTCAAAACTCGGCCAGGTTGCTCAAGACTCGCTTATCGAGTGGGTGCAAAAACAATAGTTTACTTAGGTAGTCGCTCCCGTCTTACAGCTCTTCCTTGTAATTTAAAGTAAAATGTAGGATGCCGGATGTGTATTCACCGTAAAATGCTAATGTAATATTATCTCGATAGACTCCAATAGGCTTGGGTAACTCTCACTAACTCGGCGGCTAATTGATATTCGAAAAGAAAAGGAACATTAATGAAGTTATCCATTGCAACATTTGCTCTACTCTCAACTATAACCGTAACAGCTTCTGCGGAAGGGTATTATTGGGGCGCGGCTATAGGCCAGTCCTACTCGAATTTATGCCCGCTCGACGGCGGCCCTTACTCCTGCGCGAACACGGGTGATGCATTCGGTGTTTCTGGTGGGTACAGTTTCACTCCTAATATCAGCGTCGAAGTCGATTATCAGATATTGGGTACCATTGCGGCTTATCAATATGCAAACTCCGGCTCAGATGGTGCGGCGACTTCCAATACGAGAGTAACTGCACTTGAAGCCGCTGCAATAGGAAATCTTCTGGAGGTTACTAAAGGTTTAGTTGTTATTGGCAAGCTGGGCATCGCCGATATTATGATTAACCAGCCGTGGTCTAGTTCAAGTAATCCCAGCATTGCCGGCACCAATACGGCAACCAATGTAAACATTATTTATGGTTTAGGTATTCAGTACGATTTTGCCAAGAGCGTTGCAGGACGCGTGTTATGGGAAAACCTGGGTTCAGTTGGCAATGCCGATACAGGCGAAAGTCGCATGTCCATGATTTCAGGCGGCCTCGTCTTCAAATATTAATTAGCTAATCCTGCCTCCAATACCAAAAGGAAACTATTAACATGCGCGCAATCAGTCTGCTTCTTTTATTTTTCTCACTTTCGAATATCGCATTCGCGGATTCCGATAGTTCCGGCCATGCAGGCAAATGGTTTTTCTTGTGGGGTTATAATCGTGGCTATTATCAAAACAGCGATATTTCGCTTCATGGAACCGGAGCAAACGGAGCTCCATACGACTTCACGCTCCATGACACGGCAGCACATGACGAACAGTCTAGCCCTTCATTTCAGCTTCTGTTCCCCGACATAACGATTCCTCAAACTAACGAGCGAATTGGTTATTACCTTGATGAAACACACCGTATTAATTTTGGTGTTGACCACATGAAATACGTGGTGACGCAAGGTCAAACGGTTCCCATCTCAGGTACCAATTTATCAGCGACCGGCTGCACAGTTTGTAGCACTGGAAGTACTCAAACTATTACCCCTGCTTACATGGAGTACGAGCATACTGACGGGCTAAATTACATCAGCCTGGGGTATGAAACACTTTATCCATTCTGGCAAAGCAATTCCATTAATTTGTCTTTCGTACAAGGCCCGGATGCAGGTATTGTGTATCCCAAGACCAACGTAACAATGGCCGGCTCAGGGCAATTAAGACATGATGATTTTAATATCGCCGGTTATGGTGCCGCCTACAAAGTTGGATTGATTGCCGATATTGGTCGCAACTGGTTCTTGCAGCTGGATGCAAAGGAAGGGCTTTTGAACATGCCTTGGATTAGAATTGACAACAATCCGAGCGATGGGGCATCACAAAAAATTCAATTTTTTGAAGTAATTATGGCGCTTGGCTACGTATTTTAATTAGCTCGCCTAGCTACTAAAAAGCCGGGGGCTTCCTCGGCTTTTTTACAACCCCAACTCGCCCCACATCGCATCAACTTTCGCCTTCACCGCAGCTTCCATAACGATAGGCGTACCCCATTCACGCAGTGTTTCACCCTGCCATTTATTGGTAGCATCCAATCCCATCTTGCCGCCCAAACCCGAAACCGGGCTGGCGAAATCGAGATAGTCTATTGGCGTGTTTTCCACCAGTAAAGTATCGCGAACCGGGTCAACACGAGTGGTGATTGCCCAAATCACTTCCTGCCAATTGCGAATGTCGATGTCTTCGTCCACCACGATGATGAACTTGGTGTACATAAATTGACGCAGATAAGACCAAATACCGAACATCACTCGCTTGGCATGACCGGGATATTGTTTTTTAATACTCACAATTGCCATGCGGTAACTGCATCCTTCCGGCGGCAGATAAAAATCAACAATTTCGGAAAACTGTTTTTGCAGTAACGGCACGAATACTTCATTCAACGCAACGCCCAGCATCGCCGGTTCATCAGGCGGTTTGCCGGTGTAAGTAGAATGATAGATCGGGTTAGCACGCATGGTAATGCGCTCGATTGTGAACACCGGGAACTTGTCCTGCTCGTTGTAATAGCCGGTATGGTCGCCATAAGGACCCTCAAGCGCAGTTTCATGCAGATGAATCACGCCCTCCAGCACAAATTCGGCAGAAGCTGGCACGTGCAGATCGCTGCCGATACACTTTACCAATTCTGTTTTTGCCCCGCGCAGCAACCCGGCGAACTGGTATTCGGAAAGCGAATCGGGAACCGGCGTTACCGCACCAAGAATAGTTGCCGGATCAGCTCCAATGACAACAGCGACAGGAAACGGCTGCCCCGGATTTTTTTCGCAGTGATCTCGAAAATCCAGCGCGCCACCGCGTTGCGCAAGCCAGCGCATAATTGTTTTATTTGGGGCGATTACCTGCTGGCGATAGATGCCGAGGTTTTGGCGCGGCTTGTTAGGGCCGCGCGTAACAACCAGTCCCCACGTGATAAGCGGTGCAACATCGCCCGGCCAGCAATGCTGAATAGGTAGCTTACCCAAATCCACCTCTTTGCCTTCCCATACAATTTCCTGACATGGTGCAGATGAAAGCACCTTGGGCGACATGGTCAGCACTTGCTTTAACACCGGCCATTTTTCCCAAGCGTCTTTTAGTCCTTTGGGTGGCTCCGGTTCTTTGAGGAAGGCAAGCAACTTACCTACTTCACGCAAAGCCGCAACACTTTCCTCGCCCATGCCCAATGCCACACGGCGCGGTGTGCCAAACAGATTCGCGAGCACGGGCATCTTATGCCCGACCACATTTTCAAATAATATCGCAGGGCCTTGCGCGCGCAGTACTCGATCACAAATCTCGGTCATCTCCAGATGCGTAGAAACCGGCGCAGTTACCCGCTTTAGCTCACCCAGTTTTTCTAATTGTGCGATGAAATCGCGTAAGTCGTGATATTTCATATCAATATTTTCGTTAGTTATTTACTCCCCGTTGTCAGGGAGGTGCTCTCGAATCTTTGTCTAATCCAGTATCGTAAATATCAACCTCGTTGGCAAACGATAGAGCAGTTTGCTTCTTGCTTTAGGGCGTATGACAATGCGCCGTTTCAAGATTGCCTACATGGTATGGGGTGTACTGCCACGCCCCTATGGCAACGAATCATTCCGGATAAAAACTGGCTTCACCATCCGGCCTTGTCTTAAAACGTTTGTGCAACCAGAAATACTGTTCCGGCATTTCCAATATTCGTTGCTCGATAAATTCGTTCATGCGGCGCGTATCAGCAATATCATCCCCGCTCGGATAGTTTTCCCAGGCCGGATAAAAGGTCAGCACATAACCTTCGCCTCCGGGAAGGATGCGGGTAATGCTGGGCACAATTTTTGCCCCAGTCATCTGCGCGATGCGGGGTACCGAGGTCATAGTGGCAGTGGGAACACCAAAGAATGGAATAAACGCGCCATCTTTCACCCCTTGGTCTTGGTCGGGCGGGTAAATAAACGGCATCCCTTTTTTCATCCCTTTGAGAATGGGGCGCAGTCCCTCTTGCCGGGAATATAGAAGCTGATTTCTAAAACGAGCGCGCTTTTTTAAAAGCAATGCCGTTAGGTATTTATTTTTTTGGTTGGCATACATGCAGACAGTATCGGTATGCTGCGCTATCCATTGTCCCCCGGCGTCCATTCCGACGAAATGAGGGGTCAGTAAAATTGATGGCTTATCTTTGATGGCATTAAAATGTTCGATGCCTTCAACCCGAATCAGGCTGCTAATGCGTTCGGCACTTGCCCACCACAAGATGCTTCGTTCGAACAGCCCTCGGCAAAACATTTTGAAGTGCGCGCGTACAAGCTGTTCGCGTTCCGCGTCACTCATGTTGGGAAAACACAATTTCAAATTAATCATGCCCACCATGCGTCGTTCGCCTGCCAGAGGGTAGAAAAGAACGCCAATTCCATTGCCGAATGCAACAATAAGGCGAAACGGCAAAAAATGAATCAACCAGAATATAAATACACCGAACCGGGTTGCCATCACGATCCTTTGATTTGATCCGGTGGAAGTGCTCCACGCGGAACTTTGTAACGGTTATAACTCCACAAATACTGCTCCGGACAAGTGCGTATTACGTCCTCCATTGCCGCATTGATTTGCTGCGGAATTGAAAAATTACGATCAAGGGGCAGCGGTGAAAAATACAAGGCATAGCCTTCGCCTCGCGGTAAACGCTTGCTGTGGCACATCACGGCAGTTGCACCGCTGGATTCGACAAGTCTTCCAATCAAAGTCATAGTGTAGGCAGGGCGACCGAAAAAGGGAACCCATTCGCCCTCGCCGTTACTGGGCACTTGATCGGGCAATACACCGAGAGCTTCACCCCGCTTGAGCGCTTTTAGTAACTGTCGCACTCCGCGCATATCTGCCGGAGCCAATATCATTTGTCCGCGCTCACGCCCTTGGTGCATAAGAATATCCAGAAACTTCCAGCGTGGCTGACTATACATGGAAGTCATCGGCTGACGTGCAGCCATGTAGAGTCCAATCAATTCGAAACAACCGAAATGCGGGGTGGCAATAATAACGCCTTTACCTTTGGCGTGCGCCGCTTCAAAGTGTTCCCAGCCGTGACATTGCTTCACACTGGCTACCACCTCTTCAAAGGGTCGCCGCCATACCCAGGGAAGTTCCATGATGCTTTTGCCGGCTTCACTGATGTTGGAGCGTAATATATTGTGAAACTCTTCCCCGGGAGTAGCTTCGGTTATTTGGAAAAACTTAAACCCCCGCTCCAGGTTTTCGCGCAAGCGTTCGGCGTATTGCCCTGAAAAGAAATAAGTAAGCAAACCCAAAAAGCTTCCAAGCTTTTGCAGCACCGATAATGGCAGCCACGCCAGTTGATTAAATAACCAGACCATCAACAATAAAAAACCATAACGGTTATCAATTCCAAAGTTTTTGTTATAATGCGCGCCCTTTAACACAATTATCGGAATGAGCGCACGCCATGAGCGAATATTTTTTTACCTCTGAATCTGTTTCTGAAGGCCATCCGGATAAAGTCGCGGATCAAATTTCCGATGCCATTCTGGATGCCATTCTAGCCCAAGACCCGTATGCGCGTGTAGCTGCTGAAACTTTGGTCACCACGGGCTTGACAGTTTTGGCCGGTGAGATCACTACCAGTGCAAATGTAAACTACGCCAAGGTCGCGCGCGAAACCATTCGCCGCATCGGTTACAACGACCCGAGCCTGCGCTTCGACGCGGACGGTTGCTCAGTACATGTTTGCTATGGCACACAAAGCCCGAACATTGCACAAGGTGTTGATCGCGCTTCCGACGACTACCTGAATCAAGGCGCTGGCGATCAGGGTTTGATGTTTGGCTATGCATGCAACGAAACAGACACTTTGATGCCGTTGCCAATCTATCTGTCGCACCGTATTGTTGAACGCCAAGCACTATTGCGCAAAGATGGTCGCTTGCCTTGGTTGCGTCCTGATGCGAAGAGCCAGGTTACCGTAAAGTACATGCACGGCAAACCGCACAGCATTGATACAGTCGTGCTGTCTACCCAGCACTCGCCGGAATTTTCTCCGCCAGAAAAACAAAAGGCGCTGCACGAAGCAATCATTGAAGACATCATCAAGCCGATGTTGCCTAAAGAACTCATCAAGGGCGAGATCAAATATCTGGTCAACCCGACCGGCTGCTTTGAAATCGGCGGTCCTCACGGCGATGCCGGCTTGACTGGGCGTAAGATCATCGTTGACACCTACGGTGGCGCAGCCCCTCACGGTGGTGGCGCGTTCTCGGGTAAAGACCCTTCCAAGGTTGATCGCTCTGCCGCTTACGCGGGGCGTTATGTGGCGAAAAATATCGTTGCTGCTGGTTTGGCAGACAAATGCCTGGTACAAATCAGCTATGCTATCGGCGTGGCGCAGCCTACCAGCATTATGGTGAGTACCTACGGCACAGGCAAAATTTCCGACGAGAAGATCACAGAGCTGGTGAAAACGCATTTTGATTTGCGTCCAAAGGGCATTGTGCAAATGCTTAACCTGTTGCGCCCGATTTATCAAAGCACGGCTGCTTATGGTCATTTTGGTCGTGAAGAGCCTGACTTTACTTGGGAAGCTACGGATAAAGCTGCGGTTCTGAAGGCTGACGCAGGACTGTAGTTTCAAGATAGTGACTCAAAAGTAGGGTGGGCACAGAATCGTGCCCACAATTTGAATAATTCGTATTACCCACCCTACCGAGGGGCGCTGCAGCAGTCACCGCAAGGTGAATCTGTCAGGCTCGGCGGGATGGTTCAACTGTAGCAACGGCGCCCATTCATTAACTTGAATGGAGTGCTTTATGAGTAAAGACTACGTCGTTGCCGACATCAACTTGGCCTCTTGGGGTCGCAAAGAAATTGCTATAGCCGAAACTGAAATGCCCGGACTAATGGCAATTCGTGAAGAATTTGCCGTTACCCAACCACTACGCGGTGCGCGCATAACCGGTTCGCTGCACATGACTATCCAAACTGCGGTGCTGATCGAAACACTGAAAGCACTTGGTGCGGATGTTCGTTGGGCTTCATGCAATATCTTCTCAACGCAAGACCATGCTGCTGCGGCTATCGCTGCGGGCGGCACACCGGTATTCGCGATCAAAGGTGAAACGCTGACTGAATATTGGGACTATACCCATCGCATCTTTGAATGGGCGGATGGCGGTTATACCAACATGATTCTGGACGACGGTGGCGATGCTACGCTGTTGCTGCATTTGGGCACACGCGCTGAAACAGATGCTTCACTCATCAGCAAGCCGACTTCCGAAGAAGAAACATGCTTATTTGCTTCAATCAAAGCCAAGCTGGCACAAGACAAGACTTGGTACTCCAAACGTCTCGCGGCAGTAAAAGGCGTGACCGAAGAAACCACTACCGGTGTACACCGCTTGTACCAAATGCATGCTCGCGGCGAATTGAAATTCCCCGGCATCAACGTAAATGACTCCGTTACCAAATCCAAGTTCGACAATCTGTATGGTTGCCGCGAATCTCTTGTTGATGGTATCAAGCGTGCCACCGATGTAATGATTGCAGGCAAAATTGCGGTTATCGCGGGCTACGGTGATGTGGGTAAAGGTTCTGCACAAGCCATGCGTGCTCTTTCGGCGCAAGTATGGGTGACTGAAATTGATCCAATCTGCGCACTGCAAGCCGCGATGGAAGGCTATCGCGTGGTTACCATGGAATACGCTGCCGACAAGGCCGACCTTTTCGTCACCACCACTGGCAATTTCCACGTCATCACCCATGACCACATGGCGAAGATGAAGAACAATTCCATTGTGTGCAACATCGGTCACTTTGACAACGAAATCGATGTTGCTTCGCTGGAAAAGTATCAGTGGGAAGAAATCAAGCCCCAAGTCGATCACGTAATATTCCCGGACGGCAAGCGTATCATTTTGCTGGCCAAGGGTCGTCTGGTGAATCTGGGTTGTGGAACCGGGCATCCGTCTTACGTGATGTCTTCGTCTTTTGCAAATCAGACAATTGCACAGATCGAATTGTGGACGGAGTCGCAAAAGGGTTCCGGCAAATATCCGATAGGCGTTTATACTTTGCCCAAACACTTGGATGAAAAGGTTGCTCGTTTGCAATTGAAGACGTTGAATGCGCAACTGTCTGAACTGACCGACCAACAAGCTGCCTACATCAATGTACCAAAACAAGGACCTTACAAGTCTGAGCATTACCGCTATTAATCTAGGCAGAACTGTCCCTTCCCTCTTTTAGGGGGAAGGTTAGGATGGGGGTGGTTTTCAGGATGGGCAAAGTTTCTACCCCCTCCCTAGCCCACCCCCTGCAAAGGGGAGGGGAATTTCTCCTCCTTTTACCTTTGGAACGCTATGTATCTACTTCTAATTTGGATACTGAATGCACTGGCGCTTATCGCGGTGGCTAATTTCGTCCCCGGCATCAACGTGGACGGATTTACTTCGGCTCTAATTGCCGCGTTTTTCCTAGGCTTGGTCAATACGCTCATTCGTCCGATCTTTCTGGTTCTCACACTTCCGGTTACCGTGGTTACTCTTGGTTTGTTCATTTTCGTTATCAATGGGTTATTGTTCTGGTTCACCGGTTCGATACTTAAAGGTTTCGTGGTGGATAGTTTCTGGAATGGTGTGTTCGGAGCCGTGTTATATAGCATCTTCTCGTGGGCGCTTTCTACTGCTGCCGCACAAATCATGAGGAAACAACGTGAATAAACTTAATATTAGTTTTGAATTCTTTCCGCCACAAACACCCGAAGGCGTAGAGAAATTAACAGCCGCGCGCAAAATTTTAGCCACGCTAAAACCTGAATTTTTTTCGGTGACCTTTGGTGCGGGTGGCTCTACCCAAGACCGCACACTTGAAACCATCCAGCGCATTCATCAGGAAGGTTATCAGGCTGCACCACATCTATCTTGCGTAGGCTCAACACGCGACAATATCCGCGCATTGCTGCTTGCCTACAAAGACATGGGTATCAAACGCATTGTTGCGCTGCGTGGCGACCTGCCATCGGGCATGGCCAGTATCGGCGAATTTCAATATGCCAACGAATTAGTCTCGTTCATCCGTGCCCAAACCGGCGAACATTTTCATATTGAAGTTGCCGCTTATCCCGAATTTCACCCCCAGGCAAACTCGGCGCGCGAGGACATGCTCAACTTTAAACGCAAGATACACGCGGGCGCAAACTCGGCGATTACGCAATATTTTTACAATGCCGATGCCTACTTTAGCTTCGTTGAAGAAAGCCGCAAACTTGGGGTAACTGTGCCTATCGTGCCGGGCATTATGCCCATTGTGAAATACTCGCAACTCGCGCGTTTTTCGGAAATGTGCGGAGCCGAAATACCGCGCTGGATGCGCAAGACATTGGAAGGCTACGGCGACGATACTGTATCAGTACAAAACTTCGGTCGAGATGTCGTCACCCAACTGTGCGAAAAACTGATAGCCGGTGGTGCGCCGAGTCTCCATTTTTATACGCTAAACCAAGCGAATGCTGCAATGCAAATTTTGAAACAACTAGGCTATTCTGCATAACCAACCCTGTTCCCTCTTCCTTGCGGAGAGGGTTGGGGTGAGGCAAACACGTAATGAAAATACCAGAACTTCTGCTTCCCGCCGGCACCCTCGACAAAATGCGTACCGCCTACGCTTTCGGTGCGGATGCGGTATACGCCGGGCAACCGCGCTATTCCCTGCGTGCGCGCAATAACGAATTCAAACTGGAAGAGTTGGGTATCGGCATTCAGGAAGCACACGCGCTGGGCAAGAAATTATTTGTTGCCAGCAACCTGATGCCCCATAACGCCAAGTTGAAAACTTACATGGCCGACATGGAACCGGTTATTGCAATGAAGCCGGATGCACTCATCATGGCCGACCCCGGCTTAATCGCTATGGTACGCGAACGCTGGCCGGAAGTGGATGTGCATTTGTCGGTACAGGCCAATACCGTTAACTATGCCGCAGTTAAATTCTGGAAATCGCTCGGCCTGACGCGCGTGATTTTATCGCGCGAACTCTCGCTGGACGAGATCGAAGAAATACGCCAGCAATGTCCCGACATCGAACTCGAAGTATTCATCCACGGCGCGTTATGCATCGCCTATTCCGGTCGCTGCCTGCTCTCCGGCTACTTCAACCACCGTGATGCCAACCAAGGTACCTGCACCAATTCCTGTCGTTGGGATTACAAAGTTGAAAGCGCAAAGGAAGATGGTACTGGTCACATCGAGAAAATAGACTTCGATTTTGATAAAGCCTTAAGCGAAAGTCCTCTTTCCGATTGCGGTTCACAACCTCGTCACCCTTTAGCAGACAAAGTGTACGTCATCTCGCGCCCCGATCATCCCGGCGAATTGATGCCGGTGCTGGAAGACGAGCACGGCACCTACATCATGAACTCGAAGGATTTGCGCGCCGTCGAACACGTCGAGCGTCTGGTAAAAATCGGCATCGACTCGCTCAAGGTCGAAGGCCGCACCAAATCCATTTACTACGTTGCGCGTACTGCACAAGTTTATCGCCAAGCCATCAACGATGCCGTCAAAGGTCATCCGTTTAATCTGGAACTGCTCGGCGCGTTGGACGCGCTGGCGAATCGCGGCTATACCGACGGCTTCTACGAACGTCATCACACCCACGAACAGCAAAACTACATGCGCGGTCACTCCGAAAGCTTCCGTCAACAATACGTTGGTGACATCCTCGCCTGTGCGAATGGTATGGCTGAGATCGATGTAAAGAATAAATTTCAGGTAGGCGACAAACTCGAAATCATCCATCCTGCTGGTAATCACATCATCCAGCTTACTGAAATGCGTGATGATAAAGGGGAGGCAATCACAGTTGCCCCCGGAAGCGGGCATCGCGTGTTAATACCGTTGCAGGGCGGGTTGGCCAGGGGAATGGTTGCGCGTTTTATCTAATTACAACAGCGAGACTTAATCATGATTTTTTCTAATCTTTCCCAATCAGACCGCTACACTTCTTTGCATCCATTATTTCCACGCGCATTTGACTACATTCGCAATACCGACTTGTTCGCACTTGCACCGGGACGCTACAACCTTGTTGGAGATGATTTGATCGCCATAGTCGAGCAGGTTTCGGGGCGCACGCGCGAAGTGGCCAAGCTGGAAGCACATCGGCGTTACATTGACATTCAATTGGTGTTGGATGGCATTGACGAAATGGGCTGGAAGCCGCTGGCGGATTGCTATAACCCTATGAGCGAGCACAGCATGGAAAAAGACATTCGCTTCTTTTACGACGCACCGGCTTCGTGGATTGCCACGCCACCGGATGCGTTATGTATTTTCTTCCCGGAGGACGCACATGCGCCATTGGTAAGTAATGGACAGATTCGCAAGGTGATTTTTAAGGTAGCGGTGAATCCGGCAGCCTAGTCATTTCGTCATTCCCGCGCAGGAGGGAATCCAGCGGGTTTATTCAATGTGCATTTGTTTTGTCCTCGCTACGCGAGAGATTTTTCTTTGACTAGATTCCCGCCTGCGCGGGAATGACGGCTAGTCGAACGCGACATCCCCTTCGTCAACCGCCGCTCCCAACTGGATATTCTTGAAGTCGAAAAAACTGCTATCGAGCAGGTGTGAAGGCTTGACGTTTTGCATCGCGGTGAAAATAGTCTGGGTGCGACCGGGATATTCCTTTTCCCACTCCGTGAGCATGTGTTTGATATTCTGCCGTTGCAGGTTTTCCTGCGAGCCGCACAGGTTGCATGGAATGATGGGGAACTCCATACCGCGCGCGTAGCGGGCAATGTCTTTCTCGGCGCAATAAGCCAGCGGACGAATGACGATGTGGTCACCCTTGTCGGTAACCAACTTGGGCGGCATGGCTTTGAGTTTGCCGCCGAAGAACATGTTGAGAAAAAGTGTTTCCACCATGTCATCGCGGTGATGTCCCAGCGCAATCTTATTCGCCCCCAAGTCGCCCGCAACTTTGTAGATGATACCGCGCCGCAAACGCGAACACAGCGAGCAAGTAGTCTTGCCTTCGGGAATCTTGGCTTTGACGATGGAATAAGTGTCCTGTGTTTCGATGTGAAAATCTACACCGATCTTTTTCAGATAATTGGGCAGCACATCGGCAGGAAAGCCGGGTTGCTTCTGATCCAGATTCATCGCGACAATCTTAAAATCAATCGGCGCGCGTTTACGCAAAGTGAGCAGAATATCCAACAGTGTATAGGAATCCTTGCCGCCGCTCAGACACACCATCACCGTGTCGCCTTCTTCGATCATATTGAAATCGCCGATGGCTTTGCCGACCTGATGCTCCAGTCGTCCTTTGAGACGATTGAAGTTGGTGGAGTGATGTTCGAAGTGGACGGGTTGAATGATATCGTTCATAGGTTATTTCAAACAAACCCCTCCCAACCCTCCCTTGTCAGGGAGGAGCTTAAAACGTTTTGCTCCCTCCCTGACAAGGGAGGGTTGGGGTGGGTTAAGTTTTTCATATATTAATACTACGCCCTCCATCCACGGAGATAACTTGTCCCGTGATGTAGGGTGCTTCTGCTATTAAAAACTTTACGGCTCGCGCAACGTCGTCCGGCTCGCCTTCGCGCTTGAGCAGCGTGTGAGCCACGATTTTGCGGCGGCGTTCTTCGTCCTGCCATTCTGCCTCTTCCGGCCAAGAAATCACGCCGGGTGCAACAGCATTTACTCTCACTTGCGGCGCCATTTCTTGTGCCAGACTCTTAGTTAAAGCAACCAGCCCAGCCTTTGCAGTGCTATACAACAAGTGTCCGTACATCGGGCGATCTGCATGGATATCGGCAATGTTTACGATGGTGCCGTGACGACGATGCAGCTCTGCTGCCGCTGCCTGCGCTAAAAATAACGGTGCTTTCAAATTGGTGCCCAGCAGATCGTTCCATTGCTGCTCATCTAAATCAGCAAGCGGGGTGGCATAAAAACTGGACGCATTATTGACCAGCGCATCAAGTTGTCCATAGCATTTTATTGACTCATCAATCATTTCTTTTAATGCGCTGACATCAAGTAGATCGGCTTGTACGCAGTGTGCAGAGTTTTCGCGTTGATCGTTCAGTTCAGCACGCAAAGCGAGTGCTTCATACAGCGAACTGCGATAGTGGATCACGATGTTTGCACCAGCCGCATGCAAGCAGCGACAGATTGCAGCGCCTACGCGTTTTGCCCCTCCGGTCACCAGCACAACTTTGCCTTGCATCGCCCTCTCCACTACACTACGAATCTTCGCGGATTATACCTGACCATGACCACATCTTTTCCCAAACCCTCAGATGAAGCTCTTGCCCATAGTAACCGGCTCTGTGAACTCATTCGCCACGACATTACTGTGCAAGACGGCTGGATACCTTTTGCGCGCTATATGGAGCTTGCTCTTTACGCTGCCGGTTTGGGCTATTACAGCGCGGGCGCTCGTAAATTTGGACAGGAAGGCGACTTCATCACTGCACCGGAGCTTTCCTCATTATTCGGTCGTACGCTGGCGCGACAGATGATAGAGGTAATGCAAGCCAGCAGCCCGCACATTCTTGAGCTTGGCGCGGGCAGCGGCAAGCTCGCGCTGGATATTCTGGGCGAATTGGAAAAACTGGGCGCGCTGCCGGAAAGTTATTCGATACTCGAAATCAGCGCCGATCTGCGCGAACGGCAACAAGAATTGCTGCGCGAAAAATTGCCCCACCTTGCCGCGCGCGTGTATTGGCTGGAAGTGTTACCGGACAAGATTTCCGGTGCCGTTATTGGCAACGAAGTACTGGATGCATTACCAGTGCATCTGCTGCGTTGGACGAGTGGGCAAATATTTGAACGTGGTGTTTCGCTCGACAACGGTCACTTCATTTGGAAGGACAGGTTGCCCGAAAATGCCGAACTACTCGCCATTGCGCAAAGCATCAATGTCCCGGACGATTACCTGAGCGAAATATCTCTTGCCGCACGCGGACTCATGTCCAGCCTGAGCGAGCGCATGGACAAAGGGGCATTAATCTTCATCGACTACGGTTTCGGCGCACGCGAGTATTACCACCCGCAACGTTCAAAGGGTACGCTGATGTGCCACTATCGGCATCACGCACACGACGATCCTTTCTATTTACCGGGTTTACAGGACATCACCGCACACGTTGACTTCACCGCCATCGCCGAAGCAGCCATCGACCAGGGTGCACACTTTCTTGGCTATACCTCACAAGCGCATTTTTTGTTTAATAACGGCGTGATGAATTATCTCAGCGAAGTTTCGCCGGATAATGCTAAAGCCTATGTACCGCTTTCCGCACAAGTACAAAAATTGACCAGCCCTGCAGAGATGGGGGAGCTGTTCAAAGTAATTGCTCTGGGAAAGGGCATGGATCAGCCACTAGCCGGTTTCCTGCGCGGCGATCTTTCAAGGTTGTTGTGAGCGAAAATAACGATGTCCTCATCGGCTGCTTTTCTCCTGTTGGCGATAGCTATGCGACAGTGTTAATCCTTGGCAGCATGCCGGGAAAGGAATCGCTCAAACAAAACCGCTACTACGCCCACGCGCATAACGCTTTCTGGAAAATTATGGGCGAACTCGTCGGCGCTCATCCGCAGTTGCCTTACGAAGAACGCCTGCACAGGCTGACTGATGCGCACATCGCGCTGTGGGATGTGCTTGCTTCCTGTGAGCGCGAAAGCAGTCTGGATACCCATATCCGCAATGAGCAAGCGAATAACTTTGCTTCTTTTTTTGAGCAGCATCCGCACATCAGGCACGTATTTTTTAATGGCAGCAAAGCAGAACAAAGTTTTAACAAGTTCGTGGCGGGTATACAGAAACTGCCTCCATTGACCTATCAGCGCTTGCCTTCAACCAGCCCGGCTCACGCCGGAATGCGTTATGCAGAGAAGCTGCTTATGTGGAAAGCTGTAATAAATTGCCGTGTCGAAAACCTGTAATTTGAAAGCACCGTTATTTTTAGCGCAGGCAGCGGCAGCAGAGCTGCATCGTCGTCACGGCACCATCGTAAAC
>Ga0364874_10331_pt1 | contig 26796 bp, 22 predicted proteins | sample ExccelAu500001D4_2_FD_206922 | JGI IMG/M metagenome (GOLD analysis project Ga0364874, IMG submission 206922) | Enriched cells from Trout Bog Lake Hypolimnion, Wisconsin, USA - BchlTB.Aug07.5000.01.D4 | ecosystem: Environmental > Aquatic > Freshwater > Lake > Hypolimnion/Profundal zone | place... | reverse complement strand
AATATACCATTATGAACAGGATAAATTATGGATGACAGCACAGGATGTTATTCAAACGCTTAAATCAACACTTCAATTTGTAAAAAGGGAATTGACTGATTTATTGAATTACATCCTCTCGAAACAACCGACAGACAAGCGTTTGGTGAAAAATTCATTGTTTTTACGAATCTGACTAAGTAGAGTTAAGTATAACCCAAATTAGTTCATCATTTCAATCACTTTTGTTTTAGGCAAATTTGCATTACGGACTGCAATATTCCGGACAGCCATGGATGCAAAACTCCGGAAGGACTTTTTGGTTATTTCATCCGTACTTACCATTGCAGGTATACCATTATCGCCACCTTCCCGGATAGATTGTACCAAAGGAATCTGGCCTAAGAAAGGCAAATCATATTCTTCTGCCAATCTTTTTCCTCCTTCTTTTCCAAATAAATAATATTTGTTGTCTGGAAGCTCTTCAGGGGTAAAATAAGCCATATTCTCTACCAACCCTACAATGGGAACATTTACCTGAGCCTGGCCAAACATTGCAATGGCTTTTTTTGCATCAGCCAATGCCACATTTTGAGGTGTGGTAACAATTACAGCCCCGGTAACAGAAACTGTTTGCATCAGGGTCAGGTGAATATCACCGGTTCCCGGTGGCATATCAATAACCAGGTAATCCAGTTCACCCCAGTCCACTTCTGTTATGAATTGCCGGATTGCACTACTGGCCATGGGTCCGCGCCATACCACTGCACTTTTCTCATCCACCAATAAGCCAATACTCATAAGTTTAATATTAAACTTTTCCAGGGGAACAATGAGTCCTTTACCATCCACTTCCCGCATTAATGGCCTTTCACCCCTTACCCCAAACATGATTGGAACACTGGGGCCATAGATATCAGCATCCATCAGTCCCACTTTTGCCCCACCCTCTGCCAAAGCCAGAGCCAGATTAGCTGAAACTGTACTTTTCCCAACACCTCCTTTTCCACTTACTACTGCAATAATATTCTTAACCCCACTTAAAATTTGCTGGGCATCTTTCCTGTTGGAAGATGTATTGGATGTAAAATTTACTTTTACAATAGCCTCCTTGTTTACCAGTAATTTAATGGCATTGGTGCAGGCATTGCCCATCATATCCTTCATTGGGCAGGCTGGTGTAGTTAATACTAAGGTAAAACTGACTTCATTTCCGTCAATGGTAATATCTTTAATCATATTAAGAGTTACCAGATCTTTTCCCAGATCAGGTTCCTGAACATTGCTTAGGGCTTTTAAAATATCGGATTCTGTCATCACTCAAGTTTTTGTTAAAAAGTTCAAATTGAAGCAAAAATAACGCTCATCCACCTTACTTTGTTACGAATTACAAAGAATAGGCATTGTTTTGAAATTCGGACAGATTGTTGTTAAAAATGCTGATTTTAATTAACAAATGCAGGAATGTTTTACAGAAGAATTGCTATTTGTTTGTAAACGGAAAAAGAAACAGAACTGTATAACCCTTTAAATTATCAGTTTCGGCGACTGATCCAAAAAAATAGAATTAAAAAAGGATAACTGATTATTTTTGTACAGAATGATTAAAAAGCTACGATACATTTTATTTGTTTTGGTTGGATTGATTGCTTTTCATCAGGCAAAAGCCCAACATTACTATCCCAAAGATTCTGTTATTCAATTATATGGCGTAGTAATGACGTCTGACAGTTTAAGGGCGATACCTGCAGCAAGTGTTATTGTTCAGTATAAAGGAAGGGGAACAATCACTAACAATGATGGTGTGTTTTCAATTGTGGTTTTAAAAGGCGATAAAATTACTTTTTCTTCTATTGGATTTAAGGACAAGGAATATAAAATACCCACAAATCTGACTGATGATCAATATAGTCTGATTGTACTTTTGGTTAATGATACCAACTATTTACCGGCAACTATATTAAAACCAAGACCAACCAGGGAACAATTTGAGAGAGATTTTGTGAATTCCCGTGTTCCCGATGATTTGTACGAAGTTGCAAGGCAAAATACAGATGAACAAAAACGAAGGGCTATAATGGCAACTTTGCCAGCAGATGGAAGGGAAGCAGTAAAATACCAGATGCAGCAACAAGCCAATAAATATTATTATTCCGGACAATTACCTCCTATGAATATATTGAACCCAATGGCCTGGGCTGATTTTATACAGGCCTGGAAACGGGGGGATTTTAAGAATAAAGATTAATAATTGAATATATCCAATATTCATCCCATCTTAAATGATAAACGTATTTATCTATTCCTTAATTATTCTCTTTATTTTTTATTCATAACTTTCAGTACTTTATTTACTGTTTCCTGGATTAAAAATGCGTATTGTCTAAAATAGAACGGTATCGTATTTTTACCATTAGCTGGCGATAATTGCTAGTGATTCAAATTATATTTTACCAATAAATATTAAACTTAATGTTTAAAAATATTACAGTAATAGGTGCTGGAACAATGGGAAATGGTATTGCACACTTATTTGCCCAGCATGGTTTTAATGTTGCTTTGTCTGATTTAAGTATTATTCAGCTGGAAAAAGCAATGACTGCAATTGATAAAAACTTAGAAAGGCAGGTTCTTAAAGAAACTATTACAAAAGAACAAAAAAAGAAAGCTTTACAACTACTGAAGACTTATACAGACATCAATCTGGCTGTTGCAGCAGCTGACCTTGTTGTGGAAGCAGCTACAGAAAATGAAGGTTTGAAATTAAATATTTTTAAACAACTGGACGAATCAGCACCTGCACATGCTATTCTTGCCTCTAACACTTCTTCTATTTCCATTACAAAAATTGCATCAGTTACCAGGAGGCCGGAACAAGTGATTGGCATGCATTTTATGAATCCGGTACCGGTAATGAAGCTTGTAGAAGTAATCAATGGATATTCTACAAAAAAAGAAGTAACTGAAAAAATTATGGCTCTAAGCCTGCAATTGAACAAAGTACCCTGCATAGTGAATGACTACCCTGGATTTATTGCCAATAAAATTCTGATGCCCATGATTAATGAAGCCATTTATAGTTTATATGAAGGAATTGCTGGCGTTTCTGAAATAGATACGATTATGAAATTAGGAATGGCACATCCAATGGGGCCATTACAATTGGCTGATTTTATTGGATTGGATGTGTGTTTAAGTATTCTGAATGTATTATTTACAGGTTTTGGAAATCCCAAATATGCCCCCTGTCCCTTACTGGTGAATATGGTAAATGCCGGGAAATTGGGAATAAAAACCGGTGAAGGTTTTTATTCCTATACTGCAGGAAATAAAGAATTAATTGTAAGTCAACGTTTTAACAAATAAACCCATGTTTTTTATTGTATCAAAAGTGCTTGCAATTTTTTTAACACCAGTTTCATGGATATTAATTTTGTTATTTAGTTCACTTTTGGCAAAAAAACCAGGTTTAAAAAAGAAGCTTAACATCACTGCAATTTTATTGGCTTTACTATTTTCTAATCCTTTTTTGTTTAACAAAACAGTTCTTTGGTGGCAGGCAAATCCGCTAGATTTTAATGAAAATCAGCACTTTACAACGGGAATTTTACTGGGAGGACTGTCTAAGTTTGATAAGATAAGAACAGTTTAGGCTATTTTACTATAAACAGTGACAGATTTATTGCAACTGTAAAACTATACCATCAGGGTTATATTAAGAAAATTATCATCAGTGGAGGGTCTGCAGCTATTTTAATAAAAGAACCAATTGAAGCAGACTTTCTGAAAGCTCAGTTGATAAAATGCGGAGTTTCTGAAAATGATATCCTAACAGACCGTAATTCACGAAGTACTTTTGAAAATGCAATTTGTTTAAAAAAGATTATTGATTCCCTACAATTAAATGGACCTTTTGTACTGATTACATCTGCATATCATATGCCCCGGGCCCTAAAAGTTTTCAAAAAAGCGGGTATTGATGTAATAGCTTATCCATGCGATTTTATTGAAATTGATTACCCTTTCTCGATTGAAAACTACCTTTTTCCCAAGCCAGCTATATTAACTGACTGGAGCATAATTATCAAAGAAATTATCGGGACAAAAATTTATGAAATAACCGGTAAAGCCTGAATACTCATATCTTCTCTATACTAACAGTGTGCATGTCTGTAAACCTGAATAGAAAATCTTCTAACCTGGCTTTTGGAATTCCAATTTTCAACAAACAGAATAGTTGTTGCTGCTGTTCTATAATGGTACAATTAAATTGTTTTACAATCGTCAATACATCATTCTGCCTGGTATAATCAAAATGCAATTCATAATTTATTTCTACAGGTTTCTGTAAAACAGGTACCATTTGCAGGGCCAATGCCGTAGCAGTTTTATATGCATTAATCAGTCCGGGAACACCCAATAGAGTACCTCCAAAATACCTTACAACAATTACAGCAACATTTGCCAATTGCCTGCTATCAATCTGATTTAAAATAGGTTTGCCGGCACTACCGCTTGGCTCTCCATCATCACCCACTCTGAAATTATTGCCATCCAGGCCAATTCTATATGCAAAACAATGATGTACTGCTTTGGGATGCTCTTTTTTTAAGTCAAGTAAATAACCTTTGAATTCATCAACATTAGTAACAGGATAAGCATATGCAAGGAATTTACTGCCCCTTTCTTTAAATTCTGCCATCGCAGTTTGAGCAATTGTAAAATAGAAGTCCTTATTTTCAAATGATTTACTCATGGACAAAATATTGTATTGAATCGTTTAATAAAGTTTGTCTGGACTTTAAAACTGCATTTCTAAGATTAGGGGCTGCAATTCCATTTCCTACTACCAATTGGTTATTTGTAATAATCATTGCCTCGTCCCAATTATCAGATTCAATAAATGATTGAAGTAATTTTGCTCCCCCTTCTACTATTATACTATGAATATTGAGCTTTAAACAAGCCTCCATTATCTCCTGAATAAGGTTTTTGCCAGTATCAATCTTATATAATAACCTATTTTTTTTCTCCTCATATCTGTAGGTATTAAACACAATAGTCCTTTGAATCTGGTCAAATACCTGTAAATTTTCTGGCAATTTTAAATCCAAATCTATCACCAGCCTAATTGGGTTATTTCCATTCCAGAGCCTGTTGGTTAATGCGGGGTTATCTAGTTTTGCAGTATTAGTTCCCACCAGGATAGCTTGATATTCGCTTCTTAACTGATGTACTAAACGGTTAGAATACTCATTAGAAATAAGCAGTCTTTCTCCTTTACCCAATGCAATTTTATGATCTGCAGTTTCTGCCCATTTCAGTAAAATGTATGGCCTTTTTTTAAGATAAAATGTAAAAAAATGCTTATTAAGTGCCATACATTTTTCTTTTAGTACACCATAAACAACTTCAATACCAGCAGCTTTTAATTTATCTATTCCTTTTCCATTAACAGCACTAAACGGATCTAAACTTCCAATAACAACTTTTGGTATATTATTTTCAATAATAAGGTCAGCACAAGGTGGCGTTTTTCCAAAATGAGCACAAGGTTCGAGGGATACATATAAAACAGCATCTTTTATCAGCTGTTGACAATGTTGCGCAACACTGTTGATACAATTGACCTCTGCATGTGATTTTCCATAAACCTGGTGATAACCTTCGCCTATGATACAATTTTTATAGACCAATACAGATCCTACTAAAGGATTTGGTGTGGTATAACCTTTACCTTTTGCTGCCAGCTCAATACACCGCTGCATATATATTTCATCTGACGACATTTTTCAAAACTAATGGAAAAAGTGTTAGCATTGCAAAATGACTGTTCAGGAAGCATACAAAAAACTACTATTTCAATTATATGAAATTTACAATAACAGAGAAGCTGCTTTAATTTCTGACATGGTAATTGAAAAAATAACCGGGTTGACTAAAATTGATCGTATCTTAAATAAAAACTTTCATCTAACTGAATTAGAACAAGAATTACTTAGTAAGCTAACTAACGAATTATTGGCCCATATACCAGTTCAGTACGTTATTAATGAATGCTGGTTTTGTAATCATAAATTTTATGTAGATGCAAATGTATTAATTCCAAGGCCTGAAACTGAAGAACTGATTGAATGGATTTCCTGCGATATAAAAAAAGAGGGAGAAAATTTGAAAATTCTTGATATTGGAACAGGAAGCGGTTGTATACCAATTACTTTAAAATCGAAATTTCCTCAAGCAGATATTTCTGCTATAGATATTAGTAAAAATGCTTTAATGGTTGCGGCCAGAAATGCTGCAAATATTAATACCACAATAACACTTATTTATAAAGATTTTCTGGATGAAATGAGTTGGAATTTTGAAAAATTTGATATTATTATTAGTAATCCTCCATATGTAATGGACTCCGAAAAAGAAGAGATGCAAAGAAACGTGGTCTTGTACGAACCTCATTTAGCCTTATTTGTAAAAGCTAATGACCCGTTGCTTTTTTACAGGAAAATTGCAAAATTTGGAATTGAACACCTTACAGCAAATGGATATATATATGTAGAAATAAATGAGATGTTAGCTGAAGAAACTAAAAACTGTTTTGAATATTATAATTATAAAGTTGAAATAAAAAAGGACCTTCAGCAAAAAGATCGTATGATAAAAGCCTATTTTTAAAATTAAAGCACTTTATAAATTGCCCAATTTTCTGTTTCGTACATAATTACTGACTGAAACTTTTGCCTTAATTGCATTTGTTTATAATCATAATCATTCCAAACCGTAAAATTCCTAAGGGGGTTAGCCGCCTTAGCAATGCAAATATATTTTACCCCAAGTTTGGGATTTTCAGCAACAGTAATATAATGATTATCAACAGGCATAACTACAGGTTTTAATGAACGCAAATGTGCCATTATTTTAAAAGCTGCTGCATCATCCATTAATATTTTATGTGTATCATCCACTATATTGGAAATATAGGCAGCAAGATCATATTCTTCACTTGTTTTTTTATTGTAATCCAGCTTTTTCATTTTTAAAAAAGCGTCATAAAATATCCTTTCTTCACTATCGCCAGTATGTTTAAAATAGTAAATACCTGTAAATACGTTTATAACAGCTACAATTATTACAATTGGATAGAGATATTTTACATTAAATTTTTTCCCGGCATAAAAATAAATACCCACTAATGCTATAATTAATAGAATCAGATAAAATTCAATGGTTATAAATGTCTGGTTATCAAGCAGTAAAATTGCTAACAATATAAATGGAACAAATAGTGTAAAAAGCTCATACATTTTACCTTTGAAAATAAAAAAAACCAAAAGTAACATGGGTGTTAAGCCTAAAACATAAAACTGAAAAATAATCTGAGATTGAAAGTTAACACTATCAGTAGCACCAGTTTTTAAGATATTACCAATATATTCACTACCTACCACGTGCCAGTTAGCATATTGACTGATTAAAAAATAGTTTTGATTTCCTGCATGTATATAATTAAGCAATTTATAAACAAAAAGTACGGTAACAGGTAAAAGAAAAACCATTAAATAAATGGCTGCAGTTCTATCAACCAATTTTCTTCTAAGTGAAGAAAGATTTAAAGCTTCAAAAAGCTGAATAACAACAGGCTGTTCTTTTACATGTTTCAACCCATCTAAAGCAACTAAAAAAATGAATGGGAAAAAAGCAAGTAACATCCAGACAAAATTATATTCACAAAAAATTAAAAAAGATAAAAAAATGCTGGTTACGGATAAATAGTATGTAGTATTCTGTTCATAAAATTTGAAGATACTTCGAAAAACCATATATACGAAAAACAAAATTGCTGCAACTCCTCTGCCACTAATTGCTGAGTAAATTAGTCCTGGATGGAATGTAAACAAAATAGCTATCATCGGGATAAAAACTCTTCTTGGTAGCTTAGATTGTTGAAAATCATTCAATAAAAAGAAAATCAACAAAACAGTAAACGATATTGAAGCCAAAACAGGAGCATAAGGATATCCGAATGGTACAAATATTACTGAAGACAAAAAAATAACGGTTGGATAGGTTGTACCAATTGTTAAAAGCGTATTATCGTGTGCTTCAAAAAAAAGTTTAACTTTTTCGGCAACAAACATAGCTTCAGAATGCTCATATCCTGTTCTATGCAATATCCAGGATAAAAAGATATAGTAACCCAGCATATAAACTGAACAATAAATAGTACTATATTTTTTTAAAAATACGCTCATAAATTATGTTGTTACCGGAGCCATAGCTGGATTTGACACCCCCACTTTAGTTAAACCATGGTTTGTCTTTTCCCAATAAAAAGGTTTATAAATCAACTGCCATAAAGCTTTGTAAGCAGCTATAGAATGCATCAGCCAATAAAGCGGATTTAATATTGAATACAAAATCAGTTCATAATATCTTCGTTTAAAAACAGCCATCATATTTACATAGATCATTAGAATATTTCCTGCAAAGAAATTAAAGGTTCCTACATATAATACCCAGTCAGGAAACAGGCTTCTAACCCAGGTAAATTGAAAAATAAGGTAGGCTATCAAAAATGCTACCAGAACTGGATAAAGCAGAAAAGTAAACCATGTGCCTCCAACAAAAAAGTTAAAACCCAGAAACCCATGCCAACCAACACTTCGTAAGAGTTTTAAAGGATTTCTCATATGTACCAGATAAGTTTGCATATATCCTTTAATCCATCTGGAACGTTGTCTAATCCAGTTAAAAGGCTCATTATTTGCTTCTTCAAATGTGGTACTATTTACTAAGCCAATTTTATACTGTTTTGCAAAAACCCTTAATCCTAAATCCGCATCTTCTGTTACATTAAATGGATCCCAGGCACCCATTTCCATTAATTTGTCCAGTTTAAAATGATTACTTGTTCCTCCCAGTGGAATTGGAACATCCAAAGATTCTAGTCCTGCGAGAAGATAATCAAACCATAAGGAATATTCAAGGGTAAACATCTGAGTTAAAAGATTCTCATTCTTATTATAATAATTTAATGCACCTTGCACTACAATAAATTCATCAGGAAGTTTCCTAAAAAGAATTACAACTTTTTTCAATTGGTCTGAATCAGGAACATCTTCTGCATCATAAATTGTAAGGTATTCTCCTCTTGAAAAAAACAAACCATAATTACAAGCTTTAGGCTTTGTTTTAGGCATATGGTAAGGAACTACGATTACTTCAAAATTAGCTGGAAAATCTAATCCCCTAACAGCATTTAAGGTTTTATCATCATCTTCTTCAATCAGCAGCTTTACATCTAATTTGCCTTTGGGATAATTGAGATTACGTAAATTCCATATAAGTTTATGAATAATTTTATCTTCCTTATAAACGGGCAATAAAATAGTATAAACAGGCAAAGTTTTCTCATCTACTTCCATTACTTCTCCCTTTGAAACTGCTTCTTTTAATTCCGACATGGATCCTTTTAAAGCCAGATAAAGTTTAAATAGAATCGCAAATAAAAAGAAAACGCTTGAAAGTAAATTCAAAATAATTGCAGTTGCAGTAAAATAAAGCATTAATAAAGTAATCAAAATAGCCAGACCACCAAAAATGGTTATCAATTGGCCATTCGTAAATGTAACAAGTCCGGAACTGGCAGGATCTTTCCGCATTAAACTAAAGACAGCCTCCTTCACATAAAACTGTCCTTTAAGCTTATGAGCCATCCAGATTATATCTAAATCTGAAGCAGCAACAGTTTTTATGGGAAGCCTGTACTTTACATATAATGTATTTAAAAGTTTTTCATCCAATGGGTCTGCTGCTGCAATCAATAAATTGCCATCCGTATCCTTTCTTAAAGGTAAATAAAGAAAGGAGTTAAGGTGTTTAATATCACATTGTTCAACAAAAGATTCGTCCAGCACTTCATTCCTTACATCAACTAAAGGGTAGCCGTTTTTTTCAAGATAGCTTAAGTAAGTTTTCCTTACCAGGTAACCAAAATTTAAAGCCGATTTAATAGGAGCATAACTGTACATATCAGAAATAGCATTTACTTCAGTAAGCTTTTCTTCTGAAAATGTTCCAGCTTCCACCAAATTATCTAATACACATCTTGCCATTATTTTGAGGTATTGAGACTAAATTCCAACCAATAATATTTATACTTTTTAAACAATTTCCTGTGACTGACGAACTTTATTTCTAACAAAGTAGAAAGCCAATAATACTAATGCAAGCAGTAACAGTAATAACCAGTATTTATAACTTTCCCAGAAAATTAGGATTTTACTTTTCTCCCCTTTATATATAACTGACGACAAATCTTCTGGCATTTTGAAGAAATAATTGCTTATTCCATTACTATTTGCAATACAGACATTACTTTCAATTTCTGTAAGTTGAGTGCTAAAATTCTTAATTACGCTTTCAAAAGCATCACGGTGAGAACTATCACCTAAATCCGTAACAACCAGGATAGTGCTACCTCTTTCTCTGAAAATTTGGGCCATCCCGCTATTGGAAAAGTCATTCAAAGAATAAGTAAGCTGTCCTTTACTGTCTTTATAAATTTGAAATTCTTTTTCATATTGAACCGGGATGCTTGAAAATTGCTTTATAAATGGATCATTCCTTTGTAGAAGAGCTATAAGGTTAAAACCTTTTAAATCATCAAAATTACTTTTAGAATCTACTAGCTGAGGTACAATTAATTTACTGAAATCATTTTTAATAGGTGTATTTAACTGGTAAAATAATTCTCCAACAGAAGAAACTATATTAGATTTAAGCAATGATTGAGAAACTATAAATTTTGAAGGTACTTTTCTGAATTCTGCTGGAAAATTGAAAAAACTATAAAATTTATTTTCTCTTTCACCCGAAAAAGTTAGTGCTGAACTTTTTACATTAATAAAGGCAAAGAAATTACTAAATCCATCTTTGCAAATATTTGAACCTGGATGAAACCGATACTCTACTTCTAATGTATTAAACTTACTAAGTAAATAAGGCTTCATATCTATATCCTCGATAAAGTTGGTTCTATCCACTAAAGAAGCATTATAAATTAAATTTTGATTTAAATAGATATTTAAAAAACCTCTGTCATCACCTTTTAATGCAGAAAAATAACTTTCCAGATGGAATGTAAGCTTATTTGGGATTGCATTGAATTCAGTGAGAGAAAATGTATATTTCTGTTTTAATCCACCCACCCCTTCCATTAAAGTAGGAGTAGCTCCCAATTCTTCTAAAGTTGTAATTAAAGGTGAAGTATTTTCAAACGGCACATTACTGGGTGCTGCCTCTGTTATAATTACTTTATCAGTAAATTCACTACTTATTCTTTTATTACTGATTAGTGTATTGATAGCTTTGCGATAACCTGTAGGGTCTGCACCAGTTATAACCAATACAGTTCTGGTTGCAAATCCCAGATTCATTTTTAAACCCATTATCAAACCCTGTCCCTGAGATAATGAAGGAATAGCCTGTTTCAGCGCAAGAGGTAATTTATCAGCAACGCCTGTAATAATTCCATTTGGAACAGTATCCTGTGACTCATATGTAGCAGTCAATAAATTTTTGGCCCCCCCTTGTTTTAGTAAAGTATAAATAACTCCTCCTGAAGTTAAATCATCCAAATCAGCATTTGCAGGTGTATAAACAGACCTAAATTCCTGTATCCATTCTTTAACACTTCGTTGATATGCTTGAGCTGAATTATCATTAATAACGAGTGAGGAAGTGCTTTTAACTGTTATCCAGCAAGCAGGATTATCAACATCCTTACAATATTCATCTGAAACACTTAATTTACTTGCAATTTTCAGTTTAATAAACCTTCCATCAGGTTGCAGAAATCTTCTGCTTAAAGGAACTGTAATGGTAAACAATGTATCTATAGCACTGGCTGTAATTCTTTGAGTCCAAACTGCTTCATCTTTTAAATATACAATAACAAAGGAGTTGTTTGGATTTAATACCTGAGATGCTCTAATATTTATATATAGTTTACTTTGATCAACATTATCATTAGGTCCTATCTTTATAAAGTAACTTAAAGAACCTGAAATACCATTTATAGATTGGTTGTCATACCCCATTGCATCAAAAGTGCGCTCATTTTGCGCAAACAAGCTTCCTATATTTAACAATAATGCCAATGAAAGAATAAATCTGCTTTTCATACATTTAATTTTAATGGGTAGAGTTAAATTCAATTTTATAGTAATTACCTTTCTTTTCATCACTCAAAAAAGTTAAGGTTCCATTCATGGATTCAGTCAATTTTTTCGCGATAGAAAAACCAAGATCTGCATCACTGATTAAAGATTCACGAAGAGACCTGAAAGGTTTCAATTTATTAAAAAGGTCATTCAATTTCTCAGATCCAATTTCTTTTCCAAAGTTGATTACTTCAATGATACATTTTTTATCAATTTCATATGAATGTATAGTTAATATAGTATCTTTTTGTGCATATTTAATAGCATTTGTCAATAATTTAAATAAAACCTGGCTTAAAAATAATTTATCCAGGTATACCATTATAACAGAAGCAGATAAATGCAGCTGTAAATTAATGTCTTTTAACTGAGCTGCATCGAGCATACCCATAACCGATTTCTCAATTTCAGGGTTAATATCAAAATTTTCATAATTAAACTCTACTTTAGCTTCGTCCCTGTCTGCCGAAGCTGCTAATTTTTCAGATAAATAATTTAATTTATCGTTTCCTGTTGAAATATAATTTATAATTTCCTTTTGCTCTCCTGATAGGTTATCTGACTTATTTTTTAATAAATCCAATGACATTTGAATTGAGCCTGTAAAATTACGGAAATCATGAAGCATTATATTCATTGTATTGTGCCTGTAATCATTCAATATTTTCAATTTTCTGTTTGCATCTTCAATTACATAACGCTGGTCGTTTATTTTTTCATTTTGCTCAATTAATCTGTCATATGCATTGTCTAAAACAATATTATGAGCAATATCCCTTCTTAAAATATAATACCTGTTATATGTAATTAGACAGGAAAATGCGGAAACAATAAAATAAACACTTCCCCCATGACTCATTAAAATGTTATATTTCTCTAAGGAAGAATTGAAGGAAAACAACCAAACAATCAAAATATAAGAAAACAAGCAAATTAAAACTGAATAAACAGGTGGCCAGAAAATGATTGTATTTGTTAAAAGAAAAAAAATGGATAATATTAAAAAGTATTGCATCTGGGCATTTTGAGGCGCAATACAGGCAATTACAATATGCATCAGTAAGTTTAAACCCACAAACATTTGTAATACCAAAACAAAATTCCATCCTAACTTATGTGCAAGAATATAAACTAAATAGGAAGCTAGTGCAACAATTATTCTGATAATCATTAAATCTAGCCAACCAGAAGGACTAAATAAAAAATCTGCCAGCCAGAAAAGTGGTACAGAAAGTATCATTGTCCACATTAAAACGATAGCATAATAACTACCTTTCACTTTTTGTTCGTGAGCAAATACTTCTTTATTAATATTTATAATCGGATTTTTAAATTTTTTAGACATATTTGCTGTTATACAGTCGGAAATAGGGTAATTTATTATAAATATATTGTGTGAAAATAACTATAAAATCAACAGTACTTTTTTTCTGGATAAGTTTTGGACTTGTTGTCATACTATCCACATTTAGTGCAAAACTTAAAGCTCAGGATCTGTATTCGTTAAAAAAGAAATTAGGAGCCGGTGTAAATATTTCATTATTGGAACAGTATTGGAAATCACCTGAAGATTTGTACAAAACCGATCTTTCAGAAAGTTTAAAAAGTCTTTCTAAACAAGGCTTCAAAACCATTAGATTGCCAGTTGCCTTTGATTTATTTTTACAACCTCAGTCTTTCAATCTTCAAAAGCAACTTTTATTGAAACTTGATGAAGTTTATAAAACCTGCAAATCAAGAAATCTGAATCTGATTATCACCTATCATTATGGAAAATTAACAGATAAAAATACATTCACAGAAATTGATAGAATATCCTGGATGTGGAAGCAAATTCAACGATATTTTTCTGGAACAGGCTATGAAAATCTCTATTTTGAAATTTACAATGAACCTACTTTAAGTAGTTACCAATGGAAAGAAACTATTACAACAATTGTTCATTATTTAAGATTTGAAGACGCAAACAGAATTTATATTATCGGTGGCACGAATTATAATAATATAGATCAATTAAAGGAGATGGGGAAAATTTCAGATAACAAATTATTTTATACTATACATTTTTACGAACCTTATATTTTTACTCATCAGGGAGCAGAATGGACTGGTAATAAGTCTTTTATAACTAACATTCCCTACCCTTACCAGAAGAATCTGATGCCAGAGCTGTTACCGGAACTTAAAGGTACATCTACAGAAATGGATTACAACAAATATGCAGTTGAAGGAACAGATACATTTATAAAAGAACGTTTTTCAGGAATAACACAATTTTGTAATATTAATAATATGCCCTTAATTTGTACAGAAGCTGGAGTCATCAGTTTAGCAGAACAACAATATCGTGAAAATTATTTAACAGACATTACTTCTGTTATGAATGAAAATGGGATACAATGCGTGCTTTGGGATTATAATGATAAGTTCTCAATTAAAGAAAGTGACAAAAAAGTAATGCATTGTCTAAAAAACTGGCTTAAAGACAGTGTTAAGTAAATACGCTTTTCACCATTAAACTTTCTATTTTAGCCATTTATACTTTGTTAAAAAGGATTTCAAAGATAGGTTGCGTATATTCAATAATTAATTATATATTATGGAATCTGTTCTTTCAATTCAAGGCATAAGTAAAAACTATGGCAAATTACAGGCCCTTGCTAATGTATCTTTTGAAGTGCCAAGAGGAAGTGTATTTGGTATTCTAGGACCAAATGGAAGCGGAAAAACAACATTACTCAGTATTATTTTGGATATACTTTCAGCACAAACAGGCACTTTTGAATGGTTTGAGAAAACAAGTTCCTGTGAAAGCAGAAAAAGAATTGGGTCATTATTGGAAACACCAAATTTCTATCATTATTTATCGGCTGTCGATAATTTAAAAATTACACAGGCAATCAGTGGAAGGGGAACCTCAGGTGACATTGATTCTGTTTTAGAAATAGTTAATCTTACACAAAGGAAAAACAGCAAATTCAGTACTTTCAGCCTTGGTATGAAACAAAGGCTTGCAATAGGAGGCGCACTATTGGGAAATCCTGAAGTTTTAGTCTTGGATGAACCAACTAATGGACTGGACCCTGTTGGAATTGCAGAAATCAGGAATCTGATAAAAGCAATTTCAAAACAGGGAAAAACGGTGATAATGGCAAGTCATTTATTGGATGAAGTTGAAAAAGTGTGTACTCATGTTGCTATTCTCAAAAAAGGCTCACTGTTAACATCTGGTGCTGTTGAAGAAGTATTAGTTAACGAAGACATTGTTGAATTAAAATCATCAGATATTATAGCCCTGGAAAATATCCTGGAAAATTATCCCAATAAAACAAATCTCAAAAAAGAAGAAAACAGAATTCAATTATTTTTCCCTGCCGGCACAGCAAATCTGGAAGATATTAATAAATACTGTTTTGAAAAAGGAATAACACTTAATTTATTATTATCAAAGAAAAAAAGCCTGGAAACAAAATTCCTTGAAATTACCGGAACAAGTAATAACTAAACTTTAAACTATGCTTCACTTATTAAAAATAGAATGGCTTAAAATTAAAAAATATCCGGCCTTTTGGTGGATGCTGGGCATTGTTGCGCTAACTTATCCCGGTATAAATTATATGTTTCATAATGCTTATGAAAAGATTATTAGCCGGAAAGACATGGCCAGTAATGTTGCAAAATTTTTATTGGGAAACCCATTTTCATTTCCCGATGCCTGGCATTCCGTAGGTTACTTTTCTTCTTTCTTTGTAATTGTACCGGCACTATTAATTATTATGCTGGTTGGAAATGAGTTTACCTATAAAACGCACAGACAAAATATTATTGACGGATGGAGCAGAAATCAATTTATATATGCAAAAATGATTGATGTTGCACTTATTAGTTTCATTGTTACTGCTTCCTTTACAATTGTTGCTTCAATATTCGGGAGCTATTACTCTGATGCTGTTCATCTCACCAGATGGTCTGAGGAGTTACAATATATTCCACTTTTCTTTTTACAGACTTTCTCACAATTAAGCTGGGCATTTCTATTAACATTTTTACTTAAAAGAGCATTTATTGCTTTAGGTATTTTTGTATTCTATTCAATTATAATAGAAAATATTATTAATGCTTATATGAAATTCAAAAACTGGGAGATCAGAGAATTTCTTCCTTTTGAAATTTCAAACAGGCTAATACCAATGCCTAACTTTTTAGGAAAAATAAACACTGATTCAAATGATGCTTATAAAAAAGCATTGACTGATATTAATTACCATATTTTCTATACTTTAATTCTAACTACCCTAATTTGGTGGTTATGTTTTGCTTTGAATAAGAAAAGAGATTTGTAATTGCCAAAATCAAATTAATATTAATCATTTTTTATTAATTTATTAAGTGCATTTTCTAAATCTGGATACTTAAATACAAAACCTTCTGATTGAATTTTCAATGCACTGACATTAGTACTTTTCAGTATTTCAATGCTCATTTTTCCTAATATAATTTTCAAAAACTTTGAAGGAATATAAACCAGAAAAAACCATCTATTATTCGTAATTGCTGCTAATTTTTTAATAAAGTTCAAATTTGATACTGGTTCTGGTGAAACAGCATTAAAAACCCCTTTTAAATTTTGGTTTTCAATAGCAAAAACAAATAATCTGCAAAGATCATCAATATGTATCCAGCTCATAATTTGTTTGCCATTTCCCATTATTGGAGCTATGCCAAATTTTAATGGTTTTAAAAATTTCATCAATGCACTACCTTTATTACTTAAAACAATTCCGATTCGGTACCTGATTAATCTTTTCTCTAATTCTTCTACAGGTAAAATACTTTCTTCCCATAACTTGCAGGTATTACCCAGAAAACTAATATCAGGTAATTCATCCTCTGTATGTGTAAAATTTTCACCCCCTTTTAAAAATTGATTATCGGCATACCACCCAATTGCAGAAGCACTGATTATGGCTTTTACTTTATTAGGGTAATTTGTCAATGCACTTATTATCAATTTGCTACTATTAATCCTACTTTCAACAATTTCTTTTTTCCTTCTTTCAGTCCATCGCTTATCTGCAACCCCAGCTCCTGCTAAATGGATAATATAGTCTGTACATTCTATTGATTTAGGGTCAATAATTTGATTATTAATATCCCATGAATAGTACCTCACAGCAGGGATTCTGTACTCCTCACCTGACTTGTTTTTTCTGGTTAGAATTATGACTTCATATCCTTTTTCCAATAATAAAGAAGTAATTTGATTGCCAATCATACCTGTTCCGCCTGTAATTAAAACTGTAGCCATTTTTACTGTTTTATAATTAAATAATGATTTTCCAATTAACAAAAAAAACCTGCAGAATAAGATGCAGGTTTTTATATTATAGATTTGAAAATTTAATCTGGTTTCTTTCCGTCCAGAAAAGTATTAATCGTTGAGATTTGCGCATTATTGTTTTCATCTTTTCCTACAGTATACTTACTATAAAAATTTTCTACTGAAGTTAATGTATTTCCAAATAATTCCATATTACGTCTTATATAAGCTGGAACTGCATCAAACTCACTATTAGTTTCTGGTGAATTCATGTTAAATGATAAATTCCTAAGTTTTTGAATCCTTTCAGCGGCACGTCTTCTCTGTTCCTCATTTTCATCAAAAGCTGGAATATTATCAATTATAGGAGCAGCCGGACTAAACAACTTTTCATTTACTTCCAGTTTACTATTCCCTTCATTTTCATTTTTAGAAATCAGATGCATTTCAGTATCACTATTACCTAATGACAAGTAATTTTGATGTGCTTCAATATTATTAATTTTGCTTTCTTCCTCAGGTGATTTTTTATGAAATAATTCAGGTGAGGGTGCATTAGGTAACTGATCGGCATAAATATTAAATGGTTTTGACAAAAAGCTATGAGAATCATTCATACTGATAGGTTCATCTTTTTTAAAGTCAGCTTTTCTGCTATCATTATTGGAACTGGTATTATCTGTCTGATCAGGTTTTATAAAAGAACTGATAATACCATTTTCAGAAATCTCTGTAGTTAATTCAAATTGAATTTTATCAGTATGTAAAGAAACTTCCTTTTTATGGGAAGTGTCACTTTTCGGCTTATGATCTTCTGCTTTATTAAAAATATTAATAGTAGTATCTTCAATTAAAACTTCTTTTAATTCAGGGGCCAGCGGATCTATTTCTATAAAAGGAATTGACTGTTGCTGAAATGGAACAGGAACTTCAATCAATTTTTTTTCTTCACCTTCAACACCCAGAGTCATAATTATTTTTTCGGGTACTGCTTCTGGTTTTTTGACGATATTGGGCTTTGCAAAAGGGTCCCGGGTATCAAATCCAGTTGCAACAAGTGTAATACCTATTTTTTTATCCAAAGAAGTATCATAACCCATTCCTACAATAACATCAGTGTCCTCACCTGCCTGCATTCTTAGGTAATTATTAATGATCTCCAATTCATCCATCGTACATTCATGATCACCTTCATTACTATTGATATTAATCAAAATCCATTTTGCACCACGAATATCATTATCATTCAATAATGGAGAATTTAATGCTTCTTCAATAGCACGTTGTGCTCTGTCCTCACCTTCCACTTCAGCCTTACCTAAAATAGCAACACCCCCATTTTTCATTACAGTGCAAACATCTGCAAAATCAACAATGATATGCCCCCTGCTATTAATAATATCTGTGATACATTTTGCCGCTGTTGCTAAAACATTATCCGCTTTACTGAAAGCCTCTTTCATTTTCAGATTTCCGTATTGCAACCTTAATTTATCATTACTGATAACCAATAAAGTATCTACATAAGGTTTTAGTTGCTTTATCCCCTCTTCTGCCTGCTTCATACGTTTAGGCCCTTCAAAAGCAAATGGCGTAGTTACAATCCCAACAGTGAGTATCCCTAAATCTTTACATATCTGAGCAACTATCGGGGCACCTCCAGTGCCAGTTCCACCACCCATACCTGCAGTGATGAAAGCCATTTTTGTATTTACTTCTAAAATACTTTTTATTTCCTGTAAAGATTCTTCTGTAGCCTTTTTGCCAACTTCAGGGTTTGCACCTGCACCCAGCCCCTGTGTAAGATGTGGCCCCAGCTGAATTTTATTAGCTACTTTACTTTGTTCTAAAGCTTTGGCATCCGTATTACAAATAATAAAATCTACACCCTCAATAGTTTGAGCTTGCATAAAATTAACGGCATTGCTTCCACCGCCACCTACTCCAAGCACTTTTATAATAGATGATTTCTGTTTTGGAAGATCGAAATGAATCATTTGTAAGTTTTTACAGTTTAAAAGTGAATCACCAAAAAATATTGGGTTCAGATTTATACTAATAATTAAATAATTTTTATAAAATCAGTTTTTAGCTATTTAATAACCTGATCTTCTTCTTCTTTGAATAAATCAATCAAATTATTTTTGAATTTATCCCAAAATTTCATTTTTTTAGCTCTTTCATTTACATTAACTGGCTCTTCGGGTTTTAATACATTTTCCTCTTTTTCTACCGTTAACTTTTTGGGAACTTCAAGCTTTTTAAATTTTTCTGAAAACTCTTTATACTTATGCTCATAATCACTATAACCCTTTAATATCAAACCAAGACAAGTTGAGTACATTGGTTTTTTTAGCTCTTCAATATGATTTGGCGCCAGGTGTTCATTTGGATAACCTATACGGGCATTTAGTCCAGTAGTATATTCAGTAAGCTGAATTAGATGTTTTAATTGTGCACCTCCTCCGGTTAAAATCACTCCCCCATTTAAAGACCGGTTATCTAATCCGACCTGTTTTAAATGATAGGAAACAAAATCCAGAATCTCACTCATTCTTGCCTGAATAATCTGTGATAAATTTTTTACACTTATTTCTTTTGCAGGCATCCCTTTTAAACCGGGAATGGTAATAAATGCATTTGCTTTAGCTTCATCAGCTAAAGCACTTCCAAATTGAACTTTCATCGCTTCAGCCTGGCTTTTTAAAACACCCAAACCGATCCTGATATCATTTGTGATATTTTCTCCTCCAAATGGTATTACGGCAGTATGTTTTAAAATACCTTCATAAAAGACAGCCAGATCGCTGGTACCTCCCCCAATATCTAAAATAGCCACACCCGCTTCAAGATCAATCTCACTCATTACAGCACTTGCACTTGCTAATGGTTGTAAAACAAGGTCCTTGGTTTTCAATCCACTTTTTTCTACTGCTCTGTTAATATTTCTAATTGCATTCCTATCTCCGGTTATAATATGAAAATTGGCACCAACTTTCACTCCGTTATAACCGCATGGTTCTTTTATATTCTGGATATTATCTACATGAAAGTCCTGAGGAATAACGTCAATGATCTGATCACCTGCAGGAATAAACGTTTTTCGTTGATTCTCAATCAATTGGTCTACTTCCCAACTTTGAATTTCATTTTCAGAATCCTGCCTTACCATATCACCTCTGGTTTGCAGGCTTTTAATATGATGGCCTGCTATACCCACATATACTTCATTGATTTCAAGATCAGGATTACTTTCATAACAATTAGTTAATGCCTGATGAATAGCTTTTATTGTTTGATCTATATTTAACACCTGACCATGCTGAACACCATTACTGTTCGCACGTCCAAATCCAAGTATCTCTAATTTTCCATGCTCATTTTTCCTTCCCGCAATAGCCGCAATTTTGGTAGTGCCGATATCCAATCCAACAATTATAGGTGCTTCTATAGAACTCATAAAATACATTTTTTGTTTTTCTTAGGATTAAAATCATCTTCAAAAAATAAACAATAGCAGTTTTTACAATTTTGAAATCTTTAATCTTTTAACTGGCAATTATATTTTTCTACTCCAAAACACTCACCTTTCCTTTTTCATCAGTGCTTTTTGCTGTACTGTATTACTGATATTGGCAATTATCTTTGCTTTTAACCCCTGCCGACCATAGGATAACGATTTAATTGCTGTTTTATTTTGTTTTGACCTATATAGATTTTCATCTTTTCTTTTTTTAACTGGTGTATCAGAATCAATCTTATTTGAAATATGACTTATCCCATTATCAGAGGTATTCGCAATACTTTTTGACCCTGTAACACTTATAAAATTAGAATTCACAAAATCAATCCCTGCTATCTGATAATCCTTTTTAACGGCTACTACCTGGTCCTTATATTGTAAAAAAATTTTAGAATAGTTATTTAATGTATTTTCTAAAATTGTTTGCTTATAGAAAGTAAATAACTTTATAAATTTTTTATCTAAATCAGAAGTATCACCCAATTCTATTAATTGACTTCCTATAGAGGGTATTATTTCAAATTCTGCGTTGTGCAAAATATCAATCTGAGATACCTGAGCCATCCTGAAACTATCCTGAGAAATAAATTTTCCCAACTTTACAATGCACTCTAACATAATGCTATCTGAAAGTGATAAAATATCTTTATCACTCGGAAAATTAGTGAATACAGGAACTCTAAAGCTTACTCTCTCACTTAAGGGCATTTTCAGACCTGTGCTATCAAGATAAAATGAATTTCCATTTACAGTAAAAACTCTTGCCACCGGAATTCTTTCAACAATTTTTACATTCAACTTCTGGTTATTATCTAAATACAATTCTGCATTTTTAATCCACACATTCTTTTTTAAAAATAATTCCTGGGCTTTTAAATCAATATTTTTAATTTGTTGTCCTTCAATATTTCCATTATTATTCAATAACAACCGGATATCATCTTCATTTATAAACATTTCACGATCTGAACCGGAAATTTGCACATCAATCTTAGAGCAAAGTTTTTGATCCTTTAAACGCATTGCAGCTCCTAGCAGCAAAATGGAACCTAATCCAAAAAGCAGCCAAAGAGATTCTTCAATACGCTTTTTCCATTTAATACTTTTCATTTCAATTATTCATCAATATTTCTTTAACTCGATTCAGAATTGTATCTATATCGCCGGCACCAGCCATAACCACAATTTTTGGATTATTTTGTTGTATCCATAACATTAATGCTTCTTTGCTTAAAATATTTTTATTATTCAATTTCATTTTCTGCAATATAACTTCACTGGTAATACCTCCAATTGGCATTTCTCTTGCAGGATAAATTGGTAACAATATCACTTCATCAGCCAAATCCAAACTTGCAGCAAATTCCTTTGCAAAATCTCTAGTCCTGCTAAAAAGATGTGGTTGAAAAACAATTGTAATTTTTTCTTTACCATACAGGCTTCTTACTCCCGTAATTAATGCTCTGAGTTCTTCCGGATGATGCGCATAATCATCAATTAAAACATGATTTTCATTATTTAACCAGTATTCAAAACGTCTTTTTACACCTTTAAACCCATTAACTGCCGCTTTAATTTTTTCAGGAGTTACTTTTAATAATTTAGCGACTGCGATAGCTGCTATACTATTCTCAATATTATGCAAACCTCCCATATTCAATTGTATGTCACTCAATTCCCAACCATTAGCCTTAACATCATATATATAATGCCCATTCTCAACCTTAATATTTTTAGCAAAAACACTTGCATTTTCATTATCCAGACTATATGTAAATTGTTTGGTAGCATTTAACTCCCTTTTTCTTTTTAACCCATATTTTGAGATTAAAACTCCATTAGGTTTAATTTTATTCGAAAATTGAATAAAAGAATCTTCCACTTCTTTTTCAGTACCATAAATATCCAAGTGATCGGCATCCATTGCTGTAATAATAGCAATATCAGGAACAAGCTTTAGAAAACTTCTGTCATATTCATCCGCTTCCACAACAACAACATTATTGTCACTACTCCAGAAATTAGATTGATAATTGGTTGAAATTCCTCCAAGAAATGCATTACACCCATATCCGCTATGCCTTAAAATATGAGCTACCATAGTACTTATTGTAGTTTTACCATGTGTGCCTGCAATACAAATATTAAAAGAAGCCTCTGTTATCCATCTTAAAACATCACTTCTTTTAACTACCTGATAACCATTTACTTGATAATACAATAATTCAGCATGGTTTGCCGGAATTGCAGGTGTATATACTACTGCATCCGCATCTTTTGGAATTAATTCAATATTATCCTCATAATGTATAGAAATGCCGGAAGCTTCCAATTGCGAGGTTAAAGCAGTTTGAGTGCGGTCATAACCAGAAACTTCACAACCTTTTTGCTTAAAGTATCTTGCAATGGCACTCATACCTATTCCACCAATCCCAATGAAATAGATTTTTTTTATTTTGTTTAATTCACTCACTTTATAAATTTCAAAATTTCGTTTGCAATTATTTCATCTGCATTTAAAACTGCAAAAACAATGATATTCCTGTGTAGAGAATATTGCAAATCAGCATTTTTCGCCAATTCTAAAACTGTTTTAATTAGCTGTTGATCTACTTCAGAATCTTTTACCATTAATGCAGCATTCCTATCAACCAGGTACCTGGCATTTACAGTTTGATGATCTTCTGCAGCATAAGGAAAGGGAACAAAAACCGTAGGTTTACCTGATACACATAATTCGGAAACACTCATAGCCCCGGATCTTGAAATAACAATATCAGCCGCTATATAAGCAATTCCCATTAACTTAATAAATTCGCTAATATAAATATTTGATTTTCCGTTCGCAGCATCCTTGTATTTAAAGGAATCTAATTTTCCTGTTTGCCATATCAACTGTAAATTATTTTCACCAAAATTTTCAATTGAAGCAGATACAGCTTCATTTATACTTTTAGCACCGAGACTACCACCAATTACTAAAACTGTTATTTTATTATGCTTTAACCCAAAGTGTTTTAAAGCATCTTCTTTAGACATTTCACTTCCGGTGATATCCTTTCTTATAGGATTACCTGTAATTTTAATTTTATCAGCAGGGAAAAACCGGTTCATTCCATCTACAGCTACAAAGATTTCTGTTGCTTTTTTACCTAATAAAATATTTGCTTTTCCTGCATAAGAATTACTCTCATGAATAAAAGTTGGAATACCCTTTGCCTGGGCAAATCTTAAAACCGGAAAAGTTGAATACCCTCCTACTCCAATAACCGCATCAGGCATATAAGATTTAAATATACTTCTTACCTGTAAAAAGCTCTTTATCAATTTTACTGGCAATGATATGTTTTTAATCAGGGAACTACGATTAAAACCTGCAATATCTAATCCCATAATAGGATATCCTGCTTCCGGAACCTTCTCCATTTCCATTTTCCCTTTTGCCCCAATAAATAAAATTTCAATGTTAGATTTTTTAGCTTTAAGGGCATTAGCAATTGCTATTGCAGGAAATATATGGCCACCTGTTCCACCTCCTGCTATAATTACCTTCTTTGCAACTTTACTTTCCTTTAAAGAATGATTAATTAAATCAGACGAAGATTCAGTTGGATCAAGATTATATTTAAGCTCAGTATCACCCATTATTCCCATTTACTAAAATACCTTTAAATAATATATTTATGTATTGCGATTTTATTAAACTGTTTTTATTGGTTCTACAGCCCCGGTATTTCTATACCACTTCCTTCACTTTGTTCTGCATTTCTGGCAACACTTAAAATAATTCCAATTGAAGCACAGGTAAACAAAAATGAACTGCCACCCATACTTACTAATGGCAGTGTTACACCAGTAACAGGAACAATATTCACATTAACTGCCATATTCGCTATTGCCTGAATAACTAATGTAAAACTCAAACCCAATGCAAGAAATGCCCCAAATGCATAAGGACATTTTCTAAATATCCTGATACAACGAAAAAGGAATAACAAATAAATAAACATTAAAAAAACTCCGCCTAACAAACCATACTCTTCAATTATTATAGAATAAATAAAATCATTATATGCTTGTGGCAAATAATTTCTTTGCCGGCTATTTCCAGGACCCAGCCCTAGAAATATTCCTCCGTTTGCAATAGCAATTTTTGCTTGCTGAACCTGATAGGGAGTTTCAACATCTTTAGCATACATAAAATCCTGTACCCTTTTCACCCAGGTTCCTAATCTTCCATAGGTGTTAACTTTTTCAGAAACTTTCTCAATGTTGGTATCTTTTTTCTTTCCCTCATATGTAACTACTGCAACTGAAACAATCAATGCAATTGGTATACAAGCAATTAAAACAACCAGAAAAATATGTTTTAGGCTTATTCTTCCTATAAACATCAATAACAATGAAGTAGCTCCAGTTAGTAATGCGTTCGACAAATTTGCAGGCATTATTAAATTACATGTAATTAATACTGGAATTACAACAGGCAAAAAACCAATTTTAAAATCTTTAATAACATCCTGCTTCTTGCTCATGATCCTTGATATATACATGAACAAAGCAAGTTTTGCAAAATCACTGGTTTGAAAAGTCATGTTAATAATAGGCAGTTTTATCCACCTGCTACCTTCATTAATTCTAGCGCCGAAAAATAATGTATAAATTAACAGTGGTATGGATATAATATAAAGAATCAATGCAACTTTGGAATAAATGGTATAATTGACTCTATGCATAAAGAAAATGATCAACATCCCCATTAGCATGAAAGCCAATTGTTTAAATAAATACAATTCATTATTCCCTTTATTCATTTTATAAGCAAGTGATCCTGTTGCACTATATACAACCAATACAGAAATCATAGCAAGCAAAATAACTAACCCCCATATATATTTATCTCCCCTTGTCCGTTCAATAAGATTTGCTCTTACATCACCTACAGTTGGAATTTCACTAAATAACCGATCAGCAGTATTGCTCATGAAACAAATTTTTACAACTCTTTTACAGCTTCTTTAAACTGAGTACCTCTATCTTCATAGTTCTTAAACAAATCAAAACTGGCACAAGCCGGACTTAATAAAACAACATCACCTTTTACGGCCATTTTAAAACTTGCATCAACAGCTTCTTTTGCAGATTTGGTTTCAACAATTGTAGGGACAAAGTTTTTAAAAGCTGCAAATATTTTTTTATTATCGATTCCCATGCAAACAATTCCTTTTACTTTCTCTTTTACAAGATCTGCTATTAATGTATAATCATTTCCTTTGTCTGTTCCTCCTAAGATAAGAACTGTAGGCTTTTGCATACTTTCCAGTGCAAACCAGGTACTATTTACATTGGTTGCTTTACTGTCATTAATAAACTCGACTCCTCTTACAGTTGCAATGAATTCCATACGGTGTTCAAGACTTTGAAAATCTTTTACAGCCTCTCGGATTTTTTCTTTCCTGATTCCAACTGTAGTGGCTGCGATACATGCTGCCATAGTGTTGTAGTTGTTGTGTTTGCCTTTTAATGCAAAATCATAAATACTCATGCTTACTCTTTCTTCTTGTATGCGTAACATCATCTGATCACCTTTGATGTAGCCGCCTTTTTTTACTTCATGTTTCATAGAGAATGGTAATGGGTTAGTATGGATGGTTAGTAATTCCAGTTTTTTTGTTATTACTTCATCATCATCACAATAAATGAAATAATCTTTACTAGTCTGATTTTCAATAATTTTAAATTTGCTGTCT